>Ga0075423_10002085_pt1 | contig 17965 bp, 21 predicted proteins | sample SoiMethybrSBSTD2_FD_80114 | JGI IMG/M metagenome (GOLD analysis project Ga0075423, IMG submission 80114) | Bulk soil microbial communities from a Populus tree surrounding site in Tennessee, USA - Soil MetaG P. TD hybrid SBSTD2 | ecosystem: Environmental > Terrestrial > Soil > Tree plantation...
AAACCCATGGAATTTTTTCTGCAATAATTAAAGAATTCGTTAGCGGAACGTCAGCATTAACTCAGTTCCAGTTATGAGCAAAATAGATACAACCTGATAGTATCTTCAACTTCATTTTTCACAGTATTTTTGTAATCGATTCAAGAAATAAGACCAGCCTTCATCATGTTTGAACAACTTACCTGGTTCAAATCCAGTATGCAGCAATTTTACTCGTGTTTTATTATGTGCGATTTCTTCTAGTTCCCATGTTACAACTGTTCTTGGAAAGTCAGGTGTATTAGGCTCGTGCCACTTATAAGACATTTTCTTGTTTGGAATAAATTCGATAACTGTTCCTTCCGGGAAAAAATCAAATTCTCTGTGTTCCCGCTCTTTATCTTTGTAAAAGCTGAACTTCACTTTTCCGCCTATCTTGGCTTCTAAAATTGCTTGATCTGGAAACCAATTTGTTAACTCGTCTTGATCTGTAATAGCTTTGAAAACAAGTTCTGGTGAAGCATCGATTACTATGTTTTTCTCTATAACGACTTTGTCTGCTTGTTGTTTATCTTTTGATGACAACACCCTCTTACACATATGACCTTTATTTAAATATTTAAATAGTTATTTAACTGTATTATCATATTATGACTTCACCTTGGAAGGCACTGTCTGATGACAATAGAAGAGGAATTCTGCTATTATTAAAAAATAGTGATATGACTCCCACTAAAATAGCTGAACACTTTAATTTTACACTGCCTGCGTTATCATCTCATTTACGTATACTAAAAGATGCAGATTTAATAACTGAAATTAAAAGGGGACAATACAGATTCTATTCATTGAATAGGAAGACTACATCAGAGCTAGTACGATTCTTCGATGATATGTATGAGTATAATTTGAACTCTTTGAAGGAATACGTTGAGAACAAAGAGAGCAAAGGGAGGAAGAGGAAGTAATGACTGGATCTTTAGAACATCACGAGGTTGTTTCTAGGAATGAATGGCTCGAAGCTCGAAAGATGCTGCTCAAGAAGGAAAAAGAGTTTACAATTTTGCGTGATCAGCTTAGCCAAGAGCGAAGGAAGCTTCCTTGGATTGCAGTTGATAAAGAGTATATCTTTGAAGGACCTAAAGGAAAAGAAACTCTATCAGAGCTTTTTGATGGAAGAAGCCAATTAATAGTCTATCACTTTATGTTTCATCCGAGCTGGGATGCAGGGTGTTCGAGTTGCTCATTTTGGGCCGATAATTTCAATGGAATAATTGTGCATTTAAACGAAAGGGATGTCACCATGATCGCCGTCTCCAGGGCTCCCTACAATAAGTTAGCGTCTTACGAGAAGCGTTTGGGCTGGAATTTCAAATGGGTTTCTTCATACAATACAGATTTCAATTTCGATTATAACATATCATTTAGACCAGAAGAGATTGCCAAGAATGAAGGCATATACAACTTCACCATACAAGATCCTCACAGTCCAGAGCGGGAGGGAGTTAGCGTTTTTTACAAAGACCCTGAAGGTCGCATATTTCACACCTATTCAGCTTATGCACGTGGGATAGACATGTTGAACGTGGCATATCACTATCTTGACCTAGTTCCTAAAGGACGAGACGAGGCTGGTAATGAATTTCCTCAATTTTGGGTTCGCCGCCATGATGAATATGGGAAGCAAAGTTAATGGTATGTCAACTGTTTGAAAAGCCACAAGTTAGACTACAAAGTTGTCTTACAGTTACGCCGGCCTTATTTTTTGATTTTCTAGTATCAGTTTATTTTCAGTAGATATGGTTAAGAAATCAACTGCCTTCAAATAATCTTCTAAAAGTTCATCTTCTGTAGCACGATAATAAGAATCAGATATACCAGCTGAATGTCCCACAAGTGTCTCTATATTTATTGACTTCATGCCTGCCAATTCACACCTAGTTTTGAACCATTTTCTAAATCAATGATCAGTTTGAAATTCATGGCGTTTTTTATCTGGTTGAAGCCTTTTTCGAAGTCCTTCTGTCCAACCTTATTGGCTATAGTACGATTACATAAGAGATGTAGTAGAGATATGCGAAAAATATGGGTTAAGATTTGATATCACTTGAGTTAAATAAACCTGCTTGGTATTCTCTACCAATTGATCATGTTAATGAGGATATGAAAGAAAAGTACTTAGCCTTCTTTTATTTCAAATACCTCTAAGTGGACACAAGTGGAAACCAAGTTAAAAATTCTAGGTTTTGCAGGAAGTCTGAGAGTGGGTTCGTATAATAAAGCCCTCCTACGCGCAGCTGCTGATTTGCTTCCAGATGGTGCAACTCTGGAAATCTTTGAGCTTAATGATATTCCTCCCTTTAATCAAGATCTTGAGATGAATATGCCTGCGAAAGTAAAGGAATTCAAATCAAAAATAAGAGAGGCAGATGCCATATTGATTGCTACTCCAGAGTATAACTATTCTGTACCTGGTGTCCTAAAGAATGCGATTGATTTTGCGTCAAGACCATATGGTGATAATCCATTTACTGACAAGCCAGTAGCAATCATGAGCGCGTCTCCTGGAATGCTTGGTGGGGCAAGAGCACAATATCATTTACGTCAGATATTTGTGTTCTTGAATATGCATCCACTTAATGGCCCAGAGGTAATAGTCACCTTCGCACAGAATAAGTTCGACTCAAATGGCAATCTAACTGATGAGAACACGAGAAACTTCTTAAAACAACTACTTCAAAACCTCGCACACTGGACAAGAAGATTGAGAGAATAATAAGGCAACTATTTTTAGCATCTAGTCCTTCTAAAATTGTTTTGATATGGTGTGAAAGAAGGAGAAGGGGAAGAAGGTACTGTAGCTTGCAAATATACACAAATTGTAGGTAAAGGAGTACAGAAGGTTCTGAAGAGTAAATTATCTGTTGCCATTAAATTAGAAGATACTATTCCTCATGGGAGTATACATACAGATTATTTCAAATATGAAACGAGTATCGTAGGATGCATATAGGATGTCCCTTTACTTACTGTCACAGTTTTAGTGGAGCGTGCAGATTTTTAATGTTGGTATCATGAGAGGACATGTGATTCATATATGTAGCGATCTACACATTAATATTTCAACACTGATTGCTATTTAAACGTAATACCATATCATAGAAGTTATACTAGTAAGAGAAGCATGATTCTACAACTGGAAAATAATATCTTGTTCATAATCGAAGATTTTTGGATTTAGTTTTTTTATCGCCGCACTATTAGTTTCATCCTTAACTATCTCCTGCATGAAACGGTCCGCTACTATTATTATCTCTTCGAAGTGATTCATAGTCAGAAATGTATTTAGCGATTCAATAAAGGTCGAATAGTCTTTTACCTGATACTGATCTATTGACTTTGAGATCAAATTATGTGATGATGGGAATATGTCACTTATTTCTACTGGAATAACTCCAAGGAATGGGTTATATGTGCAAACCTGTGTGTTAACAAATTTTTTTACAATTTGAAAATAATCTTTGGTAGAATAAAATGGATGAACATGGGATTCTGGATACAAAATTAATTTCTTTTTATTCCTAGGGTGAAATTCAGAAACTATTTTTCTAAATCGCCTAACCTCTGGCCTATACTGATCTATTGGATCATAAAGAAAGATTGCTTTTTCTTTGAAGAGCCGAGTCCCTTCTTCTACAAGCTCAAAGCTTTTAAAGGTTTCCATGGCTTCCATAAGTTTTGGATGGCCACGAGCTTTCTGCATTATGTATTCCCACAATCTACCATCCATTATTGCTTGTTTTACTGCGTATACTTCTGCCTTTAACATGTAGAGGTTATGCTTTGCTATTTCTATCGTCCGTTTATCTTGCCCCATTTCAAGCAGTTCTCTGACTGTATGGATAGTACAGATTGGACATTGGCATGGAAGATATGAAAGTTCCTCTAATCTGCTAGTACCATTTGTATGCATGTATCGATTATCTTTAGCATAGAGTATATACGACGCTGAATCAAACATGTCGCATCCTAGTGCAACAACGAATGGAATTGTGAGAGGGTGACCTGCACCAAACAGATGGATTGGCTTTGTGGGAATAGTATACTTAGCAACGGTTATCATCTGTGCTAATATTGAGAAATCATATGCCTCCATCACTTCTACGGGACTGCCCAGTGCAAAAAATTTGAATCCCATTTTGTCTAGGGCATCTGCAGAATAGCTTATCAAGTCCAAGTGCTCAGCACCTTGAATTGGGCCCACCCAGACTGCTTCATCTCCATCATCCTCGTCTCTAGCATCTTCTCTTCCAGCTTCTGAAACCCATGCAAGAGTTTCCTTAGCGTTCTTAAGTGTCTGCTCTACGTGGTCTTTGGCTCTTTCATATTCTAATCCGTATCCTGTTGGTTTGTCTAGTGGTATACATATATCACTTTCAATATCTTTCTCAAATTGGGCCATGATCGTAGGTTCAACGTTGATAGATCCATATTCTAACACTTGATAACCGCCTGAATCTGTCATTACTACTCCATCATAATTTATGATTTTATGAATTCCTTTTTTTCTAGCTTCATCGCCATAATGGCGAAATGTGATATAGGCATTAGTGATTACTGCACGAAAGTCTAATCTCTTCAGATATTCCGGACTGATAGCTTGCCTTACTGGATGAACAACGGGAACAAAGGCTGGTGTTTCAAGAATTCCGTGAGGCGTATCTAACAATCCAATACGAGCAGCTAGGTCCGTATGTCTGACTTCAAAGGACAACTCTACTTCTTTGACTCCCTCATAAACTCGTCGTAAATTGCCCTAACTCTATCTGCAGCAAGTCCGACTCCCTCTTCAACCCCTCCCTGGGTGACTTTGATCTTGTCCATTACAATTATAGCCCCCACATCTTCTCTGATTTTTACTAGACCAGGAAATACCCTGGCAAGTCTGTCAGATAGAGCTTTAAAATCGAATGGTTTCTCCATTAGTTTTATCTCTTTAACAAATGAACCGTTAAGAATTACTTTGAGTATTCCGTGTCCAACTACATTATCAAGTATCACGTCGAGTTTTTCATTTATACCCATCAATGTTCCATTGTAAACTTTCTGATCAGAAGTCTCTATAGAGACTTTCTTTCCTATGAATTGAAGGGTCTCCTCAACAAATTTTCTGGTAATTACAGCGGCCATTCTTATTTCATCGAGGGTTATGTTTTAAGTAATATATATATGAATTTCATTTTAAGTAATATATGAATTTCAATATGTGGCATATATTAATTCAGAACAACAAGTTCCTATAGGGTGGAGGTAAAAGATCCTTAACTCCAATTGGCAGATGGATGAAGACTAGTATTAAAATTTAATATTCAAGAAAGTTACGCAAATCGCCTTTTTTATAAACTAACGAAAGCCAATCGACTATTCCAATTTTCCCGCTTCCTCCCCGTTGTATTACTAACATTATTTCGCCAGCAATATACTCCGGAGTCTTTGCAGTCGTGTCCAATTCTACAATTTTATCCTTACCAAAAGTTTTCAATGCATCGTATAGAGAGACGCCGAGGATTTCGCTAGCCACGTTCTCTCTAGTCTTCTCGAGCGAGTATTTCCTTTGTTCTAAAGTCTTCATTAGCTCGTACGGAGAACGTCGCAGGACAACAACAAAGTTTATTCTGGAGCGTTTTAACACGTATGGTGCGAGGTGTCCGATGATTGCAAAGTCTTTTGTTGTTGTTCTGATCTCATAATCGATCAATTTGCTTAGCTTTTTTACATCAACGTCTATTCCATATTTTCTATCTCTATTCAAAATAGCGTTTTTTTCAATTGCAAATTTATTAATATCAATTATTTTTATCCCCTGAATTTTTTCCGCAATAAATTCTGCACTTGTATGCTTCCCAACTCCCGGGTTGCCGGTAATGACAAGTCTGATCATCGATTTCACATATTTCACTTATACATATTTTCTTTGGTCTTGAACTATCTATAGATTATTGGGAGAATAACTCAATAATTATAGAATTACGGTATTATATATTTATATCCATCCTGTCAATAATGGAACTGAAGTAGCAAATGGAAGAAGGAACTATCGATGATGACAATGTCATATTTTGTATTCACGATGATATGCCTTCGTTACAAATGATTAGCAGTGTAATTGTCATACATTTCTAAATGCTTATTTCTGTGTCTTGGGATTTACGAGTATGCGTTGTTCTACTGCTGTGTTTTTTGGAGAAGAACTTGCCAAATATGGTTTTGGTGGATCTCATCCTATGAGCTCAGATAGAATCTATGCTTTCTGGTCGAAATTCCAAAGTGAGAGCTTAGATAAATCCGATAAAATCCTAATAGAAAAACCGGTTTTGGCTGATGAAAAAGTTATACTATCATTTCATGAAAATAATTATGTGGATCTTGTTAAAAAGGCTTCAAAACATGGACAAGGTTTTTTTGATACTGGAGACACTCCCATATTTAACGGTGCATTCGAGGCCTCTTGCTATGTGGTTGGCTCGACTCTAAAGGCATTAGATCTGGTAGTAAGGAAGGAAGATGGGATAGACCACGCTTTTAATCCGATTGGTGGGCTACACCATTCTAGGAGAAGTTCTGCAGCTGGTTTTTGTATCTTTAATGACATAGGTATAGCAATTCTGGAAGCGAGAAAAAAGTATGGAATAAAGAGAATCGCCTATATCGATATAGATGCCCACCATGGCGATGGTGTTTATTATGAATTCGAAGATGATCCTTTTCTGTTTTTTGCGGATATACACGAGGATGGTCACTTTCTCTATCCAGGAACCGGTTCGGAATTAGAGACAGGTTTAGGCAGTGCAGAAGGAACCAAATTAAATATACCTTTGGCACCAGGATCAGCCGATAATGATTTCATTGGTAGTTTCAAGAAAATTGAGAAATTTATTGACGATATAGCGAAGCCAGAATTAATTATATTACAGTGTGGTGCAGACTCCTTAAGGGGCGATCCAATAACACATTTAAAATTTACAGCAGATGCACACAGATATGCAGCAGACTCATTACATAGACTTGCACATAACCATTGTAATGGAAGAATGATCGCTCTAGGTGGCGGAGGATATAACAGTACAAACATTGCTGAAGCATGGACATCAGTTGTAAAATCCTTGTGGAAATGTCATAGATAGAGTTTTACAAAGATAGATGAGTAATCAAATCGCGGTTCCTTATGCAATTGCTCCAAAACAAGAACAGACATTACTTTTCGAATTAATATTCGATGGTGCTTGGCTATTCAGAATATGCGACCTGATTTTACAGCCTTTGCCTTGAGGTCCCATAATATCAGTTCGTTTGCCGTACCGCCAAGCATGTGTTTTATACGACAGCCATCATATAGAAGCGTCAATAATTGTATAAAGTTTATCTATCTATATAATATCAATAGATTAAATTAGATGGATTATAATTATTATTATAAATATTCATGTGCCTCAGCTAATGTTGCAACCATATATATATAAATAAGCATGTCGCCTCTCCTCAAAACTGCTCTGTTAACTTTTCTGTACAATCTATAGCTGAGTATTACAGTTTTCAATTCCATTCCTCCTCATAGCTAATGGTTTTTTCAAGATCATCTGATTTAACTGGGGACATATCTCCAAAATTCTGAATCATTATTTCAAACTCATATGTCTACCTAATTTTTTGCAATTCAATTTAATTCAAATCGGCATGATCAGTATGTGAGATTACCATTAAAAGACCTTTTCCGATCATTTCAGTCTATCCAAAAAGCAAATATATGATTCTACATGGTCAATGTCTAGGGGCAGGGAGGGTCAGGGTGCTAGCCGTACCCTATGTATACAAATATACACCAGAAATCGGCTTGATGCTGGGATCAGTAACTGCCAGATAAATCCATATATGTAAGGTACCTACTTGGCCTGCTGAAATGATATCACGCCGTGTCGGATGGTTATGAACAGCTGACCGTGCGAAGGCACAGTATGGACTGTGAATCGTCGAAATGGGTGAGGTCCGGGAGGGAGCAACCCTAAGGCGGCGTAGCCATGCTAGCACGTCTACGTGGTAGATCTTGCAGGCCTTGAGATGGGGTCTTAGATATATGGTGGTACTGGCAGGCTGCCTCTGATATTATCGAAACTCCTATTTTATGTAATTTATACTTGAGCAGAGCATAAAGATTATTCGCAATTGATGAATTCCATAATTAATATATTTTGTTATGATAGTATGGATTTCGTTTTTGCAGTTGATCTTAGATATATAATAATTATAAATTGCAACAACAGAGATGTATTCATCATATATACTGCAGTAATGACATCCTCTGTATTCCTCATTTGGACATCCTCTTTTTTGCAGGCGTCTGATGTAACAATTCTTTCCTATTGTCACTAGCATCAACACCAGCGTCAGCAGGAGTTTTTTTTCTTAGGCATTTACTATCAATTTAAAAATCTATTTGTTCTCATTATGACATATTATTAACAGAATAGTTTTTGGTTTTGACAGCTTGTAATGCTACTCATTTGTTGGTGTATTTGCAACAATGATGTTTCAATTACTTTCTTTCTGTTCTTCTTAATTCATCATCTCTATACCATATTTCATGTAGAATATCCACGTAAACCTGGAAGGACATCAGAAATCAACAGCGGAGTTCAATTATAAAATCTAATCAATACAAATATTGTCATCAACCACTGGGGGTATAAAATATCATAAAAATGTAAAAAGGAAAGTCGATTCTATTTATGTAGTAGCTTTAGATTATCCCTCTTCCCAGCCCTTATCAAATACACCGTTTTTGTGTAATGGAACCGGTTGTCCTGAGGTATATTCCATTGGTCTCATCCAGAAGATTGCATGTGTTGGACATACTCCTATACATGCGCCATCTGATATGCACCTTTCTGGGTAAAAGATGAATGCTTTACCTCTCTTCCATCCTTCGACTGGCTTTACTCTAAGTACATCTGGACCGAGAGCAGTGCATATCTCTACGCAGAGTGCACAGCCAATACATCTTTGCTCATCAACGTCTGGAATTATAGCAATTGGCATATACTATTCACTAAAGGTGCATACGTTCGAAACTATTTAAACCCTACGCCACTCACAAAACACTGTTATAACAAACGGCTAAGAATGACATTCATTGTAATGAATCAGCAATCATCATAACCAGATAAATAATAACGACAAAAAGAAATGAATGATCTTGTTCTTTCTACTTCTTGGCAGTCATCCTAAGAACATCAACTTGACCGCTATGCAGCCAGTCTTTTAACTCTTCATGACTGGGCTTTGCATCATGCTTGCCAGCTAAATGGAGATGTAAAAGAACATAGTTAACCTGGTTTAGCAACGGCTTGTTTCCTTCATCACCTTTGCGGGTTTTATTCCTAAGATCCTCAGGAACAGTCTTCCACCAATCATCGAATTTCCTAACCATAAGACCAAGTTATAATAGAACTTAATAAGCCTTTTGGGTTATTCAGCCTCTGTTTATTTATTTATGCTTATTTAACAATGAACAGAATATATTCAGCTTCCTTAGATAACTTCTTAGAATTTGGTTCAGTTTCAAAAAATATGAGATTCAAGATAATATGCCATTTAAAGAAGAAGAATTGAAAAAAGCTTATCGGCTATACCTGCAATTTAAATATAATAATCCGTTATCCGATCATGAACGTTATATCTTTCCGTTTTTTGCGGGATCATACTTCGCTTACCGTAAAATCGATGTGTTGAGGATAGTAGAAGTTGCAAAAGCAATTTCCGACAAACCTAGGTATGTAGACGTTGGGTGCGGTTACGGTGATTTTTTAAATAAGATAAGGGAATTTATACCAAATGCAACAGGTATTGAAAAGGAGACATCTATCTTCTACATCTTTCAAAAACTGAGACCTTACTACATCTTTCCGACTGCTATAGAATGGTATGAACCAAAAACTGTCGATGCCGCCTTTGTGGGCTGGATGGATCCTGGTGTAGATTTTCGTGAATTTGTAGCACGTGCTGCAAAATGTATTATTACTACTTTTGACACTGGAGGCCAGTGTGGTGTAAATGGAGCATGTGAGTATGATCAATTCGGATTTGATAGGATAGCGTGGTGGCGAACTCCATCTTGGATAGATGTTAATAACGAACTTATGAATAAATTTTATACACCATTGTTAACAACCGATGAAAAAAAGAAGCAAGAATTATCAAAAACACGTACAGCGCATAATTTTTGGTATATATATACAAGACCTGAGATATCAGATAAGGCTAATATGGCCTTAAAATCATGGCTACAAAAAGAAGATAAAGTGTTTGCTACAGAAAGGTATGATTTTGAATCAATCCTTGATGAGTGTGGATTTCACTATATGGAGGAACTTCCTACTTTGTTGTCCAAAGATAAACGATTGTGGGAAGTAATATTCGACTAATTGAAATGAAAAACCTCATGTTCTTAAGTTTTATTTGAAGGTATATGGCATCACTTAGTATAGGAGATCTTCTAAAAGCAAGCAATTCATTGCGGCAATTTAGAACATATTCTGCTTCACCTTACCATGAGCGTTATAGCTTTCCGTTTTTACGAGGCACGTATTTTGCATACAGAAAAATTGACGTATTGCGTGTAATCTCAATCGCAAAGGCAGTATCGAATCACCCTAGATACTTGGATGTTGGGTGCGGTTACGGTGATTTTTTAAATAAGATAAGGGAATTTATCCCAAATGCAACAGGTATTGAAAAGGATGCTAGAATTTTTTATATTTTTAATATGCCTATACCGGATCATATCAAAATCGTAGACGCACACTGGGGAATTGATCAAAAATATGACCTTATTTTCGTAGGCTGGATGGATCCTGGAGTGGATTTTCGAGATGCAATTGCTGCCAAAACTGATGTCATTGTAACAACATTAGACCAGGGTATTAGCTTGGCAGCAGAATTTGATGCTCACGGGTTTGATATGATTGCTTCATGGAGGACACCATCATGGGAGGACGTTAATATAGAACTTATGAATCGTTATTATACAAAAATGTCTGATAATACTCGTCAAGTTTTGTCCAAGATAAGAGGTGCACATAATTTGTGGTATGTTTACAGTAACAAGTCGAATATATCTGAAGCCATAAAATCGGCACTTGTACAGCGGGTCGAGCAAGAAAAAAAATCATTACAAGAACGCTACGACTTTGAAGATGTATTAGATGATTGTGGTTTTAGATATCAGGAAAGGCTGGAAAGCCTTACCTCTGATGAACAGCTGTGGAGGATCCGGTTCATTCTTTGACTATTATAGTGGCTACGACATTACCAACAAGGACATTTTCAAGCTAAAAAAATGAAATGCTTAAAGCACCAGCGAATAAGATAATTTCAGAATAAATTGAAAGTATCGATTTTAGGTGCCGCAAAAGAAGTTGGCCGTTCTGCGTTTCTTGTAAATAGCAACCAAACCAGCATTCTGATGGATTATGGCGTACTTCTAAAAAGAGAACCGATCTTTCCGATGCATGTCAAGCCAAAGGACATTGATGCAGTAGTAATTACCCATGCGCATTTAGATCATTCAGGATTTGTGCCTTCTCTGTTTTTGTCAGATTCGGTGGAAACACAGGTATGCGGTACTTTGCCAACATTCGATCTATCGCAGTTACTTATTGAAGATATGATAAAGATATCCGGATTCTATCTACCGTTTGAATACATAGACCTTATAACGATGATGAAACATTCAAAAAACTTAGCATACAGACAACCGTGCATGATAAAAGATGTCAAAGTGACATTGCATGAGTCTGGACACATTCTTGGTGGTGCCACAATCATAGTTGAACATGAGGGAAAGCGACTGTTCTATACTGGAGACATCAATACAAGAGGTTCAAAGATACTAAGACCGGCGGACTTGGATTTTGGCGAGGTTGATCTTGTTATTACGGAGAGCACCTATTCCCAAACTGAACAAATGCCGCGAGAGCAATCTGAAAGAGAATTGCTTGAATATGCTTATGAGGTAGTTGAAAGAGGAGGAACGTTGTTTATTCCAGCCTTTTCTGTTGAGCGAGCTCAGGAAATAGCTTGCGTTTTAAAGGCGTTCAATTTTCCACACAAGATTGCAATGGATGGAATGGCTCTTAAAGCAAATGAAATAATGTTAAGACATCCCGCTTTCCTTAGAAATCCCGAGATATTCAAGAAGGCCATAGGTGAAGCTGAATGGATTAGCGGTTGGAACCGACGAAAGAGAGTTGTGAAAGAGCCGTGCGTAATTATCTCTCCTGCTGGGATGTTGGTTGGAGGTTCTGCAGTATTTTATCTCCAAGAGATTGCACAAAATGAGAAAAATGGTATTGCTTTGGTGTCATTTCAGGGCGAAGGTACACCTGGCAGAGCGTTACTTGAAAAGAGAGTCACCGTATTAGATGGCAAAGTGAGAAAGTGCCTGGCCGATGTTAAACGTTTCGAGTTTTCAGGCCATAACAGTAGAAGTGAGCTATTTGAAATTCTTGACCGTTTAAAAGGTAATCCAAAAATACTTACAGTTCACGGTGATGAATCATCATGTACAAAGTTTGCAGAAGAGATCAGGGAAAAATATGGTTATGACGCAAAGGCTCCAAATACAGGCGAGGTTATAGAAATTTAAAAATTGTTAGATCCACACAACACAGTGGTAAATGCCTCTATATAGAAGGAATATTTTTCCACTATTTTAAAAAGTCTATAGAATATCCAATGAATATAAATTTCCCTATTCCGTTGTTTCTGCTATACACTTGATCATTAAAAATACGGATCCATACAAGCTGAAAAAATGCGTATCATGTAAAAAGAATATCGAGATTAATGAGAGGTATTTTATATATCCATTGTCTTTGCAGCAAACGTGTCTTTCGTGTGCACAAACAGAAATACCTAAGACAATCGAACTTCTACAAAATGACTTAAAGAAGATTCAAGAAGGCAAAAAAGTTCAATAAGGCTTATGAGGCAGTCTTATTAAGAGGATACTGATATAAAACGATTTGTATCATTCATCTTTTCCGGTCCCATCTTTTTTCAAAGATCTCGAGATTAGTGTAAACAGCGGCCAGGTGTTTCTGTGGGAAAAATTAGATAATTCATGGTATGGTATACATGGTGATCATGTGCTCAAATTTTCCACTTCAACAGCAAACGATGACAATACTAACAACGATATAATTGAATTCTTTTCCTTTCCAGAATTAGAAAAATGGGAGCAACGTGTTTTCAGATTTGACGATGACATTCAACAAATTTTGTCAGGTTTCTCAAATGATATTCTAATGTTCGAAGCAATAAAAAGATATCCTGGGCTACGACTCATGAGACAAGAGCCTCAGCAATGTATGCTATCGTTTGTATGTTCTAGTAATACAAACATACCCATGATCCGTAGAATGCTCAAGAATCTTTCTAGGAAGTTCGGTAGTAAAATGACAGTTGATGGAAAAGAGTTTTTCACATTTCCTACTGCTGACCGCCTAAACAAAGCGTCCATAAACGAGTTGTTTTCATGCGGTGTTGGATATAGAGCAAAATCAATCAAAGCAGTTGCTGAAAGTATTGCTTTGGGGAATATCGATGTTAATAATCTTATACGCGCTAGCTATAATGATGCAAAGGAAGAATTATTGAAAATATATGGTATCGGAAATAAAATTGCCGATTGTATATTATTGTTTTCCTTAGAAAAACTTGAGGCTTTTCCTATAGACGTTTGGATAGCCAAGGCCCTCTCTTTACATTATGGCTGGCTGCTATCTGAAAATAAACAAGAGGATAAAAAATGGAATAAAATAGGTGAAAAAATAGATTCCAATCAATATAGAATTCTTTCACAAACTCTCAGAAGTTACTTCGGCAAATATTCAGGTTACGCGCAGCAGTATCTCTTTTATTTTATGCGCCAGGGTGCAGCTAGAAAATGGTAACAGGCAAAGACATATGATTAAAAATTTCAACGTGATGATGGTTCATGCCAATCATAAACCATGTATGTGCTATGATATGACTTATCACATAATTATTATTACTAATCTCCAACATAGATTATGATCTAATAATGGCAAAGCAAAAAACACAAACAGCAGTTATAATTGTGTCTACTTTCCCTGATCAAGAAACAATCCTAACAATAGCCAAAGACTTGATTGTTAAAAAAAAATTATGCGCCTGTATAAATTTGATAAAGGTAAGATCTGTATTTGTTTGGAAGAATAAACTCGAAGATCAACAAGAATTTATTGCATTGTTCAAAACAACAAAATTGTCTGCAGACAAACTAAAGTCAGAAATTAAGAAAGTGCATCCTTACGAGGTACCGGAAATTATGGAAATAAAAATGAACGATGTTTACAAACCCTATATGTCATGGATAGTAGAATCAACAACATAAAAAAATAACAAAAGAAAAAACATCATATTTCATCAATTACGTTGCACACGAATGGCATACCGAAGTAAGGCTACTATACCACCGAGAGATGAGACCCGTAAACCAATATCTGTAGATGAATCGACCGCAAAAGTTTTTGCTCCATAACCTTCGACTGAATTTAGAAGCTTTATAATGTCATTTTCGTCAATAGTCTTAAAGATTGCATCTGAAAATACTACATATTCTACAGCTTTCATTGACGCAGCATAAGATACTTCTTGCATTCCAATAGAATATTTCATTTCACCTCTGTGAACGAGGAGCATCACCTTGTCTAATATTGAAGAGACCATGGCAAGTTTGGTAAAACCCATTGATTCTTTGATAGCCGAGGAGCGAAGAAATACAAAAATTCCATCTTCTCCGGCAACGTCGACTCCGTCGATTACTGACACTTTGTCTTTCCCAAATTGGTGCTTTGTGATAAGTAAATTGTAAAATCTGCGTTTAGTTTCACCTGGACCAAAAATTATCATTCTTTTGTTGTTATCATGTTCTTCCAGAAACACATTCCAAATACCCGCGATGGTCTTCGTGACCTCTCCAAAAAACGTTTCTGTCGTGGGATTGTTTTTTACTGACTGCTGATAACGTTTACCACTTTGTCCAGAATATATATTTGGGATTATCTTCAAATGCGTGCCAGAAACCTTTGCGACTCCTGCTTCTTGTGCATCGATTGCAACCAAAATAAAGGTTGAATTACTTCCTGATTTCTTTAGAATGCTTATCTCAATAGCCTGCCACTTTCTATCCTTATCAATTGTTATTGAGTCTCCTACTTGCACAGCAAGAGAGTGGTGGGTTCCTCTCGAAACCAGATCACTGTCAGAGTTTGTTATGCTGCCAGTTATACGCAGACGATCTACAGCGTCGTCAAGATTTATGTTCTCAACCCTAATCGAGACTCGTACTTTTATTCGTTCTCCTTTATCAGGTCTCGCGTATTCTTTTGTCTGTTTGATGACTCTGGTCGTATCGGCTATTATATAGTCTCCACTTTCTATTATTCTTCTTAGGGTAAGAAGGTCGTCTGCATCTTCTGGAATGACAAAATAGGCTTTGCCAGAAGATCCCTTCACTTCTTTACTGATCATGAGAAAGTTCTTTAACTCTTATTATGTTGTGTTATTTTTTCGCTACTCAAAGAGGAAGAATTGTCTTCTTTGGTTTGGGTTGATTTTAGATATTTGTCGACCCATTCCTGAGTTAACACCCCTGATTCTACTAAATTTACCAATGCATTGGCTGAAGCGTCACCTTGTACCTTACCTGACTTCTTTCTAGTCTGCCTCCATTTAAGCTGTGTGTTGCCACTCTTTGAAGAATAAATTATTCCAAGAATCTCTTTGGCATTTACAAATGTCATCTCCCGTATTTTTTTCAATGTTACTTTATCGGCTGCTTCAATATAGATTGCTCCTGGACCCTCTTCGCGCTCTGGAAACACTTCATAGTCTCGCAGATAACTTTCAGGAATAAATGACCTGCAAGTACTAACAATAATAAACTTTCTAAAATTTTCGAGTGAAGCGGTAGTTTCTATGTGAACCAATGTATTTATAAAGCTACTCCGCCACTTATCAAGTTTATGACATCATAGAATATACAGTGACTAGTTTTCACTTTTGATCTTGTGATTTACTATATTGTTATGACTATATTGGATTAATAACATCATACTGCCTAATGAAAAGTCATTCGGACAAAAAAGAAGTTGATGATAAATAGACTTCTGATATTTACGAACAAGAAAACGAAGATATGAGAAAACTTGTTGGACAAACTCCTAACTCAAGATCTACTTCATCGATAATTCAGTAGGGCTAGTCTTGTCATCGTTTGTCCATCTAAATGATAAAGGCGGTAACATAAAAACGAAGATATAACTTTAATACAATTTAACAATGTTATGTCTTGAAGATCTAATTCAAAATGTTTGGTCGACTGAAAAAGAAAGAATGAGCTATTTAATTGCTATTTGCAACGCGATCCTTGGGGATAGAGCGATCACGGGAAGATTTCCGCGAGTGATGTAATGGTGCATAAATCAGTAGATGGAAACAATTTCTTCATCGTTTTCTATTTGAGATTCCTTCATTAATACTTTGAACAGGCTTGAGTTATATGAATAATTTGACGAGCAACCATACCTTTTTATGTCATATCTATACTTTCCTCTCTAACCGGATATTCCAGATGCGGATACGAACCGGATTAATCCAATTTCCTGGGCGTATATGGCATATGCTTAGTTTCGGCCTTTTCCAACACAGGGTTATTTTGGTTATTCTCACTGCCATTTTTGCAAGTGATCTCATCTGTTGATTGAAATGATTATTAATCCTTTTTAAAAACATATGTTAAAGAGTTAATGGTGACTGTGTTGGGTTCATTCACTTTCATTTTGCCACTAGCATTGATGTCTGTTTTTTTCCTTGGTACTTGCGTCTTCCCATAGGTAATGAAAATAATCTTTTGCAAAACCAGCAAGTCCAATATGATCTGCCCAAATTGCAATCGGTTCATAGTTCCCTTTTTCAATTCTTCCTTCACCAAGCAAAATCATTACCTGCCTACTGTCGCCAATTACTCCTCCTCCAAACATGTCATTTTTTAGTTTAACATCTGCAATTCTAGATAAGGCGCGTATAGTATCTGTATTCGTTCCTTCAGAGGCAAGAACAGTTATCTTTACACCTCTTTCCTGTAACGTTCTCAACATCGGTTGTACTGGTTTTGCAATATCTTGGGCGACTTGAGGCAATGCTATCAGTAATTCTTTTTGGCAAGTTTGAATAATCTCATTCACTTTGGCAGCAATATTGTAAATTCCTCTTACTACCCAAATTTCTGGTCTTTCTTTAATGCCGCTCTTTTCATATACTGGCATTAATTCAGTTATGATCAGACCTTCATTATCCTTAATTCCGTTTTCAATCCGCATTCGCATTGCCTCGAGTGCAGTTAATGGCGATTTCGGAAAGAATTTCTGGGGTCTTGAACTGGCAGATTCTAGCCAGCCTTTGTCCTCCAAACTGTTTAGTACTTCATAAATCTTAGAGTATGGAACCCCTGATTTTTTGCTTACATCAGAAGCTGTCATTGAACCCGTTTCTAAAAGCGAAAGATAAACTTTAATCTCGTAGCCTGTCAAGCCAAGACTTTCCATTGCTTTTCTTGACTTGTCGCTGATACTCATGTATTTACGATAAAGTGAATTAGATGCTATAATATAAGCTTGTTTTAGGCTTAAATCCAGTCGATTATCCCTTATCCACTGTGAAGAATTCCATGATTTCTAGCAACTATTCACCGTAGGATTGGTAACGTTACCTTTATATATAAAAATGCAAGACTTGTTCATAAAAGGTATATTATATAGGTAATAGATATGGAATTAATACATATTTCAAATCTGTCTAGCAAAAACACATCTGCTAGAAGAACGATTAGGTATACACAGAGTAT
>Ga0075423_10002087_pt1 | contig 17961 bp, 17 predicted proteins | sample SoiMethybrSBSTD2_FD_80114 | JGI IMG/M metagenome (GOLD analysis project Ga0075423, IMG submission 80114) | Bulk soil microbial communities from a Populus tree surrounding site in Tennessee, USA - Soil MetaG P. TD hybrid SBSTD2 | ecosystem: Environmental > Terrestrial > Soil > Tree plantation...
CCGGCCTGCACCGTGCTCATCCTCGCGTAGGCGAAGAACTCGTTGATGACGGTCTTGTTGCCGATCAGGTCCGCGACGGTCGCCGCGTCCGGGATCGGAACTCCCATGACGACCGCGAGCGGCCAGAGGACCCACGCGAAGACCTGCTGGAGCTGGAAGTTCGGGTAGCCGAAGAGACCGCCGACCCATCCGAGAAAACCGTTCAGGAGAGCGATGAGCGCAATGAAGGCGATCAGCATCGCGACGATGTTGATGACGAGCATCATTCCCTGCGACGCTCCCGACGCCGCGGCGTCGATCACGTTGGTGTGGCTCTTCTCGACCTTCAGCCGGACTTCCCCCATCGTCACCGGAACTTCGGTCTCGGGCATCAGGATCTTGGCCATCATGATCGCCCCCGGCGCCGCCATCACGGAGGCGGTGATGAGGTACTTCGCCGGGATCCCCATCGCGACGTACGCGAGGAGCACGGCACCGGAGACGTGCGCCATACCCCCCGTCATCATCGTCAGGAGCTCCGACCGCGTCATCGTCGGAATGTACGGCGCGATCAGGATCGGCGCCTCGGTCTGCCCGATGAAGACGTTCGCGGCGACCGCGAGCGACTCGGCGCCGGACACTCGCATGAGCCGCTGCATCACCCACGCCATGGCCTGCACGATCCGCTGCATGATCCCGAGGTAGTACATGATCGTGAAGAACGACGCGATGAAGATGATGATCGGCAGGACCTTGAAAGCGAAGATGTAGCCGCCGATCGGCTGCCCGGTGGCCTCGCCGATCTTCTCCATTCGCCCGGTCAGCCATCCGAAGACGAACGCGCCTCCCTGATCGGCGTAGGAGATCGCTCCGGTGATGGCGAGCGAGAACCGCTCGAGCGCATTCTTGCCGGCCTCCCAGTACAGGACGAGGAAGGCGAAGAGGACCTGGAGCGCGAAGCCCCACAGAACCGTGTACCAGCGGATTGCGCGCCGATTCGCCGAGCAGAGGTACGCGATCCCGAAGATCACCACGATGCCCGCGAGGCCGATCCAGCGCATCTCGACCCCCTCTCGCTAAAAGCGCGCGCGACGCGCGTCGTACTCCCGGCCCCGCCAGGTGAGACGTTTTCGGATGTACCGGTGGTAAAGAGACCGCGTGATGATACCCGCCCACACCGCTGCCATTAAAGGGTGGGTCACGGCAGGCCAGAGCGGGTCCCGAAGGATCGCAGCGAGCGCAGATCGCAGGAGCACGAGCGCCGTGGCGAGAAACGCGGCGAGCGCGAGGTCCCGCGAAGGGACCGGCGCGCCGAAGAGGGCCGCGAAGAGCAACGCGAAAGGGGCGATCGAGATCGCGAGATAGAGGAACGTCAGTAGCAGGAGCAGCGAACCCGCTGGTCCGCCGAAGGCGTAGGCCAGGCTCTTCGCGAGGCCGTCGCGGATGCTCCCAAAGCTCCGATACATCCGGACAGCGACGCGGTCCTCCGCGCGGAGGAGGAGACAACGAAACCCGGCCCGCTTGACTGCCATGGCCAGCCGGACGTCGTCCACCCCCGAGTTGCGAATCGCCGCATGGCCGCCGATCGCATCGTAAGCGGAGCGTCGCACGAGCATCCCCGTCCCGGCGCCGATCGCAAATGCGCGGACCCTCGGGAAGTTCGCGACGAAGCCGAGGCTTCCGTAGACGGAGATCGTCACGTACGGCAGGAGGACGTTCTCCCAGAAGCTTTGCATTTCGAAATGGGCCAGGAGCGTTTCCAGGTCGATCTCCCTCGACTCGAGCACCGCCACGGCCTCTCGGAGAGCAGCAGGGTGGTAGCGCACGTCGGCATCGGCGAAGAGGAGCAGGCTTCCCGACGCCTCTCCGACGCCCTGCGTGAGAGCGTGCGGCTTGCCCAGCCATCCGGGAGGCGGCTCCCTGCCCGCGATGATTTTCAACCGCGAGTCCTCCTGCCGGATCCTTTCGAGAAGTGCTCCCGTCCCGTCGGTCGAGCGGTCATCCACGACGACGACCTCGAAGTCGGGGTAGTCCTGCGCGAGATGCGAGCGGACCGTGCGCTCGATCTCCGCCTCCTCGTTTCTGGCCGGGATCACGATCGAGACTCGCGCGGCGTTCGGAGGCGAAAGCGGCTGTCTCGCCGCAAACCGAGACAGCCGCGGTAGTAAAGCGAAGTTGACGGCGAGCGACACGGCGGCGAACGCGACGAAGACGAGCCCCGCCACGAGCAGCGCGTGGATCACGGGCGCCCGAAGCTCAGGCGAGAATCTCGGAGAGCGCGCTCTCTCCCCGCGGCGAGGCGACGCCGAGCCACTCGCCTGCGGTCGCCGCCAGGTCGCAGAAGCCCCGCCGGACTCCCAGGTCGACGTCGCGCCGGAATGCCGGACCGGCCGCGAGAAACGGGACGTGCTCCCGCGTGTGGTCCGTCGAGACGTCGGTGGTCTCGCACCCGTGGTCGGCGGTCAGGACGAAGAGGTCGTCCGGCCCGAGCGCCGCGAGCGCCTCCGGAACGAGGGCATCGAGGCCGGCGAGATTCTTCGCGAACCCGGCCGGGTCGTTGCGATGCCCGTACTTGCTGTCGAAATCGACCAGGTTCGTGAAAACCAGGTCGGCGTCGCCGGAGCGGAGAGCCTCGATCGAGACCCGTACGCCCTCGGCGTCCGATCCGGTGTGCAGCGACGACGTGATCCCGCGCCCCGAGAAGATGTCGACGATCTTGCCGACGCCAAAGACGTTCTTGCCGGCGGCGACGAGCCGGTCGAGCCAGGTCTCCCCCGCGGGCTCGACGGTGAAGTCCCGCCGATTCGCCGTGCGGACGAACGCCCCCGGAGGTCCCGTGAACGGCCGCGCGATGACCCGGCCGATGGAATGCTTTCCGGTGAGGAACGACCGCGCGAACCGGCAGACCTCCCAGAGCCGCTCCGGCGGCCAGATCGACTCGTGCGCGGCGATCTGGTAGACGGAGTCCCCCGACGTGTAGAGGATCAGGCGGCCCGTCGCGACGTGCTCTTGCCCGAGCTCCCGGATGATCTCCGTGCCCGACGCGGGCCGGTTGCCGAGCACCCGGCCCCCGGCGAACTTCTCGAGCGGCTCGACGATCTCCGGAGGAAATCCGTCCGGGTAGACGGGAAAGGGCTGCTCGACGACGAGACCCATCATTTCCCAGTGTCCGGTCGTGGTGTCCTTCCCGGCGGAAAGCTCCCACGCCTTCCCCCGCGCGCCCGTCTCGGCCGCGGGTTGCGGCGTTTCGAGCAGAGCGAGCAGGCCGAGAGACTCGAGATTCGGGAGCGGCGTCGGAACCCGCTCGAGAACGTGTCCGAGCGTGTTCGCTCTGTCGTCGCCGTACGCCCGCGCGTCGGGGGCCGCCCCGACGCCCAGCCCGTCACAGACGAAGATGACGACCCGCCTCTTCACTTTCAGCGGGCCCGCGCGACCGTACATCGTGAGCTCAACGGGCATTCGGTTGCGCGGTCCCGAAGAGAGAGCTAGAAGCCTTCCGTCGGAATCAGCGTATCAGCCGCCAACCTTCTGGCGGGCATCGGCGCGATAGGGCGAGTTCGGATAGTCGTTCACGAGGCGCTGGTACGTCGCCCGTGCATCGGCGCTCGATCCCGCCTTCTCGTAGGTCTCGGCGAGCGCGTAGAGGAGCGCGTCCTTCGGCGCGGCGGACTTCGGCGACTCGATGGCCCTCTTCAGCCGGTCGATCGCTTCGGTCGTCTTGCCCTGCTCCGCCAGGAGTCGCGCGGTGGCGATCTCGGCGGCGACCGCGACCTCCGCCTGGTCGTCGCGCGCCGCTTTCGAGAGCGCCTCGGGAGATTGCGCCGCCTTGTCTCCGTGAGCCGCGAGGATGACCTGCGCCGCGCGCCCGGCGGAGGTGCCACCCTTCGCGGAGGCGCGCTTCAGGTGGTTCATCGCCTCGCGCTCGCGTTCGGCTGCGGTCGGGAAGGTCCGTGGCGCCGACGCCGCCGCGGGCTCTCCGGCGATCGGCGTCTCCAGGATCTCGAGCGCGGCCGAGAGCTCCCGCCCGGCCTGACGCTCGCGCCAGCCGCGGAAGAGAAAGAAGCCCGCGGCGATCAGCAGGACGGCGGCGGCCGCCCCGGCGGCCTCCACCGCTCCACGGCGGTGGTGCGAGACGTAATCGACGGTCTTGCCGAAGGTCTCGACGAGCTCGTTTCGCTTGAGCTCTTTGCGTGTGATGCGCGCCATCTCGTTCTCGAGGCGCGCGATTATAACGAGCGGCGGCGCTCCGTCACGCGGTCTGCGCCGACGGCTCGCTCCGACGGACGGTTCCGCGGCCGGTCAGGTACGCCGAAACGACCTCCGCGGGCAGCACGAAGACGAACCAGGCGGCCTGGATCGCAATCGACACTCGGTAAGCGCCGACCGCCGCATACGGGGCGAGGGTCGCGATAGCGAAGCCGAACGCGATGTTCACCGCGGCCGCGGTGAGCGCGATCCGGAACCCGAGGAGGCGCGGCGGATGGAGAGTGCGGGGAAGCAGCGAAGAGCTGTGCCGGCCCGTGAGCCACGTCGCAGCCAGGAGGGCCGCGGCGAGGATGCACGCTCCGAGCGACAGTTTGATCTGGATCGGAGCGATTGGCTCGACCCCCGCCGTCACGCTCACGACGGGCTCCATCCACGCCACGAAGTTCGACACGACCATCAGGACGAGGATCACCCACCCCGTTCGCTGCGGTCGATACTGCGAGGTATCCATCAGTCCACCCACTTCCATGGGGGCGGGACGAAGTCCCGCTCACCCGCGTTCCCTCCCTGCTCCGGCGGCAGCCACTTGAGCAGCGAGGCCTTCCCGACGCGTCCGAAGTCGTCGACGCTGATCCGGAAGAGGTTCCGATTCGGTCCGCCGGTCGCCCGGTCGGCGAGATAGATTCCGCGGCATCCCGTGGGCAGACAGTTGACGGACGTCGAGGGGACGTCTCCGGTCACCGTCGTCGGCCTCCGGGGCGCGCAGCTGTTCGCGGCCTGGGGCCTCACGATCGCCCCGTCGCTTCCGAAGACGATTCGATCGACGAGCGCCGGGTCGCCGGCATATCCGTCGAATGCGACTGCATCCGCACCGTCCGCGGGTCCGGAGATCGAGCGCACGGAAACGAGCGAGGGCAGTGACTCGGCGTTCAGCAGCGACTCCGACGCATCCCGAACGAAGTTCGCCGGCGCCGATTCCGCCCACGTGGTGAGCTCGCGCTTCGCAAGATCGATCTGCAGAACGACGTTCGCGTCGCGGCGAACCGCCTGCATCCGCGCGGCGAGAACGAGCGAATAGATTTCCCGCACCGCCGTCTTCATCCGCTCCCGCCGGACGATCGTGTGAAGGTAGGCGAGCGTGAACACGAAGACGCTGACGACGATCGCCATCGCCACGATCAGCTCGACGGACGTGAACCCTCCAGACGAGGCGGGGCGGTCGCCAAGGGAGTTCATCGGCGGCGAGAATTAGCGAATCACGTACCCGTGGGCCGGATTTGCGGTTCGGCCCGGAGAATCAGTGAGTTACGGCCGCGGCGCCGCGCCTGGGCGCAGCGAGGCTGTCAGGAAACGTCACGGGCCGCACGCGACGGGCCAAAAAACGCCGCTCGAAGACCCGACGCTATACTCGCGGGCGAGCGCACATGGGCGACGAAATCCGGATCAAAGGAGAGCCCCTGGGAGCTGGCGAGCGCTGCCGGTTCACGGTGGATCGGCCGGTCCTCCCCGACGAGTCCGCCTTCTTCGCGGACGCAGAGACGGCGAAGGCGTCGCCGCTCGCCGCCGACCTGCTCTCGCTCCCCGGCGTGACGTCGGTTCTGATCGCCGAGGAGACGGTGACTCTCGGCGCGGATTACGCGATCGACTGGCCCGCACTCGGCGCCGGGAACGTGATCCGCAAGCACCTCACGAGCGGAGCGCCGATCGTCCCGGAGAGCTATTTCGAGAACCTGCCGTCGGAGTCCGATCTCAAGTGGGCGATCGGGGACCTGCTCTCGCGCGAGATCAACCCGGCCGTTGCGGTGCACGGCGGCTGGGTCGAGCTGATCGACGTCAAGAAGAACAACGTTTACCTGCGCCTGGGCGGCGGTTGCCAGGGATGCGGAGCCGCGGACGTCACGCTGAAACAGGGCATCGAAAAAGCGATCCGCGGTCTCGCGCCGTCCGTCGGCGAGATTCTCGACACGACCGATCACGCCGCGGGTCGGAACCCGTACTACGCGCCCGCAAAATAAGCCCAGACGAGAGGGCTGAGCCCGAATTTGAATTCCGACGAAAGTCGGAGTTTGAATTCTGAATTCCGACGAAGGTCGGGGTTCTGTCCCGTCGGCGCTGCGGATTACGATCGCCCGAGAGTCATGCTCATCATCCCGATCGGCAACGAGCACGGAGAAGTGCGCCGGCAGCCGTGGGTCTCCTACGCGATCATCGCCTCGAACGTCGTCATCTTCTTCTTCCTCTGGATCGTCTCCAACCAATCGGAGGTTCCCGGACACTTCGAGGCGAAAGCGAAACAGATCACCGAGTACATCGTCGCGAATCCTTATCTGACCGTCCCACCGGAGATCGCGCCTCTCTATGGACACCGGGACTTGGAGCTCCTCGAACAGGTGCGCGCCCGGTCGACGCCGCCGATCGAATGGGTCGTCCGCCGCCAGCAGCAGAAGTTGAACGGGATGGCGGAGGAGCTCCTCGCGATCGGCCGCGAGCTGCCGATATTGAAACCGGGATTCATCCCCGCCGACCCCGATCCCTTCGCTGCCCTCTCGTCGATGTTCGTCCACGCGGGCCTCATTCACCTCCTCGGCAACATGCTCTTCTTCTTCGCCACGGGACCCTTCCTCGAAGACCTGCTGGGCCGCGTTCTCTTCACTCTTCTCTATCTCGCTTCGGGCGCGGCGGCCCTCGCGGCGCACGTCTGGCAGAACCCCGGCAGCTGGGCGCCGGTCGTGGGCGCCTCGGGCGCGGTCGCCGGAATCATGGGAGCTTTTCTCATCCGCCTGGGGACGTCCCGTATCCGCTTCCTCTGCCTGCCGATCATCGTGCTCCCCTGGATCCGCTTTCGGTTCCTCGTCCCGGCGTTCGTCTTTCTGCCGCTGTGGTTCATCGGGCAGTTCTGGCTCGCCACGAGCCTCACGGAGCCGGGGGGAATCGCGCTCTGGGCGCACGTCGGGGGGTTCGTGTTCGGCGCCGTGGCGATGCTCGTGATCGTCGCCTTCGGCATCGAGAAGAGGTGGATCCATCCGGCGATCGAGAAACGGGTGGCATGGTCGCAGGCTCCCGAGCTGGTCGACGCGATGGATGCACTCGGGCGAGGCGATCTCTCGGGCGCACGGCGCCGGGTCGAGAAAGCCCTTCGCGAGGACCCGTCGAACGTCGACGCGCAGCGCCTCGCGTGCGACCTCGCGGTCGCAAACTCCGACTGGACGGCTTTCGGCCGCGAGGCGGCGCGCCTGATCGACCTCTACGCCGCACGGGGCGAGAAGGACCTCGCGCTGCAGCTGATCGGTGAAGCTCCGGCGCAGGCGCAGGGCGAGCTCCCGCTACGCTTCCACCAGCGCGCGGCGACGTTCCTCGACAAGAACGGAGAGGAGCGTTGGGCGACGCACTACTACCGTCAGATCGCCCGGCACCATGCCTCGGCATCCGGAAGCCTGCGGGCCCTGCTGCGGCTCGCAGAGCTGCTTCAGAAGGAGGGCGACCTCTCCGGCGCCCGCGAGGCGCTTCGCCTGGCGCGCGCCCATCCGGAATGCGCGGCTGACTGGGAGCCCGTAGTCGAAGGCCGGATCGCCACGCTCACCGGCGCCACGACCTAGCCCGCCGCGGGTGGTGGACTGCGGCGGGTGTCCCCGCGACATTCTCAACGGACGTCGAAGACGAGCTCGGCGTGAGCCTCGCGGAGCGCCTCTTCGGCGCGTTCACGGGTCGCCGCCCGGCTGAAGATGAACCCCAGGTAGCGCGAGCCTTCCGGCAGCGGAACCAGCATCTGTCCGGGGTGCGCCGTGATCACGACGTCCTCGACGTCCTCGATCGCCTTGGATCGCTCGCGGCCTCGGACTCGCTCGAGGCGTCCGGCACGCGGGATCGGGATCATCATCACCCCGGCGGCTCGCCCGTCGCGTGGCGGCGGATCCCGATCGAGCTTCAGCGCGTGGCGCAGGATCAGCTCCTCCAGCGAGATCCCGGCGCCGAACTTCAGCGTGCGCGAGCACAGCCCGCCGATCGAACGCGCCGCGAGCTCGATCAGGGACGGCCCCTCTCCGCCGACCCGCAGCTCCGCGTGGACCGGTCCATCGGAGAGGCCGAGCGCGCGGCAGCCGGCCGCTGTGACCGAGCGGATGCGGGCGAGAACCGTTTCGGGTAGCCGGGAAGGGGTCACGTAGATCGTCTCCTCGAAGAACGGGCCCTCGAGCGGGTCCGGCTTGTCGAAGATCGCCAGGACTTCCAGCCGACCTTCGGTCAGCAGCCCTTCGAGCGCGACCTCGGCGCCGGGGACGTAGTCCTCGACGAGGATCTCCCGCGCGGCGGCCCCGCCCTTGCGCGCGACGTCCGGCTCTTCGAGGATCGCGGCGATCCGGTTCCAGGCCGTGCGGAACGACTCCCGGTCGTCCGCGCGAATGACCCCGCGGCTGGCCGCGAGAAACGTCGGCTTGAGCACGCACGGGTAACGCACGGCGCGGGACGGACCCTCCGGGCCTCCGTCGAGGGGAAACAGGCGGGAAGGCGGACTCGGCACGCCGGCGGCGTCCAGGAGACGTCGGAGCGCCGCCTTGTCGCGGGCCGCTGCGGCCGCCTCCGGAGAGTTGCTCGGGAGCCCGAGCGCCTTCGAGATTGCGGCCGCGACCACCGCTGTCTCTTCGTCGACTCCGACGACCGCGGCGATGGGGTGGACGCGGGAGAACTCGATCGCGCTGCGCGCGGCTCCCTCGGGATCACGGAAGTCGAGCGCGAGGAGTCCTGCCGGATTCAGGGCCTCGAGCGTGCTCGGCTCATCGGAGGCGACCGTGACGTCGACCCCCAGACGCCTGGCTGCGTCGAGGAAGTCGGGCGTTCGGTACGTCGTCGTGGGAAGGAGGAGGAGGACGCGGGGCATGCGACAGATGTTAGTCGCGTCGCGCGGCGGCTTTCGACCCGCTCGGGCGAGACGGAGAGCGGCGCCTTGTCTCCAGTTGTCGCGTGAGCCGGGGCGCCGGAATCTCCCGCGACACTCCTTGAACAGGAGGTCGATGCGATGACGATTCGAACGACGAACCGAGCGAGGAAAGCCGGGGCGGGTCTGCTCTCGGCGATCGTCCTCGCTCCTTCCTTTCTGGCTCCTTCCGCGGCGCGCGCCGACTGCCTTCTCGATTACGTCGCGTGCGTCGAAGCGGCTTCCGACCTCGGGACGTTCCCGCGGCGGTCGTTCGCCGGGATCGTCTGCTACACCAACCTCATTCAGTGCCTGCAACGGCGTCTCTACTGACCCGAATCGACAACCGTCTTCGAAAGGGAGGAACCATGACTCGCACCCGCCTCGCTTCCCGATTCCTGGCGCCCGCTCTCGCCGTCGCCGCCGGTCTTGCCGCCGCCGCTCCGGCGCAGGGGGCCGGATGCATCCAGTTCTACGCGGAATGCCTCGTGCGCGCCGCGGATCTGCAGACGTGGTGGCAGAGGAGCGCCGCCGGCGTCGACTGCTACCTGGACACCGTCGCGTGCCTGCGGCGGGCGTACACGTAGGCGTGTCGTTCCGCCGCCTGGGAGTCGCGCTCTCCATGAACGCTCTCTCCGCTCTGGCGATCGCCGGCGGGCCGGCCGGGCCCGTCGGCGACTACGGAGGACGCTGGGTGGGCGCCAAAGAGATCCGTCTCCTCGACGTCTCGGTTCCTGCCCTGTATCGCATCGATCGAGCGACACTCGCGACGACCGTCCAGTCGCTGTCCGGCGCCGACGCGCCGATCGATCCCTACGGCATCGCGCTGCCCGGCGACGGAACGGTCTGGGCTCTCGCGGACAAGGGACGCTTCGTCTTCCGCTTCTCGGAGGCGACCGGCGAGCGCGTGGAGAAACGGCGGCTGCCGGAGCCCTGCCAGGGCATCGCAACGTTCTGGACTCACGCGGGGCTGTTCGCCGTGCGGCTTCGTCCGAACGAACGGATGCTTCTGCGGGCAGAGAACGGAGCCTTGAGGCCCTTCTCGTCCCTGACCTCCCGTTCCGCGATCGGCCTTCCGGAACATCTCATCGCGAATCTGCTCAAGTGCGGATCCGGGACCCGGGCCGCCATGCCGTGCTGGTTCGTCGCCGGAGATCCCGAGATCTTCCTCGTCGATCGGATGGGGGTGCTTCGTGCGGTCACCGTCCCCTCGTTCGCCCGTCCGTCTCCCGCCCGCGTCGTGAGTCGGGAGCCGGGCGTGGCGTTCACTTACCCCATACGCGACGCGTTCCTGATCGACGGCTACGCGATCTGGACACTCACGAACCAGGAGGGTGACCGAACTCCGCTGGAGGACGGAGCCCGCCGTGGTCGTCACGTGACCCTCGTCCGAAGCGGGCGCCCGGCGCGAACGCTCGAGCTGCCGGAAGAGGCCCGCGCGATCCTCGACGCGAGCGAGCGCGGCCTCGTCATCCTCTTCGCGAACGGAAGCATTCGTCGAGTCCCGGCTCCGTGAGCCGGCTCTCCGCCCTTCACTTCTTCGCCGCGGTCGCCCGACCACCCGCGGCACTCACCGTCGTGTTCACGATCCTCTTCGCCGTCGGCGCGACGCTCGAAGCGGTCAATCGCGGCTCGTCGGACTGGGTTCTCGCCTCGATCGCCGCCGTCCAGCTCTTCGCCGCCTCCACCGGCTTCACCCGACACGCGACCCGGGGCTATTACGATCCGGTCCTGATCGGCCGGCGGCGGAGCCACGTCGCGCTCGCCCACTTCGCCGTTTCGGCGGCTCCCGGCGTTCTCGCGTGGCTCGGGTGCGGAGCCGCCCAGGCGGTTGCCGCGGGCTCCGCCGACGTTCCCGCCCTCCGCCCGTGCGGCTGGGTGACGCTGCTGCTGGTCTCGGCGATCCCCTGGGCGGCTTCGGTCCGCACCGCTCCCTTCCTCGGAGGGACGCTGTGGCTTCTCCTCTCAATCGCGCTCGTGGCGGCGGGAAAGGTCCTGGGCCCGCTCGGCCGCCTTCACGTCCAGCCCGCGTGGGCGAGCGAACATCCCGTCAGAGCGTTCGCGCTCGGACTCGCATTTCCCGCCGCGATTCCTTCGTTCGGGTGGCCTCCCGCCGTTCTGTTCGCGTTCGCGGCAACGGGCGCCGCGGCGGTCGCGATGGGAGCGCTTGGAATTTCACGCAGCGAGCTGCCGCTCGCCGAAGAAGGCGCATGAAGGAAGTCGTCCGCGCCGTCGGCCTTTCGAAGCGCTACGGTCGCCGGTCGGTGCTCGGGAACGTGGACCTCTCTCTGCGCGAGGCGGAAATCGTCGGCCTGATCGGTGCGAACGGCGCCGGCAAGACGACTCTCCTCCGAATCCTCCTTGGTCTCGTCCGCCCGACGACCGGCGTCGTCGAATGGCGCGGCGGGAACTGCGCGCCGCCGCCGGATCGCGCCGGCCACTTCGGCGGCGCGCACACGCTGCCCCCGGACGTCGCCGCACGGAGGTGGGCGCGCCTCCTGTCGCGAGGCCGGGAGATCTGCGACGACCGCCGGCCGGTGCGCGCCCTCTCACGCGGTTCGAGACAGCTCCTCGGTCTCTCGGCAGAGCTCTCGCGAAGCGAGCCCGACGCCTTTCTCTTCGACGAGCCGTGGGAAGGGCTCGACCCCGACGGCTCGCGCTGGCTATCCCAGACGCTGCGGCGCCGACGCGAGAACGGTTGCGCGTTCCTCGTCTCGTCGCACCGGCTCCACGATCTCGCCGGTCTCTGTGATCGCTACGCGTTTCTCCTCGAAGGGCGCGTGGTGATGCAGGCCGCCGACCAGATCTCCGGGCAGACCGTACGGGGAGACGACCTGCTCGCGGCTTTCGACGTCATCCGGTACGCGCCATGATCGCGGCGATCCTGCTCCTCGTGACGGCCGCGGCGACTCCACCGGCCGAGCTCGAATTCCGCTTTCGCCCGGCGGCCGCTCGTGCGCCGGAAGGCGGCGTCCCGCTGGAGATCACGACGCCGGGCGACGCGGTGCGCGCCGACCTTCTCGTCGACGACGGAAACGGCGCTCCGCGGTGGAGATGGATGGACGGAGGCGCTCTCGAGCGGGGGCGGGCCCGTCTGCGGGCGCCGGTCGACGCACTCGCTCTGGTCGTTTTCCGGCGGCCTTCCGGAGCGAGGGGCTACGAGCTCGAAGGTCCGTTTCGCTGGCCCGCGATTCCGGGCTCGCGGATCATGAAGCCGCTTCCGCGGCGGACGCTCCGAGGGAATCACCGCCTCGCCTCCGGCGCGGACGTGCGCCTGCTCGGCGCGCCGGCCGCGGATCCCCTCTGCGAGATCGATCTCGACGGGAGGTGGCAGTGCCTGGCGGTGCCGCCCGACTTTTCCGGACGCGTCGTCGCCTGCGACGGAGGGAGTGCCCGCGCCACGGCCGAGATTCGCCGCGGGTCGACCGGCGAGGTCGCGATGCACGAGCTCGTCACGTCCGCGCTCGTTCGGGTTGCCTCCGACCCGCCCCGGGAGAGGGCGGCGGTTTCGGTCCGTCTCCTGCGTCCGATCGCCTCCGCCGGTGTCGTGCTCTCCCGCGATCCCTCGTCGCAGGTCGAGGAGCTGGAAGACGGATTGTTCTGGCTCGAGAGCCGGGCTGACTCGGCGGGTGCCGTGGTGGAGTTCTCCGCCGCCGGTTTTGCGACGTCGAGACTACCGCTCGTCGAGCTGCGATCCGCCTGCGGCCTGCCCGCGCCCGTCGAGCTCCGCCGCGCGGCGCCGCTCGCGGGAACCGTGCACGAGCTTTCGGACCGGCCCGTCGCCGGCGCCACAGTCCTCGTCCGGTCCGCCGATCAAGATCGGGGCGGGGACGTTCTCGCGGACGCGGTCTCCGACGAGAGCGGCGGCTTCCAGGTTCCGGATCTCGAGGCGACGCGGTATCGCGTCCGCGCTTGCCACGCCCGTTTCGGCTGCGGCGATGCGGTCTCGACGCCCGGCGAGCCGGTCCGGATCGCGCTCGAGGGCGGCGCGGCGTTCGTCGGCCGCGTATTGAACGCCGCCGGCGTGCCCGAGCCCGCCGCGCACGTCCGGATCGTGCCCTCGGTCGAGCTTTCGGCGGGAGCCGGTGACCGCCTGGAACGACTGCCGCTCGAGACGGCGTCCGGGAGCGACGGCCGGTTTCGAGTCGCCGCGCCGGGCCCCGGAGACTTCCTTCTGGAAGTCCGATCGGCGTCGAGCGGCGTCGCCCGGCTCCCGGTGCGTCGCTCCGCGCTCACACCGGTGGACACCGACCTCGGAGACGTGCGTCTACCGGAGCCTCTCGAGCTCGCCGTTCGCGTCGTCCGCTGCGGGGGGGGCGTCCTGTCGATGTCCGGCCCCCTCGGCGGCGAGACTTCGCTCCCCACCTTCGCCCGGTTTGCCCTCGACCCCGAAGGAGCCGCGGTCGTCCGCCTGCCCGAGGGCGGAGCCTGGACGGCGTGGGCGACGTGCGGCGGCTCCAACGTGGTGCTCGAGCCCGCGGTCCTTCCGGATCTCGCCTCTCTCGCGACCGCCGGGATCGAAGTGCGATTCGAGCCCGTGGGGGCTCTCGGCGATCAGCTCTCGGAGCGGTCGAAGTAGCCGTGGAGCTCGCGGAGCGCCACGCGGTCGATCCGGCGGCCCCGCACCGACTCCCGCAGGAGCGCGAGCGCGGCGACGCCCTCGGGGACCATCTGCATCTCGTCGATCGCGGGAAGCGCCGCGACGATCTCGCGCCGCGCGGCATCGTCCTGCCCGAGGTCGAGGAGGAGATCCGCGACGACGAGCTGCAGCGCGGCGACGTCGCCGCGCATCCCGATTTCGGCGAACTCTTTCTGGGCCTCCCGATAGGCCTCGACGGCCGACGACGGCTGTCCCTTGACCCGCAGGAGGTCTCCCATGCCCCAGTGCACTTTCGCGACCCCGACGCGGTTGTTCAGCCGCCGCCAGACGAGGAGCGCGTGTCGCGACGCGTCGAGCGCCTCCTCCGCCTCGCCGAGACCCGCATGGAGCTGCGCGAGGTTCGTGAGCGCCGTCGCGAGGAGCTGGTCGTTGCCCATCGCGCGCGCGCCGGAGCGGATCCGGCGGAACGTCTCCAGAGCCCGCGTGGGCTGGTCGAGCTCCATCAACACGATCCCCTCGAGGAAGCGGCACTTGAGCGCCTCCTCCCGCATGTCGAGTTTCTCGAAGCTTTCGATCAGGAGCGGGACGAGCTCCCGCACCTCCTCGAACTCGCGCTCCTCGAGCCGCAGTGCGAGGCGCTGGTAGGAGAGCCTCGCCCAGTCGGCGACCGAGTTCACGGTGTGCCGGAACCACGCCTCCGAGCGATCGAACCAGCGCCGGGCGTCCTCACGCCGATAGAGGAGACGGCACGCGGTTCCGGCGACGAGCGCCGTCTCGCCCAGGAAGAACTCCCGCTCGTCGAGGATCCCGATCGAGCGCTTGGGCTGCTCGAGGAACCGGTAGAAGAACTCCGCCTCGCGGAGGACCTTGTCGGGCGCGGTCTCGAGCTCGGAACGCAGAATTCCGCAGATACCCAGCAGGACTTCCGGCTCCTCGAGCTGGAGCGCGAAGGCTCGGATCTCGCGCGATTCGATCGGGACCTCGAGCGCAGCCCGCGCCGCCGCGGCGCCTTCGTCCGAGGAGATCGGTTTCGTCGGAAATCGAAGGAGGCGTCCTGCCACTTCAGCTCTCCCGGTCCATGCGGTCGACGAGCTCCGACGCGAGATCCTGCGGTTCTCGGGCCAGCACGCGCCCGAGGCTCTCATCGAGGTCTTCCCCGCCGTGCTTCCAGAGCTGGAAGGAGCGGCCGTACTGGCAGGCCGCGACGAGCAGCGGCAGGCGCAGCGACCGGACCGGCGTCGCCGTCAGGCCGTTTCGTCTCGCGAAACGGTGAAACCACACGAAGAGGTCGTGCTCCGCGTCCCGCGCTTCCCGCCGCGTCATTCGGTAGTCCGTCTCCAGCGTCGAATGCATGACCGGCAGCGCCCGTTCGAACAGGTCGTTCACCTCGTCGGCTCGGGTCCGATTCTTCATTGTCGTGTGGGAATCCTCAGCCTAGCCCATTTTCGGGGCCGCCGGGAGTGATCCCACGCACGGCGATCGAAGCGCTCGTCTCCTAGGTCGGAACCATCCCTTTCATCTTGATCGTGAAGCGTGTCTTCCGGGGCGTGGGAAGCGGCCGAGGGGCCGCGGAAATCTCGGTGTTTTCCGTGATTTCCGTGCGGCGCTCGGGGACCCGAACGGGTTCGGTGGAGGCCATCTCGAATCTCCTTTCGCGAAGGGAAGCTGAATCTTTGCTGATTTCATCACAAATTCCGGCGCCGGGCTCCGACTAAAGTCGTATTCCGCGAGGTTCTCGAACGGCGGACTCATCGGCGGAAGGAGCCGGCGGCGCGCGACCGTTAGAATCACCGCTTCTGAAGAGCCGGAAGGAGCTTCCATGTCCGCATCTCGAATCCTCACCGCGGTTTGCGCGGTGTTCCTGGCGTCGCTCGTGACCGGCGCCGCCCCGAAGAAAACCCTTCGGGGGACGGCGGCGAAGACGACCCTCGCCGCCCGGTCGAACGACGTGCTCCCGTTTCGGGCGGTCGAGAAGACGCTGCGTAACGGCCTGAAGGTCATCGTCGTGCCGACCGGCTTTCCCAACATCGTCTCGCTCCAGATCCCCGTCCAGACCGGATCGCGAAACGAGGTCGAGCCGGGAAAGTCGGGATTCGCCCACTTCTTCGAACACATGATGTTCCGGGGAACGAAGGCGTACCCGCCCGAGAAGTACAACGCGATCGTGACGCAGGCCGGCGCGCGGCAGAACGCCTACACGACCGACGACTACACGAACTATCACACGACTTTCGCGAAGGACGACCTCGAGACGATCCTGAAGATCGAGGCGGACCGGTTCAAGAGCCTCGACTACTCCCCCGAAGGGTTCAAGACGGAGTCGCGCGCGGTTCTCGGCGAGTACAACAAGAACAGCGCGAATCCGATCGTCAAGATCGAGGAGGTCCAGCACGACAAGGCCTTCACGACCCACACGTACAAGCACACGACGATGGGGTTCCTGAAGGACATCGAGGACATGCCCAACCAGTTCGAGTACTCGAAGACGTTTTTTGACCGATGGTACCGCCCCGAATACACGACGGTGATCGTCGCCGGAGACGTCGATCCCGCGCGCACGATCGCTCTGGTCGAGAAGTACTGGGGGGACTGGAAGCCCGGCCACTACAAGGTCGACGTGCCGAAGGAGCCGGAGCCGAAGGCCGCCGTTTACGCGCACGTCCCCTGGCCGAGCGCCACGCTTCCCTGGGTGACGGTCGCTTTCCACGGTCCGGCCTTCTCCGACTCCGAGAAGGATTTTGCCGCCGTGGACATGCTGATGGACCTGTACTTCGGCGAGACCTCCGACACGTACAAGCGGCTCGTCGTCTCAGAACAGAAGGTCGACGGGATGTTCACGGACAACCCCGGCAACGTCGATCCGTCGCTGACGGGGGTCTACGCGCGGTTGAAGAAGATGGACGACGCGCTCTCCGTGCGCGACGAGCTTCTGAAGACCTTCGCGCAGGCCCGTTCCCGCCCGGTCGATGCGAAGCGGCTGGCCGACGCGAAGGCCAACGCGCGCTACGGCTTCGTGCGGTCTCTCGACAACACCGAGCGCATCGCGGCCACACTCGCTCGGTACGTCCGCTACCACCGGTCCTACGACACGCTGAACAACCTCTTCCGCGTCTCCGAATCCCTGACGCCGGACGACCTGCTCGCCTCGGCCCGCCGTTACTTCACCGACAACCGGCTCGTGGTGACGACTCTCGCCAGGGATCCGATGCCGGCCGCGGTCCAGAGCCTTCCCTCGATCGCGGCGCTCGCCCCGACGCCCGCGGCGGCGGAGAAGACCGACGTTCCGGTGGTGCTCCAGAAGACGGGTCTCCCGCAGACGAACTTCAAGCTGCTCTTCGCGGTGGGGTCGGCCCACGACCCCGCCGGCAAGGAAGGTCTCGCCGCACTCGCCGCTTCCATGGTCGCCGAAGCCGGCTCGAGGGAAATGCGCATCGACGAGATCAACAAGGCCCTCTACCCGATCGCCGGCAGCTTCACGGCCCAGGTCGACAAGGAGATGACGACCTTCACCGGCTCGATTCACCGCGACAACTGGAAGGCGTTTCTCGACGTCGTCCTCCCGCAGCTCCTGGAGCCCGGCTTCCGCGAGGACGACTTCCAACGCCTGAAGGACGCGCAGGCCAACGCGTTGAAGGAAGATCTCCGATCGAACAACGAAGAGGAGCTCGGAAAGGAGAGGCTGCAGACGAACCTCTTTGCCGGGACCCCTTACGGCCACCCCGTGGTCGGCACGGTCGCGGGGATCCAGGCGATCACCCTCGACGACGTCCGCAAGTTCATCGCGTCGGCCTACTCCCGCGCGAACCTCACGGTCGGCGCCGCGGGCGACGTGCCCGACGAGATGCTCGCCCGCCTGAAGCAGGAGGTCTCGACGCTAACCGCGGGCACGGCCTCGCCGGCGCCTCGCGTCGCCGCCCGGACGCCTTCGGGGCTGGAGGTGGAGATCATCGAAAAGGAGACCCGCGCGACGGCGATCTCCTTCGGGCACCCGATCGAGGTCACGCGCGCGCACCCCGACTTCGCAGCGCTTTCGGTCGCGCGCGCGTGGCTCGGCGACCACCGGTCGTCGGTGTCGCACCTCTACAACCGCATCCGCGAGACGCGCGGAATGAACTACGGCGACTACGCATACATCGAGGCGTTCCCCCGGGGCATGTTCCAGTTCTTTCCGGACCCGAACATCGCCCGCCGGGCCCAGATCTTCGAGGTCTGGATCCGGCCCGTCGTTCCGGAAAACGCGCAGATGGCCCTGCGCATCGCGGTCCAC
>Ga0075423_10002088_pt1 | contig 17959 bp, 14 predicted proteins | sample SoiMethybrSBSTD2_FD_80114 | JGI IMG/M metagenome (GOLD analysis project Ga0075423, IMG submission 80114) | Bulk soil microbial communities from a Populus tree surrounding site in Tennessee, USA - Soil MetaG P. TD hybrid SBSTD2 | ecosystem: Environmental > Terrestrial > Soil > Tree plantation...
CATCAGCACTGCTGATGCTGATTCATCGTCGGCTTGAATGTTTCGCGCGTCGCCGACGCTGCACGCGATGACACGGTGCTTGGTGTTCGAGTTTCTGCGCCGAGCCTCCTCGATCAATCGCGGCGACGCATCGACGAGCTGAACCTGATAGCCCCGCTCGGCGAGCCAGAACGCGTAGACACCCGCGCCGCCACCCACGTCGAGAATATCGGCTGGCGCGCTCGGCAAATGACGCTCGATCAGCTCGCGCGTACGCGCTTCCTCGAGAAGCCCCGGCCCGTACTCCAGCCGCGCCTCTTCAGGCGCTCGCTGGTAGTAATCGGTAATGTTTGGATCGAGGCCGGATGGCGGTGACTCACTCATCGCGCTGGCGCCCTGGTGCGTTCACAAATACGTTACACCGCGTTTCGCTACCGCGCATAGGTTATTACAAAAGTAGAGTAGCCGCACTTTCACTGGTTGGGCACATCATGACGAAATTCGCGAACATCCTCGAGACCGTCGGCAAAACCCCAGTCGTAAAGATCAACCGCGCTGCACCAGCGAACGTCAACATCTACGTCAAAGTCGAGGCGTTCAATCCGCTTGGCTCGGTGAAAGATCGTCTCGCACTGGGCGTGATCGAAGATGCCGAGAAGAAGGGACAGCTCAAGCCGGGGATGACCGTCGTCGAAGCGACTAGCGGCAACACCGGGATCGGCCTGGCGATGGTCTGCGCCGCCAAGGGCTATCCGCTCGTGGTGACGATGGCGGAATCCTTCAGCGTCGAACGCCGGAAATTGATGCGCTTCCTTGGCGCAAAAGTGGTATTGACGCCTTCCCCGGAGGGCGGCACGGGCATGGTCAAGAAAGCGAACGCGCTCGCCAAAAAGAACGGCTGGTTTCTGACGCGTCAGTTCGAAAACGAAGCGAACGCCGAGTATCACTCACGCACTACGGCGCGCGAGATCGTCAACGATTTCAACGGCGAGCGACTCGATTATTTCGTGACGGGATTCGGCACCGGCGGGACGCTCAAAGGTGTCGGCCGAGTGCTGGAGAAAGAACGACCTGAGGTGAAGATCATCCTGGCGGAGCCGGCAGATGCGCCAATGGTGACAAGCAAGACTGCGCAAGAGAGAAACGCCGACGGATCACCGGCGAGTCGTCATCCTTCCTGGAAGCCACACCCGATTCAGGGCTGGAGCCCGGATTTCATTCCCAAGCTCACTGGCGATGCGATCGAGATGTCGCTGGTCGATCGCGTCATCACGATTCCAGGGCCGGTAGCAATCAACTGCAGTAAAGAGCTGGCGAAGAAAGAAGGCATTTTCGTCGGCATCTCGGCGGGCGCATCGTTCGCGGCGGCCCTCGAGGTCGCGAACGGCGCACCGAAGGGGACGACGATCCTGGCGATGCTGCCAGACACCGGCGAGCGTTATCTCACCACACCGCTGTTCGCGGATATCGTGGCGGAGATGAACGAGGAGGAGGCAGCGCTCGCCGCGTCGGTTTAGCGCGCGGTTGCCGCCATCGGTATTCAACCGATGCGCGGTAAGGAATCGTGACTCGGAAAACCGGCGGCGTCGAGCTCCTGTGATTCGGAGTCGGTGAGTCGCAGCACGCCAAATGCTTCGTGCGAGAGCACGCCGAGCATCAGCTCGCCGTCGCGGTAGAGAATTGGGTCTTCGAACCAGCCATCCTGCAACGGATCGTACTGAAAGAGCCCTTCTCCCAGCGCCTCCTTGAGAGCGATGATTGATGTCTCGTCCAGCGTCCACCGTTCAGTGGGACGAAACAAGTCATCCGCGGTACGACCGCTCATCCGCTCCCGTTTGGCCTGACCGAGCGAGAGGGATCGCACTACTTCGTCGAACTCTTCCCACCTGTCGGCAGCGCGACTCTGATTGGTGGTCAAAAAGTCAATCGTGAACTCGTTTGCGCCGAGACCCATGCACCACTCAACGAGCTGCCAGCTCGCCGCAGCCGAGTAGTCACTGGGAATGAGATATCGTTTGATCAACAGTAGGACGCCGTAGAGCGCGTCGTCTCGCTAGCGGGTGAGAACCTTTCGAAACTGCACTATGCGCTCGACTTCATCGTAACCGGAGGCTCGGTGCGCGGCGTGGCTGGAATGATTATCCAGCAACGCATCCGATGCCATCTCGCGGTAGCCCTGACGTCTTGCCCAATCCTCGGCTGCCTCGAGCAATCTTCGACCGTAACCTTGTCGACGAACGTCGTCGTCAACGTACCACGCTTCCACGTATCCAACGGGACTCGTGTCGCACCCGTCGGCGTATGGGCGCGAGCCGGCCTCGACAAATCCTGCCAGCGTTCCGTCGCCGCGATCTATCACGAACACATCCGCGTCGCGCCGAGCGCGAAATTCCTCCATCCCTTTGGCGAGATCTTCTGGGGTGTATTCAGGGAATAGCGCGACGCTCATTCTGAGCCACTCATCCCAATCGTGATCGCGATACGCCCGAACCGTCAGCATCGTGCTAGCGAAAAATGGCTTCAATCAGCGTAAAAACTACGTCCAGTGTCGCGCTCAACGCTCCACCTTCCTTAGGAACGACTTCCGTTGCTGCCGCGGCGGTGGCCTCCCTCTTAGTCTCGATCCGCTGTCTTACGGCGTCGTACTCTCCCGCGTCGAGCCAGATTCCGTCGCACCGCGGGCAGCGATCTATCTCGATCCCTTCTACTCGCTCCGCAGTGAGACTCTTTTTACACCGCGGACACCCGTAGCGCTTCCGTCCTCCGCGACTGGCATCGTCAGCAGACCGGGTCGAGGATGGTACCTGTGCAGGATCGAGCAGCTCCGCGCGAGCGTTGCGGGGAAGCCAGAGCCCGTTGCACTTGGAGCAAGTGGCAAACGCTACGGAATCGACGAAGTGGTCGACCAGCTCGGTGTGATCTACCGGACAATGGAGCACCGCAAACTGCTAGCGCGCCGTTGCCCGGTGGATGTTCCAGCCCGTCACCACCACTCTGGGCGACGCGCCGGCGAGATCGCGGACGTTGTAGCGCGCGGTGAGTGTGCGCGACTCGCCTGGAAGCAGCGTGACGTAGTTGTCTTCCCAGAACACCGGCAAAGCCTCTTCCCCACCCCGTCCCAGAACCTGCAGTCGCATGAAAAACGCGATCGCTTTGGTTGGATTCTTTAGCGTCACCGTTGTCGTGCCGGCGCCGCCGCTTCTGCTCGATGCCGCCCGCACACTCACCGCCGATTGGGGCATACTTCTCAGCGCGGTGAAATCGGCGTAGTTCTTTACTGGCGTCATGTACCACGTCGACGAATCGGAGAGCGCATCCATCTTGGTCGACAGCCAATAGAAATTGCTGCTGATTGGCCGGCCATCTGCGCCCGTCAGCCTTAGATCGACGAAGTACGTAGGCGTTGCGAGATTCGTCGGCTGCGGCAATGTGAACAGTCGCAGCGTTGAATCTGCCGGGATGTCGATCGTCGTGTCCTTCGAGAACTTCTCCGACGCGTCGAGATCGAGAATGCGTGCGCGCAGTCGAGCCCCGCGTACTGGCGACCGCGGCTTATTGTCGTTCACGACGGCGATGGTGCGATCATCGTAGGAGTAAATGGCGTGCAGCGGCTCGTTCGCTCTCTTCGTTCCGAAGTACCCGCCACCTGGCAGCAGGTACCAATCGAACAGATGCCAATAGATCGACGGCCAGGCATTGTTGAACATCCACTGGATGATTCCAGTCGAGACGTACTTGTTGCGACGATACGCCTCGAACATCGCCCGCTCGCCCTCGTACGTCATCAGCTGCGATGTCACCGTGTAATCCTCAGCGGTGGTCGGCGCGCCGTAGCGACTTGAAAGCGCGGTGTTGAACCGGTCGAGCAGCTTGGTGAATTGTCCACCGGCAGCGTGGTAGAACCAAACCGTGTCGAGCGGCCACTTGATGTCCTGTGCCGGAATCATCTTGCGCATGCTCTCGATCGGCGGAACTGCGGCGCCGGGGCTCGTCTCGGTGTTGTATGCCCATGCGCCGCCATGAGTGCTGTCCTGCATCCAGTATCCCGGCGGAACCCAGTCATACGGACCGGTCATCTTGACGCCGCTGGCGCCCGAGAATTGCGCCGGCTTGGCGCTCGCCGACGAAATCGTCGGATTCGGCCACAGCTCGTCCCGCTCGATGTTCAGATACATCTGCTCGACGTCGGCCGGCGGCGGATTGTCGCTGCCATTGAGCCAGGTGAACACACTTGGATGGCCGCGCAGCCGACGGATCTGATCGCGCAGCGATGCCGCCGCGATCTGGCGCTGCTCCGGTTTCCACTTCGGCCACTCTTCCCAGGGGCCGCAGCAAACCCAGCCAGTCATCACGAAAATTCCGAGGCTGTCTGCCTGGTGGAAGAAGCGATCGTTCTCGTAATTGCCCTCGAGACGAAGAGTGTTGAGATGCATGTCGAGGGCGTACTTCATTTGCGCATCCTGGCGCTCGGGCTGTGGCCGGAAGAACATGTCCGGCGCCCAGCCACCGCCACGAATCAAAATGCGCTTGCCGTTTATGCGGAAAAGTCGGCCGCCCTTTGGCGTCGTCTCCGAGGTGACCTCGCGAATTCCGAAGCGCTGACTCTGGCGGTCAGAAACCCGACCGTTATTTACGAACTCGAGATTGAGTGTATACAGCTCCGGCGTGCCGAGCTCGAGCGGCCACCACAAACGCGGATTGGTGAATCGAAGCTGCGGGGCATCTGACGGAGTGATGCTCACCAAAGCACTGTCATTGGGTCCGATCGTCACGGGTTTGCTGAAAGACACGTTGCCGATGGTTCCACGCAGCGTTCCGCTCACGGACTGCGAGGTGAGATTGCGGAGACCACTGACCACGGTGAGATCCGCAGACTTGAGTGACGCGCTGTCGACGTGACTTATAACGGCCGGGTATTGAATCACGACATCTCCACTCGACGCGAGATACGCGGGCTGCCAGATGCCCATGTCCTTGTCCGGCGGCGATGGATTCCAATCGACCCAGGTCGTTTGCAGATCCGGCGTATCCGGTGCAAAGATCTCAACCGCCAGTGCGTTTTCGCCGGTTTTGTTAACGGCGTCAGTCACATCGAACTCGTAGCGCCGATACGTGCCGGCCACCGCTGAGGAATCTGCGATTCGCTTGCCGTTCAACCAGACATTCGCGCGGTAGTTGATTCCGTCGAAATTCAATCGAACGCGCTTGCCACGCATCGCCGCGGGAACGCGGAAAGTGGTGCGGTACCACCACGGTACCGCGTAAGGGCTGCTCGGATCCATCGCAGTGTGCACGAAGTTCGCGCCGATCTTGAACGTCGTTCCGGGAAGGTCGCGCAAGTTCATCCCGAAAAACGGGTCCTTGAAAACGCCGCCGTCCACCAGCGCCCCGACAACCGTCGACGGCACCGTCGCCTTGTACCAGTCACTCGGCCGATACGATCTCGACGAGATCGCAGCGCCATCGGTCCCAACTTTGGCGGATGACTGAATGAGCCAGCCATCGTGCAACGCCAGGCGCTCCTGTGCGCTGGCAGGGAGCGAGGCGAGAAGGGTGAGGCAAATGCCCGCGAGTACGATTCTGAAGAAACGCGCTGATCTGGTCATCGAATCTTGAAGGCGGTTACAAGTAAACGTGTATGATGCTACCCAGGAAACATTATCAACTGACGGCCTCAGCGAGGCCAAACGGCCACCGTTTTGTATTCCACGACCACAGCAGAAACGCTGCGACTCCCAGCGCCAGCACGGCAATCCCAAACAGGATGACCGACACTTGCGTCGTGGCGAAAACGAATATCCAGCCGAGCAGGGCGACCACCGCTGGTATCGGATACAGCCACATCCGATACGGACGCGGCATGTCCGGTCGGTTTTTGCGCAGCAGAATCAAGCCGACGATCTGGCCCATGAACTGAACGAGAATGCGTGTGACAATCAGGGCATCGATAACTGTGCCGAGCGAGAAAAAGCCGGCGATGATCGACAGCACGCCCAGCACCAGCAGCGATACGTAAGGGAAATCCTTCGTTGGGTGCAATCGGCCGAACACCCGAAAGAAGTATCCGCTTTGCGCAGCCGCAAATGGAATGCGAGAGTAGCCGAGCAATAGCGCGAACACGGATCCAAACGCCGTCCACAGAACCAGCAGCGTGAAGATCGTGGCGACGCCGTGGCCGAAAATCTTGTCCATGAAAACCGAGACGATGAAGTTCGACTCGGGATGCTGATCCGCGGGCACGAACTCTCGCCACGGCACGACACCGATGATCGAGAAGTTGATCCCGATATAGATCAGAGCGACGGCGATGGTGCTGATGATGATCGAGCGCGGTATCACTCGTCCCGGGTTTTCGACCTCGTCTCCGATGTAGCAGACGTCGTAGTAGCCGAGGTAATCATAAATACCGATGCGCGAAGCGGCGCCGAGGCCAAGGAAGAAACCAAGCGAGAAGTTGAAGGCGCCCGGCGGGAAGTCGAAGGCAACCTTCGGGTTGAAGTGCGTCGCCCCGGTCAGGATTACGGCAAGGACCGTGATCAGAGTGCCGATCCACAGTGAGATCGTGATCTTGGCAATCGACTGAATGCGTCTGTACAACAACGCAATGTTGATGAAGCCAACGACGGTGACGAGCGCAATCACCCACGGACGCGTCAATCCCGCCCACAGGAACTGCGCGTACTGGGCAAAGCCGATGTATCCGGACGCGATTTCCAGCGGCCCACTGAGCACGAACTGCCAGACGAAGAGGAAACCCATCAGTCTGCCGAGGCGCGCTGGACCAAAGGACTCGCGCAGGTAGTTGAACGAGCCGCCGGAGCCCGGCATCGCCGCGCCGAGCTCGCTCCACACCATGCCGTCGCAGATGACTATCACCAGCGCGACGATCCAGCCGAGCATTGCCTGAGGTCCGCCGAGCGCGGACATCAGTAGGGGAATGGTGATGAATGGGCCCGCGCCCATCATGTTGGTCATATTGAGCGCAGTTGCGCTCAGCATGTTGAAGCGGCGGTGGAGATGCGGGTGGTCGTTCGCCGCTGATGCAGTATTCGGCGCGCTCATTCGCGTCGGTGCATGTTATCGTCCTCCGACAAAGACTCTGAGAGAGACCGGACCGAGCTGTTGACCGTCAGCGTCAGCGGTCCAGGACAGTGTTTGCCATTCAGATTTCGCCAGCATCGGCGCGATCAAACGGACTCGCACCGGGACATCGTTGTTTGCTCCCGCGACAAACGTCGACTGCGGCCACGGATGACCGTGCTGCGCCGAAGTGCTGTCGACCGCCCATCCCGGCGGCAGCTGCGAGCGCAGATGAAACGTAACCGGCTTGTCAGTCGAGTTGCGCAGCAAAAGCATCACCGGGAAGTGTTCTCCGCTACCGACACCGAGCTCCGGCGCCAACAGCGTGTTCATTACGTCGAGATTGTGGGCTGGATAAAATCGCTTGTAGAACGCCCACGCTTGCCCCAGCTCCATTGAGACCGGTGGCACGGTCTCCGGGCGATACCCACGAACAGGCGAGAATGGGATCGGGCGTCCACCGACTCCATCCATGATGTCCGCGGTCACCGCTCCGCCAACCAAAGATTTGGCAAGGACGAACGGCAGTGGGGCCTCGAAATCCTTGAGGTTGTTCGTCGCCAATGCCTGTGCCGGCTGATCACCGTACTGAGTGCGGTGGAAGGTCTCCTCCTTCGCGGCCAGCCTCGCGTACGAAACGCCCTGCGATGGCGAGACCGCTGTCATCGAGTACTCCGGCCCTTTGCCCTTCATGAATTCGAAATGCGTCGCGTCCGTATAGTAGTAAAGCTTCTTCGGCTGCCACGGACGCAGGCCTTCCATCAGGTTGCCGTACCATAGGCGATCTTCGGGCATCGCCACCTGCTCCGCGAACGCTGTCGGATCGCCTGCCAGATCGAAGGCCTCGGTTGCAATCACGCCTGAGGCCTGATGGTCCTCGTGGTTTTCTCCGGACACAGTCGCTGGCAGCATCGTGATCACGACTTCGGGACGGGTCAATCGGATGAAGCGGACAGCATCGGCGAGCGCAGCGCCATGATTGCCTGTCTCCAGCGAGCGGAGCACGTCGGCGACATCGAAGCCCGGCGTATCAGGCATTCGCAGAAAGAAGACCTTGTCAATGCCAATCGACACCAGTGCTTGTCTTGTCTCGATCTCGCGAATTTCACCGATTGCCTTTCCCTGTTCGTAGCCGACGAGATTACTTCCGGCATCGCCGCGGGTTGTCACCACAACGGCCACTCGACGGTGCTGGTCGAGCACAGCCTTCGCCAGATAGCCGGCGATAGTAGTCTCATCGTCGGGGTGTGGCGCAATGACCAGAATGTCTACCTTGAACCGTTCGTCAGGGCCCGGATTGTCCGGTTGTTGCGATACAAGTGGCGGGCTGAGCGAAGTAAGCGCGAGCAGGGCAGCCAGTGTCAAACGAGGAGTGCGCATCGACCTGAAATACGGAAACTCCGCTCTCTCCGCAACGAGTTGCCGTGTTTGGTCCGACATCGCACAATAAATCAACAAGGAGACGTCATGAGACGAGTTTTGTTCTGCATTTGCTTAGTTGTCGGGTGCACTGCAAAGTCAGACACGCGAAAGCCGGCTGATTCCGCTGGGCTAACACCCGCTCAAGCTGATCGGCCGATCGCGATCGTCCACGACGGGCTCGCGTCTGCAGAAGCGGTGAGTTTCGATGCCGCGCGCGACGTGTATTTCGTCAGCAACATCAACGGCGATCCGGGAATCAAGGACGGCAACGGCTTCATCACCCGCATTACCGCTGACGGCGTGGTGGACAGTCTGCATTTCATCCAGGGCGGACGCAACGGCGTCACGCTCAACGCACCGATGGGCTCGCGAGTGCAGGGCGACACGCTGTGGGTGCTCGATGTCGACGTGCTTCGCGGCTTCAATGCTCGAACCGGCGCGCCGATCAAAGCGATCGATCTCGCGCCCGCAGGCGCCGGCTTTCTCAACGATCTCACGGTTGGTCCCGATGGTGACTTTTACATCACCGACACTGGCGTGCGACCCGTTGGTGGCAATCTCAACCATGTCGCACCCGACCGGATCTATCACGTCGATCGCAGTCGAAAGGTCAGCATCGCACTGCAGACGCCGGCCCTGGCGATGCCCGATGGCATTGGCTGGGATGCCGCCGGCAAACGTATCGTCCTCGCGCCCTTCGGAGGCAAGGCGGTGCAGGAATGGCATCCCGGCGACAAGGAACCGCGCGACGTCGCGCCCGGACCAAGCAAGTTCGACGGTGTCGAAGTGCAGCCGAGCGGCTCAGTCGTGATCACGATCTGGAATGATTCCAGTGTCTCGACGCTCGAAGGCACCAGCCTCGTGAAACACCTTCGCCTCTCGATGCCGCCAGCGGATGCGAGCGTGGATACAAAGCGCGGTCGCGTCGGCGTCGTCTCGGTTGCCGTCGACAGGTTCGAGCTCTGGCCATGGCCGGGGCACTAGCTCGGCGCTCTACGTTTTGATCCGGATGGCGTCGCCGCTCGCGGCGACCTGTAAATCTGTCAGCCGTCGGACGACCGCATCCGCATCCGCAAGGTGCTCGGGCGGATAGGTCGTCGATACCGCAATCGCGCGCATCTGCGCGTTGTGGGCCGCCGCAATGCCTGGCGGCGTATCCTCGATCACGACGCAATCAGCCGACTGTACTGCCAGACGCGCGGCGGCAGTCAGATAGCCCTCCGGATGCGGTTTACCGTTCGAGATCTCGTCAGCACACACCATTACTCGCGGAATGGGAATCCCAACATACTTCAGTCTGAACTCGGCGATCACGCGCGTGCCAGAGGTCACGATCGCCCATGTGTCGCGCGGTAAGCTGGCGATCAGCTCGCGGGCGCCTTCGATCTCGTAGACTCCTTCGGTCGTCAGCGCCTCTTTCGCCTCGAGCTCCTCGACCTCGGCCAGCGCGTCGAGGTGCGGAGCGACAGCGCGCACTGTCTCTACCGTCCGCCGACCGTGCGCGACGCCGATCACCTCGTCGGCGTCGAGCTGATGTCGCGCCGACCACTCACGCCACGTCCGCTCGACACATTCGGCGGAATTCACGAGCACGCCGTCGAGATCGAACAAAATTGCTTTACAAACGAAACCCTTCGCCGAGCTCACGTCGGTTGCAGGATGAGCATCACGGCATGGAAGAATTGCTGACGAAAGCCAGTCGCTTGCCATCGGGCGACCACGACGGGACGTTGATCGTTCCCTGCCCACCAAACACGTAGGCGATCACGCGTGTCGGCCCGCCGCCGATCGGCATCAACCGGATCATCACGTGCTTGTAGAAAGGGTGATCGTCGGCCTTTACGTCGAGAGGGAAGGAGATGAATACGACGTGCTTGCCATCGGGCGAGATGTGCGGGAACCAGTTATTGAAATTGTCATTGGTGATCTGCTGCTGATCGGTTCCATCGGGTCGCATGCGCCAGATCTGCATTCGCCCGGTGCGCGCGGAGTTGAAGTAGATGTACTTGCCATCCGGCGTGTATTCGGGGCCATCGTCGAGCCCGGGTGCGCTGGTAAGCCTGATCTCATCACCACCGTCGACTGAAATTTTATAGATGTCGAAGTCGTCATTGCGCTCACCGACGTAGACGAGCCACCGTCCATCCGGCGACCACCCATGCAAGTACGAGGGACCCTTCGCAGTGACACGTTTGGGAACGCCACCAACAGTCGGCACGGTGTAGACGATCGACGCGCCGCTATCCGCGGGTGAATGATTGCTGATTGCCAGCATCTTCCCATCGAACGACAACACGTGATCGTTGTTGTTGCGGGTGGCGAAATCCGTGTTGATCACTGCGGGTGTTCGCGTGGTAAGATTGAATCGATAGAGACGTCCTTCCTGAGCGTAGATCAGCGCCTTGCCGTCGGTCGTCCAGTTCGGGGCCTGGAATGAACCGCGATAGCGGTGGACCACTGTCGCGTTTCCCGTCGCCAGATCGAGAATCTCGAGATTGCTGCCGATGTAGTCGCGATAGGGGACGTAGCCCGTCTTCGGCGGAATCGTGATCCGCACGTTGCTGAATTCACCCCGCTCGACCACCGAGTCGTTGTGAGCGCATACGAACAAGCCGACGTACACAGTGTCCGGTAACGAAACGTCCGAGAGCTGAGTCGTCACCAGGGTATCGCCGAATCGAGCGACAGACATTATGTAGGTCCCGTCCCGCCGCTCGAGCTGAATAACGGCATCGGCGTTGGGAAGACTATCCGTCGATTTGATCTCCTCGGTTGTCGCCCCCGGCGATCGGCGGAACTGCAGTGACATCAGCCCGTCGCCGTGAAGCGCGGCAGTGACGTGTGGACTATTGGTCTCCAGTGTCGGTCTGATCGTCCAGCCGATCTTGCGGTGCGCTTCACGCCCGCGGCCGATGAAATGGGCACGGGTGGAGAGAATGAAATTGCCGGTCAGTCGTTTCCAGACGAAGTGGAAGTCATCCCGAGTGTCCCACATGTTCTGACCAGATCCCGAGATCCGGTACTGTTCCAGGCGCGGATTGTAGGTGACAGATCCTGCGTGTGACGTGTGGCCGACGTCTGTGTGAGCGTCAAACACGCCAATTGGCGACTGCGCCCCCAGCGATGCGCCCATTAACAATCCAGTGATTATCCCAGCTCGCACGATCGTCTTCATTGCGCAACCGCCCGCGGTCTCATCAAAGTCGCCGCTGCCATTCCGACCAGCAATGCCGGAATGAACGTCATGAGCGGCCAGATGATAAGCGCTGCGCCCAGTAATCCTGATCTCGGCAGACCGGCGGCATGGCGATGCACAATTGCCGCTAACGCGAGGCCGAAAGCGCCCACCGCCGCCGCTGTCGCCGCGTGCAAGCCAGTGGCAAGGAGAGTCCTGCCCGCGGTTACGCGCTCATGCTGAACGTGGGTGCCGAACGCAATCGCACTCACCACCCACGCCGCCAGTCGCCAGAACCGCGCTCCGACAAACGTCGAGTGGCCGGCCAACTGCGCGAACAGCGCGCCGACGACCGCATAGATCAGCGCGTAAACAAGAGCGCGGCCCAGCCACCCAGCGTGCATTGTTGGTTCAACGGATGATGTCGCCATTTAGCCCGGGTGATCGACCGGCGTTAGTATGTTGGCGTGCCGTTCGAACTGCAACCAACCCTGAGTGGCGATCTCGTCGAGCTGCGGCCGCTGCGCGCCGAGGATTTCGATGCGCTGTACGCCGTTGCCGCGGATCCACTTATCTGGGAGCAGCATCCCGAACGAGAGCGATATCGTGAGGAGGTCTTCCGCCGTTTCTTTCGCGAAGCGATGGAATCGGGCGGCGCGTTTCTAATACTCGATCGAAGCTCGGGGCAAGTCGTCGGCAGCACTCGCTACTTCGGCTACGATCCGCGGCAGAGCGAAATCGAGATCGGCTGGACCTTTCTCGCCCGCTCACACTGGGGTGGACGCTACAACGGCGAGATGAAGAGACTGATGCTGGAGCACGCGTTCCAGTTCGTCGAGCACGTGGTCTTTCTCGTCGGCCCGCGGAACTTCCGATCACGCAAAGCCGTCGAAAAAATTGGCGGTGTCGAGCGAGGAACGCGGATAGCGAACGGAAGGGAGTCGATCGTCTACGAGATCACCGCCGATCGATTCAACAGCCGCGAGGAGCCCGAGCAGCGCGCCAAACCTCAGCGCGCCGCGTGGGAATAGCGAAGCCCAAAGCCGATCGGATACAGCGGGTGCGCGGTATCGTGTGGTCGATCGGACTTCTGCGTTTCGACTTCCGCCATCGACGACGGCAGCTCGAATGGAAGCCGGCCTTGTGGCCGCGCGACACCCGTAATCACGTCGAGCAGCGCCGCGTCGCTCACGCCGAAATTCGCGAGCAGCGCAGTTGCCCGATCGTTCACGCCAGTGAGGATAGCCGGCCGATCCAGCGTGACCGTCATCACGGTTGGCACCGCGGCTGTGATGCGCTTGATCTCCTCGAATTCCTTGTCTCCGTCGCGGAAGCCAAGATCGCCCTCATGCATCATCGCACCAAACACGTATCCGGGATGGAGAGTCTGGAATGGCGCGCTGGTGCGGACGATGGCAAGCTCCGCTCGCGAGAGATCAGAAACGATCGTGAATCCGTATCGACTCGCCGTGGTCGAGTCGATGCCGTGCAGGAAGACGCGCTTTCCGCGCGCGGTGACAGGTAGAAAGTCCTTTTTGTTTTCGAGCAGCACCATCGACCGCCGCTGCGCATCCGTGGCCTCGCGCTGGAACTCAGCGTTGCCGACGATCCGGCTCGCTCTCGCAGTATCGGCGTACGGATTTTCAAAGAGGCCCTGCCTGAATTTCTGCACCGCGATGCGATAAGCGGATTCGTCGACCCGACTCTCGGGAACCTTGCCGGATCGAACTGTTTCAACCACGTACTGCGATTCCTCGACACCGCCGAACTGATCGACGCCGGCGTTGATCGCTTTGGCAAAACGCTCGACCTTGGAAAGCTTCTCGACGCCCCACGGCATTCCGACGTCGGCGAACGACGGACGCTCACCCGCGGGAACGCCGTGCTCGCACCGCTCGCCGCAATCGTTGGTGACAGCCCAATCGGTGACGATGATTCCCTCGAAGCCATACCTCTTTCGCAGCAGGTCGGTTAAAAGCTGGTGGTTGAATCCAGCGCCCACCTGCTCGATCGGGCGCCCATTGATCGTCGCGCCCTGCAGAATGGAGTAGGTCGGCATGACACCGGCGACGTGCGCCGCGAACGCGCCAAGGAACGGCTTGATGTGGGTGTCGAGATCGCCGGGCGAAAAACTGGCAAATCTGCCATACGCGTTGTGGCTGTCCAAACCTTCCTTCTGCGCACCGTAGCCAACCCAGTGTTTGACCACTGCGAGGACGCCTGCCGAATCGAGCCCCGATGCGCCGTGCTGAAAGCCCTGCACGTACGCCTTGACGAGATCGCGTGCGATGTCCGGATCTTCGCCAAACGTCCCGCTGATGCGGCTCCAGCGTGGCTCGGTCGCGATGTCAGCCTGCGGCGACAGCGTCTCCTGAATGCCGACGGCCCGATATTCCTGGCGCGCGATGTCTGCGAATCTTCTCACCAGCGCCGCGTCGCGCAGCGCTGCAAAACCGAGTGTCTCCGGCCACTGCGAGAACCCGCTCGACTGCACGCTAACGCCCAGGGTATACTGAAAGTGATTGCGCGGATCAGTGCTGATGGTGAGCGGAATTCCCAGTCGGGTTCTTTCCGCGATTTCCTGAAGCGCGTTGTTCTGCGCTGCGAGCTGCGCCGGCGTTCCTCTCAGGCGAGTGATGAAGCTGTTGACGGCTGCATCGCGGATCTGCCTGCCTGTCGCTGCAGTATCGTAAGCGCCGCCAGCCCCGACCATTCCCAGCGGCCCGGCGCTGCGTGCAGTGCCGTGCATCATCATGCCCGCCTTTTCCTCGAGCGTCATGCGCGACACCAGATCCTTCGCACGCACAGATGGCGGCAGCCGCCAATCCTCGTATGGGTCGAGCCGGCCATTCCTGTTCAGATCCTTGAACCTGAGGCCACCAATCTGAATCGTCGGCGCGGATCGCTCTCCCAGCGCCGCCTGTCGCCGGCCGAGGCCCTGTGCGTTGAGCAAACCAGGAAATAGCACGAGCACCACGGCGGCGCGGAGCGAGATCATCTTGAAGTGGGGTTGGGTGTATGGGCTATAATATTCTCCCACATTTTCCGAGTCCACCAATGCTGAAGTCGCTCGCCATCTCCGCACTTTCCCTGATTTGTGCATCTGTGTTATCTGCGCAACAGCAGACAGTCGCCGAGCGACTGGGATATCCGCGCGATGCCAAGCTGCTCATCATCCACGCGGACGATCTCGGCTTCGCGCACTCGGCCGACGCGGCGAGCTTCGACGCGCTGAACAGCGGCGCCATCACTTCGGCGAGCATCATGATGCCGACGCCGTGGGTAACCGAAGTAGCAGCTTATGCGAAGGCGCATCCCGACGCGGATCTCGGACTGCACCTGACGTTGACCAGCGAGTGGGAGACTTATCGGTGGGATGGGCTCGCTCCGACCGACAAAGTCCCCAGCCTGTACGATCCGGACGGCACGCTGCCGAACGACGAAGGCATCGTGGCGAAGCGGGCCAAGCCGGAGGAAGTCGAGCGCGAGTTACGCGCGCAGGTCGATCGCGCACTGGCGCTGGGTATCAGGCCGACGCATCTCGACAGTCACATGGGGTCGCTATTCACGACGCCGGCGCTGTTTAACGTCTATACGAAGGTGGCGCACGATTACCATCTGCCGTTTCTGGCCGTGGCGGGTGCCGGCTTTGGCGGTGGGAACTTCGTTCTCACTCCCAATGATGTGCCGCTCGATGCGGTAGTAATTGCCGGCGACAACGTTCCGCGAGACAAGTGGAAGGAGTTTTACCTCAATACGATCAACAACCTGAAGCCCGGTATCACCGAGCTGATCGTGCACCTCGGTCATGACGACGCCGAGCTGCAGGCAGTGACGGTGAATCACGAGCCCTATGGATCAGCGTGGAGGCAGCGGGATTTCGAGGTCGTGAACAGTCCCGAGTTCAAGAAAGCGTTGCGGGACAACCATGTCATTCTCGTTAAGTGGAGGGATTTGGGGAAGCTGGTGCAGTAGCGCATCTCGGCGTTGAGATCTCGGCTAGTAGCAACCAATCACAAAACAGAAGACACGAGCTCCAAGCTTAGTGAGCTTGTTAGCCGAGAGCGTACGATTGGCGGTAGAGTGTGAGCTCGGAGCTCTGAGCTCGCGGCTGACGGTTACGTGTGGCAGGAAGCTCACGGCGTAGCTGCTCTCTAGCTTGGAGCTCGTGTCTTCTGTTTTGTGATTGGTAGCTACGAGCCGAGATCTCAACGCCGAGACCCTTGAGCCTATAGGATCAGCCTTTGTCTCGACTTGAAGTATCCCCGCCACGGATCTCCCCTCATCCGCCGCAGCCGTTCACGAATGTTCTCCACGGTCCACCAATCGCTCGCCTTGAGGCGCGCCAGCTCTTCCCACGCGATCGGAACTGACATCGAGCCATTGGGCAGCGCCCGCGTCGAAAACGCCGCTACGGCGATTGACGTTCGGTAATTGCGCTTGTAGTCGATCAGGATTTTTCCGCGACGCGCTGATTTGTCGAAAGACAGGGTGTAGCCGGGATCTTCTTCCGTCATCTGCGCGGCGATTCCGCGGCTGAACTCGAACACGCTGTCCCAATGGTGCTCGGCGCGGAAGGGCACCACGACGTGCAATCCCTTACCGCCGGTTGTCTTGACCCAGCTCTCGAGATCGCGCGCCCGCAGCAGCGATCTCAGACGACGAGCGGCAGCACTCACTTCGCGCCATGCTATTCCCTCCCCCGGATCGATGTCGAAGACGACCCGATCGGGATGTTCCACATTCTCCACACGCGCGTTCCAGGTGTGGAGCTCGACGACGCCGGCATCGATCAAGGCGAGCAGGTCAGATCGGGATTCGACGTAGCAGTATTCGCCAATTTTCCTCTGCTCTTTGATCTCGACGCGCGGAACGGACTCCGGTACAAACCGCTGATCGCGTGTGGTGTGATGGACGAACTTCGCCTGCGATCGCAGCGCATCGTCCCTGGTTATTGGTGCCGTCATGCGGACCAGCGTCAATGGGCGCCGCTCGATATGAGGGAGCGCCCAATCGGCAATCTTTTCATAAAGTGCGATGAGATCGCGTCTCGTCACCGCAATGCGTGGAAAGACCGGAGGCGAATCAGCGGTCGCGAGCTGAGCTTCTCGCTCGCGATGCACGTCGCGCGCTGACTTGTCGGTCCGAAAACCTTGCAGTGATGGATGACGCACGTGTCCGTCGCCTGTCCATTCGGTGAATTCGACTTCGGCGACCTTGCTCGGCTTCACCCAGTGCGCGTTCCTGCCGAGCCAGCCGGGTGTCGGCGGATCGAACGGTGAGCGGTCCGTTTCGATTTTCTCCAGATCGCGGCGAAGCTGCAGACTGAACGCATTGCTCCACCCGGAGCCAGTGCCGACCTTGCCTGCAAACCGCAGATGGCTTCGCTCGTAGTAGCCGACGAGAATCGAGCCAACGCCGACGCGCGCGCCCGATGGATCAGTGAAGCCGCCCACGACGAACTCCTGTCTTTTGATGCATTTGATCTTCTGCCAATCGGAGTTCCGCGCGTCGAGTCGGTAAGGCGCGTCCCGCAGTTTGCTGATTATGCCTTCCGCGCCGAGCGCGCACGCTTGCTTGAAAACCTCATCGCCGGACCCGTCGAGATGATCAGTGTAGCGAATGACCCCCGCGCCGCGGCCAATGACTTTCTTGAGCTCGCGCTTGCGCTCTTCGAGCGGGAGCTTGGTCAGGTTCTCACCGTTGAGTGACAGCAGATCAAACGCGTAGTAGGCAAGGCCGGAGCGGTTAGCGCCGAGCTGCTGCAAGAGCTGAAAGCGGGAGATCCCTTCCTTGTCGAGTACGACGATCTCGCCGTCGAGGAGTGCCTCTCTCAACTTGAGCTTTTTGGCCGCCGCGGTGATCTCCGGGAATTCGAGGGTGTAGTCCGTGCCGCGACGCGAAATAATGCGCACCTTGCCGCGGTCGATGAAAACTCCCATGCGAAACCCATCGAGCTTGAGCTCGTGGATCCACCGATCTCCAACCGGTGGATGATCAACGAGTAGGGCCTTTTGTGGTTTGTATTGCATCGGGCTGAATGCCTAGTTCAAGAGGCATTCCGAAGCCGACTCGGATTCGGAAGACATCTCGGCGTACAGTCTGCGACGCGTAGCTGGCAATCACAAAACAGAAGCTGCGAGCTCCAAGCTTAGTCAGCTGCTTGGCTGAGAGCTCGTGTCTTCTGTTTTGTGATTGGTTGCTATGCGTCGCAGACTGTACGCCGAGAAAACGAAACCGCGGGCGCCCCCGTTAGGAGACCACCCGCGGCTCGCTATGTCCTGAACTTCTGCTTTCTTACAG
>Ga0075423_10002089_pt1 | contig 17958 bp, 16 predicted proteins | sample SoiMethybrSBSTD2_FD_80114 | JGI IMG/M metagenome (GOLD analysis project Ga0075423, IMG submission 80114) | Bulk soil microbial communities from a Populus tree surrounding site in Tennessee, USA - Soil MetaG P. TD hybrid SBSTD2 | ecosystem: Environmental > Terrestrial > Soil > Tree plantation...
GGCAAAAGCAGCTGTTGTTAATCCTGGACAATTGCGAGCACGTTCTGCTCGAAGTCGCCCGGCTCGTTGCGGCGATCCTGAAAAGCTGCCGGGACGTGACCATTCTCGTCACGAGTCGCGAGCCCGTTTCGGTTCATGGCGAATACGCGTGGCGCATGCAGCCGTTGACTTTCCCCGAGCATCCCCAGCGGATCACCGCGGAACAGGCGATGCAATACGGCGCGGTCCGCTTGTTCGTCGAACGTGGCGAGGCGGCACTCGGCGCCTTTGCCATGACCGATCCGATTGCACCGGTCGTGGCCGAGATCTGCAAGCGGCTCGACGGCATCGCCCTGGCGATCGAGCTGGCCGTACCCAGGCTGAAGATCCTCAAACCCGACGAGCTGCTGGCACGCCTCAAGGAACGATTCCAGCTTCTGACAGGCGGCGATCGTACGGCGCTGCCGAGGCAGCAGACGCTCGCGGCGGCGATCGACTGGAGCTACCGCCTCCTAAAAGAGCAAGAGCAGATACTGCTCCGGCGCCTCGCCGTCTTCCCAGATACTTTCACGATTGCCAGCGCGGAAGGAGTCTGCGGTGATTCGCCGATCGATGACAGGGACGTGCTCGACCTTGTAGCCGCACTGGTCGACAAGTCATTGGTCGTGCCGGTCGTCACGACAAGCGGCGCGAGCCGATACAAGCTCCTCGAGTCCACGCGGCAGTTCAGCCTCGAGCGCTTGCGGGAAAGCGGCGACACCGGCCGCCAACGGCGCCTGGCCGAATACTTCATTCGCACTTACGAAGAAGCCGAGCGGTTGTGGGATGCAATGCCCGATACGCAATGGTATGACACCTACGAGCCGGATCTCGAGAACGTGCGGGCGACGTTGGCGTGGGCATTCGGTCCGGACGGCGACGCACTGCTCGGTATTGCCCTTGTCGCGCACACGCGGCACCTCGTACAGTGGTGGAGGCGAACACAGCGGCAACGCTGGTTCGAAATGGCTGGAGCCAGGCACGACGACACGGTGCCTCTGGTTCTCGTCGGTCGAGTTACGCTCGGCCTCGCTTCATCCGTTGGCGCCCATGTTGGACAACGCAAGGGGCTGGAACAAGCGCTTCACGCGGCCGAGATCTTCCGGCAGCTCGGCGACCCGAAGAATCGGGCATGGGCGCTTACCGTTGCCGCGGACTCGATCATTCGCCCTGGGGACGTGGCCGAAGCTGAGTCCTATTATCAGGAGGCAGAGGCGCTGCTGCGCCCACTCGATGCAAAGAAGCAACTCGCGAGCGTACTGGCGTCGAGGGCTATCGCGCGCGGCCTCGTGGCGCGTGACACCACAAGCGCACGAGCGCTGTTCGAGGAGAGTCTGTCGCTCGCTCGTGCCGTTGGGTATCGACGCTTGATCGAGACTACGTCCATTCATTTGGCGGAACTCGACGCGGCCGATGGTCTGCTCGCCGCGGCGATAGCGAGGGCGCGCGAATCAGAGGCAGCCCACCGGCAAAGCGGCAATGAGCGCTTTCTCAACGTGACGCTTGCCAACCTCGCGGGCTATCTTCTGGAAGCGGGTGATGTGGCTGCGGCACGCACAGCGGGATTCGAGGCGCTGCGCCTGGCCCGCTCTCATGGCGACACCTTTCTCGTCAACGCGGTAGTGGAGCGCTTAGCGCTCGCCGCGGTGCTTTCGGGCGACGCGACGCGCGCTGCGCATCTCGCCGGTTACTGCGATGCCATGTATCGGTTGGACAGTTCCGCCCGAGAACGCATCGAGCAGAGAACGTGGTTGAATTTGATGAGTCGGCTCGACGCAATTCTCGCGCCCGCTGGCAAGGCCGGGCTAATGGCCGAAGGATCTGCTTGGGACGAGGAGCAAGCGGTCCGAACGGCGTTGGAGGAATGAGATACGGACCAGCGTCGGTTTACCGGTCGCCCGAAGATGCTCTCGAATTGCGTTGACATATTGTTACGTACAGGGGCATGATTATTTTCCTGCGCAACGGCCGAGAAGGTCGAGCGCAGCCAATGGCTTAGGGAAGGGAGATGGCGCCATGACCGAGGAGAGCAAGGGCAACAAGCCCAATTATGTCATCGTCGGAAAGGGCGGAGAGGTCTATGTGGTTTCGGGCGCAACCGGTCAGATCTCCGCTCTAGAGAAGGCCCAAGCGGATGAGGTTCTGGAGCTTGTCCGTGCGCGGCAGAAAATAGGGAGGCGGTTAGCGGCGTTCTTGAACGATAAGGGGTTGGTCCTCACCGATGAAGTGGTGATCGATATAGAGGGCTGATCGCTCTCGTTCACGCCGCAGCGGGCTCCGCGCAAACCCGCTTCGCCGACCAATCGATGATCGCGGCCGCACCCGGCGCAAGCGCGATCGACCTGGCAGGGACGATCCGCGCGACGAGCCTCGACGCGACGCTTGCCAAGGCGCGTGCGCTTCTGCGCGCCGTTGGCATCACGCGAATCGGCAACGTGACCGGCCTCGATCATGTCGGCGTCCCGACATGGCAGGTCGTGCGGCCACTCGCACGATCATTGACCGTTTCCCAGGGCAAGGGTTTGACCGATGGTCTCGCGCAGGCCTCCGGCATCATGGAGAGCCTCGAATTGCATCACGCGGAACACTTCGCGCCACGCGGCCATTGTAAGTCGCTCCGCGATGCCGCACGCGACGCGCGTTACGTCAACCCGCTCCTGCTGCCCGTACGGCCTGACGCCAGAGTTGAAGAAGACGCGTCGACCGAATGGATCGAGGGCGTCGATCTGCTGTCCGGTATGTCAAGATGGGTGCCGCGCGACTGCATCGATCTGGATAGCGCGTCAAACCGCGAACACCCGCGACTGTTCGTAGGATCATCCAACGGCCTGGCGTCCGGCAACACGAGCACCGAGGCGACGTTGCACGCGGTGTGTGAGCTTATCGAGCGTGATCAGGTATCGTTCTGGCATGCTCGGAGGTATCTCGCTGCCGATGCGTTGCGAACGCGGGTGCGCCTGGATTCCGTGGCGACCGAAGCTTGCAGATGGCTGCTCGGCAAATGCCGCGAAGCCGGACTGCAGGTTGCAGCATGGTACGTGACCCATGACATACCGGTGCCGTGCTTCACCTGCACCGTGTACGACGGGCGTGGCGAGACATTTTACCCGCAACGTGCTTCCGGACATGGTTGCCATCCCTACCGCCGCATTGCGCTTTCGCGGGCGATCACCGAGGCTTTGCAGAGTCGCCTCACTCACATCGCCGGCGGGCGCGACGACATGTTCTGGTCTCTTTACCGAAATGTGCTCCCGGTCGACAACGACAAGGGGCGAGACTGGGCTCGTGGCCTCGAAGCCGAGTCTGACCAAGTGCAATTCGACGACATTCCGGAGGCGCCGGGTCTGACGACGATGGAGCAGTTGCTCGACTGGGTAATGCGAGCCCTTCGGGCGGGAGGATTCTCGCAAGTCGTGGTCGTGGACCTTGCCCAGCGCCTGCTTGAGATTCCGGTCGTTCACGTCACCGTGCCCGGGCTCGAAGGCCCGATCGGCAAGCCAGGCTACACGCCGGGACCGCGCATGCAGCAGTTGCTCAAATCTCGACTGCTGTCATGAAAACGTGCGTCTTTGCCGGTCCGACGCTCTATCGGGAGCCCTGGCCCGCGGGTATTCGCCGTTACGCGCCCGCGGCCATGGGGTCGGTATTCCGTGCCGTCGAGGCAGGCTTCCGGCGCGTGGGCATCGTCGACGGATTGTTCGGCAATGCGCCGTCGGTGTGGCACAAGGAGATCCTCTACGCGGTCTCCGCTGGCGTCGAAGTCGTCGGCGCGGGCAGCATGGGCGCGTTGAGGGCCGCAGAACTATCGGGTTTCGGAATGATCGGCATCGGCAGGATATTTCGACTGTTTCGCAGCGGCCTGTGGAGCGACGATGACGAAGTTGCCGTCATCCACGCCGGCGGGGAGCTCGATTACTGCCCGCTGTCTGAGACCATGGCCAACGTCCGCTTCACCTTGCGCCGCCTAAGAAGGTCGGGCTGCGTCGATCGCCTAGTTGAAACGGAACTCGTGCGCAGAATGAAAGCGCGGCACTTTTCTCAGCGCACCCGCGAAGCGCTGCACGAGGAAGCGCGTCGGCTCGTAGGCGGCGACGCCGCGACGCGATTCATCAGCGAATTCGAGAGCAGATATGTCGATGCCAAGAGGCTCGATGCCAAGGCACTCATTGCGTATTTGACTCGACCCTGCAATGTCGAACAGCCACGGAAAACGCACGCGTTCCAGCCAACCTGGCATTGGCGCGAGCAGTTCGAGATGGCCTTGGCGGACGTGCCGCGGCTGCGTTGAGAGAACGGATCGGCGCGCGACCGTCCGCTGATGCTGCCGGTGCGCCTGCGGTAGAGTAGACGTCCTTCAATCGCCGCAGCCAGGGGCGTTGGCGTGAGCGTCTCACCCACAGTCACGACCAATCTGTTTACCATCGAGGGCGGCCAAAGTCAGCCGGCTGAAGACGTTGCGATCGAGCTTGCGACGAGTTGCATCACCCGTTCTTCGCCCAGCAATGCATTATGCGCAATGCCGACGAGCGCGATGTTCTCTGCGTTGCCGAGTACCGAGCTCGCTTGCGGTGCGACCATGCTGTCGTGCCGCGACCAGATCGAGGTGATCGGCACCGGCGCAGCGCTATTCTCGTCACGGTTGAGATCCGTCAGCCAGGCATTGCCGGGCCGCATCTGCGCAAGGCATGTGCCCGGGAAGCTCCACGCCAGCACGCTCCCGTGATGCGGCGCCCCGATGGTAATGAGCTTGGCCACGCGTCCGGCGCCGAAACGGCGCAGATAGGCACGCGCGACCAGACCGCCCATGCTGTGCGCGACGAGTACGACGCGCTCGGCACCGGTCGCGGCCAGGATCTCGTCGATCCGCGTGTGGAGCTGCTCGGCGAACCACTCGATATCGGCGAGCGGCGGCCCGTAGTTGATCGTATAGACCGGTGTGCCGCCATTGCTCGCCAGGAAGCGCTGTAGCGACAGCCATACACCGTCGTTCACCAGTACGCCGTGAACGAGTAAGACCGGACGCTGCGCCGGAGCAGGCGCCGGATCGCGGATAAGGAACCGGTGCAGCACCATCAGCAGCCACGATGCCGCCACGGTCCATATTTCTGTCACATAGAGACGCAGCATCGAAGCGAAGCCCAGTCGCGTCTCCGGCGGCCGCGGCGTGCGCCAGATCCATGTGAGCCCGAACCAGAGCGTGACAAGAACGAACGCTGGCAGAAAATAGGCAATCGGGGCGCCGACGACGAACCACCACGCGGCCGCGCCGTGAGAGATCGATTGCAATGCCCAAGCGACGTACGCAGCGACGCCGGCGACGAGTGCGACGATAAGCAGGAATGCGGTCATCGCGACTCGGCGCGCCAGGTCTTGAGCGCAGCCAGCGCATCGGCGATTTCGGGGATGAGCTGCACGCCGGGCAGGCTCTTGCGCAGCCGCCGCGTGACCTCTCCACCCGCCCAGAGCGCAACCGCTGGGGGGAGCACTCGCCGCAGCGACGCCAGGGCCTCGCCGATCTGCCGCACCGGGAAAGCCATTGAAAACGACAGCGCGACAACATGCGCCTTGTGCGCGAGCGCCGCGCGACGGATATCCTCGAAAGGCGTCTGTGTCCCGAGCGAAATGCATTGCGCGCCTTCGGGCGAGATGAGCGCGTCGACCATCAATAATCCGATGCCGTGCTGCTCGCCCGGCATCGTGGTAAGCAGAATCCGAGGTGGCCCAGCCTGGCGAGGAAAAGCGCTGATCGCGCTGCGCAGCGCTGCCTGCAACTGCTCGGTATACAAATGCTCTTCGAAGACCTGGAGCTCTCCGCGCATCCAGGCCTCGCCGACCGCGCGATTGAGCGGCGCGACCGTCTCGACGACAAAACGCTGCACGCCGTGCCGGAGCAACAGGTTTGCCAGCGTACCGTGCAGGCCGGCGACATCGTGCGCCTTGAGCAGTGTCAACACGTCGCGCTCGATGGCGGGCGCGATCGCGTCACGCCGCGGATGACCGCGTTGCTCGGCCAGCGCATTGAGCTCGTCGAGAGATTGCCGGATGAGTTTTCCCGGCCGCAGGCCGGTATCCATCAAGCGCTTGATCGCGCGCAGCTTCGCGACCTCGTCCGCGGCATATTGGCGCTCGGCGTTATCGTCGCGATCGGGGTGGGGAAAACCGTAGCGACGCTCCCAGATGCGCAGGACGTCCTTGGACAACCCGGTTTCGCGCTCGACCGCGCTGATGTTAAGCGGAGCGCCGGAGGATTCCATCAGGCAAGACTCGTCGGTAATGACAAGCGGACATCCTTGAGAAGCATCAGCTACGATAAACGTCTTGTAGAAGGATGTCCATGACAAAGGGCGGTGCTATACTTTGTCTGTCGAGTTCGTCAGGTAGGGCTATGCGTCGTTGGGCTTTTCGCTGCGTCGTTGCCGCCGCGCTCGCCGCGCTGGCGTTCGTCGACTTGAGCGCGACGGTCACATCTGCATTCGCGCAGCCGGCAGCCGGCGCGTGTCCGGCTCTGCTCGATCGAGAGTTCAATCGCCTGCAAACCGGCAAGGCGGAGTCGCTGTGCCAGTACCGCGGCAAGGTAATCCTTGTCGTGAATACTGCGAGCTACTGCGGCTACACGCATCAGTATGAAGGGCTCGAGGCGCTGTACCGCAGGTACAAGGATCGCGGCCTGGTCGTCCTGGGCTTCCCGTCGAACGATTTTGGTGCACAGGAACCGGGCAGCAATCACGAAATCGCAGAATTCTGCCGATTGACCTACGGCGTCCAGTTTCCGATGTTCGAGAAGTCGAGCGTCGCCAGCCTGAAGGTCAATCCTCTGTACGCCGACCTTGCGGCCCGCACCGGCCAGTCACCCCGCTGGAATTTCCATAAATACCTGATCGACCGCAATGGCAACCCGGCCGGAACCTTCGCCAGCGATATCGAGCCCGACAGCCGGCAACTTCTGGCGCCGCTGGAGAAACTGCTCGCGGATAAGCCCGCATCGCAAAAGGGTTGAACGGCACGCGCGAGTCGGCATATGGTTGGGAACCGGCGCCGGTTCGCGCGCCAAAATAGGAGTCTGCTGTGAACGCCCCCGAATACCTGCCGCTGCCCGACACGCAATCGCTGCCCGATGTGCGCGAGCTTCCCATCGAGCGCGTCGGCGTCAAGGGGCTGCGCTATCCGGTCGCGCTGCGCGCAGCCGACGGCGCGGTGCAGAATACAATCGCCGAGTTCGGTATGTATGTCGGGCTCGCGCACGACGTCAAGGGCACGCACATGTCGCGGTTCGTTGAGGTCCTCGAGGAGAAGCGCGCACCTCTCGATCTCGCCGGGTTTCGCTCCATGCATCAGCGCATGCTCGCCCGGCTCGGTGCGGTCACCGGACGCCTCGACATGCGGTTTCCGTATTTCATCCGCAAAACTGCCCCTGTTTCGGGCGTGGAGAGCCTGCTCGATTACGATGCGATGTGGGCTGCGGAGACGGACGGCGACGGACGGACGCGGCTCACCGTCGGGCTCATGGCACCGGTGACGAGCCTGTGCCCATGCTCCAAGAAAATCGCCGACTACGGCGCCCATAACCAGCGCTCGCACATCACCGTGCGCGTGGAAGTCGCCGTCGGCGAGCTTGGGCTGGAAGAGCTGGCGCGTATCGCCGAGGAAGAAGCCTCCTCCGAGCTTTACGGCCTGCTCAAGCGCTCCGATGAGAAGTTCGTCACCGAGCGCGCCTACGACAATCCCAAGTTCGTCGAAGACCTGGTGCGCGACATCGCCTTAAGGCTCAAGCGTGATCCGCGAATCGGTCGCTTCTGGATCGCATCCGAGAACTTCGAATCCATCCACAACCATTCTGCGTATGCAGAGATTGCAGGTGCTGGCGCAGCGTGCGAATGAATTCGCACCTACGGCAGTGGTCTTGTAGGGCCGAATTTATTCGGCCGCGCCGTTTCGTTGACGCTCACGCTTTTGACAGCGCCGCGCGTGATCGCGGATAATATCGCCCCTTCGGCGAGCTAGCTCAGCTGGTTAGAGCAGAGGAATCATAATCCTTTGGTCGGGGGTTCGAGTCCCTCGCTCGCTACCACATCCCCAGCGAAGGCTTGCCGCGCGGCAAGCCCTCCCATGATCGATTCGCGTCAATGACCGAGGCCGACTTCGCGTCCCGCTGCAACAGCCATCGCGGCTACCTGCTGCGGGTCGCGGTGCTGCAACTGCGCGACAACGATCTCGCCGAGGACATTGTGCAGGACACGCTGGTCGCGGCACTCCAGGGCGCGCAGGGCTTTTCCGGACGCTCGAGCCTCAAAACCTGGCTTACCGGCATCCTCAAGCACAAGATCGTCGACGCGATCCGACGCAAGACCCGCGAGCCCGCCTTCGCTTCGCTCGACGAGGAGTGCCAGATCGAGGATTTCGACGCGCTGTTCGACGACTCGGGCCACTGGGAAAACCCGCCCGCGGACTGGGGCGACCCGGAATCGCAGCTCTCGCGGGCGCAGTTCTTCGACATCATGCAGTTCTGCCTGGACAAGCTGCCGCCGAACACGGCCCGGGTATTCATGATGCGCGAGGTCATGGAGCTCGAAAGCAACGAGATCTGTAAGGAACTGTCGATCACATCGACCAACCTGTGGGTCATTCTGTATCGGGCCAGGATGGCGCTTCGCCAGTGTCTGGAGCAGAACTGGTTCGCACAAGGGGACCGGAACGCCTGATCAGCTAAGGTGATGCGCTAGTGGGCCGACTGATCTCATGCAAAGACGCGAGCCGGGCGATCTCGCAGATGCAGGACGGGAACGTTCCCTTCCCGCTGTATCTGCGTATCCGGCTACATCTCATCTGGTGCGAGGCGTGCAAGCGCTTCGAGCAGCAGATGCGCTTCCTGCATACGGCGATGCGACGGTATCGGCAGTAGACCCCCGCCAGCCACCCGCCGCCGCCAACGGACCGGGACGCCGTCGCGTGGTAAAATTACGGGTGGTTCCAACTGATCGTCCGCCGTGCTCTCGATCGTCGTTAACGGCTCGTCCCGTGTCTGCACCGACCAGGCAACAGTCGCCGACCTGATCCGCGAGCTTGCGCTCGAAGGCAAGCGCGTGGCGGTCGAGCGCAATGGCGAGATCGTGCCCAAGAGCCGGCTTGCCGACACGCCTCTCGCCAACGGCGACCGCATCGAAGTCGTCCGCGCGGTCGGCGGCGGTTGATGGTCCTGCCCGATGAACGCCCCTAACGAGAATATCGCCCTCGCGCACGACGATCCGCTGGTCATTGCCGGCCGCGCGTACCGCTCGCGGCTGCTCGTCGGCACGGGCAAATACAAGGATTTTGCCCAGACGCGCGCGGCGATCGACGCCTCCGGCGCGCAAATCGTGACCGTCGCGATCCGCCGCACCAACATCGGCCAGAATCCCAACGAGCCGTCGCTGCTCGATCACTTACCGCCGTCGCAGTTCACGCTGCTGCCCAATACCGCTGGTTGCTACACGGTCGAGGACGCCGTGCGCACTTTGCAGCTCGCGCGCGAGCTGCTGGACGGTCACACGCTGGTCAAGCTCGAAGTGCTGGGCGACCCGCACACGCTTTTCCCCAATGTGCGCGAGACGATTCGCGCCGCCGAGGTCCTCGTCAAGGACGGCTTCGAGGTCATGGTCTACACGTCCGACGACCCGATCGCCGCGCGGGAGCTGGAGGCAGTCGGCTGCGTGGCGATCATGCCGCTCGCTTCGCTCATCGGCTCCGGCATGGGAATCCTTAACCCGTGGAACCTGAAGCTCATCATCGAGCAGGCGAAGGTGCCGGTGCTGGTCGACGCGGGTGTCGGCACGGCGTCGGACGCCGCGATCGCGATGGAGCTCGGCTGCGCCGGTGTGCTGATGAACACCGCGATTGCGCTCGCGCAGGATCCCGTGTCGATGGCGGGCGCGATGAGGAAAGCGGTCGAAGCGGGACGCGAGGCTTTCCGCGCCGGCCGCATGCCGCGCAAGTTCTACGCCGCGAGTCCCAGCTCACCGACAGCCGGCCTTATCGGCTGACCGAGCCGTCCTAAACGCCGCGATGTTGTCCTCCCGCGTCTTCGCCGCGGTTCTCTGCTGCGCCCCGCTCGCGGCTCCAGGTGCTGCCTGTGGTGCGCAGCTTTCTGACGCAGAAATCGGAGAGATCTGTGCGCAAGCCGAGGACGCGGCGCATTGCGGAAGACTGGTCGAGGCAGCCCAGCTCAAGCGCCTGCCCAACCTCGCGCGACGCGAGGGCAACGCACTCATGATTTCGCTCTTTCCCTCCGGCGTCGCGACTTTCACCGACAGCGACGATCCGGTCGCTGGCCGTTCGTACAGCTTGTGGGATTACCTGGACGGCATCAACGCGGTGCTTGTCTATGCGACGGCCGGTGACAAGGCGAGCTTTACCCTGCTCATGCGGTCGAACAATCGGCGATACGAGCTGCCGACCGAACCACAGCTCTCGCCCGATCGGCAACGGTTGGCCACCGTCGACGTATGTCAGACGCATTGCAGCAAGGAGATCGCCATCTGGCGGATCACGCCTGAGAGCCTGCGCAAGGAACTCGTGTGGAACGCAGGCGGCTGGGCCGATGCCACGGCCAAGTGGAAGGATGCAGAGACGCTTGCGATCGAATACAGCGTGGACGGCTCGACGGCGGCAGGAACCATCGAGCGGAAATTGAGCGACCCGAGCTGGAAACGCGTGCAATGAACGAACCGCGCGCGGGTTCTCTCCGCCGACCCATACGGAGCTTCGTGCTGCGCCAGGGCCGATTCTCGCCGGCGCAGCAACGCGCGCGCGAAACCTTGTTGCCGCGCTTCGGCATCCCCTTCGCGCCGGCGCTGCTCGACTTCGACCTCGTCTTCGGCCGCAAGGCGCCGCGGATCCTCGAGATCGGCTTCGGCATGGGTGAGACGACCGCCGCCATCGCGCAGGCGATGCCCCAGCACGACTTTCTCGCTGTCGAGGTGCACGCGCCGGGCGTCGGCGGACTGCTCAAGCTGATCGATGAACGTGGGCTCGCCAACGTGCGCATCGTTCAGCACGACGCGGCCGAGGTGGTTGCGCAGATGATTCCGGTGGCGTCGCTCGACGGCATCCACATCTTCTTTCCCGACCCCTGGCCGAAGAAGCGCCATCACAAACGCCGCCTGCTGCAGCCGCCCTTCGTGCGCGAGCTTGCCCTCCGGCTTGCTGCGGGCGGCTTTCTGCATGCGGCGACCGACTGGGAGGACTATGCTGCGCAGATCCTGGCTGCGTTCGCTGCCGAGCCCCTGCTCGAGAACTCTGCCGACGGCTACGCCCCGCGACCTGCTTACAGGCCGCTGACCAAGTTCGAGCGTCGCGGCATCGGCCTCGGGCACCGCATCTGGGATGTCATCTTTCGGAGGCGATGACGCATCGCTTCAGCCATGCAGTTAACGACACAAATATCGCGAGGTTTCCGGAAGCTTGCTATTTTCCGTCGTTCGCGAGATGCAGCGTCGATCGGCCGGAAGGTTCGCTTCCGATGCAATATCTGTGGGGCCTTCTGTTCGGTACCGGCGGCGAAACTCCAACGTGAAGTAGCATCCTGTGACCGTTGCGGGTCGACGGTGCGAACCCGAGCCATGGTGCACCTGCTCACGACCGAATTGTTCGGCCGAAGCATGGCTATCCCGGAGTTGCCGCGGCGTCGCGATCTCGCCGGTATAGGGCTCTCCGATTCGGATAATTATGCTAGGCGGCTTAGCGACAAATTCAACTATACGAACACCTTTTTTCATCAGGAGCCGCGGCTCGATATTGCGGCGGCGCCCGAGGACCTCGGCCGCCGTTTCGATTTCATCATTGCCAGCGACGTATTCGAGCATGTCGCGCCTCCGGTATCACGGGCCTTCGTCAACGCCCGCCGGCTGCTCAAGCCGCACGGTGTTCTGATCTTCTCGGTTCCTTACTCGCTCGAACCGGAAACCCGAGAGCACTTTCCGGATCTGCACGACTACCGGCTTATCGAGGTGAACGGTTCCTGGCGCCTGGAAAACCGCACTGCTGATGGACGGACACAGGTTTTCACCGACCTTGTCTTTCACGGAGGACCGGGTTCGACGCTGGAAATGCGCCTTTTTTCGCGCAACGCCCTTCTCCGTGAGTTCGTCAACGCGGGATTTGCGGGCGTGCGCATCGCCGACGAGTCGCAAGCTGCATACGGTATTGTCTGGCCGGAACCATGGTCGATTCCAATGGTGGCGTACGCCGCTCTGGCTAGATAGTGCGGACCGCGGCCGCAAGCATGGTCCGTACTGCACGGCGACAGCGTCGTACGACGAGGCGAGCTAGCTGAGCCGACGGTCCTGCGAGAAGGCGAGCAAACGCGTGATCGCGCTCAGCGCGACTTCATGCGAAAAGTGGACGCGAACGTTCTCCCGTCCGCCCTCGGAGAGGACCTGCCACAGCTGCTCGTCGTTGTAGACGCGCGCCACAGCATCGGCGAACGCTTCGGAATCGTCGCCGGTCAAGACGTCGACCCCGGGCGTCAGATGCATGCCCTCAATCGACAGCGTCGTCGCGACCACGGGAACTCCGTAGCTCATCGCGAGATTTATCTTGCCCTTGACGCCCGCGCCGTAGCGCAGTGGAGAGATCGATACACGACACCCGCAGAAGTACGGTGCGATGTCCGCCACGTAACCGGTAACGATGAAATCCTCGGCGGCCAACTTCTTGATGGTTGGCGGGACATCGCTGCCTACAATATATGTTTTGACGCCAGGCATCTTCTCACGCAGCTTCGGCAGGACCTCCTTTGCGTACCAGAGCACACCGTCGGTGTTGGGAGGATGGCGGAATCCGCCGATGAATACCAGCCCTTCGCGCTCGCCAAACGACTTTGCCCGCGGGCGCAGCTCATGGATATTGGACAAAACCATGACCTTGGCTTCAGGCGCAAGCTGCTCGAGCAGATCCTTCTCGAAGGGACTTACAACCAGCGTGACGTCCGCCTTCCGGATCAGCGCGAGCTCCGCTTCCCGGGAGCTCCCCGCCGTGGCGCCTCCGCCCCCCTCCAAGGCGGCTAGCCTTTCCTCGCGCAGGAAGTGGAGATCGTGAGTATCAAAGACGACCAGAGCCTTCGGCGCGAAGGCGCGCACAGCGTCGATGTGCTTTGCGGCGATGTAATGCCGCGCGATAACGACGACATCGAACTCGCTGCCGTGTCTGCCAAGAAACTCCGAAATCGAGCGGGCGTAGGGATGGAACTGAACCTCCACGCCTGCTTGCTGCAACATTGTCACGTATGGCTGTCGGTACTCTAGATTGTCGGCAATGAAAGTGACTTTGCAGCCGAGCTTCACGAGGAGATCCAGCACCTGTTGCGTGCGTTGCGACCCGGAATCCTGATCCGGCGTCAGCATGCACGCGTCGATCGCCAGAACGCGGCGTCTGGCCCAGCGATCGCGCTCGAGCTCAGGCGCGAGTCCGTTGGGTCGATGCCGTCTAAGCACGTCCGCCCATTTGGCCAGAAATGTGCCCTGATTGACGACCTGGTAACGCTTGGCGCCGGTCGACAGATCCGTACCCGAGGTTGCACCCTCGAAGTGCACGATGGTAGCAAGCGGCTGATAGTAGACCTTGCGCCCGGCTGCGCGCACCGCGAACGCGAAATCGGTGTCTTCGCAATATGCAGGCGCGAAGCGCACATCGAAGCCGCCGATCTGGTCGAACAATGCGCGGTCGACCGCGAGACATGCACCGGAACAGTAGTCGACCTCGCGAAGGTAGTTGTACTCCGGCTTGTGTGGATCGTCGCCGCGGCCGTAATTCCACGCTGAGGCGTCGCGCCATACCACGCCTCCCGCCTCCTGCAGCCGTCCGTCGGGGTAGATGAGCTTCGCACCGACCAGACCTGCATCGGGATGCTCGCTCAGCACTGCAGTAAGCGCCTCGAGCCAGCCGGGCGTAACAATCGTATCGTTGTTGAGAAAAACCAGGATCGCGCCGCGAGCGAGCGAGGCGCCGCTGTTGCAACTACGGACGAAACCGACGTTGGCGTCGTTACGCAGGAAGCGAACGCCGGTCACGGCGGCGAGCGAAATCGAAGCGGGCTCCGCCGACGCGTCATCGACGATCAGAACCTCGTACGAGCCCGGAGGCGAGTTCGCCTGGATGCTCTTGAGGCAGGTGAAGGTCAGCAAAGGCTTGCCGTACATCGGCACGATAATCGTAACTCGGGGATCTTTGCTGTCGACGAACGCGAGTGGGCGGATCTCCGTCTCCGGAGAGAACGCATCGCTTCCCGTGGGCCTGAACCGATTTTGGCGAGCAAGGCGGCGCCCTATACGCCGCGCCAGCGCACCCGGTCCCTCGTCGCGCAGCACCGTGATCGCAAGCGAAAGGTAACGCGGTAGCTGCCGAACCGTCGCCCATTGCGCGCGGAGCCGCGCGGCAAGGATTTTTGCGCGATGTCCAACGCGACGAACGGGCGCCGTCGCGCGCCACGTCGTGCTCGATTCCAGCTCGTCGATCCGCGCCTGTGCCGCCGTGGTCGCGGTTTCCAGCTGCCCGACATGCATCTGCGCGACGAGTAGCTCGCGCTGTGCTGCAAGGAGTTGTGTCGCAAGTACTTCGCGATCACCCTGCGCGCGATCGCGAACCGCGCGCAATTCCTCGAGCCTGGCATCAACAGCGGAAATGCGGCGCTTGAGCTCCGCACGCGCATCGGTGTGGCCGCACTCGACACCCCCGGTGTAGAGCTGCAGCAGTGATAGATCGTGCGCTTCGGTCCGCCCCTCCGGAAGGTAGCAATAGCGGGCGTCGATGACCGGCAGCGCGAACCGTCCTCGTGCTCGCGGCCGCTTGGGCAGCGGGGCGAGATATTGCGCGAGATAGGTCTCGAAGTCGGTCATGATATGGTCAACTTCGCTGGCGCAGGCCGTGTGCCCTCCGCGCGACCGCCTTGGCCGGCCCGGAGCAGCGCTTCATTCCATATTGCAGGCGCGGCGCCCCAGGGCACGACCATCGCGCCGGGGTGATTCGCAAGGCGCTCGGGAAAGACTCCGAGCGCTGCCGCCACGATAGGTACGCCGGCCGCGAGCGCCACCGAGAGGGTGTACGAATAGGTTTCCGGAACCTGGGCCGGAAACCAGATCACATCCGGTCGCTCGGCAGCGAGGATCGTCGGCAGCTCCCCGTCCGCGTACTGCCCATGAATCGACAGCGGAGCCTGCGGCCATAGCGGCACGGGCTCGGTCGTCGAGCCGAGCACGCGGAACGACAACGGCAGGTTGCGCACTCGCGCATCCTCGGCGCACGCGGCAACGACGCGAAGCCCCTTTTCTGGCGATAGATTTCCCAGAGTGACGACCCTGGTGACACGGATCTTTGCAGCAACAGGTTCTTCGGGATGCGCGAGGATGGTCGCCTCTACGTCGGGAAAGTATCGCGCGATCCGCCGCGCCACATCCCGCGACGGCGCGAGGACGCGCTCGGCACCGCGCAACAGTCGCCCGAATGCGCCGCGCCACGCGCCGATGTCCAACCCCCATTGGCCCGGGCGGCGGGTCAGGCATGCGGCGCAGCCCATCGCGTCGGGCTCACCGCAGTAACGGCCGTCCTCGGTGACCAGGTGGTACTGCGGACAGATCGCGTAGTAATCGTGCAGCGTGCAATCGAACGGCACCCCGACTGCGCCGGGCAGATCGAGTACCGCTCGCGGGAGGCCGTGGACGTGATGGAAATGCATGCGCGCGACGCCTAATGCGCGCAGCAACGACACCAATGCCGGCGAGTCGTCGGGCAAGGTGAAGTACGCGCTGAATCCCTCCCCGTCTTTGGGCCAGGAGAGTTTCACCGTCGTCCCTGCCGCGGGTTCGAGGAACAGGACCTCACAGCGCTCGCTCGCCATCGCCGCGAGCTCCGTCATATGCCGGCGGATGCCGCCGCCCCAGGCGTGCGTGATAAAGAGCAGCAAGTGCTTCGGCGATTCCGCAAGGCGAAGCAGGTCGACCTGCCGCTGAAACGGTCGCGCTGGATCGTTCTTCACAAATTCCGCGCGGAGGACCGGATAGTGCGGAAAGAGCTTGTCCAGAGCCTTTTCGGCCCGTGCTGCCAGCGCCTGCGCATCGGTCGCGCCGAATGCCACAGCACCGCCGTGGCCCACAAACACATCGGCAGCGAGGACATGACGGAATCCGGAGCTCGAGGCCCGCAGACAGAAGTCTTGTTCCACGCCGTAATCGCTGCCCAGCGGCCCCCCGTCGAACGCCCCGATAGCGGTCACGCATTCTCGGCGCAGATAGACGCAGGGGCCGCAAGTCAGTGGAACGGCCACCGACGCGCCCGGGTTGGCGCGCCGGAACAGCGTATCGAGCGAGCCCACGGTGTGGCCCTCGGGAAGCGCGTTGCGGACTCCGGTGCGCGGATACCCCGCCACACCGCCGCAGCTCGCGAACGGAGCGACCGTTCCGATGTCGCGCCCCCTCGCAGCGTGGGCGGCAAGGCGGTCGAGCCAGTCGTTGGCGACTTCTACGTCGCTGTGTAGTACGACGGCATCGCGATCGCGATGCAGCGCCAGCGCACGGTTGACCGCCGCCGAGAAGCCCTGCCGCGTAGGCTGCTGCAGCAGTGTGATCCGTTTCCGATCGCGCTGCTCGCGCAACCAGCGGACTAGCTCCGGTTCGGGACACGCATCGTCCACGACGATGAGCTCGAACTGCGCCTGCTGCGGGAACGAAAGCACGCTTTCGATGCAGCGCCTAACCGCTTCGAAACCTCGATAGACCGGAACGATGATGTCCAGGGTCACTGCGACCGCCCTCCGATCGCCGCGGGTGGTCGCATCCGTCGCCGCAACCGCCCCAGCGGCCACCGCAACCAGCCCTGCCATGACTCGCGGTACCGCAAGCGCGCAACGGACTCCGTCATGGTCGCAGCAGCACGCGCACGCTCCTGTTGCGCTTCCGCGACTTGCGCTTCCAACGCGACCAGCCTGCCGCGCAGCGCTTCCTCTCGCTCGCGCGCGCTGGCAAGGTCGTTGACCGCCACGATCGCTTCCTGCAGGCGTTGCTCGGCGATCTTGCGCGCATCGACCACGTCCCAATACGAGTGCTTTTCAGCGAGCAATGCGCGCTCGTAGTCGCGATACAGGGACTGAGCGCCATCGTCGAATATTGATAATGCCGGCAGCGGCGGCAACACCGCAGCGTGCCCGCCACAGATCACCAGGAAGTAGATTGCTGGGGCGGGTGCGTCGAGAGCCTCCACGCCGTCGCCGATCAGCGCGACGAGCTCCGCCACGCGCGGGTGGGACGAGGTTTCCGCCCACAACATCGAGTGCGCCAGGCAGCGCTGGCCGTACCATGCTTGTTGCGGGAACCGCGCGGCGAGCATCGACTTCAGTTCGTCGCGCGTCAGCTCTCTGACATGATACTCATTGATGCAGCCGGTCTCTCCCGAGTAAGTCGGTTTGTTCGGTGACGAAATAATGAGGATTCCGTCGGCGGCCAGCACGCGGCGAAACTCCGCAAGCATCGCGTCCTGCGCCTCGATATGTTCTATCGTCTCGAACGAAATCACTACGTCGACGCTGTTGTCTGCCAGCGGCAGCGAAGCGCAGGAGCCTTGGACAAAGCGCAGATTGGTTTGCTCGCCGTAGCGCGAGCTCGCGTGCTGGACCGCAGCGCTGTCGATGTCGATGCCGGTCACGCAACCCGCAACGCTGGCGAGCAACCTGCTGCCGTATCCCTCGCCGCAGGCGCTGTCGAGAACACGCTTGCCGACGACCGCGGGAAGGACCACGCAATAGCGGTGCCAGTGCTCGTACCAGATCGCACCCCCGAGCTCGGGTGTGAAGCGTTCGCCAGTGAAGGGAAGTGAGGCGCTCAATTACGCGATGCTGCGTGGACGTTCAGTGGGTCGGATTCATTCCCATCCGCACTGACGCAAGGCCGTATTTTACGCCGAGCTCGACTCCGGGTCCAA
>Ga0075423_10002090_pt1 | contig 17957 bp, 14 predicted proteins | sample SoiMethybrSBSTD2_FD_80114 | JGI IMG/M metagenome (GOLD analysis project Ga0075423, IMG submission 80114) | Bulk soil microbial communities from a Populus tree surrounding site in Tennessee, USA - Soil MetaG P. TD hybrid SBSTD2 | ecosystem: Environmental > Terrestrial > Soil > Tree plantation...
AGGGGTGGCACCATGTCGCTTAGTCGAGACGTCCTGGTCGCGAACGCGGAAGAGCTCGTCGACCGTGCGGAGCAGCGCATCGGCCTTTTCAAAGTGCATCTGCACAACCGGCGGAGGCACGGGCTGGAGTGCGAGCGGCTGACCGCCAGGGTGGGTCGGATGGAGTTGGAGTTGAAGCGCCTCCAGCTCTATCGCGCGGTCATGCGCACCACGCACTTCGCCGACGCGGTCATGCCCGAGACCCTGAGCGCGGCGCGGCTGCGCAGTTAGCCAACCATTGAGCGCGATACCTTCGGCACACCTGGCCGGCGGGGAGCGGTCTCGCGCGCTCGCTTGTGGCGCGCCCGCGCGGGCTTAACCGCGGTGAGCACGGGCGGTGCAGACAAGCGGGCGAGCAACCAGCCGTTGCCGCCGATCTTTGCCAGTGCCTGCGACTTTTCTCTGCGATCGGAGGCCAGGATGATGGCGTTGAGCTCCTGCGGACACGGCACGTTTTCCATGAACACCCAGACCTCGAGGCCCTGCGCCTTGAACTTGTCGGCGATGCGCGCCGGCACGGGGTCATCGGGAGCCTGGCAGGAGATGTTGATGGCCACGCGGCCGCCCGGGCGCAGCCGGCGGCGCACGTGAGCGATGCTCGCGCTATCGAGCACGGCGTCATAGGAAAAGCGGGGCCCGCCGACATCGATGCCGATGGCTTGGAAGCTGCGCGTCTCGTCGCGAAGAAAGGGGCGCATATCGGCGGTGACGCAGGTGATCGCGCTCGGCATCCAGAAAAAGGTGCGCGCCAACTGGAAGCTGATCGGATTGACGTCGACGACCGTCACTTTGGCGCCGCGGCGATGCAGCATACTCGCGAGCGCGCCACCGCCGCAGCCCAACAGCAAGGCATTGTCCGTGCCGACCAGCAATTCGGCCATCAGGCGGATGTAGTCGACCCCGGCTTCGCCGCCGGCCATCACACAGCTTTGGCTGACGCCAGCCTCTTCATAGTGCCGGATGCCGGTGCCCACCTCCTCGACGACCGAAATTCGTCCGTTGGGACCGTAGAAGCGAGCGAGGACGCGCATGCTGTTTCCGTGCCGTCGGCAAATCGAGCTTTTATGCAAGAGCCGTGAGTCGAAGTCCAGGCTCGCGTGGCGACATGGGCCGCGCGCCTCGCAGTCCGCAGCGCTTGGATGCAACACTCGCCTTTGGGAAGGCGACCTCGATCGCGCCGCCCACGCGCACAAGCGGCCGTACGCGGGCGCGCGCGTTAACCGCGTCACTCCATAGCCATAGAGCGCTCAATCGAACGTGCGCACGTTCGTGAGACCGCAGCAAAGCTGTCCGCGCGTGTTGCCCCACGCGCGCGGCTGGCACTGGGCCGGTGGTTGTCTCGACAAGCGTGGAGCGCGGGCCGCTGCGCGCCACCGCCTGCGGCCCGGTGGCGCCGTGAGCGCGTTCGGCGGCTCAGGCCCGTTGCGGAATGGTCAGCCCGCGCTGGACCGCGGGCCGGGCCAGACCGCGCTCGAGCCAACTCGCAACGTGCTGCAGGGCATCGAAATCAACGAGGTCGCGGGCACCGTAAAAACCAACGAGGTTGCGGACCCAACCCAACATGGAGATGTCGGCGATGGTGTACTCCTCGCCCATGATCCACTGCCCCTCACGCAGGCGCGCCTCGAGCACGCCGAGCAGACGTTTCGACTCGTCGCGATAGCGCTCGAGCGGACGCTTGTCGGCGATGTCGCGGCCGGCAAACTTATAAAAGTAACCGAGCTGACCGAACATCGGCCCGATGAAGGCCATTTGGAAGAACACCCACTGGATCGTCTCGTAGCGGCGCGCCGCGCGGGCCGGCATGAGTTTTGCGGTCTTGTCCGCAAGGTAGAGGAGGATGGCGCCGGACTCGAAGAGGCCGAGCGGCTTGCCCTCGGGGCCCTCGGGATCGAGGATGGCAGGGACCTTGCCGTTCGGATTAAGGGACAGGAATTCGGGGGTCCAGGACTGGTTTTTGCCGATATCGACGAGGTGGGGTTCGTAGGGGAGGCCCATTTCCTCAAGGGCGATCGATACCTTGACCCCATTGGGCGTCGGCAGCGAATAAAGCTGAAAGGCGATCGGGGTGTTGCGGAGGCCAACGGCGCGTAATGGGAAAGGCGGAAAGATCAAGCATGGGGCTCCTCACGAGCAAAGGGCGACTTCACTCCGCGGCGAGGCCGCAGGCGCCGGCTTTCCGCGGCATCGGCTAGGCGCGCCGGCGCCAGAGCCAAGCGCCAAGGCCGATCCCCAGGGCAAGCTGCGCCGGCAGGGTCCGACGGCGCGGGGTGGCCGCGGCATGGGGCCTGGCCAGCGTTGCAGCCTATCGGGTCACGATCAGCGGCGACGACTTGGCTGGCGCCTCAGCGCGTCATGGCCGCGTAGGTCAGCATTTGCACCTGCTCGCGATAATATTTGCGCAATTCGCCGGGCGCCGCGGTACCGAACACGACCACCAGCTTCTCGGCAGGATCGGCGAAGAAGCCCGTGCCGTAGGCTCCATTCCAGGTGTATTCGCCAATATTGCCGGGCACCGCTGAGAGGCCCGCGTGCGCGCGCACGGCGACGCCGAGACCAAAACCAAAACCCTCGCGGTGCGGCTCGACCTTGCCCACGTTGTTTTCGATCTCGGGGCCCAAGTGGTTGGAGGTCATGTGCGCCACGGTCTTGGGGCTCAGGATCCGCTCTCCGTCGAGAACGCCGCCATTCATGAGCATCTGGCCAAAGCGCAGGTAGTCACCAACGGTTGCAAAGGCGCAGGCGCCTCCGCAATCGAACTTGGTCGGCTGGTTCAAGAGGACGATCGATTGCGGCTTGCCATCGAGTGGGTTCTGCTGGAATGGCTGCGCCAGACGCGGCCGCATTTGCTCGCTGATGGTGAAGGTCGTGTCCGGCATGCGCAGCGGTTTCCAGACATTGGCGGCGAGATATTCACCGAGACGCTGGCCCGATACCTTCTCCACCACGGCACCCAGAACGTCGATCGAGAAGCTGTATTCGAAAGCCGTGCCGGGTTGGTGTGCCAGCGGCAGCTTGGTGATGCGATCGATGAAAGCTGCCGTGTCGCCCTCGAGCGCGGGTTGCGTGCCGTTGGGATAGAGCTTGCCGATCGCGTTGGTGTCCGGGCGTCCGCCGTAGGTCAAGCCCGAGGTGTGGCGAAACAGATCCTGGATGAAGATCGGGCGCACCTGCGCGTCGAGCCGCAGCGACCCATCGGGCTGCGGCACGCCCACTTTCATGTCGGCGAAGGCAGGGTAGTAGTCGGCCAGTTTGCTCTTGAGCGGCAGGCGGCCGTCCTCGCTCAAATGCAATGCCGCCACGCTGGCCATGATCTTGGTCATGGAGGCCAAGGCGAACACCGCGTCGAGCGGCATCGGCGTGCCGCGGGCGCTATCTAGAAAGCCGTAAGCCTTGTAGTGCACGAGTTTACCGTCGCGGGCGATGGCGACAACGGCCCCCGGCACCCGCTTGGCCTCGATTTCTCGCGCGAAAAAGCGGTCCATGCGCGCCAGACCCTGCGCGGCGAAGCCCGCCTCCTCCGGCGTCGTCGACGGCAGCGGGGCGGCTTGCGCGTTCACTGCGCCGAGTGCCGCTGCGAGCACGGCAAGCATGGCGAAAAGCTGCATGGCCCCTCCTGAAAAGATTTTGGCGGCGCCTCGGGCGAGCTTGAGAGGCGTGCACCTCACGCTAAGATAAGGACATGGGCAGGCCGGCCCGCCCGCGGACATGCCAGGTGATGCTGCGTGCCGTCCCTCAGGCGCAGGAATCGAGCGATGCCAGAGAGACATTAAAGCCTATGGCGCCGGTTCCCCTGCGTCTAGGCTAAAGCGCGCGGGTGCATGGCAGCGCTCGCGTTGGCGCATGCGCGCGCTGGCGTCGCCGGCGGATTGGTGAGGATAAGATCGGCCATTGCCGCAGTTCAGAACGGAAAGGACGTCCGGAGGCCACACGCCAACGCCGCGCCAATGGCCATGCCCCCCGCGCGCGGAGGCGTCAATCGAGACTCGCAGACCCGAAAGGAGGACTCCCATGGAATTCGGCTACTTCAGCATGCCTTCGCACCCACCGGAGCGCGCGTTAAAAGACGGACACGAGTGGGATTTGCAGGTCATCGGCTGGCTCGATGCCCTCGGCTACAAGGAGTGCTGGATCGGCGAGCACCACACGGCGCCCTGGGAGCCGCACCCTGCGCCCGACCTGCTGGTGGCGCAGGCATTGCTGCAAACGAAGCGCATCCGCATCGGGCCCGGCGGTTTCCTGTTGCCCTACCATCACCCCGCCGAACTCGCCAATCGCGTTGCCATGCTCGACCACATCTCTGGTGGTCGGCTGAACTTCGGCGTTGCCGCATCGGGGCTGCCGAGCGACTGGGCCATGTTCAACGTTGACGGCGAAAAGGGCGCCAACCGCGATATGACCGGCGAGGCGCTGGATATCATCCTCAAGCTGTGGTCGACCAACGAGCCATTCGAATACGTCGGCAAGTTTTGGACCGTGCGCAACCCCGAAACCATGTATGGCTTCCTGAAGCCGCACATCAAGCCGCTACAACGGCCGTTCCCGCCGATCGGAGTGGCCGGGCTCTCGAAAGGCTCCGACACCCTCAAGCTCGCCGGCGAACGCGGCTACCTGCCGATGAGCCTCAACCTCAATCCCGCCTATGTTGGCAGCCACTGGGAGGCCGTGGAGATCGGCGCCGCCAAGACCGGACGCACGCCCGATCGCGCACAATGGCGCATGGTTCGCGAAGTTTTCGTGGCCGACACGGATGCGGAAGCGATGCGGTTGTCGGTGGGCTTGCACATGGGCCGCATGATGCGTGAGTACTTCCTGCCGCTGCTGAAGGAGTTCGAGTTCCTGCAGTTCCTGAAACACGACCCCAATGTAGCCGACAGCGACGTGACGGCGGAGTACTGCGCCCGCCACAACTGGATCGTCGGGTCACCGACGACGGTGGCCGAGAAGATCGCGCGCATTCACGAGGAGGTCGGCGGTTTCGGCCATCTCCTGGTGTTCGGCTTCGACTACGTGGAGCATTCCGAGGTCTGGCACCGCTCGCTGCAACTGCTGGCGCATGAGGTGTTGCCGCGCGTGCGGCACCTGTCACCGGCCGCCTGAGGCCGCTGCCAGCGCGGCAGCGCGCCGCGGCGGCCCCAAGAGGCCAGGCGCGCCGGCCTATGCCCCGGGCCGGCCGGTTTTGCGCGGACGGCCGTGACGGTGTTTTTTCTTGCCGTCGGCCTCAACGTCGATGCGGCGGGCAGCACGGCCAGGTGACGGCTCCTGTCCTGGTGCGGTCTCCGCCCAGGTCGGACCGGCATTGTTGGCAGGCTTGCGCGGCAGCGGCCTGCCGGGGTTGGGCTGGCCGCGCTCGGCGTGCGGACCCATTTCGTCATAGGTCGGCTTGTGCGGACCTTTGATCGCTTCCCCCCACGCCCCTGCCTTGGCCCGCGGATCGACGCGCGGTGCGCGCGGCTCGTAGTCCCGCGCCGGCACGGGACGGTTGCGCGCGGAGCCCATGTCGTCGAGTTCTGGTTTGCGCACCCGGCTCGCAGGCACCGCGGTGCTCTGGGCATTGGTCGGCTGCACGGGCTGATAGGTGCGTGCGATGCGGGAGGTCGATTGCTCCGCCGCCTGACCGCCGGCAGCCGGCGTCGGCGCGTTGGGCCGCCGCCGCTCGGCGATTGCCCGCGCCTGCGGGCCATATTTCCGCTCGCCGGCGAAGGCCCCGGCGCGGTCTTCGACGTCGGACTGGCGGGCAAGCGGATCGTCGGCGATGGCGAGTTCCGTCTCGCGCAGGCGCTTGATCTCGTCGCGCAGGCGCGCGGCGGTCTCGAATTCGAGGTCGGCCGCGGCCTCGCGCATTTTCTTCTCAAGCCCGTCGATCACCGCGTGCAGGTTGTGGCCAACGAGCGTTGCGTTCTCATCGGCCAGGCCTGCGTCGACGGTCACATGGTCTTGCTCATAGACCGAGGACAGTACGTCGGCGATGTTTTTGCGCACCGATTCCGGCGTGATGCCGTTTGCCTCGTTCCACGCCTGCTGCTTTTCGCGCCGGCGCTCGGTCTCGGCGATGGCGCGATCGAGCGAGCCGGTCATGTGATCGGCGTAGAGGATGACCTTGCCGTCGACGTTACGCGCCGCGCGGCCGATGGTCTGGATCAGCGAGGTCTCGCTGCGCAAAAAGCCTTCCTTATCGGCATCGAGGATCGCCACCAGGGCGCACTCGGGAATGTCCAACCCCTCGCGCAACAGGTTGATGCCAATCAATACGTCAAAAGCCCCGAGGCGCAGATCGCGAATGATTTCGATGCGCTCGAGCGTTTCCACGTCCGAATGCATGTAGCGCACGCGAATGGCCTGCTCGTGCATGTACTCGGTGAGGTCTTCGGCCATGCGCTTGGTCAGCGTGGTCACCAACGTGCGATAGCCTCGACGCGAGACGTTGCGCACCTCGTCGATCAGGTCGTCCACCTGCGACTTGGCCGGGCGCACCTCAACCAAGGGATCGATCAGGCCGGTCGGACGGATCACCTGCTCGGTAAAGGCGCCCCCCGTTTGCTCCAGTTCCCACGGGCCTGGCGTGGCCGAGACGTAGAGCGTCTGCGGCCGCATGGCATCCCACTCCTCGAACCGGAGGGGTCGATTATCCATGCACGAGGGTAAGCGGAAACCATACTCGGCGAGCGTCGCCTTGCGTCGGTAGTCACCGCGGAACATGCCGCCGATCTGCGGCACGGTCACGTGGCTCTCGTCGACGAACACCAGCGCATTGTCGGGCAGGTATTCGAACAAGGTGGGCGGCGGCTCGCCCGGCTGGCGGCCGGTCAAATAGCGCGAGTAGTTCTCGATGCCGGCGCAGGAACCCGTCGCCTCCATCATTTCCATATCGAACAAGGTGCGCTGCTCGAGGCGTTGGGCCTCCAACAACCGGCCCGCATGATAGAGCTCGTCAAGGCGCTGCTTCATCTCGCCTTTGATGTTCTTGAGCGCCTGCTGCAGGGTCGGTTTGGGCGTGACGTAGTGCGAGTTGGCGTAGATCTTGATCAGCTTCAGTTCGTCGGTCTTCTCGCCGGTCAGGGGGTCGAACTCGGTGATCGCCTCCACCTCGTCTCCAAACATGGAGACACGCCAGCCACGGTCCTCGAGGTGGGCCGGGAACAGTTCCACGGTATCGCCGCGCACACGAAATGTGCCGCGTGTAAAGTTGGTGTCGCTGCGCCGATAGTGCAGCGCCACCAAGTCGGCCAGCAGCTGGCGCTGCGGGATCGTCTCGCCGACCTCCACCGTAAAGGTCATGGCCGTATAGGTTTCCACGGAGCCAATACCGTAGATGCAGGAGACCGAGGCGACGATTATCACGTCATCGCGCTCGAGCAGCGACCGGGTGGCGGCGTGGCGCATGCGGTCGATCTGCTCGTTGATCGAGGATTCCTTCTCGATGTAGGTGTCGGTGCGCGGCACGTAGGCTTCGGGCTGGTAATAGTCGTAGTAGGAGACGAAGTACTCCACCGCATTGTTGGGAAAAAAGCCCTTGAACTCGCCGTAGAGCTGCGCCGCCAGGGTCTTATTGGGCGCTAGAACGAGCGCGGGCCGCTGCGTGTGCTGGATCACCTGTGCCATGGTGAACGTCTTGCCCGAGCCAGTGACGCCGAGCAGGACCTGGTTGCGCTCGATTTTGCTCACACCGTCCACTAACTCGGCGATGGCCTGCGGCTGATCCCCCCTCGGCTCGTATTCGGCGATGAGGTCGAAGGCGATGCCGCCTTCCGATTTCTCGGGCCGCGGCGGCCGGTGCGGCATGAACGTTGGCATGCCGCCGGAGACGAGCGGGTGGGCGGCGAGCATCGGCTGCTGCGCCAAAACCTGGCGCGCGCGCTCGGAGCGCTCGTGCGGGCGAGCCAGCAGGGCGTTGAGGCTCGCCGTCATGTCGGAGATGGAGCGCGAGGGGGGTCCGACCTGGCGCAGCGCCGGCAGCGTCGACCTGTCACCGGCCTGCGGGGGAAGCGGGCTTGCAGACGTACCGGTCGGCGCCGCGGTGGGGGAGGCGTCGGCCGGCTCGGCGCGCACGGCGTCAGGTGCGGCGGGAGCGCGCGGCAAGGGCGGCAAAAACGGCGCCTGCGGCTCTCCCAGCGCCTTGGCCGATCGCTTGGTTTCCGGCGTCCCGCTCAAGCCCTCAACGGGCGGCGCCGGCGGCTTGCCGGACTTGCCGCGCGAGGGCCGCGGGCGGGGAGTTGTGTCCTTCGGGGGGCGAGGCATGGCACAGATATAAGGTTCGCTGGCCAGACGTGGCAACCAAGGCGAGGGGCCGGCACAAGCTCTCGGTGGGGCCGATGCCGGAGCGCCCCACGCACGGGCAAGATAACCCGCCTCTTTCGCCTACTGCTTTGGGCCCCGCCGCCTCGGCGCTGGCCCTTTGCGTCTTTCGGCCTTGGCGCTGCCTGCGCGGTGGCGCCGGCCTTTCGCGGCGCGGGAGTTGTTCGCCTGCCTGCCAGGGGCAGCCCAGACGGGCCTCGCCCAACTGCGCTGGCACCCCATCAGCCTTGCGGGACCCGCGTGCTGCGAGGGCGCAAACGCGCGCCACGGGGCCCATCCAATCGGCTGCCGCAGTCCGTCGTAGTCGTTGCCATATAAGGGAAAATCTGGTTACCTCGCGGCGTCCGGGGCGCAGAGTTCGAGGGAGTTTTTGCCATGAGTCACAGAGTCTATTGGGCTGCGAGCACGGCTGTTGCACTGCTCCTCACGGCGTTGCTTGCCATGCCGGTCAGCGCACAAAGGGGCCGCGAGGACGGCTGCAAGCCAGAGGAAATCAAGGCGGCCGGCAAGGCCTCGATCTTCGGCAAGGCCGCGGCCATGCGCAATGCCATCGATAATTGGCAACGCGAGGTGCGCAACAAATACGGCGAACGCTACATGGTTTGGGACCGCGCCAGAGGCAAGAAGCAGGAATGCGAGGCGGCCTCCATCGGCACGCTCGGTAAATTGAACCAGCGCTGCACGGTCAGCGCCTATGCCTGTGCCGCCGTGCAGGAGACGGAAGCCGGCGTGGGCGACTGCTGGGAGGTCCAGCGCATGTTGCACCGCGCAGGCTACCTGCGGCGCGATGACGTCGACGGCGATTGCCAGGAAAAGACCCGCCGGGCAACGCGCCGGTTCCAGCGTGACGAGCGCCTGCAGGTCACCGGCGAGGTCAACGAGGAGACCTGGCGGCGCTTGCGCCGCAGAAGCTAACACGTTGCGGCTGCAGATCTTTGGCCAGCAAAACGGGGGTGAGGCGACGGGCCTTGCCCCCTTTTTGGCGGCTGCGGTAAAACCGCCGTAGGCCAAAAGGAGCCCTGGACCTTCGCTCAAAGTGCCTCCAATATTGCCGGGCCTGTCGGTCCGACAATCCGACATGCGGCGCCCACAAGGCGCCCAAATAAGAAGCTGCAGGGAGCGAAACGTTCGTCGATGGTGGCGCAAACACGATGGCGCGCCACGCCAGCAGGAGCCGGCGACGCCCGCTGCCTGCTCAGTGTGCGCAATGTGTCCGTCCGCTTCGGCGGTATCGTGGCTCTGGATGGCGTTTCCTTCGCTGTCGAAGGGGGCCAGATCGCCGGTTTGATCGGCCCCAACGGCGCCGGCAAGACGACGCTCTTCAACTGCCTCAGCCGTCTCTATGTCCCCAACGAAGGCGACATCGCTTTCGAAGGGCGCTCGATCCTGCGCGAGAGCCGGCACGCCATTGCCAAGCTCGGCATTGGCCGCACTTTTCAGAACGTGGCGCTGTTCGATCGCATGTCGGTCTTCGACAATGTCAAGGTCGGCTGCCACAGCCGCACCTCGGTCGGCTTCATCACCGACGCCTTGCGCCTGCCGCGGCACGCTCAGGAGGAGCGCGAAATCGAGGAGCGCGCCGCCGAACTCATCGCCTTCATGGACCTGGAAGCCTTCGCGCACCAGCCCGCCGGACCGCTGCCGTTTCCGGTCAGGAAGCGCGTGGAGCTGGCGCGCGCCCTGGCAGGGCGGCCGAAGCTGCTGCTGCTGGACGAGCCCGCCGCCGGTCTCAACCACGACGAGGTGGATGTACTGCGCGGGCAGATCCGGCGTGTTCGCGACACCCAGAATGTCACGGTATTGCTGGTCGAGCACCACATGAGCCTGGTGATGTCCGTATCCGACAAGGTGGTTGCCATCGACTTCGGCAAGAAGATCGCCGAAGGCTCACCGGCGGAGGTGCAGCGCAATCCGGAAGTGATCCGGGCCTATCTCGGAACGGAGGCGTAGGGATGGCGGCCCTGCTCGAGGCCAGCGGGCTCAAGGCGTACTACGGCCAGACGCAGGCCTTGCACGACGTCAGTTTCTCACTGGAGCCCGGCGGCATCACCACGCTGCTCGGCGCCAATGGGGCGGGCAAGACCACGACGCTGCGCTCGATCTGCGGCATGGTGCGCACCGAGGGCACGATCAAGCTCGACGGGCAAGCGATTTCGGGCAGGGCGACCGAGGACATCATCCGTCTCGGCGTCGGCCACGTGCCGGAAGGTCGCGGCACCTTCACCAATCTCAGCGTCGGCGAGAACCTGCGCGTCGCTGCTTATACGCGCAAGGACAAGGCAGCGGCAGAGCGCGACCTTGCCATGGTGTTTGAGTACTTTCCCATTCTGAAGGCGCGCATCGCTCAGCAGGCGGGAACGCTGTCCGGCGGCGAGCAGCAGATGCTGGCAATCAGCCGTGCGCTGATGCTGGGCCCGCGCCTGGTGCTGCTCGATGAGCCCTCGTTCGGATTGGCCCCGCTGATCGTGCAGGAAATCTTCCGCATCATGCGGCGCATCAACGACGAGGCCAAAGTCAGCATGCTGCTGGTCGAGCAGAATGCGGCCCTGGCGCTTGAGCTCGCCGATCATGCCTACGTCTTGGAGACCGGCCGGGTGGTGATGTCCGGCAAGTCCGCGGACGTGAAGAACAACGAAGCGATCCGCAAGTCCTATCTCGGCTACTGAAGGCAAAGCCAGGCGCATGGAACAACTGATCCAGCAGGTGGCTTCGGGCCTTGCCAACGGCGCCATCTACGCCTGCCTGGCGCTGGCGCTGGTGATGATCTTCGTCTCGACCGACCACATCAACTTCGCCCAAGGCGAACTCGCCATGTTCAGCGCCTATCTGGTTTGGCAGGCGCTGGCCTGGGGCTTTAATTTCTGGGTGGCGCTGCCGGTGGTGGCGCTGCTTTCGTTCCTGATCGGCGTCAGCATCGAGCGGGTGATCCTGCGGCCGCTGCATCATGCCCCGGTTTTGTCGGTGGTGGTGGTGTTTATCGGACTGCTGGCGATCTTTCATTCGCTCGCCGGTGCCATCTGGGGGCACACCATCAAGGCCATACCCTCACCCTTCCCGAACTTCACGTTCGTCGGATCGGGCTATATCGGTCCACACCAAATCGGCATGATCGTCGTGACGGTGCTGCTGCTTGTTGCGCTCTTTGCGTTCTTCCGTTTTACCCCGCTGGGGCTTGCCATGCGCGCGGCCGCACAGAACCCCGCCTCGGCCCGGCTCGCCGGCATCCGCGTCGATTGGATGCTTGCGCTCGGCTGGGGCTTGGCGGCGGCGATCGGGGCGGTTGCCGGCTCACTGGTGGCGCCGGCGGTCTATCTCGAGCCGAACATGATGGCGAGCATCCTGCTCTACGGCTTTGCCGGCGCTCTGGTGGGGGGGATTTCGAGCCCGGGCGGCGCGGTCGCCGGCGGCTTCATCGTCGGCGTGCTGGAGAACCTGATCGCCTATCTCGGCAATTTGTTCGAGAAAATCACCGGCGTTTATATCATCGGCAATGGCGAAAAGCTCACCGTCGCGCTGATCATCGTCATCACGGTACTGACGCTCAAGCCAAGCGGCCTGTTTGGCCGGGTTTCAGTAAAGCGGGTTTAGGGCCATGGCCACGACGACAGCCAACGGCATAGCCGATAGGGAACGCAGCCGCCCCGCGTTGGGGCGCCGATACTGGCTGCTGGGGGCTGTGGTCCTCCTCGCCTTACTGCCGCTGCTCGGCGGCAAGACCGGTCTCATCAGCAATTACGGCTTCCTGCAGCTGAGCCTGATGATCGTCTACGCCATTGCCGTGCTCGGCCTGATCCTTCTGACCGGTTTCAACGGTCAAATTTCCCTGGGGCATGGGGCATTTTTTGCCGTCGGGGCCTATGCGGCCGCGGTGCTGATCGATCAGGCCAATTGGCCCTATTGGGCCACGCTGCCGGTGGCGGCCATGCTTTGCTTCGTGGTCGGCTACTTGTTCGGCCTACCGGCGCTGCGGCTGGAGGGTCATTACCTCGCGCTGGCAACCTTCGCGCTGGCCGTGGCGGTGCCGCAGATCCTGAAGTATCGCCATTTCGAATGGTTCACCAACGGGGTCCAAGGCATCAACATCTTCAAACCGGATCCGCCCTTCGGCGTGCCGCTGAGCGCCGATCAGTGGATGTATCTCGTGGTGCTCGCCGTTGCCGTCTTGATGTTCTGGATCGCGCGCAACCTGCTCGACAGTCGCACCGGCCGCGCCTTGCGGGCCATCCGCGACCACACTATGGCCGCCAGCACCATGGGTATCAACGTTGCCCACTATAAGACCGTGGTGTTCGGCATCAGTGCGCTCTACACGGGCGTGGCCGGTGCCTTGCACGCCATCATTTTCGAGTTTGTGGCGCCCGATAGCTTCCGATTCGAGCTGTCGATTGCCATTTTGGTCGGCGCCGTGGTGGGAGGCATCGCCTCGCTGCCGGGCGCCGTCATCGGTGGGGTGTTCGTGCAGGTGATCGAGAAGTATGCCGATGCCCTCACCAAAAAGCTCACCGCCGCGGTCAACCTGCCGCTCGACCTCGAGCCGTGGACCATCTACGGGATCGCCCTGATCTTGTTGATGTACACGATGCCGATGGGAATAGCCGGCGGCTTGGCGCTGCTGTGGCGGCGGCTCAGAGGATCGTGACGGCGCGGGCTCGCCGAGTGCGATGTAGAAAGTCCTGACGAAGCAAAGGAGGAAGTCCGAGATGAACCATACCACACGCAGGCTGCTGCTCGCCGGCACGGGCGCACTCGCGCTTGCGCTCGCCGTGTCGCCGGCATCTGCCCAAAAGAAATACGACGAAGGCGCGAGCGATACCGAGATCAAGATCGGCCACACCAACCCCTATTCGGGCAACGCTTCGGCTTACGGCACGATCGGCAAGGTGATCGACGCCTATTTCAAGATGGTCAACGAGCAGGGCGGCATCAACGGACGCAAGCTCACCTTCATCAGTTATGACGACGGCTATGCGCCGCCGAAGACCGTGGAAATGGTGCGCAAGCTGGTGGAAGAGGACAAGGTGCTGTTTGTCTTCCAGACCCTCGGCACGCCACCCAATACCGCGATCCAAAAATACCTCAACGGCAAGAAGGTGCCGCAGTTGTTCGTCGCCACCGGCGCGTCGAAATGGGGGCACTACAAGGAAAATCCTTGGACGATGGGCTATCAGCCGGACTACGTCACCGAAGCCATCATTTACGCCAAGCACATCCTGGCCAACGTGAAGGATCCGAAGATCGGCGTCCTGATGCAGAACGACGACTACGGCAAGGACTACTTCACAGGCTTCAAGCAGGGGCTCGGTAAGGACGCCGACAAGCTGATCGTCTCGCACGTCACCTACGAGGTGACGGATCCGACCGTCGACAGCCAGATGATCCAGCTCAAGAACTCCGGCGCTAACGTGTTCTTCAACATCACAACGCCAAAGTTCGCGGCTCAGGCCATCAAGAAGGCGGCGGAGATCGGCTGGAAGCCGGCGCACTACCTCAATAACGTGTCGGGCTCCGTGGGCACGGTGATCAAGCCTGCCGGCTTCGAGAACTCGCAGGGCATTATCACGGCGGCCTACCTCAAGGATCCGACCGACCCGCAGTGGGCCAACGCCAAGGACTTCCTGGAATGGAAGGCCTTCATGCAGAAGTACTATCCGACCGGTAATTTAGCGGATGGCAGCAACGTCTTCGGCTACTCCGTGGCCACGTTGATGACCATCGTCTTGAAGCAGTGCGGTGACGACCTCACGCGCGCCAACATCATGAAGCAGGCGGCGAACCTGAAGAACGTCGATCTGCCCTTGCTGCTGCCGGGCATCAAGGTCAATACCAGTCCCACCGACTTCTATCCGCTGCAATCCGTGCAGTTGCAGAGGTTCGAAGGAGAAACCTGGAAGTTGTTCGGCGAAGTTCTGTCCAACGAGTCCGCCAGCAACTAGCCGTCCTTAGTCATTGCGGTCGCCGCTAAGCCGGCGGCCGCATACCTCAGGCACGCGTGATGACCGAGGTTGCCGCCAGATTCGAGCGCATCAAGGCCCTACCGGCCTACGAGCTGGTCGCCGAAGCGATCGAGCGCAAGATCCTGGGCGGCGTCTTGCGCCCGGGCGACCCGATCGGGACGGAATCGGAGCTGGTCAAGCAGTTCGGGGTCAACCGCTCCACCGTGCGCGAAGGCATTCGCCTCTTGGAACAAGCGGGGCTCGTCGCGCGCGAATCGAGCCGCCGGTTGTTGGTGGCGGTGCCGCACTATCATCGGCTCGCGACGCGCATGAGTCGCGCCTTGATCCTGCAACAGGTCACCTTCCGCGAGTTGTGGTTGACCTCCATGGCGCTGGAGCCGGCGGTGGTGGCGCAAGCGATCGAGCATGCGACGGCCGAAGAACTCGACGCCATCGAGGCCAATATCGCCGCCACGCAATCCGTTGAGCACGCGGCCAGTGCCGTTGCCAACCTCGATGCCGAATTCCATGGCCTCGTCGCCAAGGCCGCGCACAATCGTGTCCTGCTGCTGGCGAAGGAACCCTCCAGTATGCTGGTAATGCCGACGGTGGAGTTGATCCTTACCAACAATCCGGCGGGGATCACGCGCCTGATCGAAGCGCACCAGAACATCCTTGCCGCCCTGCGCCGGCGGGACAGGGCTCAGGCCTTGCTCTGGGTCGAACGGCATCTGCAGGACTGGCGGGCGGGGTTCGAGCGCGCCGGCTGCACCTTCGACAGCGCGGTCGCGCCGATCAACGCGCGGCGGCCGAACGGGAGCCGCTGCTAGCAACAAGCCCGTACAGGCTGAAGCCTCACCCCATGCCTCGCGCCGGACCCGCGCGCCACTGAGCCGGCAGCGGAACCGGCTCAGCCCTGCCGCAAACGCCCCGCCGGCAAGGGCCGGCAACCCCAAGGACCGGCAAGCCGAGGCAGGCCGTTTTGCCGCAAGCCAAGCCGAGGCGGGCGCTTCAGTGCCTTGAGACGGACACCCCCCGGCCTGTCGCCTTAGCCTTTGAGCGCCCGGGCGGCGGCGAGCACGTCCTCGGCATGGCCGGGCACTTTGACCTTGCGCCAGCTGCGGGCGAGCCGGCCGGCCTTGTCGATCAAGAACGTGGAACGCTCGATCCCCATATAGGTGCGACCATACATGGACTTCTGCGCCCAGACGCCATAGGCCTCGGCGGCGACTTTATCCGGGTCGGCGGCCAGGCGGACCGACAGGGCGTGCTTGCTGCGAAATTTCTGGTGGCTTTCGACGCTATCGGGCGACACGCCGATGACCTCGATGCCCGACTTGCGAAACTCGGGCGCCAGGCGCGAGAAGTCCTTGGCCTCGAGCGTACAGCCCGAGGTGTCGTCCTTGGGATAGAAGTAGATCACCACCGGTTTGCCGCGCAGCCGCGCGAGCTTGACCTTCTCCCCAGCATCGCTGGCGAGCTCGAAGTCCGGAGCAAGATCGCCATCCCTGAGCATGAGTGCCTCCCTGTTCTGATCGACGCCGCACATCGCTTGTGGGGCACCAGCCTTGTATGGGGACTAATTTGTCAAGGTGGTGGTATCGCACTGTATCGTTTTTTCAATCGCAAGTTTCCATGTTCGACTTTTGACAGCCCGTTTCCTTGTCCCGACCCAGGCGCAAAGTACACGCCGGCGCGCGCAGGAGCCGTCAAGGCTGGCCGCCTTTACGGCGGCCACCCGGAGGGCTTGGCCTTGATGGCTTCGAGCACGACGGCAGGCTTGGGGCGTGTCGGGATGACGATAGGAGGGGAGTCCGCATTTGCGCACGAATTAATCGTGCCGCAGCCTTGTATTCGGTGGGTTCGAAGGACCCTGACCATGATGCAGCCTTGCGCATCGGCAGCGAAACTCCGAGGCGGCGGACCCATTCTAGCTTACGGCATTGAAGCCATGGCTGCTGCGGGGCCCCGCCACCTCGAACCGTCATCGGCGACCCATCGCAAGTCGAGCAGACGGGACCCTGAAACCGGCAGGTGTAGATGTTACATTCCACGCTCCCTTTAGCCTTTTACTGTGCAGGTCGGAGGACGAAGCCCTCTGGCACGACACCATCCCGCACGAACTGCCAGAGCGCGATCAGGAGCTTACGGGCTAGGGCTACAATCATTTTCTTGCGCGAACCGGGGACATTGTCTGTGCGGGTCCTGTACCAACGCGCCAGTGCGCTGTCTTTCTGGAACATCAGGAAACGCCAGGCGAGCTGGATCATGCCTCGACGCACGCGAATGTTGCCGGATCGGGCCAATCCCTTCTCGCGGCGCTTGCTGCCGCTTTCCTCGGGCGAGCCCGTCAACCCAGCGTAACGCGCGACTGCGCGTCGATCACGCAAGTTGCGCGATAAGGCTTCGTGCACGAGCATGTCCGCGGTTTCGACGCTGATCGACTTCACCCGTGCCAAGAGGCGGACCATGGCGTGTGATCCACCCCTACCCCTGGTCGCCTGTTTGAGACGCTCGAGCCGAGCGGCTTCGATTTGCCGTATCTGATGCATGACGAACCGCCGGCGCTCCATATCGCGGCGTAACTCAGACAATGTGTTGGGCGGGATCGGCTCGCCTTCGGGTGTGCGCAAGTCTTCAAGGTGGTCAGCAGCTTTTTCGAGCTTGGGGTTGAAGCCCCGAATACCGAGCCGAGCCAAGGCTGCCTTCATGCGATTGATGATCCGGTTTTGCTCACCGACGAGGCTCTCGCGCTCGCGGCTGGGTCGCCTGGCATCCTCCTCAGCGATGGTCGGGATCGCGGCCATCTTGCAATGTTCCCGCTCGCCGCGCAGCCAGCCAAGAAAGGCGCGCTTCAGGAGCTCGGTATCGAGCCGGTCGGTCTTGGCGCGCCGGTGCTCGCGCGGCACTGCCACGCTCGAGGCATGAATAACATGGGCCTCGATGCCGCGTGCCCTGAGCCACCGCGCCAGCCAGAAGCCGTCCCGGCCGGCCTCGAAGGCAACAGCGACACGTTTGATCTTGTAACCAGCCTTCTCCGCTTCCTTCCGCCATCGATCCAGCAGGCTCAATAGGGCGTTCTCGTCAGGCTCGAGCTTCTTCAAGGGCTGGCGCTCGATTCCAGGTATGATCCCGGCTACCAGCCAGGTCTTCTGGCTCAGCTCGATCACGGCGATTAAGGTCTCATTAACGTTCAATGCTGTAGGGCATCGGCTCAGGTCGTTGAGCGGTTTGCGCCGCTTCGGCTTGCGCATCGGTGGCTCCATCGTTGGCTTTGCATCAGCGCCGATGGATGCCACCGATGTCTTAACACTCCGCCGACCGGTGCATTTGCCTCGCCGCATCCCCCATAGCATCTAGCTTGGCGAGACCTTGTTGCGCGCAGAAGCCGCAGGAGACATTCCATGATCACCACCGCGTCCGTAGAAGCTCTGACAACGCACCGCTCGCTGCAATACCCAGTTGGCCATTGTGTGCGAACATGCCAAGCGTTCGGCAAGCGCTGCGTCTACTCGGCAGTTCGTCGGGTGTCGAATGGTTCGAAATTGCGTTCATCAAAGGCCTCAGTTAGCGTACCTGAGCTGCACAGCCATTCCATCGCTTCCGGAAGCCCGTCCCCCGCAACATAAATCGTCGAAAGCAGCTACGGTTTTTGCAAACCCAGCCTGGACGCTTAAATCGATCCTCAAC
>Ga0075423_10002094_pt1 | contig 17948 bp, 18 predicted proteins | sample SoiMethybrSBSTD2_FD_80114 | JGI IMG/M metagenome (GOLD analysis project Ga0075423, IMG submission 80114) | Bulk soil microbial communities from a Populus tree surrounding site in Tennessee, USA - Soil MetaG P. TD hybrid SBSTD2 | ecosystem: Environmental > Terrestrial > Soil > Tree plantation...
GATGGAATACTTCATTGGTATGGGTATTACACCACACTTCATGATTGCAGTAAAACGGTCTTATTCAGTGATCACTAATCTGCAGTTATAGTTAAATATGGCGTTAAATGTCGAACCAATATGAGCTGTCATGCATATGTACGAAAATGGGCATTGGTCGTTTTAACTCTATCTGCCATTGTACTTGTTGGTTCGTTGGCGACAAATTTTGAAGCATATGCTCAAGAGTCTGGTGCAAAGGCCGCATCAGATGGAAGTTCATCTAAGTTGATCGGCGCTGGGATGGCATTCGGATTGGCAGCGGCTGGCTCCGGAATAGGTCTTGGATTCGTAGGTGCTGCAGGGTTAGCAGCTATTAGTGACAATCCAAAAATGCAATCAAGGGTGTTCATTTTCGTAGGTATGGTAGAGTCAATTGCAATTTACGGTATAGTAATGATGTTCATCATATTAGGCCAATAGATTAGATCAATTTAATCGATCAGAGTAAATGTTTAGAACCCCTGTGCACTTATAGGAAATGGTTGTCTTACATGAATAATATGGCATGAGACTATTCTGATATGCCACTTAACCATTATGAATGAATTATTCTTTAGTTACCATTCAAAGTTACACAAAATGTTGGGCGCATATCTCGTTTTTTGAATAGCTAGAATTGGTCAAGGCCTTGCATAAGTAATTGTATTGTCAGAATCATCCTTGAAAATAATTGGAAAGAATATTCTGCCAGCCGGACTAGGAAATTAAAGACGGTTTAATCTTATGCAAATCGAATTGAACTGTTGCTAACTATAGATCAGAATCAGGTCTCTAATAATAAAACAAGCATTTTGTTTTGTACGGTTATTTTCTGTTACCTTACCCGTATTTATTTTACAATCCAGTACTTTCTATCCATGTTAGATAGCGCAGGACAACTTAAGGGAAAGACTTTAAAGTGTACATCTTATCAAACAACGCTAAGAGATGGGGCTTGCAAAATTACTGAAAGCTACTGTAATCTTGCCGAGAATAGAAACTAAGGAAGCCGTGAGCAAACTGGCGTCATTGGAATATTTTCACCCCCTTCAGAATTCGTCTGAATACTCGCACCAGTTTATGGACGACTTGTTACTCAAAGCACAAAAATTGTATCAAGATATAGATGAAGTAATACGATCACTAGGAATCCCTCTGGAAACTGGAGTGATGGTGACTATGTTTAAGGGCGCCCCAAAGGAAAAAACTAACTACTCCATCGAAGACATTCGAGGTTTTATAGATGACTTGGAAGGTAAGAGTAGTAAAATCCTGGAGGAACCAAAATCCCTAATTTTAAAGCAAAACAATGTCATGAAGGAACTTGAGGAATACAACACTATTGCCGCTACCCTTAAAGCCGCGGCAGATCTGAATCTCAATATTTCTTCAATTAAAAATCTAAAGAGATTTTTCGCTGAAATCTTTATCGTTGATACAAAAGATGTCGATGAAATTAAACGGAGTTTGAGTGATTTAGCGATTTATACTAATAAATTAAATGATGAAAAGTCCTCTATTGAAATTATGGGGTCAAAGGACGATTCTGAGAGAATTATAAAGGTTCTTCGAAGCTTTAATGTACATCCAATTCAGATTCCGCCACACCTTCCTCAAAATCCCAGTCTGGCATACAAACAATGCCAAGAAAAGATAAAGGAACTTGAAGCCACGCAGAAGGAAAATTCAAAAAAAATCGAAGAGTTGAAAAAATCTTCAATAGTCTCCCAGATTCTTTCACTGCACGAGGCTGCGAAACTAGCCAAAGATGTGCTAGAAACTACTAGAAAGCCTGCTGGTACTAAGAATTTTGCACTTATTCAAGGATATATTCCCAATGAAACAGAAAAAAAATTCAAGAATCTGACAAAAGATTACGTGACGGTTCTTGAGGATGCTGAAAAAGACGAAAAGGAAGAGGAAAAAGAAGCACTACCTACACTCCTGTCAAACAAAAAATACATCCGGACCTTTGAGGTCATAACCCAGACTCAAGGTTTTCCCGGATACGGAGAAACAGACCCAACTCCAATCATAGCCTTTGTGTGGCCACTTTTCTATGGAATAATGTTTGGTGACTTGGGTCACGGCATACTCTTATTTGGACTTGGAATGCTCTTGCGAATAAGGGGCAATGGATCTATTAGAACATGGGGGACACTCTTGGCTACAAGTGGTGCTGCAGCGGCTATCGCGGGGCTAGGTACAGGAGAGGTATTTGGGTTTCACTTGAAAGAAATTGCAATTCTTGCACCCATTATCGCCCCCTTGGACGGGATTGTGGGAATACTGAATGTATCAGAATTAAGCTTTGATCAAGTTATAAAAATATTGAAAGTATCTGTAGCTATTGGTATAGTCCACATACTAATGGCTCAGTTTCTAAGGCTTAGCAAAGATATTCAAGATGGTAATAAACTATTCGTACTTACGCATGATATTCCTACCATCGTACAATTTCTTGCAGTCGTTGCGCTAATATTGGCGGCCATAGGGTCTGGTTACGATATAATTGGCATGTTCGGAATTACGGGCAAGGTACATACAGAACCCGTACCTTGGCTAACATTCGTATTTGGTAAGTGGGTCACTGTGGATTTAGTGGCAAAGGCTGCACCGCCGATTATTATTGCAACAGTAGGCGTAATGATATACGGAGCGAAGAAAGAAGAAGAGGAGGCCGCTAAACACGGGCACGATGAGGGAGGAGGCATAATGGGAATCGTAATTGAAGTCATACTAGTGAGAATCATTGAAGTACTTTCGAATGTCATTAGCTACACTCGTATTGGAATCATGCTTTTGGTTCATGCAGCATTACTAGTGACTGTGAATCAATCTTATATGCACGGCGGAGGTATCGCAGTTTTAATAGGTGGAAATATCGGAATTATGCTAATTGAAGGCCTAATAGTCTACATTCAGACCATCAGATTACACTTGTACGAATGGTTTCCAAAATGGTATGTGGGCGAGGGAGTTGAATTCAAAAAACTAGTTCCTAAGATGTTATACTCTAACATTGTCTGGAAAGATAAGTAACAGATTCTCAATTTCATTTGTATAGAATAGAAACTCGAAGTTATTAATCGGGCGAATGCGGGAGAGTCGAGGCTAATAAAGTCGACGTGACTAAGTCGGAATTATCAATCTTGAAACAATTGCTTCAGTGGAGACTTTCTGTTCAATTCCAGAAGCTATTGCAGACAGATTTCTAACTTCAATCATCAGTAACTTTAGTGCTGCGACCATTATTCCAACACTAAACATCGTCCTAAATGCGCTAACTACCCTCTTTATTCCAGTATTTTCAAAGCCATTCTCAAGCTGCATGATGGCATCTATGTCATTGGTAGCAGTTTGTGGGATTATGTCCTTGTATACTGTATTGTTCAATTCTCCTATTGCCTCAGATATTTTTTCCGTATTAAGCATTTTTTGAATTGTATCTCTAGTGACCTTTGACGTAGTAGTGACAATCAACTCGTTGATATCATTAGGACTTAAATTCCAATACTTTCCGCGGAGTACGGCGAGTACGTTATACGAATCAATATCAGTAGAAACAATATTTTTTACATCTAATGATTGCGACTCTGCAGTCATTGCTTTTCCAAGATGTAAAAATAATGTTCTGTCCAAATATGTATCAAAAACTCGAAGATCGCCTCTATCTTTGTAGACAGTTGCCGCCTTAGCAGCGTCTTCCGCAGCTTCAGTTCCAGCAAGAGCCCCAATGGCCTCTTCCAAGTTTTTAGCAACTAATGCCTTTACCACGGCATCACGTCTGCCTAGTAGCTCCTCTGCTCTCAAATTTACCTTTGGCACGAGCTCGTCGTAGGACTTACCTAATGCCTTACCTTTCAAAACTATCTTTAAATTCCATGTTATGTACTTTAAAAAATAGGCACTCAGGATTGATGATCCTCCTGTGACACTTACCATCTTAGCATGAGTATTCACTAAATATTCTCTAAGGGCTCCCTCAATTTTTTCAGCTGTATATGGCTTTGAAAGCTTTGCTAATGCATCAAGATAAATTGTGTTCTTAATTCTAGTAACTAGTTCATCCATATCCCTAGATTCTGCTAAGGTTTGCAACTCTGTTTTGGAAAGCATCCGTCCCCGTATGCCATGTGACAAGACAGTACCGAAAATCTTACTTGGCAAACTTGTTCTACTCATTTTTGATAATACTCACCATAATCAGGAGATTAAAAGCTTGGCATCAATTTTAGTTTTTAGTATATTAACCCTGATGTCGCGCTCTTTAGGGAAATATAGCCCGAGATAATTTTCTTTTTCCGAAGAACGCGAAAAATTTATGAGGTAAAAAAAATCATTTGGCCTGAATATTAAGTCTTTTAATCCATAAAAGATGAAAGCCAATTAGATAATTTCGGAGAGATACCTAGTATAACAAAGTGAAGAGTAAAACCAACTATCGATGCCACTAGAAGACTACCGGTATTCGAATGGATCGCAAGAAATAATCCTAATGGAGGCAGTGTAAACATCATGGCCAGACCTGAACTTATCCAGATTGATTTGACAAATATTTCAGGGGTAAAATTAACAGGTCTCTGGATAGTGGATAAGTTATTCACAATTTATTGGAGATTAATATGGGAGATTTATAGATTGACGGGTTAAATATTTAGCAAAATGGCTCAAAAAAATATAGAAATAATATCGGTATAGAATATGCGAGAAAGAATGTAATTTAATTCCCGGTCATAAGAAGGCATTATAGAATTTTTTTACCTCAATACTCACTTATAGTTAGTAATTATTTGCCATAACTTTAACTAATGAACATAAGATTGAAGAAGTTGCAACAAAAATTCATGATTTATCTATGCTTTACTGACAATGTTAATAAATTACTAATTTGCATTCTATCATCATGGAAACCGCCCAGGTACACCGTAAGATGGATTCTCGCTTGAAAATGTTACTTGATCTCTTCGAAGAAGAGGTTGAACCTTATGACAGATTGTCATCACTATTCCTCATTCTATGTCCAATTGGAGTTGTAATGTCTGTATTGATCCCACTTCCTATCATCTCCTATAGCTCCCATGTCAACCCTTTCAGCGCTTTGACGTCTGGAGGTATGTTCTTCTGGATTGTCGGTACTATATTAGCAGTCTTGGGTGCCACCAAATTCGCGATAATATTCCTTGAACACATTAAACACAAGATTTCAAGAACGAAGTATAAACCACTCACAGGCGTTTGTATGTGTGATCTGAGTCAATTGCGTTCACATCTCTTGCGTATGGAGAAAGCCAAGACAGTAGCAGAACGGCTTAGACACTGTCATTTAGCCGATTACTATCAGCAACAAATAGGATGGAATTCTGGTTAATTCGATTTCAAGAGTTTTGTTAACCATTGGTACTATCTTTTGCATACAGTAATTCAAACTATACAAACCAATTCGCCATTTAGAGCCGTACTGGTTATGACAACCCTTTTGGGCTGCTTTGCCTTTCCAACAAGAATTATTCCCTTCTAAAAGCTGACTGGTACAATAAGAGAACAGAGTAAAATCTACGCTGGATTGGGGAAATTTCGAAAGCGAATCCTTATTAGATCAATTAATAAAGATACATTAACTATCGATGTCTGATAGCAGTCAACTAATTGTTCGCCGGATAAGAAATGGAACTGTAATTGATCATATAGAATCTGGGAAAGCTCTCTTCGTATTACGCGTTTTGAATATTACAGGGCTAGAAGGAGAAGTAATAACTGTTGCATTAAATGTTCCTAGTAGTAAACACACAAAAAAAGACATCATAAAGGTGGAAAATAAGTACTTACGTGAGGAGGAAACAAATAAACTCGCATTAATTGCTCCTCGTGCTACAATCAATATTGTCAAAGACTACAAACTAGTTGAAAAACGGAAGATTCTGATACCAGATGCAATTAATGGGATTTTCAGGTGTCCAAATTTAAGATGCGTTACAAATGGAGAGAATGTGATGTCGGTCATTGAAATAATAGATAAGGATAAGGTTCTTTTGCGTTGCAAGTACTGCTCTCAAACCCTAACTACAAATGATCTTTTATTTTAGCTCTAGAGTATATATTTTCTTTTAGATTTGATAATACAGACTATTTCGGCTTTCCTGTAAGAAATGGATATTCTAGTCATATACCTTTAAATGGTTTTCATGTTAGAACAACATTTCGTTAATATGGATGAAGAAAAAAAATCTGGGTCTGGCTATAAAATTTCATTTCTGAGAATATTGTCATATGGAACTCTGCTGGCTTTAATAATTGCCATTCCTGCAGTATTTGTAACAATCATTACGCATTATGTGATTCATACAGGCATCTTGATTACTGCCACGTCTGGAATTCTAGTACTTTTCATTTCGATGGGATTAGGGTACAAGATCGCCAAGAAATTGCCAGGGGCGTTAACCCAAAAGTAACAATATTTTTTGGTTTCCCTTCCACTGGGCCAAGAGGATATAATAAAAGTCAAAAGCTAGAGATTCTCATATACACAAAGTAAAGGATCCTTTTTTCAGTAAAAACACCAAACTAGTAACTTCCCTATTCCACCATTGATTCCTAACGCCAAGGCTATATACGGCCTCAAAAATCGGCCTAGAGAGGTTTGCAGTAAAACCCTAAAAATTGTAGTTGAGTCAAAAAATCTTTTAACCGGGCCGTGTAACAGGAAATTAGAATTCTCTGACTATATAAAATGGCCGAAAATCAAAATGACAACAATAATACTATTGCCTTCGCGACAAGTAACGGTATAATTAATGGATTATTCTTTCCTTCTATCCGCAGACAAAGTACAAAAAAATCCAAAGTTCTGTGTATCCATGGATTTTGTTGTGATTCAAGAATATTTAGATATTTAGGACTAAAGCTGGCTGGCCTTGGAATAGACACCTACGCCATAGATCTATTTGGGTATGGAAAATCAAGCGGCAAACGTGGAGATCCAGATTTTAATGAAACTCTCAAAGGTATAGATGAAGTAATATCACAAATCACTGATGGAACTCACGAAAATCTCTACATATTAGCTCATAGCCTTGGGTGTACATATGCTATGTGGTACCAAACAGTATTCAAGAGAAAAGTTTCAGGGTTAATATTACTGGCGCCTTACGTGTGGCTTAAAGAGGTCAAGAAAAGAGGAGAGGCAGTCCCTCGAAACATTACGTTTTACAAACTATTGATAAGGCGATTCCTCACACCTTCGACCCGTATCTCCGCAACAAAAGTAGTGACGAAATCAATACTGCAAACCAAGGAAGTCGCAACCATGATCAACGATGCGGAAATTGTTAGCTGTTATTCGTACAGGTACATCGTGGATGTTATAGGCTTTAGAAATACAAAGGTTGGTAGATTATCATCCATAGACACCCCCATTCTAATAATGCATGGACTACAAGATTCCAATGTGTATCCACAAATATCGGAAAAATTCTATTCCCTGCTGAAGACTAGGATTAAGAGTCTAAAATTTTTCGAATGCGATCACTGGTTTAACCATGCAATATTCTTTAACCAAAATGATGAGAGATACACCGAATCTGACAGAGAACCAATTTTCAAGACGATTGGAAGTTGGATTAATGGGTCAAATTCTACTAATCAGTAACATCAAGCTTTAAAACTTGAATCTTCATTTACAATTAAGTTCAAAATAATGAGTGCCCATATTATGAACCTCTTAATTCAGATGCAATTCAGAAATTCCGATCCTAAATACCTGATTTGATGACTAATGGCCCAAGGCCTATGATTAAATCCGGCTATACTCCTTGAAGGACCTCTTGCATCATGATTCTTCGAAATTCAGCCTCAGACATGTTTCTTTTCGCCTCCGCAACCATGGCAATATCGTTGCCCACTAAATAACGTAGTTGGGGTTTATCGTCATTTATCGCATGAAGAATTACATTTGCAACATCAGCAGGATGCGTAGCATGTTCCTGCATAAAATTCACATTTTTTTCGATTTTTTTTAAGATATCAATATAAGGTGAATTTTTTCTAGTGGCTCTTTTTGCAGTAACGGAGTTCTTAACAAAATCGGTTTTGACTACTCCGGGTTCGATTATTATAATTCTTATGCCAAAAGGTAGGACCTCGTACATGATGGATTCACTAAGACCTTCTAATCCGAATTTTGCGCTAGCATAGGCCGACATACATGGGAAACCAATAATTCCTGCCCCTGAGCTAACATTCACAATTACTCCTTTTTTGCGTGTCCGCATAAGAGGAAGTACTCTCTTAATCAGTCTTATTGAGCCAAAAAAATTAGTTTCAAATTGTTGTCTCGTCTCTTCTAGAGAGAGATCTTCAAGACTGCCAATGAGCCCATAACCCGCATTATTAACCAGTATATCTATTGCGCCAAATTTCTTTTCAATTTGACTAAGAGTTTTTTCAACGGAAACATCACAATTAACATCTAGCTGAAAAATACTCAACGGAAGATTTTCTCTTTCTTTAATTGTTTTAAGAGATGCAGCCCTTTCAGTATTACGCATAGTCGCGCAACAATAATATCCGCTTCTAGCAAGAAGTAGTGCAGTTTCGTATCCTATTCCACTCGAACTGCCAGTAACAATCGCAATTTCTTGCAAATTTTACTAGATATCTGTAATCTCAACTACTTAAATGAAACTCAACTCAAAATAATAATTGTAATAAGTAGACTGGGATGAATATCTGTAACACTTACATACAGTTTTATTTCTACTTTAGAATGATAAAATAAGAAGATTCTCTAGAATATCAGGGTTCTATGGGACAATCGCTGTCTAACCACTCGTGGAGGATGTTTAGGGCAAATGTGAGGAGAACAGGAGTTTCAACCTCTATTCCAATTTGCAAACCTTCACTTCAATGGGTAACTGAGGTAGGACCAGTTGTTTCTTCCCCAGTCTTCGATGGGGGAAATTTATATGTTTCAACATTAACGGGGAGAGTATTCTGTCTTGATATAGGTAGACGAGCAATTTCATGGCATGAAAGCTTTGGGCCTATAGTTTCTTCACCTTTATTGACAGATTCTTTACTAATTGGCGCAACTTTTAACGGTTGGATCAAAAAAACCAACTTGGAAAATTCCATCTACGCAATCGATAGACCCACTGGTAGACTATTGTGGGGGGTTAAGATCAAGGGAGATTTTTTTTCCTCCCCTTGTATTATTGACGAAACTATAATCATTGGCTCGCTCGACAAAAAAATTTATTCAATAGATTTATCTGGTAACATATTGTGGGATTATGAGACCGATGGAGAAATATGGTCTTCTCCTTCTTCAGATAAAAACTATGTTTATGTTGGATCAGATGACGCCAACATCTATTCCTTTTGCATAGATGGCTCTCTGAGATGGAAAACTAGGTTAAATGGAAAAGTTAGATCCTCTTCACCATGTTTGGCTAGCGATGATGATCTCTTATTCTGTGGTACTCATGGAGGCGGAATGTATTGTATAGACACGCTTAATGGTTTGATAAAGTGGAGTAAACAAATTCAAAAACCTGTGTTATCTTCTCCAACTTTGGTCGAGGGAAAAGTAATATTCGCCACCTCGAACAATTCAGTTTATTGTTTTGAATCTAAAAATGGATCTAAGCTTTGGGAATTTGAGACCGGTAATAAAGTATGGTCGTCTCCTTCATTAGTAAAAAATGATAAGATGGTATTCTTCGGGTGTCTTGACTCCCATGTCTATGGTGTTAATATCGAGACGGGAAAGCAAGAATGGAAGTTTCCAACTATGGGTATGATCGACTCTTCTCCATGTATTGCTAACGGCTTGTTATTTGTGTGTTCACGTGATGGCCTTCTGTATGTGTTTGGAAAGGAATAGTTACTACCTTATATCTAGTTAATTATTATCCATTTTTGTTTCCTAGTTTAACGAACTATCGGCCAAGCATCAAGGAGTTCTTATATAAATATATTTAATACAAGCATTGAGCTATTAATTGTCTTAAATATTCTGCCATTTCATTAATGATGAAAATCTGCCACTAAATCGAATGGAGTGGACTTGCTCTGAAAATAGTTGACAAGTACCGACACAATATAGAAATCGTCTGTTTAGTGCCAAATAGCTGATTTTTACCTATCATGTCAAATGCAAGACTTGCTAGAAAAGTAATAAGCTTGAGTTTACAAACAAGGGACCAAGAGATTAGGATTTCTAAGCTAATCAGTTTAGGGCTTAAAATAATCCACTCTTTCGATGAGTCAGCCAAATATCTGTGCAGACGGTGATTCCTCTAGTTCAGTAACGGCCTTGTTTATAGGCACCATGACTTTTCCTTTGCAATTTGATAGTGGGTCGAACTGGCTCACCGTACACTGGTCCTTGTTAGGTACGGCATGGGTTTTTGCCTGAGGCTTTATGCTATCATCTTCAACTGGACCCAGCAAGTGTATTGGATCGCCCGCCTTGAAAGCTACCGCCCTTGACAACGACGAGTAACCATTTTGACTTACATCTAGTGTGACACTAAAATTATTCTTCCCGCTGACAGGTGAAATATTCCAGGAGTATGAAGCCATTCCGTTATTGTCAGTAGAAGACATAAACTTTCGAGATCCAGAAATATTTCCAATTACTTTTGCACCTGATATCTTTTGCTTTGTTTGAGAGTCTAGTACACTTACTGATACCTGCTGTGAATCACCTGGATTTACCACCGGCTTAGCAAGATTGACTTGTACTAATAGCTGTCCTTGCACTTGGAAGTTTGCATCGTGAGCACTTGACGTATATCCTGGTTTAGAAACATTAGATACAATCTTGTATGCTCCGAATTTTGAAGTAGGATCTATAGTCCAAGTATAATTATACAATCCATTTGAGTCAGTAACTCCAGGATGTTCAATATTTCTAAAACCGTCAGTCATTCGGATTTGCACGTTTGCACCAGATATCTGCTTAAATGTTTTTGCATCAACGGCTTTGACAATAAGACTCTGCGAATCACCTGGATTTACCACCGGCTTAGCAAGTTTTACATTTGTAAGCAGGGTTTGTACAACTGGTACCAGAACTGGAGTTAAGGGTTTAACAGTCATTTCGGAAGAATCCTTTGTCATAACTTTATTTATACCAGAAGATAGTTGAGGTAGGATTTTACTATTGCCTACAAAATTATATGTATTTTTAGAAAGAAGTTGTGCGGGGGTAGCACTCGCTATACCAGTAACGTTTATGCTATTCCATTTAGTGGTAACTGTACCTCCTTTCTGGCACTCAAGTTTAGAAGTAAGGTTATTTGTTCCGTTGGTTAGCTTGTGGTAAGACTCTGTGTAAGTGAAAGTCCAGGAAGAATAGTCATTTTTTCCGTATGGACCTGTGGCTATTGCCTTCTGAAAAGGCTTAAGGTTATTCCAATCCACATACACAGTACAGTTCATGTTTTCGTTATCTGTTGACGTTCCCAAAATTGTAAGGTCCCCTACAGGTACTTTCTTATCGTGAGTAGGTGATATTATTTTTATTCCTAGAGTATTATCTATTTTGGATTGTGGAGCCAAGCCCTGTCCTCCTGTCGCACCATATGAGACCGAAGCTGAAATGAAAACTGTAAAAGAGAGGATTAGTAATATGAAGATAAGAGATTTCACGCATTTTTATCTGATTTAATTTTTATAAGTATTGTCTGAATTTGCTCACTGACAAATAACGCTATGAATTATTCTCATATCAAGTACTAAGTTTTTTCCTCTTATTCTTTTCTAGTTCAAGAAGTCATTTACACTGAAAAAAATCTAGTACTAAATTAAACTATCGGGCGCAATTCATAGTAAGAAAAATTTACTCAGCCTTTCAATTTTGTTGCAAACTGAAATGCGTTATTCACAAATAAAATCATAAACCGTTGAATTGAATAATTTTGGCTTTTCTAAATGTACTCGGTGCCCACAATATTCGATTAATAAAAGTCTACAGTTTGGTAACTTGATAAACGGTTCAGAAAACTTTACTGGGATTATATTGTCTTCTTTTCCCCACAAAACTAATATTTTAACTTTAATTGATGCAATTTTCCTAATAAACCTCGGCGCCCTACTACTTTCTTTTAGAGCAGAGACAAAAGCAGCTTTTGATCCCGCCATTAATAGTCTCTCAAACGTGCTTTTGACAAAAAAATCGTTGACAGGTCTACTGTCGAGTGACGATAACACCTTTTTTACTTCCCCCGGTGACTTTGCTTTAAGGATTTTAAGATAATTTCGCAATGAAGGAGTTCCCTTAAAAGATCTTGGCGAGGCGCCAGCTGGGCTAATAAGGACAAGTTTAGAGATTGCATTTTCGTTTCTTATCGCAATTTCCGCACCTATCTGGCCACCTAATGACGAACCAATAATAGATATATTGTTTTTAATCTTCAAAGCATCTAGAAAGAGTTTTACAAAATTGGCGTAAAAATCGATGGAATATCTAATTTTATGTTTGTCGCTACAACCGAACCCTGGCAAATCCAATGCTACTATTCTTAGATTGCGGTGTGCGAGTTGATTCAAGTTAGAATTCCAGCTTTCCATTGACCCTCCAAGTCCGTGTATAAAAATTACTGGATGTGATTCCCTGCCATTATCCATATATCTTACGTTAAAGTTGTTTACCTTGATGTATTTCGTGACCAAGGAATTTTCCATGATGTACTTACCAAAAACTGGAATTTAAAATCTTACGAAACCTTGCTTTCGATGATGAACTTTTCTGTATTTTTACGTAACCATGGAGATTAATGGTGATTTCATTGTGCTCATGAATGTATGACCCGTTTACTGTTTATCCTATAGCCTGTTATTGATCAGGACGGAAGATTATGATTGAGCCTTCCGATTTTCCTCACATGAAGACATTATGGGGTTGATACAACAATTTCACAATCTGACGATGCTGTATCTCCATCCAAGGGATTTATGAATGCGGTATCAATCCCTGAGCCACATGTAAGAGTGTCAGCCTTACCATCACTAATTGATGTTGACCCAATTACATAGCTTGATTCCAAGTAGTCATCTCCGTTTCCACCATTGATTTTATCTGCTCCTGTACCTCCTAAGATTATATCATTTCCATCATTACCATTCAAAGTATCATCTCCTGGATCACCTTGAACAAAATCATCACCAGAGTCACCACTAATTTTATCGCTTCCTCCATTACCGTATAGACTATCCTTTCCACTCTTGCCTGAGATGGTGTCATCAGCCATAGTTCCATACAACGTATCGTCTCTTGAAGTACCTGTCAAATCCGCTGCTAATACCTTTAAGGGCAAATTAGTTAACGCAAGTAGCAGAGCTAAGGTTATAATGGATAAGAATAATCCCTGCTCTAGGTTATCTTTCAAACTAATGCCCATCTCTCATCCGATAGAATATCTTGATTCGATTATTATAAGGGTTCTCTGAATTATTATCTAAAAGTAATACTGTTAACTTACTTAAACCCATATTCAATAACATATCGAGTCAAATCGCAGGTGCCAAAATTTACGAAGTATGGTTGTAACCTATGAAGTACGATGATTACCAAGAACAAGAGTTACAAACTGATAAGAAGAGGGTAACATAATATCTTTTAGTTCATGTATCATAATTCAAGGTTAGTGAACAAAGATTAAGCCTAAATAAATAAATTAATCAATACTAAATAGTTACTACGTCATATGATAAGGAAATAATGAAAGTTCTGGATTAGCTTATTCATCACAGAATAAGGAAGGAAAAATTCAACTTCCAATAGTAATCAAAGAGCCAATTTAGATCCTTTTCGAGAGAACAATTACAATAGCATCGTCAAAATCCATACGAAGTTCACACAAAAAAAGCTTGAATGTGCAACTATGATGCACTCAGTTATGTTCATAATACCGACAGAGAAGTATCTAAATTATAGTCCTGTAAACAAAAAATACTTGATTTCAGTATTAATTGTTATAGTGGAGCGAATATTAACCATTACAACCCTAAATAACAGACCTTTCCCAACACGAATATTATGAAAAAGATTTTTTCGTGGGCTCGTGTTCTTTATGAATTTTTGAATCTCCACGACTCAATAAGACCCAGAGGGCTGGCAGATTTTATTTGAGGGTATTTTGCTTAGTTTAAATTGCCGTCTATCTCTTCCATGCATTCACATTGGTAAGAATTTCCAGGAAACTTATACGTTTTAACGTAAAAAATCCTGAAGGCAATGGCCTAGAAAATGAATCCATCAATAAGTGGGTTTACAGTCGTAATATTTTTAAATATACGTGCGAAAAGTGCACGTTATCTTTTGGGACTTGGAAGAAATTGCACCAACACAAAGTAGAAAACCATTCTTACTAATAGATAGACGAGATGCCCTGATCCCACGAAAAACCAGAGAAGGTGACTTCGTATAATAGTCCAAATTGTCTTGAATGCTGCCTAGCGCGGATATTGCAGAATTGATATATATTTGGCTGCTTTGTAATGATTTTTAGGTAAAATATTACGACAACGAAGATCCTTCTTGAACTACATTCACACAATTTGTATTCAAATTTTCATAATGGTTCCAATAGGGTTCCGTTTGATTGCGGTGTAAGCTTCGCAGAACAGCTAGACAGAGCGTGTGGGCATGGGGTTAACGCGCTTTTTGTTACGAATCACAATACAATGGACGGATATCGCCAGATAATTGAATTCAAAAATAACCACAAAAAGTACGACTCTGTTAAAATATACCCCGCCGAGGAGATTACCATTGCTGATGGGGGCCATGTCCTCGCATATGGGATTACAGAAGAGATAGAATCAGGTATGTCCTTAGAAGACACCTTAGATAAAATAAAAAAGCAAAATGGTGTTTCATGCGCTGCACACCCATTCGCAGTTTCTAATGGTATTAGAGAGAAGGCTGTCCACTGTGATATGATAGAATCCTTTAATAGCAATAATTTCGACCGAATCTCTAATTTAGTTGCAAATCAATTTGCAACTGACAATCATTTAGTCAAGGTTGCTGGAAGCGATTCTCACATTCCTTCAACATTAGCACGTTGCACTAATGAGATAGAAAGTGAGAACAATCTTGATTCTATACTCGAGTCTATGAGGTCGGGGAATATCAACATCGAAAGATCAGGGTATGTCACCAAAGATGAACTATATGAACATGCACATTACGTTCTTTCAAGTTCAAAAGAATCTATTTTGCGAGATGCTTTACGTCATTATCCACGTTTTTACAAAACTGCAAAATGGACATTGAATTACTATGTTTCGAATCCCCACAATCCATTATGGCACGCGCTGGGGGCTTTAGGTCTTTACCTTACCAGACGAGTTTCGGAAAAGGTAAACCTTAGAGGACATGATCCTCACGTGTTCCAAAAGCGATCGTGGCGAACTTTAATTGCAACTAGTCTTGCACCATGAGAAATTTTCGCTTATAATGGATGCCTGGATTCGTTTTGATAAAAGCGACTATCAGCGGTCGCAGTATGCAGATGAATCAACCATCTCACTTTCCGTAAAACTGATTTCGATTTGCGAAGAGATAATTTAGATTAGAATTTAAATAAGAAAGTTAACTAGTTTCACTGTGTCCAATATGGTGCTGGGTGTCAAGGAGATATTCTTTTTTCCTGGTTCTCATGCCAAATTTGAAGGCCACTTTATTATGAATTCGAACGACCCAGAATTGATTTTAATGACGAATGAAATTAAACAAGCCACTTCCAGTATCCCAAATTATCAATTACTAATAAAAGTAAAGGATCGGGAATCTTATGAGATGACTGACTGCTTGATACATAGATTTGAAGAAGATGGCCCAGAATATACAAAGTGTTATTTCTATTGCAATGATATAGAAAGAATCGAATGATTTGCCGATACACGCAATATGAATAACAAATTACCTAACTCCCAGCTCTCTTGATAATGTGATATCCGAATTCTGTTTTTACTGGCTGGGAAATCTCTCCTTTGTTAAGTTTGAAAGCTGCGTCCTCAAAGGGCTTTACCATCACTCCCCTTCCAAATAATCCCAAATCTCCACCTTTCTTTCCACTCCCTCTATCAACTGAAAGTTCTCTAGCCAAATTCGCAAAACTCTCACCCTTTTTTAATCGTTCTAGTACAGCCATGGCTTCGCTTTGTTTTTTAACAAGGATATGGGAACACTTTATTTTATCTGCCAAGCAAATTTCAGTCTTATTCTAAAATATTTAACCGAATAAATGTTACTCTTCTCCGGCTTTCGGTTGGAAACTCATTGCGTATTAGATGGGTGCATGTTAGAACATCTTCTTAGAAGTGATTTTCAGTGACAAAGGAGACTTTTAATTTAGATAACATAAAAAAGAACAAATCTAACTTGGTAGTGAGGGTCGCAGGCATACTTTTTCTAGCATTTCAAAAGTAGAAGAATTGATTGAGGTCGTATTCCAATTAATATAACAAATTAAGGGCTATGATTATTTCAATACTTCAAATGGGAAGCACTAATTCATAATTATTTTCATTTCAGCTTAGATTCAATATCGCGAATCCCATTTAGAATCTTGGCATGGTCTGCATCAGCTTCTGTTGTGATATAAAGGAGATGATCGTCACCTAACGGAACAGTGATTCTTTTTATCTTTTCATACTCGGCGAGAACATATTTTCCTTTCCCAAGTTTATTGGCCAACTGGTTCCTCGTCTTCCATGAACTTACTGCCATTTCTAAGGATTTTCTAGACTCTTCGGGAGTCAATAAGTTAGTAATACCCTCCTTTCTATCATAGAAAATTATCTTACCATTAGAATCACAAACTGTGGCCATTCTGACTTTTTGTTCCAAGTTTAAAATATCTGAACAGAGTTTCTGATAGTCTAACACATCTTCTTAATAAAAATTTGAATCTTATAAGTATTACACATTACAACTTACTGCTTGTTGGAGATAAGAAAAATTGAACTACATTTGAATTAGAAATTATCTCGAGATCTCAAAGTTAGCAAACCGCGGAATAGTAATCTTAATTTAGAGTTGTGCCACGCCGAATTTTGCTCTTTACTACCCTGCAAGCCGCTTTAGAATCAGCAACTTGTGAAATATCCATGAAAGGTTGACCCGGTTTAAAATCATTGGCTATGGATTTACGAAATACATGCCAAATTATGGAAAATAAATGGTCTTTGGGACGCTCTTAACAATTTTCAAGCATTTTTCTATGATTGGATAATTTATTCAATTAATATCACAAAATCCATAGATAGAAATGGATTCGATATATTTCCTAGGTGTATAAAAGACTGCCAACTTTAACTCAAATAATGGACAGTTTATCTGACGACAAGTCATTAGCATTATTCAACACAATTGCTATTTCCGGAGGAGATAGCAATACCCTTATCACTCAGTTGAACCTCACTCGCAAACAGTATTATTCCAAAATTTCTAAAATGATAAAGAGTGGTCTGATAAGAAGAGCTCATGGTAGGCTGTTGATTACGACATTTGGTAAAATAATCTATGAAGCCCATCTTACAATGGGACGAGCAATAGAATGTTTTTGGAAGCTTAAAGCGGTAGACTCGCTCGAAATTAAAGAAATACCAGAGGAGCACTATGGTGAACTCGTACAAGCTATTACTGGCCACCCAGAAATGGCTAGCTTCATTACTAAAAACAGGTTATGAGCACTAGTTTGGTATTTATTATGAACGAATTGAAGTTCGTTACTAATACAGATATGCAAGTTCTTATTTAGATCTCTTCACATTACAGATAAACTGTTACTCCGATTCGAAAGATTTCTTTAGTGTATATTACGCAAATTACCCTACTTGACCTACTAATCATTAATTTCTATTAAATGGTAATCTAGTTCTTTGGACAGTCTTGCTTATTACCAAAGTAC
>Ga0075423_10002095_pt1 | contig 17945 bp, 16 predicted proteins | sample SoiMethybrSBSTD2_FD_80114 | JGI IMG/M metagenome (GOLD analysis project Ga0075423, IMG submission 80114) | Bulk soil microbial communities from a Populus tree surrounding site in Tennessee, USA - Soil MetaG P. TD hybrid SBSTD2 | ecosystem: Environmental > Terrestrial > Soil > Tree plantation...
ACAAAGACTTCTGGGTCATCAGCTCGACGCACAACATCGCGCACGTGAAACCCGCGAAAGAAGGCGCTGCGACGAATCTGAACCTCGTCACCAAGAGCGGCGCGATCTACTCGTTCCTGTTGACTGAAAAAGCAGCCGCTCCCGATTTGAAGGTGTACGTCGAGGGCTCGACGACGGGCCCAACCGGCAAACCCAAGTACTTCTCGGCGGCGGAGGTTGAGGCGCTCGAACAGCAACTCGCCGACACGCGCACCGCGTTAAAGGAAGCCAATCGAAGGACCGAGGAGGCCGTCGCGGGATTCCGCCAGGAGTATCCGGGTCATCTTCAATTTCCGTACGGCAGCTTTAAGTACGAGCGCCCCTTCCTCGTGCGATCGATCTGGCACGACGGTCAGTTCACGTATGTGAAGTCGGATGCGACCGAGCTTCCCGCTTTGTACGAAGTGAAGGACGGTAAACCCGCGCTGGTGAACTTCCAGGTTCGAGAGGGCACTTATGTCGTCCCGAAGGTGCTCGAGCACGGTTACCTCGCTCTCGGCTCGCAACGGTTCGCGTTCGATCAACACGGGCGGTAGGCCATGGCCGAACAGACCGGCACTCCTGGGGCAACGCCCGTGGCCGACCATCGACCGGTGCCCCGGGGCGTGGTGCCGCGCAGGTTTCAGACATGGCTGATGGTCGGACTCGCTGCGGGCATCGTGCTCGTCATCCTTCTTACCGGAGAGCGGCAGCCGCCGACGAAGCCGGTGGCACTGGCGGCGACGCCGACGACGCCGAACCCTGACCACTTGCGAGACTATCAGGAGCGCCTCCAGGCCATGGACACGAGGCAGCCGGTGGAGACTCAGACGGTCCCTGCTGGTCCGCAAGCCGAACAGCAGTTCCAGCCGGCGGCGCGGCCTCGTCCGGAAGATCCGATCGCGACAGACCGAAAGCGTCGGGAATACGCGAGCCTGTTCGCCAGTAACGTCGTTTCGAGTCGGCGCCCTGAAGCCGAGCGACCCGATTCCGGGATGCCGTCGTCATCAGCGTCGTCGACGTTACCGACGCAGGACTCGTCGCTGGACGAGATCGCTCAAGCCGTCGTCCGGGCGACGGGCGGCGCATCCGGCCCCGCTCGTCGGGACAGCGCACCACTGTCGACCACGCCGCCGTCTCCCAGCGCGGCAACTACCCCGGCTGCTGAAGGTCGAACGCCGGAGCGCACCGCACCGATTGGCGCGTCAGACCCCATGCACACCTTGCTGGAAGGGACCGTCATAGATGCGGTCCTTACGAACCGACTCGATGGCAACGGTGTCGCGCCCGTGAACTGTCTCGTCACGAATCCCGTGTACTCGTACAGCGGCCAGCACGTGCTGATCCCGGCCGGCGCGCGACTGCTTGGCGAAACGCGCCCCGTTCAAGCCCTCGGCGAGACGAGGCTGGCGGTCGGCTTCCACCGACTGCTGATGCCGGATGGAAGCACCCAGCGGCTCGATCAGTTCCTCGGCCTCAATCAGATTGGCGACGCCGGCCTGCGCGACAAGGTCAATCAACATTACTGGTCCACGTTCGGAGCGGCGGGCGCCGTCGGCCTGATCAGCGGCCTCGCGCAATCGATCGGAACAGCCGGTCTGGCTGGCGGAACAGGTGATCGCACCGTCATCATCGCGGGTGGCGCGGCCGACGCCGCCTCGCAGGCCAGCCTCCAGGTCATGAACCGCTTTCTGAACCGTCTACCGACGATCACGATCGGCGAGGGCCACCGCGTCAAGGTGTACCTCACGAGCGATCTTCAGTTGCCTGCATACGAGCTGGCGTCGATTGCGGCACGCGTTCGGTAGTAGAGAGGAGTCAGCATGGCTCGAACTGCGGTCGTCCTCATGTTCATCGTCTTGTTGGGTGCCAACGACGTCGGTGCCCAGCTCGCTGTTATCGATCCCGCAAACCTGGCCCAAACGATCCTGATCGTCCAGCGGACGCAGCGCCATCTCGAGGAGTTGCGCGCCCAGTACCTGACAATCCTCCGCATGGCCCAAGGCATCGGACGGATGGATCGTTATCGAACGCCGCCGTTGGTGCGCACTTCGCATGATGCCGGGCGTTGGGACTTCGGACGCCCCTGGATCGCGGCGTTGAACTCTGGTGACCCGAACGGTGCGGCGTACCTCGCCACAGCGATGCCGTTGGAACGGCCGGACGCACCGGCGTGGCTGACGCCACCCGCGCGTCAGACGTTTGAGCGTCAATACGCGAACGTCGAGATCGCGGACTCGGTGGCGATGTTAGGTGGTCACCAGGTCGGCACGACTCGAAGCTACTACGACGAACTGCAACGGGCGGTGCAGGCGCTCGAACAGGATGTGGTGAATCCGACGAGCTCCTATCACGATCTCACCGCGATTCTCGACAAGGTCGCTGCCAGCGAGCTTCTCGGCCGCCGCCAGGACATGGCCGCCAACCAGCTGCTCTCGCACGTGCTCGAACAGCTGCTCGCGCGAAGCAAGCAGTTGCGCGACATGGAAGCCTCTGCGCTCAACATGCAACTCGTGACGTGGCGAGACGGCGAAGCTGCCAATCGAGCGTTTCGAGCCGGCGCCGGAGACGCCCTGCGAACCTGGCGGCAACCGTAGCGAAGGAGCAACAGATGAAAACTATTCTTCGTTCCGGCGCGCCGGCAGTCGCGATGTTCTCGTCCATCTGGATGCGGGCCGTTCTTCTCGCCGTGCTCCTTGCCGTCCCTGCGTCACCGTCCCTTGCGCAGCTGGTTGTGTTCGACGCCGCTACCACTGCTCGCAACAGCACGACGGCGGCGTTGAAAGAGGTGCTGTATCAGTTACAGAAGGTGCAACACGACCGGATCCTCGAAATGGCCCGGCGGCTCAGTGCGCTGACCGGCCTGGCCAAGTATCGAGTCGTTGGCGTGCCCGCATGGCGAACGCACGGTCCCGCCGTCTATGCGACTCCGTACCTGAATGCGCTCGCGCAAGGCGACCCGGGCGGCGCCGCCTACATCCGACTCGTGGCGCGGTTGCAACAATCGCCGCGAGTGAATCAGCTGTCTCCGCAGGCGCGGCGCTCGTTCGGCTCGCGTCTCGCCCTGGTCGATGTTGCAGACGCTGCGGCGATCGCCGGCATTCAAGCGTCGGGTCGGCTACGCCTCGATGGTCGGCAAGCGGAGCTTCAAGTGCTTGACACGCTCGAACGCGACGTCGTGGATCCGACGTCAACGCAGAGCGCAACGGCCGTTCTCGACAAGATTAGCGCCGCGATGTCGGTTGGTGCCCGTCAGCGGCAGGCACGCATCCAACTTCTGACAGCGGTGCTCGAGCAGCTGCTCGTGGAGAACAAGGAGGTTCGTGACGCCGAAGCGGCAGCATTGAACATGCAGCTCGTCAAATGGCGCGCGCGCCGGGTTGCGGACGAGGAATTCGAGGCGGGAAACGGAGAAGCACTCCGCACGTGGCGGCAACCGTAAGGATGCGTCAATGCAGCTCAATCTGATACCGACGATTCAACAGGCGATCTCGGGCCTCCTGCTTACGTACGAGCCGGAGTTCCTGCGCCTCGGATTCCGTTTGTTCGTATCGCTCGCCACAATTCTGCTGGCGTGGCATGGCATTCAGATGATGTTCTCGCGCGAGGGCCTCGGCGACTCGATGTTCGAGTTCGCGAAGCTCCTGCTGTTCGTCTCCTTCGGCTACGCGATGATCGCGTTCTACGAGTCACCGATCCCTGGCATCGGCGTGTCGTTCAGCAACCTAATCACGGACCAGGCGTTCTACTTCCAGTCGATTCTAGAGACACGGGCGTTCGACAACATCTACCAGCACTTCGACGAGCTCTCGGATCACTTCGTCCAGCCGAGCGCGCTCGCGATCCTCTCCAATCTCATCTACTGGATGGTGCTGTTCCTGATCGCGTGCGCGAAAGCTGTGTCGATGGCTGTCATCGCCTTCGGTCTGATCGCCAGCGCGGTGTGTGCACTTCTCGGCCCGCTCTTCGTTCCATTCTTCATCGTCCCGAAGCTCGATTGGCTGTTCTGGGGATGGTTCAAAGCGTTCGTCCAGTACTCGTTCATCCCGGTGGTCGCCGTCGCATTCCTGATGATCTTCGAGCGGTTCATTTTTCGATACGTGACCACGCTCCCGCCGACGATTACGGAGGCAGAATATGGGGTCTACGCGCTTCAGGCCATCGCGGTGGTCATCACGTTCTGCACCGGGATTCTACTGGTGCCATCGCTGACCACGTCGATCTTCTCGGGCCAGGGCGGCCAGGCGTCGTTCCCAGGCCTGAACCGGTTCCTGAGGCGCTAAAGGAGCCGCAATGTCCAGGCGCTTCTCGCACTATCAGGATCATCAACGGGAGCCGGATAACGTCGTGTGGTCGGACTTGCCGCCCGTGTACTGGAAGATGTTCGGGATCGCCTTGCTTCTGGGCTTTCTGACGGGCGTCGGGTGGATTGCTTGGAAACTGTTCGAAGTCCACGTCCTCAGGTGAAAGGGGAGCCCGCGTGTTGGAAGCGACGAGTGAAATCAGCCCGAAAACGATGGAAGGCGCACGGCATCAATTCGTCGAGCTGTACGGATCGGCGCTGGTGATGAACACGTATCTGAAGATCGCGCTGGTTCTCGTCTCCCTGGTGGCTGTTGCTCTCGTCGCGCTGAACTACCACACGGCATCCCGCTTCGCGAATGTGAAGCCTCTCGTGATCCGGATCGACGAGGTTGGCCGAGCCGAGGCCGTCCAGTACGACGCGACCCGGTACCAGCCGCAGGCCCCGGAGCTGCGCTACTTCCTCACACAATTCGTCGTGAAGCATTTCAGCCGGATCCGGTCTACGGTCCAACGGGAATACCCGGACTCGTTGTTCTTCCTCGAGCCCGCTCTTGCCGACGCAACGATCGCGCAGAACGACCAGAGCCGCGCACTCGAAACGTTCGTCACAAACCCCTCGTCGGACGAGATCGACGTGCAGGTTCAGAACGTGAGCCTGAGCGAGTTGACCAAGCCTCCGTATAAGGCGGCGGTGACGTTCCAGAAGGTGCATTACGCACCCGGGACGCGAGCCGAGCGACAGCGCGAGACGTTCGTCGCTCAGGTCGATTTCTCGCTTCGGGACCACGTGCCGAATGAGTTCGTGCGCGTGAACCCGCTCGGTCTGCAGATCGACTACTTCCGCGTGGACCAGGCGTTCGAGGAGATTCGGCGGTGATGGGCAACGCGGCGTTTCTTTCGGCCCTCACCGTGTTCCTGCTGGTCGGCTGGATTGCCGGCGAGCTGCGCTTCCTTGCTCCGTACAAAGCCATTCTTTTTCGTGAACATGCGGCCCTGATCGGCGGGGCCATTCTGATTCTGTTTCTGGACCTGACTGCGACTTACTACAGCGTCGCCCGCTGGTTCTTCCTGCGCGACACCGGTCGCAAGCTGCTTCACGTCGACCGCCAGCTTGCAACCGACGATGCCGTGCTCGATGACCTGCGGTCGTACCCGAAGTCGTAGGAGGTTCAGATGTGGCGAGATGTTGACCCGCGCGCGCCGGAGCGCGAGCGGCCGGAGCTCGGCCGCGGTCGAAGTGGAAGCACGCAGATGGAATTCGCGGACGCCTCGCAGGATTCGCGCGACGTGTTCTCGCGCACTCTCGACATGCCTCGTGGATCGCAACGAGAGCGCGTGCGCGCGAACGCGCACGAATACAAGCTGTCTGGCGATGATGTCAGGACGCTGGCCACCGTCGGCGCCTTCCGCGTGGTACCGGCTAACGAGCTTCGCGAGCCCAACCCGAAGACGCCGACACGACCCGCTCGTGACCTCGAACGTCTACGCGAACGCGGCCTCATCAAGACCATGCCGCACGTCGTCGGCCGAAAGAGAACGACGCTGGTGACATTGAGCGAACGAGGTCGTGCAGTCCTGGAAGGCCGGCGCCGCACCGATTGCGGCGAGCCCCGACAACGGTTCTACGCCGGCGTGAGCAAGCCACGTGAGCTGGCACACGATGCGCGGCTCCATGCGGCGTACGTTCGAGCGGCGGAGAAGCTGGTCGAGGGCGGCGCTCGCATCCGCCGCGTGGTGCTGGAAGAGGAGCTGAAGTCGGAGTATCAGCGGTTCCTTCAGAAGAACAATCGCGGTCGCGCCGACGGCGGCGGAATTCCCGAACGTGAGCACGAGTTCATCGCACGGTGGGCTCGGGAACGGGAGCTGCCGTACAACGACGGACACGTGGATTTTCCCGACGTTCGCATCGAGTACGACGACCGAGACGGTCGCCGTGCCGTCGAGGACATCGAGGTGGTTACGCCTCACTATCGAGGTGCGCATGCCGCCGCCAAGGCTCGCGCCGGGTTCTCACAGTACAGGGCAGTCGGAGCTCGAGTTGGTGGTGTCGGCGGATCGGGGCGAAGCGGACGCGGTGTCGATCCACGCCTCGCCGAGGAGCTTCTGTCGTGATCTCACAGGAGCGCGTCGCAGCGATCGCGAAAGAGGGCTTCACCACACGGCAGGCTGCCTTCCTGGTGACCGTCATGCTGCATTCCGGCGTGTGCCTCGGCCGCCAATACTGCGCGTACTCGCGGATCGTTCGCGGACAGAAGATGCACGACTTCTTCTCCGCCCTGGTGGCGCGCAGAGTGGCGACGGCGTATTCATCAGCGCACCGCCGTGCCCGGGTCTACCATGTCCACGCCAAGGCCCTCTACGCCGTCATTGGCGAACCCAACAATCGGAACCGAAAACCGGTGACGCTGGCGCGTGCCGTCGAGCGGCTGATGCTTCTCGACGCGGTCATCGCGGAACCGAAAATCCAGTGGCTCGGCAGCGAGCGAGAGAAGGTTGAATACTTTCAGCGTCGCACCACGCTGCGGCCAACGGAGTTGCCGTCGCTGTCGTTCGGAGTGGCGCCGAAGCGGACCGTTCGCTACTTCCCTGACAAGTTGCCGATCGGCGTCGCCGACGACCAGCGGACGCATCTCTTCCTCTATCTGGTCAATCGCGAAACGCCAGTTGACTTCAGAGCGTTCCTGCATCGCCATGCCGAGCTATTCCGCGCGCTGCCGGACTGGGAGCTGCGTTTGCTGGTGCCGTGCCACCTGACGAAATCGACGCCGCTGTTTGAAGCCGGCGCGCGGCAGGAACTCGGGATGCCGTTGCGGCTCGATGACGCCAATGAGCTCGCATGGTTCTTTCGGCAGCGCCGAGCGGCAGACGGCGGAGGTCGGAGCGAAGATCCCGACCGGTTCAGGGCTGCGACCCGCCGGTTTCACGCATTCCGATACCGGGCGCTGTATCGCTCGTGGAAAAAGGAGGGCGACACGCTGCTGTACGCCACGGTCTCCCGCGTTCTGGGCGACGCGATGGGCAGGCGGACGGGTCGGATCACGACGCGAGAATTGCCGCACTCGTATCAGTACCTCACTCCCTTGGTCGGCTCTGCATAGGTGTGAAGGACGCGAAGAGCGGGGGGAACGCGGATTTCGGCGCAGTGTTCCCCCTGCTGCATCAACGGAAGGAGTGCAAGGATGCGGGCAGAGGTGCTGGGAAGTGCGAGTCGCGGATCACGATGTCGATGACGCCGAGCGAGTTGGCGGCGCGACCTGAGGCGCGGCGTTTTGTGCCGCGCCGGTCGGCGTGTCGATATCAGTGCCGAAGGCTCGAGGCAGCCGGGGCGTGAGCGACCCCCCACGTCTGCCCCCGATCACGGTCCCGGGCTTGAAGCGCGGGGGTCGCTCACGCCCCGGCTGCGGATCCAATTTGTCCGGAAAAAGCGGGCCTTCGCGCGGTCGTCGTCCCGACACCGCGCCGCGCCCGGAGTTTGGCCGCCCGCTCGTCGCGCATCGCGCCTCGAGACGGTCACGACCGTCGCACCACCATTGAGCAAGGAGAGGGCGCCATGCCATTGATCAAGCCGCGCACGCGCGGCAAGCAGCTCGTGAAGCACCGGACCAGGCTCGATCGCGAGAACAACGAAACGCTGTACGCGTACGCGCATTTCCTGGGTGAGTCGCCCGAGTACGTGCTGAACCAGTTGATCGACACCGTTCGCACGCGACAAGGAATTCGTCCAGTGGCGAGCCGAGCACCAGCACTCGTTCGTGCCGGGTTCGCGCGCTCTCGGCCGCGCCGCAGCGAACAATCGCCGCGCAGGTCACCAGGTTGCGTCGTCGTCCGGACAGCCGGCGACGGCATCAGCGACACGGTGAGGGAGGTCGATCGTGCTGCGCATCCTCATCGAGGCGCGCGCGCTGGTCGCGCTCACGCTAGCCGCTGCCGCCGGACTGTGGGGCATCCAAAGCTATCCGGTGTCGCGCGACGATCCATTCCTCGGGCTGATCGCGGAGCAGGCGCCCCGCGTGTACCGCGTGCTGGCCTACGGATACGCGACGATCTGGTTCGTCACGCCGTACTTCGCGGCGTCGCTGCTGATGTCGTTCTTCACGATTGTCGCGTATCGTCGTGCGCCGACGGCCCGCATCCGGCCGCTCCCGCCCTATCCGCATCCGGAGGGCCGGGACAAGCTGTCGCTTGTTCTGGGCGAGACCCATTTCCACACGCTTCCCGGACGCGCGCCGTCGCCCGAGTGGCTGACGATTCCGCAGCGAGGCCTCTACACGGGAATCATGATTCTCGGCGCCGTAGGCACCGGCAAGACCTCCGCCTGCATGTACCCGTACGTCGAACAGCTGCTCCAGTGGCGTGGTCACGATCAGGAGCGCCGAGTCGGCGGCCTGATTCTGGAGGTGAAGGGAGACTTCTGCGGCCAGGTCCGATCGATGCTGCGCCGGACGAACCGAGAGGCGGACTACGTCGAAATCGGGCTCGACAGCGGCGTCTGCTACAACCCACTGCACAACGAGCTGGATCCCTACGCGGTCGCGTACGCGGTGGCCACGCTGCTGAACAATCTGTTCGGCAGATCGAAGGAGCCGTTCTGGCAGCAGGCGTACACGGACTTGCTGAAGTTCGTGATTCTGCTGCGCCGCATCAGCGACGGCTACACGACGTTCTCCGAGGTGTACCGCTACATCCTGGACGATTCGCAGATCGATCGCGACATCCGCCGCCTCAAGGCCGCGCTCAGCGATCCGCCGGACGTGCTCGTCATCAAGGAGGTCGACTATCGCGAGCACTGCATCCAGAAGCCGTGGACGCACTGGTTTCCGGAGGATGTCGAGCATATGGCGCACCCGTATGAGGCGGACCTGGAGAACTTCCTCGCCGCTCGCCACGTCGTCTACGAGGTCAGGAAGCCGAAAGGCGCCGGCTGGGCCGCTAGGAAGCATCAGCTCGAAGCCGTGGAGCGCTGGTACGTGCACGGATGGAGTCGGCTCGACGGCCGCCTGCGTTCATCGATCGTGGAAGGCGTCGTCGTCTTTCTTTCGCTGTTCGACGACAGTCCGGCGGTTCATCGCGCCTTCTGTCCGCCGAGGAGTGCGTACGTCGAAGAACCGAAACCAGGCGAGCCGAAGCCGCTCGCCCCGATCGAATCGCTGCTGGAGCGCGGTCACGTGCTCGCGCTCAATTTTCCGGTCGGCCTGAATCCCGGTCTGGCTCGCATTCTCGGCGTGATGCTGAAGCTCGATTTCCAGCGAGCGATCCTGCAGCGGATTCCGCAGATCACGGCACACCCGGAACGCACCTGGCGTGATCTGTTGTTCGTCTGCGACGAGTACCACGCCTTCGCGACGGTCGGCGAAACGGACCCGACTGGTGACGAGCGCACGTTCGCCCTTTCCCGACAGGCACGCCTCATTCCGATCGTCGCCACCCAGAGCATCAGCTCGCTGCGGTCGGCGCTTCCGGGCGACGAGAGCTGGCGCACGCTGCTCCAGTGCTTTCGTACGAAGGTGTTCCTCGCCACCAGCGACGAGTTCACCGCACGTAACGCGGCGGAACTATGCGGCCGGCGCGACAAGCTGAAAGCGCACTACAGCCTGTCGGAATCCGGCCGCGATGCGCACATCTCACTGCTGACCGGCCGTCCGACGTCCGGAACGCAGTCGTTGAGCGCGAGCAAGAGCTATGCGCCGCATCATGAGTACATCTTTGCGCCACGCCTGTTCACGCAGCTCCAGAACGCGCAGGCCATCGTCCTGCCGTACGACGGCATCAATCCGCTTCCGCCGCAGTACTGCTACCTGAAGCCGCACTACCTCGACGTGCAGAAGTCCTACTTCGATCATCTCGAAGCCGGAGGCTTATGAGCAGTCTCGACCGGATTCTGCCGTTCCTCCAACCGATCGAGGATCTCCTGACGGATCCCACGATCACCGAAGTGATGGTGAACGCTGGTGGCCGGCGCGTGTTCGTCGAGCGACGCGGAGCTCTGGAGCCGGTGCCAGACCGAACGCTGGAAGTCCGGAACCTGACTGTCGCCATCAAGAACATTGCGCGTGCGTGCGGCGACGAGATATCCGAGCGTCAGCCTGTCCTCGACGCGCGTCTCGAGGACGGCTCGCGGGTTGCCGCGATGTTTCCGCCTTGCGCCGTGGACGGTCCCACACTGACGGTGCGGAAGTTCACGTACCGGTACTCGCTCGGCGACCTGGTCGGCGTCGGAACGCTGACCGAGGACATGGCCCAGATGCTGCGCACAGCTGTGGAGGTCCGGCAGAATATCCTCATCTCCGGCGGGACGGGGACGGGCAAGACCACGCTTCTCAACGCCATCGCGCAAACGATCTCCGCGGAAGACCGGATCGTGCTCATCGAGGAGACGTCGGAGATTCTCATCGACAAGCCCAACCTCGTTCGCTTCGAGGCGCGACGGGCGCAAGCCCCCATCGGCCAGGAGGAACCGATGCCAGCAGTGACCATCGCCGATCTCGTTCGAGCGACGCTGCGACATCGTCCCGATCGCATCCTCGTAGGCGAGGTACGCGGACCGGAGGCCTTCGACCTCCTTCAGGCCCTCAACACCGGCCACTTGGGAAGCCTCACGACGATCCATGCAAACAACGCCGACCAGGCGCTGACGCGACTGGCGCATTGCGTCCTGACCGCGAACGTCGGACTCCCTCACCGAAGTACTCGCGAAGCCATCACGCTGGCGATTCACCTCGTCGTGCACCTGGCGCGCGTCAACGGGCGGCGCGTGGTGACACAAGTCGTGCGCGTTCGGGGTTACGATCCACACCAGGATCGGTTCATCGTCGAACCCTGGCTCCCCGAACCCGCGATCCAGGAAGGAGCGACGGTATGAGCAGACTCCCGCTGTCGCTGGTGGCGCTCGCCGCCGTCGGCGCGCTGTCCGGTTGTGGCCGGGAAGCGACACCGACAAGCCCGTCCGGCCCGACATCGTTTCTCGTCGGCACATGGCGCGGCACCGTGACGATTCAACAGAGTCCGCGCGATCCGAATCCGCCTTCGCCAACGACTGGCGAGATGACGTGGACGTTCGAGGTGGTCCCGCAAACGAATCTTCAGTCGTTCCGGACGACAATTCGCTCGACGCATCCGTGGCTGACCATGCAGACGACCGGTACGACAGCGCTGTCGCCGGGCAACTCGCCGCCCACTCAGATCAGTACGCACGGCGAATTCGACTCGCCGCGGGGCTGCCGTGGTACGTTCGGGAGCGTCGGCGACGCACAGGCGACGCGCATCGAGGCTGATTTCACCGGAACGGATTGCCCGTCGACATTCACGGGGCGCGTAGTGTTGACAAAGAGCTGAGGAACGCCACCGGAGCGACGCCGGTGACGGTTTCTCTACCCATGGCGACTAGAACGAAGCCGCTGGCGCGGCGGCCGACGGGCAGCCGTCATTCGTAGCAGGATAGAGGTGCGTGGTCACAGCAGGTGTCTGTGACCAAGCTACTGCAATGCCTGCGCGACGAGTTGGTGCGTCGCGACTATGCCGCTCCCACCATTCGCAGCTACGTCCAGATTGTTGAGGCGTTTCGCCAGCACCGAGCGGCGCATCGATCGATCACCCCGGCCCAGCTCCGACGTTAACACCTCTTCCTTCTCGAAGAGCGACGGTTCGCCGTCGGGACGGTCGTCACGCAGATCTGCGCACTCCGGTTCCTCGGCTGCTATGTGCTGAAGCGGCGCGGCGTGCGCGAGGACCTGCCGTACCCGAAGCAGCGCTCGGCGATCCCGGTTCCAGCTCCATAAGCCGGCCGCCGCGCCAGCGGCTTCCTTCAAGTTCGTTATCGAAGGTGCCTCGGCATCAACATCGAGGCGAGTCTCACGACTATGGCGCCGAGTCACTTCCGATCAAGGCTAGCGATCATCAACGCGACTACGCAGGAGTAATCTTGCCGTAGCCGGCCCGTTGAGGTTAGGGAAGACTTGAACGAAGCCACTCTCTACGCTCTTTAAGTACGAGGGCGAGGCGTCCCTCAGTGTCACTATCGAACCCGGCCAAACGTGTTATCGAATCAATCAGGTCATCAGACAAGCTACTCACACTCGAGATACCAGCCGTGATACTTGACTGAGGAATCGTGCCATACAGCCGCGCGGCCTTCGGGTTGATTACCGAATCCCGAAGCGTGTGAAACTCCGTCACTACTGGCCCGAAAATTTTCGGCTCACCTAACGCCCGCCGATGGAGACAGCCACCTTGATCGAGGCGCCAGACGTGACCGTCAGAATCAACGAGCAAGTTGGAACTTTTCATGTCCCAGTTTGCCAGCCACGCATCCGCGATGAAGCCACTCTGAACCTCTGGGTGAGCCGCCACGAGCTGCATCTTTGAGGCACGCGCCGGAATGATCCTGCTGGCCACTGATAACCGTCCTTGGACAGTAACAAGGGTGATTAAGGGGACACGGATACCGAGTGCACGGTATAGGCTATTGGCGAGTAACTCGACCCGAGCCTGGCCAGAGACTTTGGGGGTCTTGACGTAATAGCGGACCCCTGAAACAGGATCCGTGGCCCACGCAGCCGCCCTGAACTGCGAGGGTATCACAACCATCTCCCAGAAGCCCGCAATCTCCGGTACCCCGACGTTCGTCGTGTGCGCCATGCAGTAGATCCTCAGGCTCTTTGGATAAGCGTTCGCCGTGCTGGTAAGTGCCGGACGACCAGGCCTCAGGCTCATGCCTCTGACCGGCGAATTAAACGCCGAGTACCGACGCGGAGTCCGAAGAGAAGCCGAACACAGACTGGCGAGCTTCAGAGGATAGGCGCACCACTTGGCGGCTTAAAAGCGATGTTACGGAATCAGCAGCCGCAGCATTCGCAACACGGCGCGCGTTTACCACACAGCCGTACGACACCATATCGTGCGGCTCCCATTTGACCGGCAGGTCAGCCAAATGGGCAAGATCGACGTCGAACAATGTGGCTGCAGATAATTGGAGAGCCTCGCCATCGACCCAGATAGGCAGCAGATGTCCATTCTGAGCCTCAGGGCCGAGATTGAAGATGCGGTCTGGCTTCCAGAGTCTACGCGCCGGAATCCCGCCAGAAAAGATTTCCACGGCCGCAAGTCTGGCATCGCGCCGCTCGCCCTTCAACGCCACATCCAGCTGTTTCCGGATGTTGGCGACCTCCTTGTATGTCGACTGCCTGATCTGCTCTTCTACGAGGGCGTTGAACTCATCTACCGATCGTACGCCGGCGAGCCGGAAGAGTCTTCGGGACTCCCGGTAATAAGCCGGTTCACCTGCTGTGCCTGCGACGTACTCGATCAACTGACGCCACGATGCAGGCACCTGCTTGGTGGGGCTGTTCAGCACTCGAGCGAGGGGCGGATCCCGTGGTGGCGATTCCGCGCCCGCCCACTCTCGCGCCAAGACCCTGAACAGCCTCGCGTACGTGCCCTTTGCGCCCGCCACGAACTCAGCAAGCAGGTCGTCATCATCCGCGAATAGCTCAAATGCAAATGTGGTCCATCCCTGTAAGCTCTGATCCGACACAAGACCGAGTTGAATTGCTATAGCGCGGCCCATCAAGTACTGTGCGACGGCCCGCGCCGCACGGGCCCTGAAGTGGACAATTAATGGGGGCCGAAGCACTTCGACCCACGCAGGCTCAAAGTGTTGGCCCATTAACAATTCGTCTGCGAAACGGGCCAAGATCAACGGCGGCTCATTGCACAGTAATGAGGAAATCTCGCTTCTGTGCCGGACTCCGAATCGCTCGGGCGCAATGAGACTGCGGATCGCTCGGGACAGGGCCCGATCCTCATGTGGGTCAAGTTCACCGTCTTCGGTGAAGGTGTCGGCACAGCACTGCACGGCCTCGGTATAGCAGTTGAACGCCTTGTCGATATTGCCTTCGGCAATACCCAGATGTCCCAATGCCACCAGTATCGGTGCGTCACCCGAGTGCTCCTCCACGATCCGCTCTAGGGCCGCTCGTGCGCGGCTCATCTCGCCCTTCCACAGCGCTATACGGTAGAGGCGATCGAGGTATTCCACGCGTGGGTGAGCAATCAGCAGCTTCTCGAGGAGACTAGTCGCCACCGCCAGATTGCCTCGGCGTTGTTCGACCTCAGCGCGATAGAAGGAGACGTACGGGTCATTAGGCCATTGACGTTCAAGCGCTGGCAGGTAGGTTGCGGCCTCGCCCACGTCACCTTCAAGTAAAGAAATGCGTATCCGCCGAGTCCAGATATGGCGTTGTTCGAAGGCCGGATCCGCTATCTCCAATTGGTTGTTTAACTTTTTGGCGAGGTCAACGAAACGCCTCCGATTTTCGGACTCGGCTGGCTCCCGACTAGCGCGATCCGTAAAGTACTGTGCCAGCCGCTCTGCCCCTGCTGGTCCCAGGTCGCTCTTGATCATGTGCTCTGCCAGATCTGGCGATACACGATCCGGTTCGACCCGGAACCACACCCAGAGGAGGCCGAGTGGAGCGTCCGGAGACGGTGAGGGCAGACGCTCGAGTATTATCAGTGCGATTAGCGGGCTACCCGCGAGCAGCTCGGCGAGGCGCTCGGCGATTGCGATGTTCTGCGGTTGAGTGGAGGTCAGGACCTGCAACCAGTGCCTCGCGGCCGCCGTTGGGTTCAGTGCCTCTAGGAGGACTCCGTAACCGAATTCGAAACGACTCCGATCTTCCAGAGAAGCGTCCAGAGCCCTTTGGTGCACTGCCGCGAAGTCAAGCTCTTTTTCCGACAGGAGCCTGATCCACAGGAGCCACCCGCCGACCTTCTCAGGTCTCTCTTGAGTCGCGGCCTCGGCCCATTTGATGCCTGAGTCGAGACTGGTGTGGTCCCCGAGAGTCTCATATCTTGCAAGGGCGACACGGGCTTCGTAGTACGGATTCCCGAAATCGGTCGCGAGACTGGAGGCTGTCGTAAGGTACTGCTCCGCACCTGGGGGATCTAACCGCGCAAGTGCCACTAGGCACTCTATATGTCTCGTGTGAAATCTATTTGTCTTGTCGTAAAGCTCCGCGGCACGCTTCAGCGCACGTTGAGCATCCTCTGGCTCTCCAAGAATCGATTGAGCGTGGCCGTAAATGCGAAACGCATCCGCAGGTAGGCTGTAGCGATCATCCTCGCCACGCAGGTCGAGTGCGGCGAGGCCTCGTCGCGTAAACTCCTGAACGAATCGCTGCGCATACTGCGCCGCCGCTCGCGGTCGTTTTAGACGGCTCAGTAACACCGCCGTGCGAGCGACGTCGCCGAGCTGCCGCGCACTGAGCATCGAGCCATCGACAAGACTTCTCAGACACAAAACTGCCACGGTCAGTTCTGCATCTCCAGCGCGAACGTGCGGCTGCGCCGAATGCGCAAGGTCTTGCGCCAACGATCCTAGGATGCCACCGAGCGCCTCCTGTTTCCGAAGCGCAATCGCCCATGGTCGCAAACGAAACAATGCGGTGGCCATCTCATGCAGGTCGTCAAGACCCAGGCCCTGACGTCGAACAAGCAACAGCTCATTTCTCGTAATGGCAATTCGGCCAAGCGGTGCGGCAAATGCTAAAGTGTGGCCAGGCTCCGGAGAGAGCAAGTCACGTGTGACTCGCAATGGTGGGTCTGGTATCAACCAGTCTGGTGGAAACTGAAGCACGAGAGAACGATCGAAACCTAGTAAGATCCACGCCTTCAACATGTCATCGGTACTGCCGGCACTGCGGCAGAACCAAATTCGAGCCTGAATGGTTAGCCCGATGCGGCGGAGCAGCCGGCTGACCAGATCGTCCTTTCCGGATAAGAGGCGAAGCAGAGACGATAGAAGCTCAGCTTCCCAGCGCTGAACCGGCAACGCGGACTTCAGTTGACGTGCGCCACCAGGCGGACCCTTCCACAGCACTTTATCGTCGAGGATTCTGGCACGAACGCTCTGGCCGTCCGCCCTAAGGCTGGCTTCAACTACGCTCCGTGCCGCGCCGTACCTGGCAGGACTGATGTCACCCATTGGTATCCAGACGGATACGAGGGCATGAATTCTCTCGGCGGCCGCCTGGAGACCGTCCCTGTCTTGCGATTGGAAGTACGATGCGTACGTGGCGAGTTCGGGTAGTATGACTCGCGATACGGCCCGGCCTGCGCGATACCAGCAGTCGCGTGCGACTGATACGTTGTCGTTTCTGTACGCAATTAGTCCCTCTTCGAACAGCTTCGCGGCAAGCGGGCTGAGCACGGCGCCAAGCGATGTGTCATCGCGATAGTAGGCAGGCCCGACTGCGTCTGATATCGTGGGGGGAACTACAAACAACTTGTGATCGGGCCGGTACTCTACAGGACCGTGCGCAAAATCCCCCACCCGAAATGCTGCGTTAAGTTCGCAATCGATCGCAGCGCCGGCGAATATCGCTTGACGAACGTCGTCATGCTGGAGCTGTTGAGGAGCCCCTCCTTGAAGTGAGGCGTAGTACTGGCCGTCGCCGTCCTTAACTAAGGCAACAGCACGCCCCGGCCAATCTGTCGATCCCTTAGGCCACAGGTATCCCACTACCCTAAATGGCATAGTCCACCAAGTCTTCGTAGAGATCCGTCGCCTGTCGCTCAAACGTATCTCCGAGGGCTTCCCCACCTGGCAGGTCGGCTGGCGCATAGGCAGTAAAGCCGACGCGGACGATGACCTCCCGGCCTGCGATCTCTCCTGCGAGTGTCCTTAACTCTCGTTCCTTTTCGACGCTGCACCAGTTCAGCAACATCGCAACAAGGCAATTCTCTAACGACACCGACTCCTTGACCCTTACTTCGATGGTCCACAAAAGCTTGTCACCTTTGTTCAGCGGTGTCCAATCAAACGCCGGCGGCAAAGGCGGCTGTTCCTGAGGCAGGGGATCACCGAGCCAATAAGCGCGGCGCGTCTCGAAAAACAGGGAAATGTACTTTGCAGCGGCCCGAGCGAGGTTCACAACGGGCAAGCTACTTCTTGCGATCTGCCTCGCCACAAACCGCTCTCGTCTCAGACCGGCTTCTTGTGCCACCGCGGCACCCGTGTAAATGAGGCAACCGGTGTCGAAAGGAGCCGCCTCGGCAAGCTGAGATTCTGTTATCCTTTGCGGTAGGAGAAAGAGAAGAGCCCCCGCGAACGTGGCGCATACATCCAAGCCTGCGCCGCCCCGCAGGCGGCGAAGACGTGGCGCCTTGTAGAAGAAGAGATAGTCGTGTTCGGCCTTTGAGCAACCGCGGCAACCATCCGCTCGAAGATGCAAGGGCCGTAGTTCCCGGAGTTCGAGTATTGTTTCGACTACCAACTCCCACGCAGCAAACGCGCCCGCCGGTTGGACCGATTTGTCATGCGCCGAATGGCATAGGGGCCACGCCTCAACATCTTTCGCGACGACTACAGAAGGATTGGGAGCAGTTCTGTCGGGCACGAAATCGTCGGAGATCACGGGCAACTCCCACTAAGAGCCTGTAACAAAACCTGACGGCACTCGCGATCCGAGCATGTCCCCGCGCGGATAGGCAAATACTGGGCGGCATAGTCGCCGCCTTAGTCCCGAGCGGGAACTACTTCTTCCCCTCGGGCTTCCAGTTCATCAGCAGTGTGATCGGCGCAGCGGCGCTCCCGATGTCCCTGCTGATGATGAAACGTCCATCGG
>Ga0075423_10002098_pt1 | contig 17940 bp, 14 predicted proteins | sample SoiMethybrSBSTD2_FD_80114 | JGI IMG/M metagenome (GOLD analysis project Ga0075423, IMG submission 80114) | Bulk soil microbial communities from a Populus tree surrounding site in Tennessee, USA - Soil MetaG P. TD hybrid SBSTD2 | ecosystem: Environmental > Terrestrial > Soil > Tree plantation...
AGGCGAAGCGCTTCAACTTCGCCTGGACGTGCCATTTTTTGAGACGGCGGCTGGATGGCCCGATCGGGCCAGGCCGCTGCTAGATCAGGCCGATGCGCACGGCGTGCGCCACGGCAGCCGCCTGCGTGGTGGCGTTGAGCTTGAGCCGAATGTTGGAAAGATGCCGGTGCGCGGTGTGATGGCTGATGGACAGCTTGTCCGCGACCTCGCGCTCACTCAGGCCTTTCGCGACCAGGCGGAGCACTTCCATCTCGCGCTGCGTGAGCGGGGCATTGAAAGTGACGGAACCGTTGCCCTTGGTTTTCTCCAGCTCGCGGCGCGCGGTCGCCGCTTCGTGAACGAAGCCGGCACTGTCATACAGCGCGGCCGCGTCCTCCATCAATTCGGCGGCGTGTGCGTCGTCGCCACCCTCGGCCGCGAGGATGGCTTTAGCGGACAACAGCGCTGCGCGCAGCAGCTGTAATTCGTATTTCCGGGTCGCCTTCTCCAATTCGGCGAGGGGGTGCTCGGCGTCGGCGGGTTTTCCGGATGCCGCCGCAATCCGAACGAGAAGCTCGTTGGCCGGCGCACGCTCGAGCAGCGCGTCTTCCGGAAAGCGCCGCAAGTAAGCGCCGGCCCGCTCGAGTGCGCGAGCCAGGTTACCCTGGTCGATGTCCACCCACGCGCCGCCGAGCAATGCGAGCGGATGGCTGCCCGCCTGCTCGAACAGTTCGACGGCTTCGTCCGTCCGGCCCTGACGACGACGCAGCTCGCCGAGTCTCGCCAACGCCGCCGGCAAGACGACGGGTCGGGCTTTGCGGAGATCCGCGATGGCCGCCTGCAGCTCCGCATCGGCTTCATCCCACTCTCCGCGGGAGATCAGCACGCTCCCGTACTGGAGGCGGCAGGTCGTCATCAGGACGGCGAAGCGCTGCCGAGTGGAGAATTCGCGCAGTCGCGCGCACCATTGAGCGGCGCGGTCGTAGTCGCGTATCCGGTCGCAGGCGCTGATCAGATAGCAGCACGTCAACCCGGCCGCGTACGGATCGGAGATGTCTCCGGCGAGTGCCGCGGCGGCCGCCTCGTCGAGCAGGGCGAGCCCGCGATCCGGCTCCGCGTTCATGACGAGCGCGAGCCCGTTCATCGCCGTCGCGAGCACTTCCACATCCGGACACTTGCTCTCGCGCGCGAGGCCTAACGCCTCCTCGGCGAGTCGGGCACCTTCGACCGCGTCCTGCCGGCCAATCAACGCCAGTCGCGCCTCCCAGGCGTTGAGCCAGGCATGCTCCGCCGACGGTGGCAATGGCTTGAGCAGCCGGCGCGCGTACTTGAACCAGCCGTTGGCGACGGCGGCATCGCCGCGGAAGTCCAGAAAGTCGTTGCCGAGCGCGATGGCCATGCGCGCGGCGGCGATGTCGTTGCCGCGCTCGCGATAGAGGCGATACGCGGTCAGCCGCGCGTCGATCATGAGCCGCGAGTCCTGCTGCAGCCACGCCGCTTCGGCGAGACCCGCCCATGCCTCGGGGGCGTTCGTTTCCCGCGCTAGTGTCTCGAAGAGCTCACGAGCGGTCTGCCAGTCGCCGGCGTCGATGGCTCGTCGCGCAGCCGTTTCGCGGGGGTCATGCTGCATCGAGGTCGGTCAGAACTCTCCGGAGACGACCTGCATCAGCTCGACCAGCTCTCCGCTGGGTCCGCGGAAGAACATGTTCTTCGCGACTGTACCGGTCGACGTACTGACAGTCTGGATGGGAGAGAGATCCCGCCCTCCTGCTTTCCGCACGCGCTCGGCCGCCGCTTCGATGTCGCGGACGTCGACGCCGAGGTGTTGGTAGTACGGAGCCGGACCTGTGGGCGCCGCCGCCGGTCGCTCGCCCAGCTCGAGCACGAATTCCTGCCCCGGGAACTTGAGCAGAGCCATCTTCACGGGGCGCGCAGTCGGCGTACCGTTCGCTCCGGTCACCTTCAGCTCGGTGATGCGCTGTGCGACCTGGAGATCGAAGGCGGCCGTATAGAACGTGATCGATGAATCCAGGTTAGAGACGACGAGCATCACGTGATTGAAGCGCGGTGAGAGCGGCGCCTCCTTCGCGGGGACGAACGCGGAGACCGCGATGATGATCGTCGCGAACGCGGCCATGGCGGACAGACGGAAATTGCGCGGGAGCTTCTGCATGGGACGCCTCAGTCGAATCGGCCGCAATGACAGTTTGCCGGTCCACAGCCAGGCTCGGGCCCATCGCCAGCCGAAGCACCGTTAGGCAGGACGGCGAGGCCGCCAGAAATCACCCGCCGGACCGGTTCGCCCGTGTGCGGATGGGCGGTGAGTACCGGATCGTCGAAGCCCTGGCGAACTTCGAAGCGCTCGGGCGTCGGGGAGATCGTTTCGTAGACGTAAGTCGGCATGCCGGAATTTAGCCGCCGACCAATCGGTCACTAGTGACCCTGGGTCACCAGTGCATCTGTTCGTCGCCCCAATGATTCCGCGCTGGCGCTGACGTGTCGCGAGCCAGGCAACCGGCGGTAGGAATCAGCTACCACCCAGGCGCCGGCGGTCAACGCGCACGACGAGATGAACTCGCCCCGTTAGAAGTCCGTGACCGTACCTGCGACCATGCGGGGCACCCATACGATCAGGGTGAACAGGCCCATTTGCAGCGTCGAGAGCGCGGCGGCCAGAGAGCCAAGCACGCCAACGGCCACTGCGAGCCCCGCCGCGATGAAAGCCGCACCGGTGAAGTACGCCCACGCGGCGTGCCCCGGCAGCCACTTCGGAATCAGAACCGTGGTCGCATCGAGATACATGAAGTGCGCGAGACCGAACGGAATCAACGACACGCCGTAAAGCGTCCTGGCAATGCGCAGACCCATGGCGTCTGCGAGAAAACCGGGATGTGCCGGATCACCCTCGTGGGCGAACCAGACGTATAGCACCCAGGCGCCCGCACCCATGACCGCCGTCGCGCCGAACGTCCAGGCAACGAGCACCAGCGGGTGCTCATAAAAGAGGTTGGGTAGCCTCAGCACCAACAGCCAGATCAACAAGGCGATAAGCAGCACGCGCGAAGCCACCAGCGCCCAGCGCCGCCAGAGTAACCCAATGCCCGTTCCGAGAGAGATCAGCGCGCAGAGAAACACCAACGCAGTCCGGCCTGGGACCCACTTCGGCACGGGCTGCCAAATCTGCGAGAAGTTGCGCGTGACGAATCCCATGACGCCGAGCCCGATCATGGTGGCCGCGAACGCCGCATGACCCGAGCTCGCGATTCGGATCGAGCCGTTTGAATCCCGTGAATCACGCACGCTCATCGACCGATCGCGAAATAGAACGCGCGGACATCGGAGACGTACACGTCAGGCACCTTGTGAGCCGCGAAGTGGCCGCCATGATCGTACGTGTTCCACCGAACGATGTTCCCATGGTCACGTTCCGCGAACCGTCGGATTCCGTAGAAGTCCCCGCCAAACCCGGCGAGCCCGATTGGCAGCGTCGTAGGCTCGGTCATCCGTTGGGCGTGGGCATTCTCATAGTACAGCCGTGCCGCCGACGAACCGGTCCGCGTCAGCCAATACGTCATCACATTGGTGAGCACGAAGTCCGGATCGAGCTCCTCGCCAAGCAACTGCGCAAGCCACGCCAGGAGCCCGACCGGCGAATCATCGATCGCGTAGCCGATCGTTTGAGGCTGCTGGGCCATGAGGACGTTGAAGCTGAACTTGTTCTCGTAGAACCACTGGAGCACCCGCAGCTGTGACTGCTCGTCCGGGCTGAGATCTTTCATCTCGGCAGGATCGCCTGACGGGAACGAGAAGAGCTGCGTGACATGCACGCCGACCGCATGTTCGGGGTCGATGCGTCCCAGTTCAGGACTTATCATCGATCCCGCGTCGTTGCCGACGGCGCCGTATCGGTCGTAGCCGAGTCGGGCCATCAACTCGGCCCAGGCGCGGGCGATCCGCGGGTTATTCCAGCCTCGCTCGCGAGTAGGGCCGGAAAACCCGTAGCCCGGGAGGGAAGGGATCACGAGGTGGAACGCATCCGAGCGATCGCCTCCGTGCCGCTCCGGATCGGTCAGTGGCGCGATCACGTCGAGGAACTCGACGATGGACCCCGGCCACCCGTGGGTCAGGATCAGCGGAAACGCTCCCGGCTCGGGAGACCGTACGTGCAGGAAATGGATGCGCTGACCATCGATCACGGTCTCGTGGGGCGCGTACTGGTTGAGGCGGGCTTCCCACGTCCGCCAGTCGTAGCCACCGAGCCAGTAATTGACGAGACGCCTAACGTACGCAGCCGGGACGCCGTAGTCGGAGCCGGCTCCGATCAGCTCGTCACTCCACCGCGTGCGCTCGAGCCGACTCCGAAGGTCGTCGAGATCCCGCTCGGGGATTGCGATGCGTGAAGGACGGACCTGATCGCCGATCGAAATGGTGCTCGCCACAAAGCCTCCTGTGCTCGTGCTGCGCCCGCCACTGCCTGTGCCCAGACTCGACCAATATTCGGGAGAGCGGTACTTTCGCCATCACCATTTCTGATAGAACCGGCATAGCCACTTGAGCTCCTTGCATCTTCCGCTCGACCGCAGCATCGGCGTTCCGATATTCCGCCAGATCTATGACGGATTGCGCCGCGCGATTCTGGACGGCCGTCTGCGGCCCGGGCAGCGAATTCCGTCCACGAGAAGTCTCGCGACGGACCTCGGCGTCTCGCGCTTGCCGGTGTTGAACGCCTACGAGCAGCTCCTGCACGAGGGGTATCTCGTCGGCAGAACCGGCTCCGGCACGTTCGTCACCAGGGACATACCCGACCATCTGCTGCGCTCGCCGGCGATCGCCCGCCTAACGCCGTCGTCGCGCCCCGGTGGCGGCATCCGCGAGCGCGCAGCGCCCAATCAGCCGTCGCCGACCAGTTGGAGCTTCCCGGTGGTGCCGTTTCAGATCGGTCTCCCGGCGCTCGACCTGTTTCCGCAGGCGGTGTGGGCCAAGCTGGTCGCTCGTGAGGTGCGTGCCGAAACTCCGGAACGGTTGGCATACGGCGACCCGGCTGGGCTGCGCAGCCTTCGGGTTGCCATCGCCGAGCATCTCCGGACTTCACGGGCGGTCCGGTGCGTGGCCGATCAAATCCTCATCGTACCCGGGTCCCAGGCGGCACTCCGACTCGCTGCGGCGACTTTGCTCGAACCGAAGGACCGCGTTGCGCTCGAGGAGCCCGGCTACTTCGGCGCGCATCGCGCGTTTCGAGCCGCCGCCGCGCAGCTCGTCCCGGTGCCGGTCGATGCGGAGGGGCTGAATGTCGCCGCGCTGCAACGTCGCGGGGCGAACATCCGCGCCGTGTACGTGACGCCGTCGCACCAGTACCCGTTAGGCATGACGATGTCGGCGAGCCGGCGATTCGCGCTGCTGGACTGGGCGGAGCGCAATGAGGCATGGATCCTGGAGGACGACTACGACAGCGAGTTCCGGTACGTCAGTCGGCCGGTTGGTTCTCTGCAAGGCATGGATGCGCGCGATCGCGTGATCTACATGGGCACCTTCAGCAAGGCGCTCTTTCCAGCGGTGCGCGTGGGCTACGTGGTGGTCCCGCCGTCTCTCTGGACCAGATTTCTCGAGTCGCGGTTCGCCTTCGACATTTTCGCGCCGACGCTCTATCAGCGCTCACTCGCGGACTTTCTCAAGTCGGGCCACTTCGCGCGGCACCTCCGCCGCATGCGGAATGCGTACCTGGAACGACGGGATGCTCTGCTTCGCGGCCTGGACCGGCATTGCGGTGATCTCGTGGAGGTCCACAATTCGGACGCCGGGCTCCATGTGACCGTCCTGCTGCGCGACGGGCTCGACGATCAGGATGTCGCTGCGCGGCTGGGTCGTCGCGGGCTGGCGACGGTTCCGCTCTCGAATGCCTACGTGGGGTCGATGCGGAAACAGGGACTATTGCTCGGATTTGGCTGCGCCGGGCCGCAGCGACTGCACGCGGCAACGCGAATCCTCGGCGATGTGCTGCGCGAATGAGGAAAGATGTATGACGGCAAGACCTAACGACCCCGGCTCACGCTTCGGCGATCGCGGCGATCGATACCTTGAGGCCCGGGATGCGGACCGGCAGCTTCGCCCCCTGACGCGCTGGAGGGTTCGACGGAAACCACTTCAGCCACTCCTCGTTCATCCCGGCAAAGTCATCTTCATCGGCCAGCACGATCGTCGCGCTCACGATCTTGTCGAGCGAGCTTCCAGCCGCCTCCAGAATCGCGGCGATGTTCGTCAAACACTGCCTGGTCTGCTCCTGAATCGTCGTCGCGGTGATGGTTCCGGTAACTGGATCGTGCGGCGACGTGCCCGAAACGAAAACGAGCCCTGCCGCTTTCACGGCCTGACTATATGTGGGGGGAGACTTCGGTGCCTTTGAAGTAGAAACGACCTGGCGAGCCATCGTGGTTCCTCCGGAGATCACGTCTTTAGAACGCATCGCCGATGCATTTCCTGTCATTTCGATCGAGCCGCTAGCGCCCGGCCGACTGGGCGCTTGCGGGCGCAGCGAGCGCGGTTGCAACAACGAAAGCGACAAATGAGCGTGTCATGATGGCCGTGAGGCGTTGCACGCATGGATGGTCTGCTGCGTTGGGCTCCGCAGGCAAGACGATACCCTCGTGGCGTGGTCGGCGGTAGTTACGCTGGTACACGTCGCGCCGCTTGTTGCGCAACGTCAGCGCGTGGTCTTGAACGATCCCAGCACGCGCTGAAGGCGCTCGCGCCGAGCGCCGGGCGGAGCATCACGGAGGAGCTGGTGCAATGCGATTCGATGGGCGACGTCGAGCGCCACCGAATCTGTGGCGGCGATGTCAGGCTTCACGCCGACGCGCTCCCAGTTCGCCTTGGTCGTAGGATCCAACACCTCGCCGGCCGGAATCAACGCGCGGATACCGTGGCCGAGGTTCACGAGCCCCTTGGCGGTGTGAGCGCCACCGCGCGTCGTCTCGCCCACGATGGTCGCACGGCGAAGGCTCTGCAGCGAGTACGCGAAGTTCTCGGCCGCGGAGAACGTGCGGCGACTCGTGAGGATGTACATCGGTTGTCGATCCAGGCTCACGGCGGGATGGGCGTGCGTCCAGACGTGAATGGTGTCGCCGGTGTCGCGCCAGTGGAGGTCCGACAGGTGGGCGCTGTCGCCGAAGAAGTATCCGGCGAGACGGGCCATGGCCGGTGTGGCGCCGCCACCGTTGTTGCGCAGATCGAGAATGACCGCGTCACAGTCCTTGACGAGCGTCATCGCGGCGTCGGACGCGCGATCAGCGTCAGCATTTGCGGTGAAGGACCGCACATCGACGTAGGCGACATTGCCGTCGAGGATTCGAACGGAGGGGTATCCGTGGTTGAGCCAGGTCTCGTCGAGGTCCGGGCCGCCCATGCCGGCGCCTAACGGCGGGAAGTATCGGACCCAGAGGTGCAGGTCATGGGCGATGGTGGCGAGGTCGTGTGAAAGGGAATCGGCGAACGCGCGGGGAGTGGCGATGACGTCGTATGCGTGGTCGTGGAGTCGCTTCTCGAGAGAGCCGGAGAGAGTCCTGGCGAGGTCGGTGGCGACGTAGAGCGAATCCAGCTGTCGGCTCAGCCGGGTGACGATGAGCGTGCGTGCTGAATCATCGAGGGAAGTGGCGGAGGACGTATCCGCGATCAAGGTGGCCACGGGCTGACCATTCGAGCCCGGCCGAGGGGCGTGGCAGGCCAACGAAGCGCCGAGGCAGATCGCCGCGGTGACGGCGTGACGGCATCGATTGCCGTGCAAATGTGGGTTCATGAGACGCGGCACGAGGTGGCAATTCTCTGACACCTCGATGAACCGCTTCGTTTGATCGCATCAGAAGAGCGAAGTCCTCCTGGAACCCCGGCCCCACTGCTGAAACGTGACGGTCCCCTGCCAGAGGAAGTCGAGCGCCGCGCGATTCTGGGCTTGTTCTTCCTGCGTGGCTTGCGACCAATGACAGGCGATGGATCGCCAGGCCGCGTCGCGATCGGCTGGAGTGAAGGACACCGTCGCGGTCAACAACGTTGGGCTCAGCGGATGCAGTTGCTGGCCGTACCATGGAGGCGCCCGCGCCGTCCTCGTCTCGGGAAATCCTGGGAAGAAGAGTGGCACGTTGTTTGGCACGTTCCCGGCCTGGAACACTTGCGTGACCGCCTGTCCCGTTAGGCGGTGATCAGCGTGCCCGTATCCACCATCAGGTCCCCACGTGATCACCGCGTCGGGTCGCACCGAGCGGAGAATGGAGTCGATTCGAACCGCCAGTGTGTCGAGCCGTTTGCCCGGCCACGGCGCGAAGTCTGAGAGCCCCGCGTCGGGGAAGCCGAGCAGAATCGGCGGTTCGATCCCGAGTGCTCGCGCTGAACAGCGTGCTTCGTTCGCGCGAACTGCAGCGAGTGAATCGCCGGCGGGAATGCCGGTCCACTTCGCGGCCCCGCGACGACCGTCGGTCGCGATGACCAGCACGACGCGCGCTCCGTCCCGTGCGTAGCGCGAGAGCACCGGCGCAACGAGCGTCTCATCGTCCGGGTGTGCGAAGACGGCCATGAGCGTGCGGGACTGCCTCGGCGCGTTCGATTCTGCTCCTCGACCGGCTTGGTGCGCGCAACCGGCCAGGAGAATCAGCAAACAGGCGCGCGGAAATGTCATTGATACGCTCGCGAACAGGTGGACTCACGCATTGGGCACGAGTGAGAAGTTGACCGGATCCAATGAGCTCGTCGAGGCGCCCGCTTGACGGCGGGACGTCAACGCCCCGAATTGACACGTTCCCACCCGATGTCGCAGCGCAGCCCACGCCAACGAAGCGAGTTGCGATGACCCACTCTCACATCGCCGCCACCGCTGCACCTACCTACTCACCGTCCTCGGATCGCGACCTGATCCCCAAGGTGCCTCCAAAGGAATGGTCTCATCTCCAGCTCCTCGGGTTCCGCTTCCTCGTCATCTACTTCCTGCTCTACAGCTTTCCGGGCCCGATCGCCGAGGTCCCGTACCTCGATATCGTGCAAAAACCCTTTGATGCCCTATGGCGGGCGGTGGTGCCGTGGGTAGGTGCTCATGTCCTCCGCATACCACAGCCGATCAGTCTTCAACCGTCCGGGAGCGGCGACAAGCTGTTCGACTGGGTGCAGGTGTTCTCGATGCTGGTGCTCGCGATGCTGGCCGCCGTCGCGTGGACCCTGATCGACCGAAAGCCACGCTCCCATGAGAAGCTGGCGGCGGCCTTTCGAATCTTTCTGCGGTTCCAATTGGCGGGGATACTCTTCAGCTACGGCTTCGACAAGATCTTTCCAAACCAGTTCGAGGCGATGAACCCGCTACGCCTCACCCAGTATTTTGGTGAAGCATCGCCCGGCGGGTTCGCGTGGAGCTTCCTCGGCTTCTCGGTCGCGTACGAGATCTTCGCTGGCTCGATGGAGGCTCTTGCCGCGAGCCTCCTGTTGTTCCGGCGCACGTCGACGCTCGGTGCGATCATCGGCGCCGGGACGCTCGCCAACGTCTTCATGCTGAACATGTGCTTCGACGTCCCGGTCAAGCAGTTCTCCGGGCATCTGCTGCTCATGTGCATCGTGCTGGTTGCGTACGACGCCGATCGGCTCCTGAATGTGTTCGTGCGCCAGCGGGGCACGGACGGACCGCGATTCGTCGAGCTGTTCACCACGCGCCGGTCGCTCATCGCGGCGCGGGTGTTCGGAGCGTTGCTGGCGGCGTGCATGATCGTTCAGGACGTGCGCAGCGAATATCGGGGACTGCACGAGTTCGGGCGGCTGGCGCCGCGTCAGCCTCTGTACGGGATCTACGAGGTGAACAACGTGGTGAAGAACGGCGTGACGCAGCCGGCGCTGCTGACGGACATCACGCGATGGAGGCGGCTTGCCGTCGCGGCCCGTGGCGCGCGTGTGAGGCTAGTCAACGATTCACTCGTGCCCTATCGAATCCGAACTGATTCGAGTACCCGCGTCACGACGTTCACTCCGTTCCCCGATACGCTCAACAAGCTCGTCGGATCGTACGCCTTCCCGGACTCATCGCATCTCGTCATTCGAGGACGGGTCGGCACAGACTCGATCGAGATCGCGTTCACGCGGCGCCGAGAGGACTCGTACTTGGTGGTGAGTCGCGGGTTCCGTTGGGTGAACGAGTTTCCTTACTTCCGTTAGGCTTGACGCGCGTCCTCCAACTTGACGCAGGCCGCGCGGTGTCGCCCGAGGGACGATCGGCCGGCTCGGCCCCTGTCTCCAGTCTGGGGTCGCACCCTCCCGGGTCCGGGAGGCGCGCCTAACGATGGATGCGATTCCTGCGGTGATGATTCCGCAGTTATCGGATTGGTGATCTCGCAGTGACCGCGCGGGTTTTCTTGCGCCGCGTCACCGGCAAATAGCCGGCGACACTCAGCACGTCGCTTCAGACGTCGCAAGACACCTTTCCGAGATTACCCATGTACCACTCCACACTCGCCTCGAAGGGCACTCGTCACGCCTCGACTGCTGCACTGTTCTTTGTCACGCTCGCAGCAGGCGCCTGCCGCGATGACGTCACGAGCCCGAACCCAGCGACCTCCCCGGTCGCCCTTGGCGGCCCGCACGCCGCTGTCATCCAGCGCTCAGCGACGCTGACAGCTCGCATCCTGACCATCCAGGGACAAATCGCCCCCGAGAGGTTGGCGATCCTGGTGTTCCCCGGCGGTGAGGTGGCCGATACCGTCACCATCGCCGACAACTCGGCCCTGGACAGGGACCTTAGCACTGGCCGGTTCACGGTCACGGTGCCGATCAGGTCCTCCTACAAGGTGTGCGCGGTTGGCAGCTCGAAGACCTTCGTCACCGCCGGCTTCGTCGACGCCTGCCAAACGATCAGCGGCGGTTCGAATAGCGTCGACGTCGCCGTCGTGGCGCACCGGCGCCCGATCGTTCAGCTGTTTCCCAGGAACACGAGCGGTGGTTCGATCACCGGCGCGACCATTCGCTGGACGACCTCTCTCGGGACGCAGCAGACGGACACCGACGCCGCGACCCCTGGCAGAATCTTCTCGATCATTCCGGGAGCGAGTACCGCTGTCTACTGCGAGACTGTGGCTCCGTTCGGGTATCGGTTCATCGACCCGCAGTGCGTCGCGATGGAAGTCACGTGGGACACGGTATACTTCGTGACGCTGGTTCACCAGAAGCTCCCCAAGCTTCCACTTCCCTGACAACTCTCAACGAGGGGCGGGCATTCGCCCGCCCCTCGTTGTTTGCTCACCGGTGCTTCAACGCAGACCTCAATGCTCGCGTTAGGTTCCCTTTGGGGCCGACGGTCAACGATTCGAGCGACAGCCACGCCGCCATCGAGCGGAGCTCACCAGCCAACGCCTCCGCCACCGCATCGGTATTGTGCCGCTCCTCGATGTGAGCGGCGTGCACGATCAAAGTCGATGCCTTCCGCTCTGCCTTGAGATCGACGCGGGCCGCGAATCGGTCTCCCATCAGGAACGGCAGCACGTAGTAACCGTACAGCCGCTTCGGTGCTGGAACGTAGATCTCGATCTGATACGCGAAGTCGAAAACGGCGTTGGTCCACTGACGCTGCCACAACACCGGATCGAACGGCGACACAATCGCGCGGACGTCGATCGATCGCGGAATGTTCGTGCCGGGCACGACATAGGCCGGTTGCTTCCATCCCTCGACGCGGACGCGCTCGAGACGCCCGTCCTCCGCGAGCTCGTCGAACAGCAGATGGGTCTTCGCCGGCGGGCGCCGACCATTCACTGACGAGCGATCCCACCACGCGTCGACCTGGAAGTATTGCGCAATGTCCTTTGCCGTGCCGACGCCCATGGCGCGGGTCGCGCGAATGAGCAGCTCCTTCTTCGCGTCGCGGTCGGCAACGGGTTTTGCGTCGAGTACCGCTCTCGGAATCACTCGCTCGCTGAGATCGTACAGTCGCTCGAAATTCCGGCGTCCGGCAACGGCGACGCGTCCCTGGCTGAAGAGAAGCTCGATTGCACGCTTTCCCTTCGACCAGCCCCACCAGGAGCCCGTGCTCTTTCCCCCGATCGAGATCTCGCCGGCCGACATCGGTCCGCGCTCGGCGACTTCTCGATACACGGTCTCAATGAACGCGCTGCGCTTTTTGTGGATTCCAGCCCACGCCTCGATCTGTCCGTTCATCCGCCAGCGCATGAATGGATACAGCTCGATGGGCAGGAAGCACGCGGCGTGACCCCAGTATTCGAACAGCTCTCGCTTGCGATGCGCGAGGTCGTCGAGCGCCGACATTCGATAGGCGCCGTAGCGTGAGAACGTCGGGAGGTAATGCGCGCGGGCGAGGATGTTCACCGAGTCGATCTGGATCGCGCTGAGCCGGGCGGCGGTGGCCCGGACGTGAGACGTTCCGGCGCGCGTGGGCTTCTTCGCGCCGAATCCGAGCGAGCTGAGCGCGAGGCGACGTGCCTCGACCAACGAAAGAGTGGTCAATGTCTCAACGCGCGGCCGCCTCGCGTCTGACACGTTCACGCAGCCGATCGATCTCCGCCTGCGGCCAATACCTGCCATCGGCGACGACGCCCGTAATCGCGCGCGTATTCGCGATGTTATCGAGCGGATTCGCGCGCAAAATCACGAGGTCCGCGATGCGTCCGCGCTCGACGCCTCCAAAGTCGGATGACTTTCCGAGAAAGCGGGCTGGGTTGATCGTCGCCGTCTGCAGCGCCTCGAGCGGCGTGAGCCCCGCTGCGACGAACCGCTGCAGCTCGAGGTGCAGGCTGATGCCTGGCGTCACGTCCACACCCGCGGGCGTATCGGTGCCCGCGAGCAGCGGGACGCCCGCTGCGTGCAGCTTGCGAACGATGTCGAGCTCGTGATCGACGAAGCGGCGGCGCACGCCTAACGGATCCGTGTCCATGCTCCCGGCGATCGCCTTCTGCATCTCCGGAAACTTCTTCGCGACCCAGGTGCGCGGCGTGTACGCGATGTCGGGGTCCTTCGTGTAGTCGATCACGTCCACCAGCCACTGCCCGCGCTCCCAGTAGAGCGTGGGGCACTGCCACACGTCGTTCGTCGCGAGGAGCTTGATGATGCTCGCCTCGCGCTCCGCATCGTAGCGGTCGAGAAACGCGGCGAGGCTCTTGTTCGCGGCGGAGTCCCTCCCCGCGCCGTAGCGGCGGGTGATGAAGGAATCCTCGTCAGGCGTGCTCGCCTCGAAGATGCCGATGAGATGCTCGAACGTTCGCTGGCCGGCTGCAACGGCTTCTGACGCGCGAATGGCGTCGGGCACATGCCCTTCGATGACGATGCCACGCTTCTTCGCCGCATCGGCGATCGCAAAGTAGGCCTCGCGCGGCACACCGGATTGGATCTTGATAAAATCGACGCCGCGCGTGGCTAGCGTGTCGACGGCTTTGCGACCATCGTCAGGCGTCGCGATCGCCAACGACGCCGCGAACGACACCTTGGGACCGTCGAGCATGGGGCCCGACACCACCATTCGCGGACCGACGAGCCGGTGCTCGGCCACATCGCTTCGGGCGTGCAGCACGGCGTCCAGGTCGCTCCCCATGTCGCGAATGCCGGTGATCCCGTTGGCAATGAAGAGCGGGAGCACGTAACTGTCGCCGAAGTCGCGCGGCCAGCCGAAGTACGCATGCGTGTGCATGTCCCAGAGGCCGGGGATCACGTACATGCCCTTCGCGTCCACGACACGTCCCTTCGGGCGGGCGGTTGCGGAGGATGGTTCGACGCTCGCGATCCGGTTGCCGTCGACGACGATGGTCGTGCCGCGGCGCAGCGCGCCGGTCGACACGTCGATGACCGTCGCGTTCGTGATCGTTAGGCTCTGCGCCTCGAGGCGCGAGCCGGCGAGCGAGAGAAGGAGAACGAGCCGTGGAAGTGCGGAAGGCATCGTGTCAGATGGTGTCAGAATGCGAGGTTGCGGACGATCCGCCAGTGCCCATCGGCCTGACGCTCCCACACGGTGAGATAGTTCCCACCGCTGCGAACGGGCGGCGCTCCCTCACGTTCCGGCTCCAGCTCGAGCCACCCGTGACCCCACTCGGCGATGCGGGTCGGCGCGAGCACCGTGAGGCCATCCTGCACGATACCGCCGGCACGGATCGGCCGGAGCTTGGGGAAGCGCGCCTCGTACATGCGCGCAACGGCGTCGCGGCCGCGCGTGATCGTCCCGTCGCCCGCGATGAACAATCCGCTGTCCGCGTAAGGCGACGCGATGGCTTTCGCGTCGTGCTGCCGGAGACCGGGAAGCCAGGCGGCGTTCGCCGCATCGATCGTGGGTCGCGCGCTCGCCAGGATTGCGGCGGTGTCCAGACGCGTGCGCCCGGTATCGCGCGCGGCTGGCGATCTCGGCGTCGACTGCGCGAGCAAGGCGGGCGCGAGCACGAGCGCGCTTGCTAGCGCACCCATCGGCAGAGTGCGGTGGAAGCGGATGAAATCAATCATGGTGTCGAGTCATCGTGGGCGACATGTTATGCACCGCGTTCGTGCGTTTCATGAACATCCTACTTTCACGCTGTGTTCGCCATGCGATCTCTCATCCTGCTGGCCTGCTTCGCGGCCTTCCTTCCAGCTCGCGCCTCCGCGCAAGCCGCCAAGGCCGACTCCACCGACCCATATATCTGGCTCGAGGACATGCACGGCGCGCGCGCCATGGAGTGGGTGAAGGCCGAGAACGCCAAGACCACCGCGGTTCTCGAGAAGGATCCGCGGTGGGAAAGCATCTATAACGCGGCGCTCGCCATGGCGCAGGCCCAGGACCGACTCCCGTACGTCAGCTACATCGGGGGAGAGCTGTACAACTTCTGGCGAGACTCTGTCCATGTCCGCGGCATCTGGCGCAAGACGTCGCTCGAGAGCTACCGCACGGCCTCGCCCAAATGGACCACCGTGCTCGATCTCGACGCGGTCGCCAAGACCGAGAACGCGAACTGGGTCTTTCATGGCTACACGTGCCAGCAGCCGGCGGAGAAGCGCTGCCTCATCTCCCTCTCCGATGGCGGCGAAGACGCGAGCACGGATCGGGAGTTCGACCTGGTGTCGCGCTCGTTCGTGAAGGACGGGTTCTCTCTCCCCAAGGGCAAGCAGCGGATAGCGTGGACGAGTCAGGATACGATCCTCGTTTCCCGCGAGTGGAATCCTGGTGAGGTGACGAGCTCCGGCTACCCGTACATCGTCAAGAAGCTCGCGCGGGGAAAGCCGCTCTCGGACGCGGTGGAAATCTTCCGTGGCGCTGCGACCGACGGCGGCTACGGGGTAACACCGGTGACCCTGGTCGATGCCCCGGGGCGTCGATTCACCGTCATCATCCGGCCCACGAGCACGTTCGAGGCTGAGCACTATGTCGTTAGGCGGAAGGATGTCGCGAAACTGGCGATACCGGCCAAGCTCAACCTCGGGGACATGATCGGTGGACAGGTGATCATCCATCTCTACGAAGACTGGAAGGACGGCGCCAAGACGATTCCTGGCGGATCGGTGGCTGCGTTCGACGGCAACACGGCGCTCAAGACGCCTGACGCGCTGGCGCCGGTCGCCATCTTCACGCCGGGTGCGCGTGAATCCGTCGCCGGCGTTTCCGCGACGAAGGACAAGCTCCTCATTGGCATTTACCAGAACGTGAAGGGCAAGGTGCTCGTCGCGACGCGCGCGCCTAACAATTCGTGGTCCCGCACGACGATGACACTGCCGGACAACGTGTCGGCCAACGTCGCCAGCACGGACACGAAGACGAACGATGCGCTCGTCAGCGTGACCGGGTTCCTGACGCCGAGCAGCATCTGGCTTGCCGATGCGGCGCGCGGCACCGCGTCGCAGATCAAGACGCTCGCCCCGCGGTTCGATGCGTCGAACAGCGTCGTCGAACAGCTGGAAGCCACCTCCAAGGATGGGACCAAGGTTCCGTACTTCGTCGTGCATCCGAAATCGATGGCTCGCGACGGCTCGAACCCGACGATCCTCTACGCGTACGGCGGCTTCAACGCCTCGATGACGCCGCGTTATGACCCGAATGTCGGCAAGCTGTGGGTCGAGCAGGGTGGCGTGTACGTGCTGGCGAATATTCGCGGTGGCGGCGAGTTCGGTCCGGCATGGCACGACGCCGGACTCAAGACGCATCGTCAGGTCATCTACGATGATTTCGCGGCGGTCGCCCAGGATCTCATCGCGAAGAACATCACCTCGTCACGGCGCCTCGGCATTCAGGGCGGCTCCAACGGCGGGCTGCTCATGGGCGTGCAGTTCACGCAGCATCCGGAGTTGTGGAACGCGGTCGACATCCAGGTTCCGCTGCTCGACATGCTGCGCTTCGAGAAGATCCAGGCGGGCGCGTCGTGGGTCGGTGAATATGGCAGCGTGTCGAACCCCGATGAGCGTGCGTTCCTCGCGTCGATCTCGCCGTACAACAACCTCAAGCCGGGCGTGAAGTATCCGACGCCGCTGATCTGGACCACGACGAAGGACGACCGCGTCGGTCCGCAGCATGCGCGCAAGTTCGCCGCGCGAATGGGGGAGATGGGATTGCCGTACTACTTCTTCGAAGTGATCGAAGGTGGACACGGCTCGGGCGCGAACATCGAGCAGCAGGTCCACACGACGGCGCTCGAGTACACGTACTTCGCTCGGCAGCTGATGGACCGAGATCGAAAATTCGTACCGTGAACTCGTACCGTAAAGAGCGAAACCACGAACGCTGGAGCCGCTGGTGGCGCTTCGCGCCAGCGCTGGGAACGCTGTACTGCTTCCGGGCCCGGCTGCTCTCACCAGCGGCCGTGAGTCTTTGACAACTACCCCGGGACGTTCACGGCCCCGGACAGGTTCCATCGAACGAAGTCAGCGGATTCCGCGGCGGTGCGACCGCGCCGTCGGCGTATTCAGCGGTCGTGGTTCTGTTTGCCTACTACTTCTTCGAAGCGATCGGTTATGGGGACAGCGGTGACCGTAGCCGCTTCATCGCCGCTCGCGCGGCATGGTAGCCGCTCATGCCATGCACGCCCACGCCCGGCGGTGTCGACGACGAGCACAGAAAGACGTTGCCGATCGATGTTCGGTACGGATTGACGCTGGCAATCGGCCGAGTGTAAAGCTGCGCGAGGTCCGCGGCACCACCCGCGATGTCGCCGCCAACGAGGTTGGCATTGCTGCGCTCCAGATCGGCGGGCGACATGACGCGCGCTTCCTCGATACAGTCCCGAAACCCGGGCGCGTACCGCTCGATCTGTCGCTCGATCCGTTCACGCATGTCGACCGCCGAGCCGTGAGGCACGTGGCAATACGCCCAGAGCGTATGCGTGCCTGGAGGCGCGCGCGTCGGATCGAACAGGCCTGGCTGCGTGACGAGCACGTACGGCCGTTCGAAATCACGGCCGTCCCACGACGCACGCTCCGACGCCGCGATCTCCGCGACCGAGCCGCCAAGGTGCAACGTGCCGGCGCGATGGCATTCCGGTGCGCGCCACGGCACTGGCGCATTGAGCGCCCAATCCATCTTGAACACGCCAGGCCCATAGCGGTATCGCGCCAGCCGCCATCGATAGAATCGTGACAGGCCGTCGCCGGTGATTCGGAGGAGCTGGCGCGGCGTGACGTCCAGGAGCACGACGCGCGATGGCGGCAGCGCTGCCAGGGTTTCGACCGGCGTGTTGGTCACGACCTCGCCGCCTAACGACTCGAGGTACCCTGCGAGGGCGTTGGCCAGTGCTTGGGCACCGCCACGCGACACTGGCCAGCCGACCGCATGCGCGGCGATCATCAGGCCGAGCTCGTACCCCGATGTCGCGAGCTTGTCGAGCGGCACCATGCTGTGCGCCGCGACACCAGCGAACATCGCGCGCGCTCTCTCGGTCTCGAACAGACTCTTCGCGAGCCCTTCCGCCGATCGGATGGCGTGTCGGCCGAACTTCGCCATCACGACCGGATGCCTGACGCTGAACGGTCCGAGCAGCGCGTCCATCAGTG
>Ga0075423_10002099_pt1 | contig 17940 bp, 11 predicted proteins | sample SoiMethybrSBSTD2_FD_80114 | JGI IMG/M metagenome (GOLD analysis project Ga0075423, IMG submission 80114) | Bulk soil microbial communities from a Populus tree surrounding site in Tennessee, USA - Soil MetaG P. TD hybrid SBSTD2 | ecosystem: Environmental > Terrestrial > Soil > Tree plantation...
CGGGACCGTCCCGGCGACGCGCACGAAACTGCGAGGCGGCTCTTACCCCACGCTTATGGTGGGCTTACAGGTGCTTACGAACGCAAGCGACTGGCGGCTGGCGGCTGGCGACCGGAAACTGCGGACTGCGCCGTTAACGCCGCCGCCAGTCGCCCGTCGCCAGCCGCCAGCCCCCTTGCGCTTCTACATGAAGCAACGCATCCTCTTGTAGAAGCGAAAGGGGAAGAAGACCGTGGAAGACCAAAAGCTCGATCTCCCACAGGGGACGCTCGACCTGCTCATCCTCAAGGCCGTCTCGCTCGGACCTATGCACGGGTGGGCGATATCGGAGCGCATCCGGGACGTCTCCAAAGCCACGCTCCAGATCCCTCAGGGTTCGCTGTACCCCGCCCTCCACCGCCTCGAGCGACGCGGCTGGATCAGCGCCGAGTGGGGCGCATCCGACAACAACCGCCGAGCGAAGTACTACCAGCTCACCCGCAGCGGGCGAAGCCAGCTTCAGGCAGAGGCCGACGCGTGGAAGACGCTGACAGTGGCTGTGTCCCTGGTTCTGGATATGGGCTAGAGCGGGAACCGGGAACCGGAAACAGTGCATCTCGACCAATCGAGGCATCGATGCCCAACTGGCTGAGCGACGCTTTGAGCGAGCTTCGATACCGTTTCCGCGCGATTTTCCGGAAGCGGGCAGTCGAGCATGATCTGGACGAGGAGCTTCATTTCCATATAGAGCAGGAAGCGCGCAAGCTCGAGGCTTCAGGCCTCAGCCCTGACGAGGCTCTGCGACAAGCCAGCATCGCGTTCGGCGGCATCGAGCGCATCAAGGACGACACGCGCGACGTCAGCGGTGTGTCCTGGCTCGAGATTCTGCTCCAGGACTTTCGCTACGCCGCGCGGGGACTCCGCGCGCGACCGGCGTTCACCGCATCGGTGATCATCACGCTCGGACTCGGGATCGGCGCCAACGTCGCGATGTTCGGGATCGTCGATCAGCTCCTGATTCGACCTCCCGCCTACCTGCGGGATCCGAGCCGAGTCCATCGCATCTATCTCACGTCCGTGAGTGACGGTCGCGACGTCACCGACGGATTCACCGAATACGCGCGCTACCTCGACTTCGCGCGATACACGAAGACGCTCGACGCCATCGCGGTCCTTGCCGGGAACCAGTTCGCAGTCGGCATCGGCGAGGATGCGAAGGAGATGCCGGTCGGAGTGGTGAGCGCGAGCTTCTGGAGCTTCTTCGACGCCAAGCCTGCGATCGGCCGTTACTTCACCGCAAGCGAAGACAGCATCCCGACAGGCTCCCCCGTTGCCGTCCTGAGCTACGCGTTCTGGCAAACCCGCTTTGGCGGTTCGCCCGACGTGCTCGGGCGGACGCTGCAGATCGGGCCGGTGCCGTGCACGATCATTGGCGTGGCGGCACCCGGCTTCGTTGGCCTGCCGGACGAAGGCTCGCCGGCGGCGTTCATTCCCGCAACGCTGTACGGCTACGGAGTCTCGTCGTCACGCGGGCGCGTCGACTACTACAGCACGTACAACTGGGGATGGCTTTCGATCATGGTGCGTCGAAAGCCTAACGTCAGCATCGAGGCGGCGAACGCGGACCTCACAAATGCCTACCGCCTCAGCTGGGCGGCGGAGCGGGCGATCAGCCGCAACACATCGCCGGTCGAGGTCGCCCGCCCACGGGCCGTGGCGGGACCCGTCGTGCTCGAGCGCGGGCCTAACGCCACCCCGGTGGCGCGGATCGCGCTCTGGATCGCCGGCGTCGCCACCATCGTCCTAGTGATCGCCTGCGCGAACGTCGCCAATCTGCTCCTGGCGCGAGCGCTCTTCCGCCGCCGCGAGATCGCGCTGCGCATGGCGCTCGGCGCCGGTCAACGCCGGCTCTTCGCACAGCTCCTCACCGAGAGCCTGCTGCTCGGTACGTTAGGCGGGATGGCGGGCATCGTGACTGCACAATGGGGAGGCGCGATCCTGCGATCGCTGTTCCTGAGCGCTGTCGCGACGGCCGACGTGGTGCGTGATGTGCGGACACTCGCGTTCGCCGGAGCGGCAGCCCTCGTCGCCGGGCTCATGACGGGTCTCGTCCCAGCGCTGCAGGCGGGACGAGCCGCGCTCGCCCCAGCGCTCAAAACCGGCACTCGCGACGGCACCTATCAGCGATCGCGCACGCGCACGATGTTGCTCGTCCTGCAGGGGGCGATGTCGGTGCTTCTCCTCGTGGGCGCGGGGCTGTTCGTGCGCAGCCTGCATAACGTGCGCTCCATGCGGCTCGGCTACGATGTCGACCCGGTGCTCTACGTTCATCTCAACCTGCGGGGGATGCGACTCCCGCCCGACGAGCGAGCAGAGCTCGCGAGACGTCTGGTGGAGGCCGCACGGGCAATTCCCGAAGTCGAGTCCGCAGCTCGCGGCATCAGCGTCCCGTTCTGGAGCACCGAAGGACTGGGCTTTCTGGTACCCGGCGTCGATTCGGTCCGCCGGCTCGGTCACTTCACCGTCCAGATGGCGTCGGCCGACTACTTCACCACTACTGGCACGCGGATACTGAAAGGGCGCGGGTTTACGGAAGGCGATCGCGCCGACGGGGCGCTCGTCGCGGTGGTGAGTCAGGGCATGGCGGACGCCGTGTGGCCCGGCAAGGACGCCATCGGCCAGTGCATCAAGATCGATCGCGTCACCGACCCGTGCCGGCAGGTGGTCGGCATCGCCGAGAACATCCACCAGAACAGCCTGACCGAGAGCCAGACGTTGCAATACTACCTGTCGATCGAGCAGATGCGGCCGAACGAAGCGAACGTGTTCATTCGCACGCGCGGCAATGCCAGCGCGCACGCCGAAACGGTTCGACGCACACTGCAGAAGCTCATGCCGGGTGCGGCCTACGTAACCGCGACTCCGATGCGAGAGATCATCGACTCGAGACAGCGGTCGTGGCAGCTCGGCGCGACGATGTTTCTCCTGTTCGGTGCGCTCGCGCTGGTGCTCGCGGCGGTCGGGCTGTACAGCGTGATCGCATACGGCGTCGCGCAGCGCACGCAGGAGATCGGCGTGCGGATCGCGCTGGGTGCGGGCATGACCGATGTCGTCAGGCTCGTGCTCGGCCAGGGGCTCCGGTTCGCGGCGCTCGGGATCCTCGTCGGCGGTGGTGCGGCAATGTGGGCGAGCAGATGGGTCGGCCCACTGTTGTTCTCCGTCTCGCCGAAGGATCCCGCCGTGTACGGCACGGTTGCGGTCGTGCTGCTCGCGGCTGCGATATTCGCGAGCGCGATCCCGGCGGTGCGGGCATCGCGTGTGGACCCTAACGTGGCGCTGCGGTCGGAATGATGCGTCAGGCGATCGCCCGCCGACGATGTAATCCCGAGCGTTAGCGAGGGATCTTCATCCTCCCGAGCGTGGGCTCTCTTTCGGGACGATGAGGATCCCTCGCTGCGCTCGGGATGACAACCTAGCTCGGGATGACAGGTGCCCTACCCAGACGATACCTAACGCTTCTTCCCCACCCTGATGACGTGCCACCCGATCGCCCCCGGGCGTGGACGCAGGTTTTCCGCCCACGCGGGGTTCGTGTCCGGCAGACCTTCGATGCGGACGATCTCGTCGTCGCGCAGCGCACAGCCAAGGAAGCCGCCGGTCGCGTCGAGCGTCACGTCATAGGAGGACGCGCTGTCGAGCACGGGCTTCCCGTCGCCGTTGAGTGGGATGCGGGAGAACACCGCGGGTGTCTTGCTCAGCGGCGCGCCGGCCTGGTCGAGGACGATGAAGCGGATGATCGAGTTCCGCGTGAAATCGACCTTGACGCCGCTGCACATGCGGGCCGCGAGCTCATCGTTCGACGGAAAGCGGATCGTCATGGCCGACGCCTTGCCGGCTTCGACGTCCAACGTCGTGACGGGGTGCTGGATGCCGAGCGAATCGAGCGCCGGGTGGCGCAGCACAAGCGTATAGGAGCCGGGTGCCACGAACGGCAGGTCGAACGATCCGTCGGTGGCCGTGCGCGTGGAGTCGCTGGTGCCCTCGAGGGCGACGGTGATGCCGGCGATCGGCCGATTCGAAACGGTGTCCAGGACGACGGTGCCGCGGACGTCTCCCGCCTGATTCAGCAGCGTGTTGAGCGGGACGGCACCTCCCTCTTCCGAGATGCGAACCACGACCGGCGAGGAGCTTCGATTCATGAAGCCGGCGCGCTGGTAACCGAATTCGGGCATGCGGATGCGCCAGCTTCGGACGATCCAGCGACCGCCCGGGAGTCGGAAGAACGACACCGTGCCGCCGAAGTCGGCGGGGCGGAGCTCGTTAGGTAGCCAACTGTAGGTGAACTCCACCGTGCGAAGCTGGTTCGTCCTGGCGTCCATCCACAGCACGCCCTTGATGTCCGGCTTCTTCCGCTCCGGCACCGGCTGGAACGCGAGCCCCACCAAGCCCGTGTGCTCCAGCGTGCCCTGCTCGATCTTGAAGCAATGATCGGCCAGGAAGGTGTCGGACAGGAGGACGTCGGCGTCGGGGGCGTAGTAGTCGGTCGTGCCGTCCTGGTTCACCGTGACGTACCCGCCGACGGAGAGGACCTCGGCCGGAAGGCTGCGGAAGGGATGGTCGATCGACGCCGACACCTTGCGGCGGGTCTCGTAGAGCACGCGCCAGGTGTTGACGTCGAGCTTGCGCTCGAAGCGCATCACGGAGTCGTTGCCGATCGTCAGGTTGCGCGTGATGATGGCGGCGGTGAGCGCGGCACGCGCGTCGTCCCACAGCGCGGCGGTCTTGGCGTTCGTCTGCGGATTTCGCACGCACGACGTGCGTCCCCGGACGTTCACCGAGCTGAGGACGGCAGGCACCGGATCGAGCGTGATATCGATCCGCTTCGTCTCGCCTTCCCCGACCGCGAACGGCGTCAGCCTAACGCGTTTGACCCCGATCCGCTTGACGTCGATGGTGTACATGCCCGCCGACGGCAGGCGGATCTCGAACCCGCCGCCGTCGTTGCTCAGCACCTGCACGACGACCGAGTCGCGCGGGTCGAGCACGGACAGCACCACGCCATCCACCGGGGCGTTGGTGGTCCGTTCGGTCACGAGACCACGCACGACCTGCGCGGCGACCCGCTCGCTCGGGGCGAGCGCGATCGCCAGACCTGCGGTGCCTAACGCGAGAGCGGCGACCCTCGCATTGTTTCGAGTCCAGAGTGACATGCGAGCCCCACCGAAGCAGCCATCAATGTACTCGCACTCATCCGCCGACCTGCTGGCCTTTCACCTTCGCCCAACTGTCCCTGAGCGTCACCGTTCGGTTGAAGACGAGCCGATCCGGCGTTGCATCCACGGCGTCGCTGATGAAGTACCCGGTACGCTCGAACTGGTACCGCGTCCCGATCGGGTCCTTCGCGACACTCGGCTCGATCTTAGCACCGGGGACAACGACCAGCGAGTCCGGGTTGAGGGTATCGGTAAACTCCTGGCCCTCGCCGACTGCCTCCGGGTCGGGCACCGTGAACAGCTTGTCGTACAGCCGCACCTCGGCATCGAGGGCGTGCCGCGCCGACACCCAGTGAATCGTTCCCTGCACCTTCCGGCCGTCGGGGGCGTCGCCGCCACGCGTGGCCGGATCGTACGTACAGCGAAGCTCGACCACGTTGCCTGACGCGTCCTTGATCACGTCAGTGCAGGTGATGAAGTAGCCGTAGCGAAGCCGAACCTCCCTGCCTGGCGCGAGCCGGAAGAACTTCTTCGGAGGGTTCTCCATGAAGTCTTCCCGCTCGATCCACAGCTCCCGCGAGAACGGGACCATTCGCGAACCCGAGAGGGGGACGTCGTGCGGGTAGTATGACGCCTCCAGCTCGTCGACCTGATCCTCGGGGTAGTTCGTCAGGACGACCTTGAGCGGATTCAGCACCGCCATGACGCGCGGTACGCGCATGTTGAGGTCGTCTCGGATGTAGTGCTCGAACGTGGCGAGCTCCGTCCGCGCCGGCTTCCGCGCTACCCCGATCGCCTCGGCGAAGTTGCGAAGCCCCTCTGGTGTGACACCTCGACGACGCATTCCGCTTATTGTCGGCATGCGGGGGTCGTCCCAGCCGCTCACCCGCCCTTCGTTGACGAGCTTGAGCAGCTTCCGCTTGCTGAGAACGGTGTAGTCCAGCTCGAGCCGGGCGAACTCCGTCTGCTCGGGCGGACGTTCGAACCCCGCCTCGTGCACGAGCCAGTCGTAGATGTCGCGGTTGTCCTTGAACTCGAGGGTGCAGAGCGAGTGCGTGATCCCCTCGATAGCATCGGACAGCCCGTGGGCGAAATCGTACAATGGGTACAGGCACCACGCGTTGCCGCGGCGGTAATGGGCGGCATGACGGATCCGCAGCAACAGGGGGTCGCGCATGATCATGTTCGGGTGCGCGAGGTCGATCTTCGCCCGCAGCACGTGCGCGCCGTCGGGGAACTCTCCCGCCTTCATGCGGCGAAGCAGGTCGAGGTTCTCCTCGGACGTACGGTCGCGATATGGCCCGGGGTTTCCGGGCGTGGTGACCGTCCCGCGATTCAGGCGGATCTCCTCCTCGGTCTGCGAATCGACGTAGGCCTTCCCGCGCTTCACGAGGTCTTCGGCGATCTCATACAGCTTCTCGAAGTAGTCGCTGGCGTAAAGCTCGGCGTCCCACGTGAACCCGAGCCACTCGACGTCGCGCTTGATGGCCTCGACGTACTTGATGTCTTCGGTGAAGGGGTTGGTGTCGTCGAACCGCAGGTTGCAGCGCCCGCCGAACTCCTGGGCGATCCCGAAGTTGAGGCAGACGGACTTCACGTGTCCGATGTGGGGGAACCCGTTGGGCTCCGGCGGGAAGCGGGTAGCGACCGGGCGGCCGAAGCGGTTGGCCGCGACGTCCTCGGCGACCATCTCTCTAATGAAGTCTTTTCGGGCGGCGGACGGAGCGGTATCGGAAGGCATCGGCGTATGGTCGTCTGGTGGAACTCGGACGTGAGATGAAACTTAGGGCCGCCCGACAGCCTATCCAGTCTACCGCAAGGCGGCGGTCTGCCCGAGCCTGGAGCCTATGGACACGCTGAGAAACGACCTGACGTTCGCGCTTCGGGTGCTTCGCAGGAACGCAACGTTCGCGGCATCGGTCGTGGTCACGCTGGCGGTCGGGATCGGCGCCGCGTCGGCGATGTTCGGGGTCGTCAACGGCGTACTGCTCAGCCCTCTGCCGATCCGCGAACAGGGTCGCGTGGTGGTGCTGCGCAAGGAGCAGCTCATCGGCAACGAGGCGCTGGTGCCGTTTTCCGTCGGCGACCTTCGGAGCTTTGCGGCGGAGACGCGGACGCTCGATGCCGTGGCCGGTGCCCAATACGACGGGGCGTGGCCGGCGACCATGCGCGATGGCGATCGGGTCCTGTCGCCGAACACGGCGGTCGTCTCCGGCAACTTCTTCAACACGTTAGGCATGAAGCCGGCGCTCGGTCGAACGCTGACGGAGACCGATGACGTCATGGGCGGCGACGCGATCGTGATCAGCCACGCGCTGTGGCGTCGCGCGTTCGGTGGCGATTCGACGGTGGTCGGCCGCGTGATTCACGGCGCCGGCATCGAGAAGGCGTTCCGCATCGTCGGCGTGATGCCGCGTGGCTTCGCGTTTCCGGGGCGGGCGGAGGTCTGGGTTCCCGTGCTGACGGTCATCCCCGGCGCCGCGTCGAACGACGGGCAGTGGCCGTTCAACCTCGTCGGTCGGCTGCGGGCTGGCGTCTCGATCGAACAGGCGCGAACCGAGCTTGCCGGATTTCTCGCGCGCAAGGCGTACGTTCCGGGTGAGCCTCGCGACGTGCGCGCGTCAGCGCGATCGATCGAGTCGCTCATCGTTGGCGATGTGAAGCCCGCGTTGCTGGCGCTCACGGGCGCGGTCGCCCTGCTGCTCGGGCTGGCGAACGTGAACGTGGCGAACCTGTTCGTCGTGCGCGGTATCGCGCGGCGACGAGAATTCGCGGTTCGCGCGGCGATCGGTGCGGGCGGTTGGCGGATGGGGCGGCTCGTCGTCACCGAGGCCGTACTGCTCGCGACGTTAGGCGGCCTGGCCGGAATCGCGCTCGCGGCCTGGCTTCTTCGCCTGCTCGTCGCACTCGCTCCCGTTGAGCTCCCGCGGCTCGATGACATTCGGATCGACATCGCGGTGCTCCTCGCCGCCGGAGCGATGGCGGTCGCGAGCGCCCTGGCATTCAGCCTCTGGCCAGCGATCGCCGTCTCTAGGCAACGCGACCTGCATAACGCGCTTCGAACCGGCTCGAGGACCGGAGCGATGGATGCCGGGTCACGGCGCGCGCGGAGTCTCCTCGTGGTCGCCCAGGTTGCGCTCGCGATCGTCGTGCTCGTGGGTGCCGGGCTGCTCGGCCGCACGATGTCTGTGCTCCAGCATCTCGACATGGGATTCACGACCGACGAGCTGAGCACCGTCGAGCTGTCGCTGCCGGAATCGATCACGTCGAGTCGCCCGCGCCTCACCGCCTTCTATGACGCGATCACGGAACGCTTTTCGAGGATCCCCGGAATGTCGTCGGCGACGGTCGTGCTGCTGCCGCCGTTCTCGGGCCGCAACGGGTGGGATGCGTTCTACACGGCCGAAGGGCAAACGGCAGCCGATGCCGCCGCCAATCCCGCGCTCGATTTCCAGGCGGTGCTGCCGAGCCATTTCTCGACGATGGGCATCCCGATCCGACAAGGTCGAGGGATCGCAACGACGGATCGCGAAGGCACCCCGCTGGTGGCCGTCGTGAGCCGCTCGCTCGCCACACGTGCGTGGCCGGGCCAGGATCCGATCGGCAAGCGGTTCAAGTTCGGGCATGCGGACGCGCCGTCGCCATGGACGACCGTAGTAGGCGTGGTCGATGACGTGCGCTATCGCGAACTCACTTATCCCCGGCCGGTCGTGTACGTCGCATGGGCGCAGCAGACGGACAAGCCGCCGCTGTCGTTCGTCGTCGCGCGCGGGACGCCGGGCCACACCCTCGCCGCGCGAGACGTGGATCGTCTCGTGCGTGAGATCGAGCCTGGAGTGCTCGTGACCGGCGCCCTGACGATGCGGCAGCGCCTGACGGAATCGCTCGCACGACCGCGGTTCGACGCCGTCCTGCTCGGCCTGTTCGCCGCCGTCGCGCTCATCCTCGCGGCCGTTGGCGTATACGGCGTGATCGCCGCGCTCGTCCGGCAGCGTACCCAGGAGATCGGCATCCGGCTCGCCCTCGGCGCGCAGACGGGTGAGGTGAGATCGATGGTGCTGCGGAGCGGGCTCGCGCTCGCCGGCGCAGGCGTGGCCCTGGGGCTCGTGGCCTCGCTGGCGGCGACGCGCTTGTTAGGCTCGGAGCTCTACGGCGTGCGTCCGGCGGACCCGGCCACGATGACGGCGGCGGCGCTCGCGCTCGTGGCGACCGCGGCGATCGCGTGCGTGTTCCCGGCGCGAGCGGCCTCGCGCGTCGATCCACTCGCGGCGCTCAAGGCCGAGTAGCTCGGCCATTCGCGCGGCGAGTTGCGCGGCGGGCCGTTCCGAAGACATTTCCCGGTGACTCAACGGGATGGCGTTATGGACCACGAGCGTCATGGCGAAGCGTTCGAAGGCGACATCAAGCTCACCGTCATCGGGAAGCGGCTCCAGCCGGGCGAGGCGGCGCCCGCTTTCTCGCTCGATACTCTCGATCCCGGTGACGCGATGCCGCATCCAGTTTCGCTCGCCGATGGCGCCGGGCGCGTCCGGGTGCTCCACGTCGTCAATTCGCTCGACACGCCGGTCTGCCACCTGGGCGCCCACCGCTTCGATCAAATCGCCGCAACGCTGCCGCCTAACGTTGATGTCTACACGGTGAGCATGGACCTTCCGTTCGCCCAGTTGCGCTGGCGAACGGACGAGGGCGTGTCGCACGGGGCGTTGTCGAGCCATCGGAGCGAGGACTTCGGGCGCGCGTACGGTGTGCTGCTGCGCGAGTGGCGTCTCCTCGAGCGGTCCGTGTTCGTCATCGACGGCAATGGTCGCCTGACCCACGTCGAATACATCCCCGACCAGATGGCCGAGCCGAATTACGACGCGGCGCTGAACGCGGCGCGCTCGGCCGCTACCTAACGACCGGATCGCCGACCTTCTCGGCCGGCCATCCGGCCGGCAGGTTAGCCCCATCGGTCACGCAGGACCCGCACACGCGATTCACGGCGCGGAAGCCGACCAGCCGAACGTGCGGCGAGACGTACCCCGGCTTGGCGGGCTCGTACTCGAGGAGTCCGCTCGTCATGTACTTCTTGTTGCTGTCCGGAAATACAGTAACGACCACGGAATCGAGCCCCGTGCGTCGCTGCACTTCGAGCGCGGCGAGGAAGTTCGCGCCCGATGAGATGCCAACACCGAGCCCGATGTCGGCAGCGAGTCGCTGTGCCATGAGAATGGCGTCCCCGTCGTCAATGGCGATCACCTTGTCGACCATGCTCAAGTCGACGATGGGCGGGATGAACTCGTCCGAGATTCCCTGAATACGATGTTTGCCAACCTTGTGCCCGGTGGTGAGCGTGGGTGAGCTTGCCGGCTCGACCGGATAGAGGCCGACTGCCGGGTTCATCTGCCGGAGGAACCGGCCAACTCCCATGATCGTCCCACCGGTGCCCACGCCAGCGACGAACGCGTCGGGCGTGATGCCATGGCCGCGGAGCTGCTCCCAGATCTCGGGACCGGTGGTCATGGCATGCGCATCGACGTTGTCCTGATTCGCGAACTGACGCGGAAGGAACGAACCCGGCGTTTCATGTGCGAGCTCCTCCGCCAAGCGAATGCTGCCGAGAAACCCGCCGTCCTCGGCGGAGACGAGGCGGACAGTGGCGCCGAAGCTCCGAATGAGCGCCTTGCGCTCCTCGCTCATCCATTCGGGCATGAAGATCGTCACCGGATGGCCGAGCGCACGGCCCAGCGCGGCGAAGGAGATGCCGGTGTTGCCGCTCGTTGCCTCGATGATGCGCCCGCAAGGCTCCAAAGCCTGGGTTTCGTAGCCGCGCCGAAGGATGTGCAGCGCCATCCGGTCCTTGATCGAACCGGTGAAGTTCAGATTTTCGGCCTTCGCGTAGATCGTTCGGGGCTGGCCGAACACTTCACAGTCGATTGCCAGCAACGGAGTGTTGCCGGTGAGTACGCGGAGCCCGCGGATCCGGGATTCCCAATCGAAGGTGTCGGCCAGCAGTCTGAGATGTCGTCGGGGATTTGCCATGCTGGTCGATACCGAATCCGGGCATCGCGAACCAGCGGGCAGTTCCCTAGAACGTGTCGGGGAATCCCTCGCACGCCTGCGCTCGCGGCCGTAGCTTCGGCATACGCATGTCGCCCGGACCCGCTCAACTTCGTAACTCATGAAGAATTCAAGACTTCGCGCGTGGTGGTGGCACCGTCAGGGCCTCGACGGATCGCTCCGTGGGAAACCACCGGCGGAGATCCTCGAGCGGTGTGGCTGGTCGCGGTCGGTCGGTGGCGTCGGGCCATATCTGACTTTGTTCGCGCGCGGCGGTACGTCACGCGAGGCAGCGGACCGGGCTGTTTCCTCGCTCGAGATCCACGAGCTCCCCGTGGCACGTGGGTGCACGTACGTGGTGCCGGCGAGCGACTTCGCGCTCGGGCTGACAGTAGGGCGCAACTTCAGTGGTGACATGAAGACCGCCCTCAAGCTTGGGGTGACGGAGAAGGAAGTCGACCGACTCTGCGAAGCAGTGGTCAAGGCGCTCGCACATGGTGCGCTCGACCCGGACGGTATTCGCGAGGCCACGGGCAGCGCGTCACGCAGTCTCGGCGCGGAGGGCAAGAAGAAAGGCCTAACGACGACGCTGCCGCTCGCGCTCGGGCGTCTGCAGACGGAGGGGCGCATCCGCCGCGTGCCGGTGAATGGGCGCCTCGATCAGCAACGCTACGCGTACGTTGCCTGGACTCCGAGTCCGCTCGCGGCGTATCCCGAGTCGCTGGAGGCGGCGTTCACCGAGCTCGCCCGCCGGTTCTTCCGCTGGGTTGGGCCGGCGACGTTAGGCGAGTTTCAGTGGTTCGCCGGCCTCGGCGTCAAGACCACGAAGCAGGCGGTCGAGCCGCTTGGACTCGTGCCCATGGAGCCCGGCAGCGATCGGCTGCTCGCGCCCGACGACGCGGCGGCGTTCCGGGAGCTCGAGGCGCCAGCGACGCCGCAATATTCGCTCGTGAGCAGCCTCGATCCGATCACGGCGAATCGGCGTGAGATGCAGTCGCTCATCGATGACAAGGACCGCGAGCGGACGGTGATGGTCGACGCCGCGTCGAAGCCGGTCGGCGGGCTCGCCGATCTGCCAAGTCACGCGATTCTCGACCGCGGGCAGATCATTGGCCTGTGGGAGTTCGACGTGACCTCCGGCTCGATTGTCTGCGCGACGTTCGGTCGCAGGAAGGACAAGTCACTCGTGGCGGCGGTCGAGGAAACCGAGGCCTTCGTACGCGATCAGCTCGGCGATGCGCGATCGTTCAGTCTCGACAGCCCGAAGAGTCGCGTGGCGCGGTTGGAGTCGCTGCGTGCCATGGGTCGCTGAGGGCGGCTGGCGACTGGCGACTGGCGGCTGGTGCCAGCGGGCTCCGACGTCCGCGAGCGACTGGCCGCCGGAGCGCGAGCCCCGCCGACAAGACAGACATGCCAACTGTTGAGCAGCCAGCAGCTGAGCAGCCAGCCTAACGAGCCGACCGGCCAGCCGCCTCCGCCTCCGCGATCATACGCATGGCCCTCTGCTCGATCGCTTCGTCGAGCTCCGCGAGGCGGCCGTCGTTCTCGAGGCGAATGCGACAGAATCGGCGCAGCGCCCGAAGGTCATCGAGCGTCGCCGCGTTTTCCACGCGCTCCAGCATGTGACGGTAGATCGACGGGGCCATTCGCGGCCACACCCCTCGCGACCGGGTCATGGGGCCCTCACACAGGACTGGGCTCGCGAACGCATTCGGTACTTTCTCCGTGCCAGGCCGGGCGGGCTATTCCAGGGAGTCGAAGATACGCCCTGGGCCTGCCAGGCCGGAAGTGAACGTGACAGTAGGGGGCGGCGAGATGACAAGACCGCACCGGAGCGGTACTTTGGGGACCGAGCGTCTGCCTGGCCAATGCCCCGCACCTGAGGACCCCGCGATGACGGACGCGCAGCTTCCCATTGGTTCGGACCTCCCCGGCATCATTTCGGCGCGCCCACAACACCAGGTGCCGCGGTCTCCCACATTAGGCCCCGTTGCCGATGCGCGGCGGCTGATCGAGAGCTTTGGCATCTCGCACACCGGACACGTGCGAAAGGTGAACGAGGACCACTTCGTGACCGCCGCGCTCCACCGGGCTGTGCAGATCCGACAGACCAACCTCGATGATACGCATGTGTTCGAGCGGCTGGCCGGCCCACGTGCCTACCTGTACGCGGTGGCGGACGGCGTAGGCGGGAGTTCAGGAGGCCGCGTCGCGAGCGCGATCGCCGTAGCCACGATCGTCGAGTACCTGGGTGAGGTCGTCGGAGCCTATAACGGCTACGGCGCCGACCAGCTGAAGGACTTCCCCGCACACCTCCGCACCGCGGTCCAGCGCGCGCACGACCACCTCGTCGAGACCTTCCGGCTCCAGGACCACAACGGGCCGGCGACGACGCTCACCCTGGTGATGGTCGTTTGGCCACGCGCGTACATCGTTCATGTCGGCGATAGCCGAGTGTACCATCTTCGTGGAAGGGGGCTTCGCCGACTGACTCGAGATCAAACGGTCGGTGAAGTGCTCGTGTCGCAACACGGCATGCCCAGGGAGCAGGCGGAGCAGGCAGGGCTGTACAACATGCTCTCGAGCGCGATCGGCGCGCGCGACATGGAGCCCGCCGTCGACTTCTTTCCTCTCGAGCACGGCGACACGCTGCTTTTGTGCACCGATGGCCTGACCAAACACGTGAGCGACTCGCGCATCGAAGAAATCCTCGGCAACGCATCGGACGTGGAAACCGGATGTCGATCGTTGATCGACCTGGCGCTTTCCGAAGGTGGCTCCGATAACGTCACTGCCGTGGTCGCGCGAGTTCTCATGACATGACGAGTGGGGAGAGCACTGTCCCGGAGAAGCCCGGCGCTGGCCACGTGAAGCAGTTGTCGGACACACGACCTGGACCTGTCCCGGCGAGCCTGCAGACCGAGAGCTTCGCCGTCGTCGTCCCGGTCCCGAATGAGCGATCGATCGCGGTTCGTTATGCGGGCGCGGTCGGAGCGACACTGCTCGCGCTCGCGGTCACGATCCCGATCGCGTCTTATCTGCAGCGCGTGATCTTCGTGCTGTTCTGGCCGGCGGTGATCGGGGCCGCCTGGTTCGGCGGGCTGGGACCGGCGATTCTTGCCTCCGCGCTATCGGTGCTCCTCGTGGACTACTTCCTCATTGGTCCGCCCGGCCAGCTCGCGATAGCGACTCCTGAAGACCTCGTTCCGCTCGCGGTTTTCCTTTTCGCCTCGACCGCGGTCGCGTTGTTGACCGACGCGACGCGGACGGCCCGGCGGACGGCGGCGCAGGCAGCCGCCCAGAACGCGGAGCTCGCGCACGAGCTGGAGCTGCAGGCCACGGAGCTCGAGCAACAGCTCGAGGAGTCGCAGTCCCTGTCGGAGGAGCTGGAACAGTCGACGGAGGAGCTCGCGAAGCGCACCGCCGCTGCGGAGGCGGCGGACACGTTCACGAAGGGCATCCTCGACAGCATCGCGCATCCGTTCGTGGTGCACGATGCGGACTGGCGCTTCCGCTACATCAACGAGGCGGCAGCAGCGGTGTTCCGGCAGTCGCCAAGAGCGTCGCACGACTCGCCCATGGGTCGCGTGCTGTGGGACGTGTATCCCGACATCGTCGGCACCGCGTTCGAACGAGAGATGCGGCGGGCGGCTGCCGAGAGGCGGCCGGTGACCTTCGAGGCGCTCTATGCGGCCCGGGGCGAATGGTTGGCGTTGTCGTGTTTCCCACTGGCCGACGGCGGACTCGCGACGCAGTGGATCGACATCACGACACGAAAGCGGGCGGAGGAGGCCGAACGCTACCTCACGCGTGCCAGCGAGGTCCTTGCTTCCTCACTCGACTACGAGACGACGCTCCGGCAACTCGCGCAGGTTGTGGTGCCCGAGCTCGCCGACTGGTGCGCCGTGCACATCGTGGAGGAAGATGGCGTTCCGCGGCAGCTCGCTGTCGCGCACGTCGACGCGGACAAGGTCGCGTGGGCGGGCGAGATCAACCGGCGATATCCACCGCGCCTCGGCGCGTCGACGGGCGTGCCTAACGTGCTTCGCACGGGCCGGCCCGAGATTCACGGGGAGATCACCGACGAGATGCTCATTGCCGGCGCCATCGACGACGAGCACCTTCGCCTGTCGCGCGCGCTGGGGCTCAAGTCGGCGCTCATCGTTCCGCTCGTGTCGCACGACCGTGCCATAGGGGCGATCACGCTCGTGTCGGCCGAGTCGGGGCGTCGATATTCCGAGCGGGACCTCCCGCTCGCGATGGAGCTCGCGCGGCGCGCCGCGACCGCCGTCGAGCATGCTCGCCTCCATCGTCAGTCAGTGACTGCCGGCGCCACCGCGCAGCGTGCCATGCGAAGCGTGAACCGCCTGTACTCGCTGGCCGCCCGCCTAACGGGGGCGGCGACGCCGCAAGGGGTTGCGGACGCGGTGCTCGCCGAGGCGGCCGAGACGTTCAGCGCCGAGCGCGGCACCGTATCGCTCATCGAGGAGGACGGTGACACCACGCGGGCGGTGTCGGCATTCGGCTACGTCGAGGATGTCCTACGCCAGTGGCAGTCGTACTCGCTCCGCGACACCATCTCTGCCACTCGAAACTCCGTCGAGACCGGCCGCGCCGTGGTCATCGAGTCGCTCGCCGATGCGCGTGCCCGATTCCCCGCGGCCGCTCAGTATCTCGACGCTGCCGGTACGGAGACGGCGGTCGTTCTCCCGATCGTTACCGACGGGCGTGTTCGCGGCGTGATCACGCTCGCCTGGACACAGGTCCACGTGATCCCGGCGGACGAGCGCGAGTTCATGGAGCGATTCGCCGCCCAATCGGGCCAGGCCTTCGCGCGTGCGCTCGCGTTCGAGGCCGAGCGGATCGCGCGCGAGCGAACCGAGCGGCTGCAACATCTCACCGCGGCGCTCGCCGACGCGGGCAGCGAGCGAGACGTCGCGCGCATCGTCGTGTCGAGTCTCCGCGACGTGCTGCAGCCGAAAGCCGTCGCGCTCTTCCGCGTCGAGGAGGACGGGGGCCAGCCGCCTACGCTCGTAATGATGGACGAGAGCGGCGTCGATGAGCCGAGTCGCACGCGGTTCCACCGCCTTTCGATGGAGGGTGACTCACCACTGGCCGAGCTGGTGCGCCAACGAGAGACCGTGTTTCTGCCTGACGCCGCGGCGTTCCGGGCGCGGTTTCCCGCATGGCCGTCGAGCCAGCGGCAGTTCGGACGGGAGGCATGGGTGGGGATCCCACTCGTGGCGTCGACCGGCAAGCCACTGGGCGCGTTCGCGTTAGGTTTCGGCGAGGCACTCTCGTTCGACACAGACCAGCGTCGCTACGTGGAAACCATCGGCGATCAGGCGACGCAGGCATTCGAGCGCGTGCGGCTGCTCGAGACCGAGCACGCCGCCCGCCAGGCAGCGGAGGAGGCGAACCGCGCGAAAACGCAGTTCCTGGCGACCATGAGCCACGAGCTGCGCACGCCGCTCAATGCCATCTCCGGTTACGCCGAGCTCCTGAGCCTTGGCCTGCGCGGCCCGACGACGCCGGAGCAGCAGGAGGACCTGGGCCGCATCATGCGAAGCCAACGGCACCTGCTGAGCGTCATCAACGATATTCTGAACTTCGCGCGCCTCGAAGCGGGCCACGTCGAGTACCGCGTCGCGGACGTCCCGGCAGCCGATCTGCTTGGCGACCTGGAATCGCTCATTCGTCCACAGCTCGCCGCGAAGCGGCTGGAGTTTTCGCTCGAGCCGGTGACCGACGGGATAGTCGTGCGCGCAGATGCCGAGAAGGTTCGTCAGGTGCTGCTCAACCTCGTGGCGAACGCAGTGAAGTTCACGGCTCCTGGTGGGCACATCCGGATCGCGTGCGACGCCGACGACACGCACGTGCGCATTCGCGTGACCGACACCGGCATCGGGATCCCGACGGATCGTCGTGGCGCGATCTTCGAGCCGTTCGTACAGCTGCACCGAACGCTCGCCCAGCCGTCGGAGGGAACCGGGTTGGGGCTCGCGATCAGCCGGGACCTCGCGCGCGGAATGGGGGGAGAGCTGACGGTGGAGAGCGAGCCGGGCTCGGGGTCGACGTTCACGTTAGCGCTGCAACGTGCACCCTGAGCTGACACGCGCGGATTGCTCCCGGCGCCGCGGACAAGTTCGGTGCGGCGGCAGGCGAGGGATCGCGATTGTCCCGAAAGAGAGGCCCCTCTACCAGGAGGATCGCGATCCCTCGCTGCGCTCGGGACGACCTCCGCGTTAGGGAGCATCCGGCTCCTTCCGCCTCATCAGCTTCATCGCTGTTCCCGAAAAAGGCTGGGCGAACATCGAAGCGAGTCGGGCAGATGGGTTCATCCGGCCCCTTCGCCGGACCCGAATTCAGAGAGTGGTCCGGTTGTTTTCCGAAGCAGGATCTCCGAGTGGCCTCGCACGATGTAGTCGGCAAGCTCCCCGACGACCATGTAGCCGAGTCGTTCGTACAGCCGGCGGGCGCCGGCGTTGAACGATGACACGCAGATGAAGACGTTAGGCACCTCACGCAGGATGCGTCGCTCCGCCGCCTCGATGAGCGCCGTGCCGAGGCCGCGCCCGCGCCACTCCTCCCGTACCGCGACCGACTGGATGTAGCCGACAAATGCGCCCCGCATGCTGATGACGATGAAGCCGGCAACGGGGAGGTCGGTGCCGGGGGACGGCTCCAGTGCGACGTACACTTCGCGGGC
>Ga0075423_10002100_pt1 | contig 17938 bp, 16 predicted proteins | sample SoiMethybrSBSTD2_FD_80114 | JGI IMG/M metagenome (GOLD analysis project Ga0075423, IMG submission 80114) | Bulk soil microbial communities from a Populus tree surrounding site in Tennessee, USA - Soil MetaG P. TD hybrid SBSTD2 | ecosystem: Environmental > Terrestrial > Soil > Tree plantation...
CGATCGAGGCGATGAGCCCTAGCACCATCAGCGAGAAATACTCCGGCGCTTGGAAATTGATGGCCAGATTAGCCAGCGGCGGGGCCAGGAAGGCGATCACGAAAGTCGCCACCGTGCCGGCGAAGAAGGAGCCGATGGCAGCGGTGGCGAGCGCCGCCCCGGCGCGGCCTTGGCGCGCCATCGCGTGACCATCGAGCGTGGTGACGACGGAGGAGGATTCGCCGGGCAGATTGATGAGGATCGCCGTGGTGGAGCCGCCGTACTGCGCCCCGTAGTAGATGCCGGCCAGCATAATCAGGGCAGAATCGGCTGGCAGCGTCAGGGTCGCCGGCAACAGCATGGCGATGGTGGCAACCGGCCCGAGCCCCGGCAGGACGCCGACCAGGGTGCCGATCAAGACGCCGAGAAAGCAATAACTGAGGTTGACGAGCGTCAGCGCCGTGGCCCAACCGGTGGCGAGATTGGCAAGGATATCTCCCATCCCCTCGTCAACCCCCGAAGTGCAGGATCGGAAACGGCAACCCGAGCGCCAAGCCGAACACGGCCGCGCAAAAGGCAGCGAGCGCCACGGCGAGCGCCATCGCCCGAGCGAGACGGAGCTCGGAGCCAGCCGCACTGGCGAGCAGCACCAGCCCCACGCTGGCGACGGCGAGGCCCCAGCGCTCGACGGTGAACCCGAACAGCAGGACGGCAAAGGTCACCATCAGCAGTGGCTTGGCCGCGACCCGACCGATGGCGGTGGGCGCAACGGCCAAAGCGCGCAGCATGGCGAGGAGGCCGATAGCCATGAGCAAGAGCGCCAGCAGCTGGGGAAAGTAGGCGGGCCCCATGCGCCGGGCGCTGCCGAGGGGGTAGCCTTGGGCCAACAGGAGGAATGCCGAGCCGAAGGCCAGAAAGAGCAGTCCGACCAAGAGGTCTTTGGCATTCGGCCGGCGCATGACGGGCTCAGAAATGGCGCAAGCCGCCACCTTAGCCGATCCCGCGGGCCGCTGTCCGTTGCGGCGCCGGCTGGGCTCGGCGGCAGAAGGCGGAGCGCGGCAAGGAAGGCACAGGCGCGGGGGCAGATCACAGGCATGCAGCGATGCTGCTGCCGGCGACCTCAGGCGAAAAGCCCCACACCGGCGTAGGTAAGGGCGGCGACCGCGGCGGCGGCGGGCAGGGTCAAGACCCAGGCGGTGACCACATCGCTGGCGACATTCCAGCGCACAGCCGAGACGCGCCGGGCGGCGCCCACGCCCACGATCGCCCCGGTGATGGTATGGGTTGTCGAGACGGGAATGCCGAGCTCCGTGGCGACAAACAGCGTGAGCGCGCCGCCCGTTTCCGCGCAAAACCCTTGCATGGGTGTGAGACGCGTAATCCTGGAGCCCATTGTCCTCACAATGCGCCAGCCGCCGAACAAGGTGCCCAAGGCCATTGCCGCCTGACAGCTGAGGACCACCCAAAACGGCACGTAGAACTCGCTACCCAAGTGCCCCTGCGCGAACAGCAGTCCGGCAATGATGCCCATGGTCTTTTGCGCATCGTTGCTGCCGTGGCCCAGTGAATAGAGCGCCGCGGAGACGAATTGGAGCCGCCGGAACAGGCGGTCGACCGAATAGGGCGTCTTGGCGACGAAGACCCAAGAGACGATCAGCACGAACACGAGCGCCAAGGCGAAGCCGACGGCAGGGGAGACGACAATGGCCCCGACCGTCTTCAGCACGCCTGTCCACACGATGGCGCCGAGGCCGGCGCTCGTCAGCCCGGCCCCAATCAGCCCGCCGATCAGCGCATGCGAGCTGCTCGATGGGATCCCAGCCCACCAGGTGACCAAATTCCAGACGATCGCCGCCGTCAAGGCGGCAAAGATCACGCGCGGTGTCACGATGGCTGGGTCGATGAGACCGGTGCCGAGCGTTTGCGCCACATGCAGGCCGAAGAACAAGAAGGCGATGAAATTGAAGAAGGCGGCCCAAAACACCGCCAGCCGCGGCGGCAACACTCTGGTGGAGACGATGGTGGCAATGGAGTTGGCGGCGTCATGCAGGCCGTTGAGAAAATCGAACAGCAGCGCCACGGCGATCAGGCCGAACAATAGACCTAAGCCGGCCGCATCCATCTGCCATCCCCGCCTGGCCTAGACATGTTCGATGACGATGCCTTGTATCTGGTTGGCGATGTCATCGAAACGGTCGACGCTTTTCTCCAGATGATCGTAGATCTCGTTGCAGCGTACGAATTCCATGGTATCGCCGCCCTTTGCCTGCAGATAGAGCTGCTTCAGGCCCTGATCGTAGACCTCATCCGCCCGTCCCTCGATGCGGCCGATTTGCTGACAGATTTCGGTCAACTGCCCGGCGTGCTGGCCAATGTTGGCCAACAGCGGCATGGCGCGGCGCACCAGTTGGGAGCACTCCGCGATGCTATCGGCGACACTGCGCATCTGCGGCGCAAAGCTCAGCAATTCGAAGAGTACGATGGCCTTTGCCGTCTTCTGCATCTGATCGATGGCATCATCCATCGCGGTGATCAGATCCTTGATGTCACCACGATCGAAGGGGGTAATGAAGGTCGAGCGCACGCCGATCATGACCTCGCGGGTGATGCCGTCGGCCTCCTCCTCGTGGCGCATCACGAGGCGACAGTGGTCCGGCACGGCATCGCCGCCGTCGAGCATGCGACGGAGCGCCTCGGCGGCCGCGGCAATGCAGGCCGCGTGCCGTTCGAACAGCGGAAAGAACTTCTCTTCCCGAGGCAGCAGCCGTTGAAACCAGTCAAGCATCGCCGAACGCTCGCTAGCGCTAGCGCGCAAGCCTACGCGCGTCCGCTGCCCGCGCCTACTTTTTTGTGCTTGGCTTGAGACGAGACGAGGAGAGCAGCCGGCCGGCGGCGCGGACGGGGCGCCTCTGCGAGGCGCCGACAAGGCAAAGACGAGGTATCGCGTGCAGCTGGCATCGTGCACAATGCCAGCACAAGCGCCGCCTTGGCCCGCCACCGCGAGGACGGTGCCGTTGCAGCAGTGGCCGCCGCCTGCGACCAAAGAGGATCTGCGCCATGACGCAAATGCGACCGCGCAACAGCGACCTCGACAGCGCCTTGGCAGAGGCGCGCGAGCGCTATAGTGCGGCCCGCCCGGAGAGCGAACGCATCCATCGGGCGGCGCGCGACGTCCTGCCCGGTGGCAATACCCGCTCGGTCCTGTTCTACACGCCATTTCCGACGGCGATGGCCCGCGGTGCAGGCTGTTCTCTCGAGGACGTGGACGGCCGCCGCTATCTCGATTTCTGTGGCGAGTACACGGCCGGCTTGTTCGGGCATTCGGAGCCGCGCATCCAGGCAGCCTTGCATGCTGCAATCGATCGGGGGCTCAATTTGGCCGCGGTCGGCGAGCGCGAAGCTCAGCTGGCCGCGTTGCTGTGCGCGCGCTTTCCATCGCTCGAGCGGGTGCGCTTCACCAACAGCGGCACGGAAGCCAACATGCTGGCCCTTGGTGCCGCGCGTGCCTTTGCCGGACGTCCGGGCATTCTTGCCTTTCGCGGTGGCTACCACGGCGGGCTGCTGACCCTGGTGGGCGGCGGCAGCGCGATCAATTCGCCCATTCCCATCACGCTAGCCGATTACAACGACACGCAACAGACGCTCGAGGTCCTTCGCGCCCATGCCGGTGAACTTGCCGCCGTCATCCTCGAACCCATGATGGGTTCGGGGGGCTGCATCCCCGCCCATCCCGAGTTTTTGCGCGCACTGCGCGAGGCAAGCCGCGAACTCGGCGTCTTGTTGCTGTTCGACGAGGTGATGACCAGCCGGCATTCCGCCGGTGGCCTGCAAAAGCTGCGGGGGGTGACGCCGGATCTGACCACGCTCGGCAAGTACATGGCCGGCGGCATGAGCTTTGGTGCCTTTGGCGGCCGCGCCGATGTGATGGGCCTTTTCGACGGCCATCGGCCCGGCGCCCTGATCCACTCGGGCACCTTCAACAATAACGTTATGACCATGGCGGGTGGAATGGTTGCCATGGGCGAGATCTTCGATGCCGCGGCCGCCGATCAATTGTTCGCGCGCGGAGAGGACCTGCGCGCGAAGCTGAATGCGATTTGCCGCGCGCGGGCGGTCGAGATGCACTTCAGCGGGCTCGGCAGCATGATGCACCCGCATTTCCGCCGTGGCCCGGTTGAACGCCCCTATACTCCCACGGCCCGGGAGGACGCGTTGCGCGAACTCTACTTCTTTGATCTGCTCGCCCAGGGGATCTACATCGCGCGCCGCGGGATGATCGCCATGAGCCTGCCGATCGGGGCCGCCGAGTGTGAAAGCCTGCTCGCCGCGGTCGAGGAATTTTGCACCGTGCGCGCCCCCTTCTTGACAGGGTCTTGAACGCTGACGCCTGGCTCGAGCCCCGAGCCGAGTTGACCGGGGTTGGTCAGCCAAGGCATGCTCGCGCGCCTTGCCCGCCGGAACCACGACTTGAGATCCCATGCCTCCTGACACTGATCCGATCACCGTCTCCGTGGTCCAGCATCGGCTGCGGGCCATCGTCGAGGAGATGGGCGAGGCGATGTTGCGCACGTCTTATTCGCAAATCCTCAACTCCAGCCGTGATTTTTCGACGGCCCTTTGCGATCCGGAGGGGCGGCTCGTCGCCCAGGCCGAGCACGTGCCGATCCACGTCGGCGCTCTGCCTTTTGCGGCGCGGGCCGTGCACGACTTCTTCAAGGGACGCATCCGGCCCGGCGACGTTTATCTGCTGAACGATCCCTATTGCGGCGGCAACCACCTGCCCGATCTGACCGTGTTCGTGCCGGTTTTCGACCAGGGGCGCCTGGTGTTCTGGTCCATCAACCGCTCACACCAGAGCGACATCGGCGGGGCCACACATGGCGCCTATAATGCTGGAGCCACCGAAATCTACCAGGAAGGACTGCGCATTCCGCCCCTCAAGCTCTACGAGGAGGGTCGGCGGCGCGACGACGTCTACGAAATGATCGTGCTCAATGTCCGCCACCCGCGCGACTTTCGCGGCGATCTGGCGGCGATGATCGGCTCGGCGCGCATCGGTGAACGGCGCCTGGGGCAGCTCCTCAATGAATTCGGCTCGGCGGTGGCGCACGCCGCCGTTGCAGCCGTGCTCGATGGGGCCGAGCGGCAAGTGCGCGCCATCATCGCCGCCTGGCCGGATGGTACCTATGCCGGGGAGGCTTTTCTCGACGACGATGGCCACGGCGCCCACGACATTGCCATACGCGCGCGCATCCGCAAGCACGGCAGCAACCTTGACATCGACCTCAGCGACAGCCACGCACAGGTGACCGGGTTCGTCAATTCGTCGTACGCCAATACCTATTCGGCTGCGGTGGTTGCGCTCGCCTACCTGATCGATCCGGAAATCCCAAAGAACGACGGCGCCTTTCGGCCGCTGAGCTTGAACGTGAAGGAGGGCACCATCGTCTGCCCGCGCCCGGGTGCGCCGGTGACGCTCTGCACCAACCACTGCGGCCAGGAGATCATCGAGGCCATCATCCGTGCCCTGACGCCGGCCTGCCCCGAGCGTGCCATGGCGGGCTGGGGCCGGCGCTTTCGGCTGGCCGTGCAAGGCGTGGACCCACGCAACGGCAAGCCCTTCATTTGGCATCTGTTTCAAGCACGGCCGGGCGGGGGCGGCTCGTCGGCCGGCGACGGTTGGCCAGGGGCTGGTGAATGGCAGGCGGCCGGCGGCATCAAGTTCGGCAGCCTCGAGGTGCAGGAGGTGCGTTTCCCCTTGCATTTCCGGCGCCACGAGTTTCGCCCTGACAGCGCAGGGGACGGACGCCATCGCGGCGGCCCCGGCGGCGAGCTTGAACTCATCATCGAGACCAGCGAGCCGGCGCTGGGCAATACCGCGGGCGATGGCGTCAAATACGGTGCCTGCGGCCTTAACGGCGGGGAGAACGGCAAGCCGCATCTTTACTGGCTGCAGTCCGCCGGCCGTGCCGATCGCCGGCTCAAGACCAAGGAGATCGGCATCGTGCTGCGACCCGGCGACGTCGTGCATGTGCATTCCGGGGGTGGCGGCGGCTGGGGCGAGGCCGGCCTCAGAACCGCGGCCGAGCGCGAGCGCGACCAGGCGCAGGGTTTTGTCTCCGGCAAGGCCGACTGAGCGATGTTTCGGATCGGTATCGACGTCGGCGGCACGTTCACGGACCTTGTCTGCGTTAATGCCCAGGGCGATGTGACCTTGGCCAAGGTGGCGACGACGCCCGCCGATCAGTCGCTCGGCGTCATGGCGGGGCTCGAGCACCTGGCCGCGACGCTCGGGATCGATACCGGCATGCTGTTGGGCGACACCGAGCGCATCGTGCATGGGACCACGGTCGCCACCAACGCCCTGCTCGAGCAGAAAGGTGCCAGGGTCGGCCTGCTCACCACCGAGGGGCACCGCGACATTCTCGAAATGCGCGAGGGGCTCAAGGACGACCGCTACAATCTGCGCCAACCGCCGCCCGTTCAACTCGTGCCACGTGAGCGTCGCCTGGGCGTGCGCGAGCGCCTGCGGCCCGATGGCCGCGTCGAGGTTGCGCTCGACCGCAGCTCGCTGGAGGCAGCGGTTGCCACGCTTGGCCGCCACAACGTCGAGGCCGTCGCGGTCTGCTATCTGCACAGTTGGCGCGATGCCAGCCATGAGCGCGCAACCGGCGAGGCGATCCGCGCGGCGCTGCCCAACGTATATGTTGCCCTCTCCTCGGACGTCCTGCCGCAGATCAAGGAATACGATCGCCTCTCGACGACGGTCGTCAATGCCTACGTTGGCCCGGCACTCGAACGTTATCTCCTGCGTCTGGAGGCGCGCTTGCGTGCGGCCGGGTTCACGGCGCCCGTGCTGATCATTCAGTCGCACGGCGGCGTCGCCAGCATTGCGCAAGCGGTGCGCTTGGCGGCGGGCAGCGTGCTGTCCGGCCCGGCGGGCGGCGTGGCGGGCAGCCAGTACGCGGCGCGGCTCATGCAGCACGCCGACCTTATTCCCTTCGACATGGGCGGAACCTCGACCGATATTTCGCTGGTGGTCGGCGGCGAGGCCGCGATCAGTTCGGACCGGCGCATCGCCGGCCAACGCGTGGCCTTGCAGAGCTTGGACATCGCCAGCATCGGCGCCGGTGGAGGCTCGATCGCCCGGGTCGACGACAGCGGCGTCTTGCACGTGGGGCCGCAGAGCGCGGGTGCCCAACCCGGGCCGGCCTGCTATGGCCGCGGCGGCAGCGAGGCGACCGTCACCGATGCCAGCCTGGTGCTTGGCTTTCTCGATCCGGAGAATTTTCTGGGGGGTCGCGCGCGCCTCGATCGTCGCGCCGCCGAGCTGGCGGTCGATCGCATTGCCGAGAGGCTGAGGCTCGACCGGATGAGCGCGGCGGAAGGAATTCATCGGGTCATCAACACCCATATGGCCGAGGGCATTCGGCTGGTCTCCGTGCGCCGCGGGGTCGATCCAAGGCGCTTCGCCATTCTCGCCTTCGGCGGTGCGGCGGCCTTGCACGTGACGGAGGTGGCACGCCAGCTCGATCTCAAGCGCGTTATCGTTCCGCGGCTGTGCGCCGTGCTGTCGGCTTGGGGAATGCTCGCCAGCAACCTGCGCTGCGAAATAGCGCGCACGCATATTGGCGATACCAGTCGCCTCGACGCGGTGGCCGTACGCACGGCGTTCCGGCAGATGGAGGCCGAAGGCCGCCAGCGCCTGGAGGCGGCGTCATTCGCGGGTCCGGTCCAGGTCCGACCATCTGCCGACATGCGCTACGGGGAGCAGGTGTTCGAGGTCAACGTGCCCCTCGGCGAGCTGGCGTTCGACCGGGAGGACCTTTTGCAGCAAATGGCGGATGCCTTTCATCTTCGCCACGAGCAACTTTACACCTACAGCCTCAGGGATCAGGAGGCCGTGCTCGTCAATGCCCGCGTGGCCGTGGTGGGTGAGTTGCCGCAGCTGCCGCAAGAACCGGCCCTGTCCCTGCGGCCGCCGGCAACCCACAGCGCCGAGCGCAAAATCTACCTCGGTGCCTGGCGCACGGTGCCGATTTACCAATTCGACGCGCTCGCGCCGGGCCAGCCGATCGAGGGACCGGCAGTGATTGAATCGGCGACGACCTCGGTGTTGTTGCGCCCGGGCGACCGTGCCCGCACCACGGCGTTGGGCTGGCTCGACATCGACATCGCGGCCCCTTGAGCTCGCGCCGGCACCATTGTTGCCGCAGCCATCAGCGGTCACAATGGTGCGAGCCGTCCCGCAGCAACGGCCGGAGGACCAGCGATGGCCGCAGAGAAGCAATTGCGACTTGGCGCATTCATGCGACCGGTCAGCATTCACACCGGCAGTTGGCGCTATCCCAATGCCTTCCCCGACGCCAATTTCAATTTCGTGCACTTGCGTCGCTTTGCCGAGACGCTGGAGCGGGGGTGTTTCGATGCCTTTTTCATGGCCGACCATCTTGCCGTCCTCAACATGCCGATCGAGGCCCTGCAGCGCAGCCACACCGTGACGTCCTTCGAGCCATTCACGCTGTTATCGGCGCTCGCCGGCGCCACCAAGCACATCGGACTGATCGCCACGGGATCCACCACCTTCGATGCGCCCTATCATGTTGCCCGCCGGTTTGCCTCGCTCGATCATATCAGCGCAGGCCGCGCGGGCTGGAACATCGTCACCACCTCCAATCCCGATGCCGCCCTGAATTTTGGCCTCGAAGCACACATGGAGCACGGCGAACGCTATGCGCGCGCCCGCGAGTTCTACGAAGTTGTGACGGGACTGTGGGACAGCTTCGCCGACGATGCCTTCGTACGCGACGTGGAGCGCGGCCTTTATTTCGACCCGGCAAAAATGCATGTGCTGAACCACAAGGGGAAGTACTACTCCGTGCGGGGGCCGCTCAATATTGCGCGTCCAGTGCAAGGCTGGCCGGTCATCGTGCAAGCGGGCGCCTCCGAGGCCGGCCGGCAGCTGGCGGCCGAAACCGCCGAAGTCGTGTTTGCCGCCGGCTCCAACCTTGCCAACGCCCAGCGCTTCTATGGGGATGTCAAAGGCCGCATGCGCAAGATCGGGCGCGACCCGGAGCATCTGAAGGTCCTGCCCGGCGCCCTGGTGGTGGTGGGCGACACGATCAGCCAGGCCCAGGCGAAACGGGCGCGGCTCGACGGGCTCGTCAACTACGCCAATGCCATTGCGTCGCTTTCCATCGCGCTCGGCCACGACGCCTCCGGCTTCGACCCCGACGGTCCGTTGCCCGAAATCCCCGAGAGCAATGCCAGCAAAAGTGGACGCGAGCGGGTGATCGAATTGGCGCGCCGGGAGAACTTGACGGTGCGCGAGCTGGCCCAGCGGCTCGGCGGCTACGGCGGGCTTGCCTTTGTCGGCACGCCGCAGAGCATTGCCGATGGCATGCACGAGTGGCTGCTGACCGCGGGCTGTGACGGTTTCAATGTGATGTTCCCCTATCTTCCCGAAGGCCTTGATGACTTCGTTGGCCGCGTCGTCCCCGAGTTGCAGCGGCGCGGGATCTTCCGCAGCCGCTACGAGGGGACAACCTTGCGCGAGAATCTCGGCCTGCCGCGGCCGGCCAACCGAAACTTTGCCAAAGCGCAAGGCGCGGGAGCGGCCCTATGAGGTTCGGCTGGATGACGCTGGCGCACTCCCCCTCCCCCGCCGACGACGCCAACGCCATCTTCGAGCAACTCGAGCAGGCGACCCTGGCCGAGCAATTGGGCTTCGACGGCGTCTGGCTGACGGAACACAACTTCACCGGGGAGAGCGTCTACGCCGACCCGATCCCCTTTGCGGCCGCGTTGGCGATGCGCACCCAGCGCATCCGCATTGGTTTCGCCGTCATCCAGATGGCCTTGCGCCATCCCGTCAGGCTGGCCACGCAGCTCTCGCTGCTCGATAACCTGTGCAAAGGGCGGCTGGATATCGGCGTCGGCCGCGGCAGCATCTTCAATGAATATGAATTCGTCGGCTATGGATTGCGAAGCGATGATGCACGCGAGCGCATGGCCGAGGCCTTGGAGGTGATGACCCGCGCCTGGACCGCGACGCCGCTCGACTTCAAAGGCAAATATTTCGCGGTGCGTCTGCCGGAGTTACGCCCCGCCCCCCTGCAGCGGCCGCATCCACCGATCTGGCATAGCGTTGCCTCGGCGGCGTCGTTTCATCTGTGCGGCAAAAAGGGCGTGCCGATCCTGACCGTGCGGCTGCCGATCGCGCACATCAGGGAGCGGCTCGGCCAATATGCCGAAGGCCTCAGCGCCAGCGGGCTTGCTGCTGCCGCGCAGCGGCAGCTCATGCGGCAGGCGGCGATCTGGCGTTGGGTTTATGTTGCGGAGAGCCGAGCCGCCGCCGAGGACGAGCTCGCCGCCGCCTTGCAGGCGACGCGGCGCCATATGATGCACGCGCGTCAGGCCTTGAACCCCGCCGATTTCCACGCGGATCCCGCGCTCCTGAACCCGTGGACCGATCCCGCGCATGCCGAGGCGGAGGGAATTGAGTGGGCGCTCCGCTCCGGCACCCTGATCGGCAGCGCCGAGGACGTGGCCGAGCAGGTCGCCGAGCTGCGCGATGCCGGCGTTCACCATCTTCTTTGCCAGATGAGCTTCGGCTACCTGGACCACGGCCGCATCACGCGCTCCATGCGCCGGTTTGCGGCGCGGGTGCTGCCGGCTTTTCGGTCCGGCGCGCCGTCGAGCTGAGGCGCGCTCGCGACCCGTGCGAGGCGACGGGCGAGCCCCCCGGTCCTCGCCGGACCGGCGCAGAACCAACCGCGGCCCGCAGCGAGCGCGCGCAAGCCCGGCGTGCGGCTAGGGCCCGGGCCGGTGCGTGATCGTGTGCTTCCAGGGCCCGCTCGGGACCTCTTGCCAATCGACATGGCGCCACGGCCCCGGGTCCCGGGCTTGGCCGACGCCGCGGCGCTCTCGGCTGCTGGCCGGGCTCGGGCAGGGGGCCGATGTCGCGCACGCCGCGCCGGCGTCCCAATGCATGCAGGCGGGGGCCGGACGGCTCGTTGGCGTGTCGCGCCAAGCTGCTGCCGGAGGTCCTCTCAGGCCGCGCCTCCCGCGTGGCCCTTGAAGTAGCTAAGCTTTGCTCCGCCGCGCCCGTTTCCAGGAGAGTGGGACATGCCCCGCGGTCAGCGCTACATTTTCATGGTGAGCAAGGGGGCGCTCTTCAACAAAGTCTACGATCAGGAACACGTTCCCAATCTGCTCAAGGTGCCTGGCGTGCATGCGGCACGCGCGCCAAGGCCGAGCCATCGCTAAAGCTCAATATCGGCGGGGAAGCGAAGGTGATCGGTCACCAGGGGGCGACCTATTGCGCCATTTATGAGATCGATTCACCACGGGTGCTCGTCAGCCCCGAATGGGCGCACGCCGGCGAGGCGGGGCGCTGGCCGAGCCAAGTGCAGCCGTTCACGCGCAACCGCCGTCATAGCCTCTATAAGATCCTCTAAGCGTTCCCCACAAGCCTGTGACGGGGCCGGCGCAACCTTCAATGTCGCGCCAGCGAGCGCCGCGGCCGGCCAGGCTCCGCGTCGGCGGACGACGGCGGAGCCCTAGAAGGGAGCAGACCGATGCGTGAGGCTGGGCCAGGGCCCACCGTTCGCCGGCGCAGGCGGCCTCGCCGCGGGTCGCAAGCACCGCAGGCAAGGTCAGATGGGACTGGCCAACCGGCCTTGCCACGCTATAGTTGGACCTGCGCGCGCCTGAGAGAAGAGGGATCCCGGCTCGCAGACTTTGGAGCTCCACGCTCTGAAACGGTTGCGCCCAACGGCGCGCGGGAGCAACGGGGGACCTCGAGCGAGAAAAAGGCCAAGACGCAAAGGGCGACGCCCCCAAAATTCGAAAACAAGCAAGCCAGCAAACAAAGGACGGAGGAAACACATGGCCATCAGTCGTCGGCAGGCTTTGATTGGGTCCGCGGCGAGCACCGCGACGCTTGCCAGCGGTGTGTTTCGGCCCGCCATTGCCGCCTCCGAACCCATCCGCATTGGCTACCTGCCAGCCCTGACGGGACCCAGCTCTTCGACCGGGATCGGCATCAACCGCGGTACCGAATTGGCGGTCAAGGAGATCAACGACGCGGGCGGCATCAACGGACGGCAGATCGAGCTCGTCGTGCGCGACACACAGAGTGACCCCACCAAGGCGGTCAACGCGGCCACCGAACTTACGCGCCGGCACAAGGTGCACGTGATCTGGGGGCCCCTGAATTCCGGGGAGGCGCTCGCGGCGACGCCGCTCATTGCCCGAGACGGCGTTCCCCAGTTGCACCCGTGCTGGGTCGATCAGCTCACCGACGTGAAGAAATACCCGCTGGCGTTTCGCAACGCCCCCACCAATCAACAAATCGGCGGCGCCGCCAACCATTACGTGGTGAATATCGTCAAGGCGAAGAAGGTGGCCGTCATCAGCGATACCACGGGCTACGGCACGGCGTCGCTCAATGCCTATGTGCCGATGCTCAAAACCTTGGGTGCAGAGGTCGTCTATGAAGGCAGCGTTGAATCGAACAATCCAGACTTGAAGCCGGAATTGCTGCGCATGCAGGCGGCCGGGGCGCAGGCGATCATGCCCTGGAGCGTCAATGCCGGTTTTCTTTCGCGCATCATCAACACGCGCGCGGAATTGAATTGGGATATTCCGATCGTCGGACAGACGACGCTCGGCTCCGGCCAGACCAAGGCCTTGTTGAAGAAGCCCGAATACTGGGAAAAGGTCTATCCAAACAACTTCCGCAACTGCAGTTACAATGCCGCCGGCGCCCTGCCGCCGCGCACGGTCGAGTTCGTCGAGCGTATTCGCAAGGCCAATATCGAGATGGGCGATACGCTGCTGTGGTGGATTGCGCTGGGCTACGACGGTCCGCGCTTGATGGCGGAGGCCATCAAGGCAGCGGGCAGCGGGCCCGAGGAGATCGCCGGCTATTGGAACAAGATCAAGGCTTGGCCCGGGGTTTATGGCAGCATCAGCTGGACACCGGAGTTGCACGACGGCTTCCAGAATGAAGAGATCGTCATGTGCCAAGCCAATTCGCTGCGGGATGGGGCCTTCACCTTGGCGCCCGGCTACACCGGATAGATCGATGCTGCTGTCGATCGTCTCCTACGGCTTGGCGCTGGGAGCCGTCTATGCGCTGATTGGCATTACCTACAATGTCATGTTCGCGGCCTCGCGCGTCTTTTCTTTTACCGCGGGCACGGTTGGCATGTTGGGGGGCGTATTCGGCGCTTTGTGCATCGATCGCATGGGTATGCCGGTCGCGCTCGGTTTCCTCCTCACGCTCGCGGCCGGCGCGGTGTTGGGCGTCATCACCGAGGTGTTGACCGTACGGCCGGTGCTGAAAAGCCTGGATCAGCACCTTTACGTGCTGTCCACGCTTGCCTTTGCCCTGATGCTGCAACAGCTGACCGCGATCGAGTGGAGCACGGAGCCCCAGCCGTTTCCGCGTCTGCTGCCGTTTGGGCCCGGTTTTTTTGACCAGCAATTCTGGTTGCCGATATCGGCCTGCGTACTGACCATCATTGGCCTCGAGTGGCTCTATCGGCGCACGCTCGTGGGGCGCGCCTTCCTGGCCATCTCGGAAGACAATTATGCGGCACGCGCGCTCGGCCTACCCGAACAGCGCCTGCGCGTCGCCAGCTATGCGCTCGCCGGCGCCATCGGTACTTTGGCGGGCTTTACGGGAGGCGAGATGATGCTCGCCTATTTCGGCAATGGCCCGCTCCTGAATTTTTACGGTTTTGTCCCCGTCGCCCTCGGCGGCATGGGCAGCAATCGCGGCGCGGTGGCCGGCGGGCTCGCGCTCGGGCTCTTTCAGCAGACAGCGAACTTCTTGGTGGGCGGCATTTTTGCCTCGGTTGCCATTTTCGTCGTCTTCATCCTCGTCCTGCTGGTGCGCCCCGAGGGCTTTGCCGGCGCCGCCCCCGCACGGCGCGTATGAACGATAGCGCCACATTGCCGCTGCCTGCGGTGCAAAGGCTGAAGGCTGGCAGCCTGGAGGCTTGGTTACCCACGGCGATGTTGGCGATCGCCGGCGCGGCGCTGCCGCTGCTTGGTGATTCCTACCTGGGCGTAATCGCAACGCGCGCCGCCATCTACTGGGTGCTCGTCTCGGGTCTAAACCTGGTCGTCGGCTTTGCCGGCCAAATTGCCATCGGCTGGGTGGCGCTCTTGACGCTCGGCGCCTACGTCACCAGCGTTTTGTGCGCCGGCACCGTAATGCCGGAGCTGTCAGCTTATCTGGCGTTGCTGATCGCCGGGCTGGTCGGCGCGATTTTCGGCCTGATCATCGGCCTGCCCGCGCTGCGGCTGCGCACCTTCTACTTTGCCATGACCACCCTGGGATTTGCGACCATCGTCACGCAGGTCGCGCTGGCCTGGAAGAGCGTCACAGGCGGCGGCGTGGGAGTGCCCGGTCCGGTGCTGCCATGGCCCTTCGCCAGCCCGTGGGGCTTTTACTATTTCTGTCTGGGCTTGGCGCTCTTGTGCACCTGGATGACCACGAATATCGCCGCCAGCCGTTTTGGTCGTTCGCTGGTGGCGCTGCGCGACGCGGAGGTGGCCGCCGAGGCCGTCGGCATCTCCAAGCCCGCGCTGCTGGTCACCGTCTTCCTGTTTAGCGGCGCGCTCGCGGCCATCGCCGGGGGCCTATTTGCCTCGCTGCAATCCTACATCACGCCCGATGCCTTCACCTTCGACCTCTCGGTGTTGTTCTTCATCGCCATCCTGATCGGCGGCCGAGGCTCCATCCTCGGTCCCCTGCTGGGGACCATCATTCTGACGGCGCTGCCCGAATTCGCCGCGCCCCTGGTGGCCTGGTCGACGTTTCTTTATGCGGTCCTGCTGCTCGTCATCGTGCTCGCGGTCCCCGGCGGCATCGCCGACATGCTCGACTTCAAGAACCGCCGGCCTCTCGAGCGCCATCGCGAGATCCGCCCGCGCCCGGAGCTGTTGGCCCACATCATACCGCCCAGTGCACAGGAGAGCCTGCTCAAGCTCGAGAACCTGTCCTTGAGTTTTGGCGGCGTGCGCGCCATCGACGCCGTGCATCTCACGCTCCGCACCGGCGAAGTGCATGGGCTGATCGGCCCCAATGGCAGTGGCAAGACCACGACGCTCAACGTGATCTCCGGCTACTACCCACCGCAGCAGGGGCAGGTGCGCTTGAACGACAAGGCGCTCGCCGCGGGCGCCGCCGCCGCACGGGCAAATCAGCGCATCGCGCGCACCTTTCAAACGCCGCGCCTGGTCGGCAGCGCCTCGGTGCTCGAAAACGTCATGATCGGCGCGACGACGGCCGGCCGCGCCAGCTTTGTCGAATCGCTGCTCTTCTTGCCCCGCCATCGCCGCGACGAGGCCCGGGCACAAGCGGCGGCGATGACGGCGCTGGCGGCGGTCGGCCTCGATCAGCTGGCCTTCGTGCGCGCGGACCGCCTGCAGCACAGCGAGCTGCGTTTCGTCGAGATCGCCCGGGCGCTGGTGCTGCGACCCCTCTTCCTGTTGTTGGATGAACCCGCCGCCGGATTGTCGGTCGAGGAGATCAAGCGGCTCGGTGCCCTGATCGTCACCATCAGCCGCCAGGGAACGGGCGTGCTGTTGGTAGAGCACCACGCCGATCTGATCTTCGACATCTGTGATCGCGTCACCGTGCTCAATCTCGGCAAGGTGCTGGCATCCGGAACCCCCGCCGAAATCCGAGGTCATCGCGAGGTCATCAATGCCTACCTCGGCGCCTGAACCGCTGTTGCAAGTCAGCGCCCTGTCCACGGGCTACGGCAAAATCGAGGTCCTGCACGGCCTCGATCTCACCGTTGGCGCGGGAGAAATGGTGGCGCTGTTGGGTCCCAACGGCGCGGGGAAGACCACGTTGTTGCGCGCGATCTCGGGCCTGCTGCCGAAGTCCGGGCGCGTACACTTTGCCGGTCGCGATTTGTCGGCGGCGAGCCCCCGCGACATGGTGCGTGCCGGGCTCGTGCACGTGGTGGAGGGCCATCGCGTCTTTACGCAGCTGAGCGTGTTCGACAACCTGCTGTTGGCCGGATACGGCATGCCCCGGCGCGAGCGCGAGGGCAAGGTCGAGGAGGCGCTGGCCTTCTTTCCGGAGATCGCGGCCAAGCGCAACGACCGGGCCGTGACGCTCTCGGGCGGACAGCAACAAATGCTTGCCGTCGCCCAAGGCCTGGTGCGGCATCCGCGTCTATTGATGCTCGATGAGCCCTCGGCCGGGCTCTCCCCGGTTCTCGTCGACCGGGTGCTCGCAGCCGCCGGACGCCTGCGCGATGCGGGCACGGCGATTCTGCTGGTCGAACAATTGATCGAAAAGGCGCTGCTGCTCGCCGACCGGGTCTATGCCTTGGTGCGCGGCTCGATTGTGCTCGAAGCCGCGGGCAGCGCACCCAACCTGCCCAAGCGCTTGGAGGAAGCCTACTTCGGGCAGCCGCAGCCGCCCCTGGCCGCCCAGGGTTGAGCGGGCAATCTGTGCGGAGCGAGCCGGCGCGGCCGTCAATGGCGGCAACGCCGCTGCGCCCAGCCCAAGCCGCGCCGCACGCGCCTCAAAGCCCGGCCGCAGCCGAGCGCTCGATTGAGCGCTGCGGCGGCTCTGGGCTGGCGTCGGGCCGAACCCGCGCCTCGCGGCCAAGAGGCGAGGCGTGCGCCGCGGTCAAGCCAACCTCCACCGTTGCCGTGAGGGGACGTTGTTCGGCGCTGGGCGCAAGCGCGCTCTCCTCGGCGAGCGGGTTTGCTTGCGGGCGCGCAACGCCCTCGAACTTGGCGCCTTCGTCGACCGACAGGGTTTGATAGATGATTTCGCTTTCCACGCGCGCGCTCGCCTGCAAAAGGACGCGCCTGGCGCGGATCAGCCCCGTCATCTTGCCGCGGATGACGGCCTCCTCCGCGATGATGACGCCGGTAACGGCCGCCTCGCGGCCGACGATCAACTGCGCACAGTTAATGTTGCCGCACAGGTGCCCATCGATCTGGACATCGCCGTCGCTCCACAGGTCGCCGATCATGTTCGCCGAGCGATCGATCAGGGAGCGGGACCGCTCCTTGGGCGTATTCAATTCCAGCTTTGCATTGGGCGGTGGCAGCGCGCGGGTCGGTGCGGGCGGCGAGTGCTCTGCCTCGGAGGGCTGCTTATTGAAAAACATCTGGCGACCATCCCGTGCCGTTTGCGCCCAAGGCAATGAGCTTCAATAACCAACGCTGACCCCGCGGATCCGTTCGCTCGGGCAAACCAGCCGCGAGGGGCGATTGGGATCCTGCCGCCGCGCACGGCGAGGACGGCGGCCGTGGGCGCGCTGCAGGCAGGGTGTAGACGGCAAGGTCGGGCCAAACACCTGCTGGGAAGCTGTATTTTGGGGAATGATCATTGTGTAACGGCCGGCCCGGTCGTCCGCCGCGGCCCTGCGCCGTCCGCGGCGGGGCGATGTCCTGTTGCACCCGCGAAGGAGGCGCGCGCGGGAGCATAGGCCGGGCGGCAAATCTCGGCTAAGCTCAGCCGACGTGCGATCAGCGGCTCACCGATCAAGCGTGTGTTGGAGGCGTCGTGGGCGAACCGAAGAACCCCGCGCTGGCGAAGCTGCGGGACTGGCCGATGTTTCAAGCGGCGCGGGCGAACCGCAAAGGCGGGGGTACGAGGCTCGATGGCAAGCGCCTGCCTAGGATTTCCGAGCTTTTGGTCAGGCACTTCGAGGGCACGCCCGAGGAAAAACTGGCCTGGCTCAAGGCGCAAAGCGCGGCGGGCAAGCTTGACGGCGACGACCCCGAGGAGCTTGCGGAGGCCCAAGCCTTGCTGGCGATGCTGGTGCGCCTGGCGCGCCCCAAAGCGCACAAGCAGCACTTGAGCGACCTGCTCGATCAGGGATTGGAAGCGACCTTTCCGGCCAGCGACCCGATTGCGATCGGTCATTTCACCGGCGCGGAGATCGTGCGCTCCGGCTGAGGCGCGGCA
>Ga0075423_10002101_pt1 | contig 17937 bp, 15 predicted proteins | sample SoiMethybrSBSTD2_FD_80114 | JGI IMG/M metagenome (GOLD analysis project Ga0075423, IMG submission 80114) | Bulk soil microbial communities from a Populus tree surrounding site in Tennessee, USA - Soil MetaG P. TD hybrid SBSTD2 | ecosystem: Environmental > Terrestrial > Soil > Tree plantation...
ATATCCGACGGCTTTGCGGGGTGGCGCGTGGTGCGGATTCTCGAGGCGGCCCAGCAATCGATCCAGCAAGGTGTCCCGGTGCCGGTGAGCGGCGCCCCCGCCGTATTGCCTCGTTGAAGCGAGAGTGGAGTCCTGAGGAGCGCGACGGTCTGCTGCGGCGGATCGCCCCGGACGTCAAGCTCGGCCGGAACGTACGGATCTACGCGTTCGTCAACCTGTACGGCTGTGAGATCGGCGACGAGACGTCGATCGGGACCTTCGTGGAGATTCAGAAGGGCGTGAAGATCGGGGCGCGCTGCAAGATCCAGAGCCACACGTTCATTTGCGAAGGTGTGACGCTCGAGGATGAGGTGTTCGTGGGGCATAACGTCAACTTTATCAACGACCTCTATCCCCGTGCCACGGCGGACGGCGGTCGGATGCAGACAGAGCGGGATTGGAAGGTGATTCCCACGCTGGTAAGGCGCGGTGCCGCGATCGGTACGGGAGCGGTGCTGCTCGGCGGGATCACGATCGGCGAGGGTGCCGTGGTGGGAGCGGGATCGGTCGTGACGCGGGACGTGCCTGCCGGGGCAGTCGTTGTAGGCAATCCGGCGCGGGTGCTGCGCATGGTCGAGCCGGTGGCGCAAGAACCAGAACAAGGCTAGGGGGCGATGCAAGTACCGTTTCTCGATCTGAAAGCACAGCACGCGGCGTTGGAAGGCGAGCTGACCGAGGCATTCCGTGCGGTCGTGCGCGGCGCGGCGTTTGTGGGCGGGCCTGAGGTGGAGGCGTTCGAGCGCGAGTTCGCTGCGTTCTGTCACGCGGACGGAGCGGTCGGTGTGAGCTCGGGGACGGACGCGTTGCGGTTCGCTTACCTGGCCATGGGTATCAAGCCCGGGGACGAAGTCATCACTGTTCCCAACAGCTTTATCGCCACCACAGAAGCGCTTACTCAGGCAGGAGCGTCGGTGCGCTTCGTCGACGTGCGGCCCGACACCCTGTTGATGGATCCGAATCAGCTCGCGGCGGCGATTACGCCCCGCACCGTTGGGATCGTTCCGGTGCACCTGTACGGTACGCCGGCGGACATGGATCCCATCCTGGAGATCGCCCGCGTCCACGGGCTGTGGGTGATCGAGGATGCCGCTCAGGCGCAGGGGGCCGTATACAAGGGACGGCGGGCCGGGACGATGGGGGCGATGGCGGCCTTTTCGTTCTACCCGGGGAAAAACCTCGGCGCGTGTGGCGAAGCTGGGGCGGTCACGTCCTCCGACGCCGAGCGACTCGCGTTTGTGCGGAAGCTGCGGGAGCACGGCCAGGCCCAGAAATACTTTCATGACATCGAGGGCTACAACGGCCGGCTCGACGCGCTTCAGGCCGCGTTCCTGCGGATCAAGCTGCGGCGCCTCGAGCAGTGGAATCAGGCTCGGCGATCGATCGCGGCGCACTATCGGGAGACTTTGTCGGCAGCGTCGGACGTCCGCATCGTCGCGGAGACGGCGGGCAGCAGCTCGGTCTATCACTTGTTCGTGGTCCGGGTGCCCGAGCGCGATCGCGTGCGCGAATTCTTGCAGAGCCGAGGCATTGCCACCGGGCTGCACTACCCCCTGCCAGTGCATCAGCAGGTGGCGTACCGGCATCTGCATCTTGCCGCTGGGGCGTTCCCCGTGACTGAGGGAGCCGCGGCGGAGATTCTGAGCCTACCAATGTATCCCGAGCTGCGCGCCGACCAAGTCGATTACGTGAGCGCGACGCTCATCGAGTTCTTCGGGGGGCGGCCGAGCCGTTCGGCGCCGCGAGTGACGAAACAGCTCAATCCGGCGTGACGGGTACCGGGCAGCAGCTCGCCGTCGCGGAGCAGGGCAGGGAGGAGCTCCCCGGCGCGTCCGACGTGGCAAATCGTTACTATGTGTCGGTCGCATACTCGCACGAGCCGACCGATCCCCGCATCCGGCGGCACTGTGAGGCGATGGCGCGTCGCGGCTGGCGCGTCGTTCAGATCGGCTTGGCCGGTCCGGGTGAGAGCGCAGTCGGCCGGTTGAACGGCGTTGTGCTGCTGCGCTGGTCGCGGCGGCGCTATCGCGGGGCGGGCCTGCTGCGGTACGGCTGGAGCTACCTTCAGTTCTTTCTCTGGGTCCATAGGGTCGTCGCTCGGATCAGCGCGCGGCGTCCGGTTCAGGTCGTACAGGTCAATAACGTTCCTACCTATCTGGTGTGGGCTGTGGGAGCGGCGCGTCGGCGCGGTGCGCGCGTGGTACTGGATATCCACGACCCGGAGCCGGAGCTATTCCTTAGTAAGTTCGGGCGACGGCCCGGCGCGCGCATCGGGGCACGCTTGCTTGCATTGGGCGAACGGTTGGCGGCTCGCAGAGCCGATATGGTGTTGTGCGTGCACGGCGAGCATCGCCGGCTGACGGAAGCTCACGGCGTGGAATCGCGCAAACTACGGGTGGTCATCAACCAGGCCGATGCTCGGCTATTCCCGCTGGCGCCGCCACACCCGGCGACACCGTTTGTCGGATACCACGGTACCGTGTCTCGGCGGATGGGGCTCGACGTGGTGCTCGAGGGTTTGGCTCTACTGCGAGACCGCGGTGTCGCGGTGCGGGGTGCAATTTGGGGTGACGGGGACGACGTCGCTCGCCTCCAGGGGATTCGCGATCGTCTTGGTTTGGCGGCCACAGTCGAGATCCCTGGCCAGCGGTTTCGTCTAGAGGACCTGCTGCCGCGCGTGCGTGAGGTTGGGGTGGGTCTGGTGCCGCTCGCGCGGGACGTGATGACCGACGTCATGCTGCCCACCAAGCTGCTCGAATATGTGCGGTTGGGGGTGCCGGTGGTGGTGAGTTGGACACCCACGATCGCCCACTATTTCCCGGAGGATACAGTGCGGTATCTGCGCGAGCTCTCGCCCGCGGCCGTGGCGGACGCGGTCGCGGAATTGCTGCGGGATCCGCTCGCCGCACAGCGACGCGCCGCGCGCGGCCAGGTGTTGCCGATCGCCCAGGCCTGGCAGGAGAGCGGCGAAAGCGAGTTCGTAAACATTGTCGAGGAGCTTGGGAACAGTGCAGAACAATAGGGCTGCTCGCCCCGCCGGGGGATCGGTGAATCTAGTCGTCGGATTAGGGGAGGTGGGACGACCGTTGCTGGAGGTGCTCAGCCGAGCACACCGAGTGGAGGGGGTGGATCTCCCGGCGCGCGACATCACCGCATCGGTCGAGTTCCTCCATGTGTGCTACCCGGCCGAGATTGACGACTTCATCGGTGTCACCGCGCGGTATGTGGAGCGTTACCATCCTCAGATCGTAGTTATCCACAGCACAGTTCCGGTGGGGACGACCCAAGCAGTCGCGGCGGCGGTCGGGGTGCCGGCCGTGCACAGCCCAGTTCGTGGCAAGCATGCGCGCATGGTCGAGGAGTTGACCCACTACGTGAAGTTCATCGGGACAAATCAACCCGCCGTCGCCGAGCGCGTAAAGGCGCATTTCGAGGCAGCGGGGATGAGGGCCAAAGTCCTTGCCTCTCCCGAAGCTACGGAGCTCGGCAAGCTGACCGAGACGACCTATTTCGGATTGCTGATCGCGTTCGCGCAAGACGTGGACAGGATGGCGCGGTCGGCGGGCGTTTCCTATGATGAGGCGACATCGTTTTACGAGGAAATCGGCTATCTGCCACGCGTGCGCTACTTTCCGGGAATCATCGGCGGGCATTGCGTGATGCCGAACATTCATCTCCTGAAGCAGTGCTATCGGTCTGCTTTACTCGAAGCCATTGAGTTGTCGAACGAGCTGCGAAAGAGGGAAGAGCTATGATGCCGTGGCCTTACCCTCGCTCCGAAGCTGCGCACACCTAATGCGGGTGGCCGAAGCCTGAACGTTCTCGTGCTTGGTGGGGGCGGGTTGCTGGGACACAAAATGTTCCAGACGCTGGGCCTCCGGTATGCCGAGACTTGGTGCACAATCCGCGGGCGACGCAATGAGGCTCCATGGGCAAGCATGCCACTGTTCCAATCGTCTCGCGTGTTAGAGGGGGTGGACGTAGCCAACCAAGATACTGTGGATGGGCTGTTGAGGGACCTACACCCGACGGTGATCGTGAACTGCGTGGGTGTAATCAAGCAGCGTCTTGAAGCCCACGATCCGATCGCGAGCATTGTCGTAAATTCGCTGCTTCCTCACAGGCTCGCTGCTGCTGCCCGACCATGGGGCGGTCGAGTGATCCACTTCAGCACGGACTGCGTCTTCAGCGGAAGACAGGGTGGGTACACCGAATCGGATGAGACCGATGCCACGGACCTGTACGGCAGGACGAAGCAACTGGGTGAACTTACTACCGAGAATGCGCTGACCCTACGGACCTCGTTTATTGGGCGTGAGTTGCATCAGCGCAGGTCTTTATTGGAGTGGCTCATCGCGCAGAATCGGCGGACAGTCAAAGGTTACTGCAGGGTCTGGTGGTCCGGGGTTACGTCTAACCATCTGGCCGACTTCGTTGCAGACCTGATCGCAACCCGACCTCAGGTATCCGGGCTATACCACCTTTCCAGCGCCCGCATCTCCAAATACGAGTTGTTGGTAAAACTTCGCGACGGATACGGTCTAGACGTTCAGATCGAACCAGATGAAAGCATCGTGTGCGATAGGAGCCTGAACGGTCGTCGGCTGGAAGAAGCGATTGGTTATCGGTGTCCCTCATGGGATGTGCTGATTGAACAACTCGTCAGGGATCAGACGCCTTACGACAGGTGGGTCGGGGAGTATGGAAACTCTTGATGGCAAGCGGATTCTGATCACGGGCGGAACCGGTTCGCTGGGGCAGGTTCTTGTGCGTCGATTGCTCAGCGGTTCAGACGGTCATCCAGCTCAAGTAATCGTGTTCTCACGTGATGAGGCCAAGCAACACTACATGCGCGTCGAATACGAGCATGTGGTTGCAGCAACCGACGAAATCATCTACCGGAACTTCCAGCGCATCCTGCAGTTCCGCATTGGAGACGTCCGTGACTTTCACAGCGTTGCCTCCGCACTGCGCGATGTGGATGTCGTGATCAACGGGGCTGCCCTCAAGCAAGTTCCGACGTGCGAGTATTTCCCGTTCGAGGCTGTGCGAACGAATGTAGGCGGACCGGAGAACATTTCCCGCGCAATCCAGGAACTGAAGCTTCCGGTCCAGACTGTCGTAGGAGTTTCCACAGACAAGGCGTGCAAGCCAGTCAATGCCATGGGAATGACTAAGGCGCTTCAAGAACGAGTGTTCGTCCAGGCGAACATGCGATGTTCGGGTACCCGCTTCGTCTGCGTACGCTATGGCAACGTGCTCGCGTCGAGGGGCTCCGTTATCCCGCTCTTCCACCAACAAATTCGCCAGGGCGGCCCGGTGACCATAACGACACTCGAAATGACCCGTTTTCTCCTTAGTCTTGAAGACGCCGTGGACACGGTCTTTGCGGCTATTCGGGAGGCCTTTCCGGGCGAGACGTACGTTCCCAAGGCTCCGTCCGCCCGGGTCGTGGACATTGCCAAGTCACTGATTGGTGGCCGGCCGATCAAGCAAGTCGTCACGGGGATACGGCCAGGTGAGAAGGTGCACGAGATCTTGGTGAGCGAGGAGGAAGCGCATCGAACGGTGAACCGCGGCACTTACTTGGCGATTCTCCCTCTGCTACCCGAACTGCGACGTGATGAAGTCACGCCACGCGCGCTCAACAAGGAGTACAGTTCCGCGGATGATGTGATGAGCTTCGAGAAGACAAACGCGTTGCTGCTAGCGCGCCATCTGATGCTCGAGCAGGCCGTCGAGGAGCGCGCAGAACTCTTGCGATGAAGATCATGACCGTTCTTGGGACGAGGCCCGAGATCATCCGACTGAGTCTACTGATCGACATCCTCGACAAGCACGTGGAGCACATCTTGGTGCACACCGGTCAGAATTACGACGACCGGCTCAGCCAGATCTTCTTCCGGGAGCTCGGCGTCCGGGAGCCTGACCTGCAGCTGGACGTTCGCGAACCGACCTTTGGAGCGCAAATCGGCGAGATACTTTCCAGAATTGAACCGATTCTTCTGGAAAGCCGTCCAGATCGCCTGTTGATACTCGGGGACACGAACAGCGGTCTCGTAGCAATCGTAGCTCGGCGGCTAGGGATTCCCGTTTACCACATGGAGGCCGGCAACCGGTGTTACGACGACCGAGTACCTGAGGAGATCAACCGTCGCATTATCGATCACTCGAGCACTGTGCTCATGCCGTACACCGAGCGCAGTCGCGCCAATCTACTGCGCGAGGGGTTTCCCTTGGACCGAGTATACGTCACAGGGAATCCGATCCGCGAGGTGATTGATCACCACGAGGATGCCATTGCTCAAAGCGGTGTCCTGGACGATCTGGGGCTCACGGAGAGGCGCTTTTTCTTGGCGACCATGCACCGCGCAGAAAATGTCGATCGAGAGGACAGGCTCAGATCGCTGGTTGCGGCCATGAATCTGTTGCACCGGGAGTTTGGTTTGCCGGTCATATGCTCTCTTCACCCCCGAACCAAGTCCAGACTTGAGCGCTTTGGTATCGACTTCGATCGCGCCGGGCTTCGATTCCTCCAGCCCCTCGGGTTCTTAGACTTTGTTCGCCTAGAGCGGGCGGCGTCTTGCGTTCTGTCTGACAGCGGGACCGTGCAGGAGGAGACATGCCTGCTGGGGGTTCCAAACGTGACGATCCGGGAGGTCACTGAACGACCGGAGACAATTGAGTGTGGCTCGAACATCCTTGCGGGAACCGAGCCGGAGACGATCTGCCGCGCAGTAGGTTTTGTGATGAATCGTGACGTTCGATGGACGCCTCCTGCCGAATACCTTGCAACCAATGTTGCTCACACGGTGTACCGGATCGTTACTGGGTACCGTGTCCCAGACCTAGCGGAGGTCGAGTGGCGACGCGGTCGAGGGGTGTGAACCGTGCAAAGAACGGGCAAGCCCCGGGTGCTCTTGGTGACCAACATGTACCCGACCAGCGCCGACCCCGCACGCGGCGTGTTCGTCGAGCGCCTAGTTCGAGCACTGAACCAGCTTTTGACCGTACCAGTTCAGGTCGTGCTTGTGGGGAGAACAGGAGCCGGCGGGTTCCTCCGAAGCCGACGTGCGGTGGTGGATGCTGTACGAGCGTTCAACCCCGACGTGCTGCACGTCTATTATGGCTTGAGCGCCGCTGCGGTCCCCGCTTCGTTGACGCTCCCGACCGTGGTCACCCTGTGCGGATCCGACGTCCTTCAATGGAAACACCGGCGCACCCTCCGTGGATTAGTTGAGTACCTCTTCTCCGTTTGGGCCGCGAAGCGTGCCTCGGTCATCCTAGTGCAGTCTCTTGTGATGCGTGAAGCGCTTCCACGCACCGTTCCACGCGACCGGATCAAGGTCGAGCCACCTGGCATTGATCTCGGTCTTTTCCGCCCCCTTGACCGCACCGAGTGCAGGCGCAGGCTCGGGTGGCCGACAGATGGGCGTGTTGTCTTGTTTCCAGCGCACCCTGCCCGTCCCATTAAGCAGTACTCCCTAGCGAGCGCCGCGGTGGAGCTACTCAAGAGTAAGAGCGGCTTGCCGGTGGAGCTGCGAACGCTCTCGAACGTCGCGCCCGGCAGCGTCCCGGTGTACATGAATGCAGCTGACTGCGTGCTAATCACCTCAGCCTGGGAGGCCGGACCAATTGCCTTAACTGAAGCGCTGGCGTGTGGCGTGCCCGTCGTGACTGTGCCCGTGGGTTACGCCGCAGACAACGGAGCAGTTCGAGACGCGGTCAGGGTGGTGAGTCCACAGCCAGAGTGCATCGCCAGAGCCTTGGAGGAAGTGATCGTTTGTGCGCCGCCGCGTGAACGTTCGCGAGCGTGGGAGTTCCAGTCGGAGCTGGCCTATGGGGATCGCATCGTGCGGACCTATCGAGAGGCGTTGAAGCTGTGAGAAAACCTCTTCGACAGATGTGCGCAGCTGCATTATGACCGTCCGGGCGGAAGCACCTCGATTACTAGGTGCCGCGGCCCCGAGCGTAGCCGGTGCAAGGCGTACTCGACAGTGGCCGTCACATGTCGCGATCCGGGTCCTTGTGCTCCTGTGCATTGGCGCCTGCCTGGCTGACCCCACGGACATCGGATCTCGATCGCAACCTCTTCCTGCTGCTCTGGCCCACGGGCGGTTCGTCATCGACGTCGCCGGGGACAGTCTGCTGCGGGATAGTCTCCTAGCTCTTGTGTTGAAGAGCCAGCCGTCAGGGGATCACGACATTCTGATTGGTCAATGGGCACGGGTCGATTCGATTGGATTGGCGCCTGAGTCCGGTTCGGTGGTAGGGACAAGAAGTGGCCACCACTGGCATCTAGCCTGGGTCGGTGGCGGGGGTGACTCCGCGTCTTTCGACGGGGATGAGACAGCTAGCTTCGTGAGCGGCCAGCTTCGGGTAGGTCGCAGAGTTGCCTCGGGGCGGCTCCTTCCCCTGGACCTCGACTCTGCAAGGACCAATGACGAGTCGCTCGCCGGTTGGTTTGATCCCGGGGCACGTGCAGTCATCGCGATTCGCGCTGACGACTCTAGAGATTCTGATCGAACATTCATCCCCGAGTTGGCGCAGCGGCAGCTAATGGGCGAGTTCGCGATCATCACGGCGCGCGTAGGGACCCCTGGCTTTCTGCGATGGAACGAAGTGATCGATCTCCAGAACGCCGGTTATGGGATTGTCGCCCACTCACGACTCCACGCGCCCGGGGCGCTGAGCCTCGGAGCGTTCACGTGGGAAGTGGTCGGGTCGAAGAACGACTTGTTGGCCCACGGTCTCTCGGCACGGGCCCTTGCCATCCCGGGAGTGTGGCTTGGAGCAAGCTACCTGGACTCATTCCAGAAGCTCCGCAGCGCGAGGGGTCGCTTAGCACGGGAGTTCTACACAGCTACCTACGCCTGGGTCTATCCACTCCCACAAGACCTCCCAGTGGCGGATTCGGTCGACCTAGGAATCACACACGTGACCGCGGATCGCGCGTCTCTACAGACCACCATGACCGCGGTCCGTGCCGCCGTGAACCGACGTGCGTACACCCAGGTGCTTTTCCATAGCTACCTCGCGGACAAAACGATCATGAGAGCCGTGCTAGATTCCATCGCCACATTGCGCGATCAAGGATTGGTCAATGTTGTATCGAGCGTGGTAGGTCTGGCTGCCCAGAGAGACGGTGCGCCCAAACTGCGTTCTGCGGGAGGTGGTCCGTTAGGCTCGTCGAACGTCTCTCTCAGGGAAGCCGTGCCTGGTGCCTGCCGAGCAACGGCCGCTTCCCTGGACAGCACGTCCATAGCACTTGACAACAACTGTGAACTCTGGTTGAAGCTTAGGAATCCGCCGCGGGGCACGGCGGTGGCACTGGAAGGAACGTGGACTGCGACAGGTCCGGATGACTCGCTTCGACTCGACCTGATCGAGGACCCTGCCAGTGCCCACGCGGCGGCACAGACCTGCGCTGCCGCCGCTGCGCCGCGGTTCTGCTCGGTGCGATTCGGTGTGCTAGAGCGGAATACCACCGTCATTGCAGTAATCCGGCGCCTTGGGGATTCTCGGGGCACCGCCCGACTGTCACGGACGGCCCTTTCTATCCAGTAGCGAGTCGCCGCGCTTATAGCGAGTCGCCGCGCTTAAAGGACTGCCATGCTGAGGGAAATGCCGCGTCAACATCTCTACCTGTCAACCTTGATGTGGGATGGCCTCTGGATAATTCAGCAGCCGATTTGCAACGAGATCCAGCGAGAGGAGCCCGTGCTGTTCGTGGAGCGATTCGTCTCAGTTTTTACCGTGCTTCGTTACCCACGGCTCTGGCGGCGACTGTTCACCTGGATGCGGGGCGCGCGTCGAGTCTCGGCGAACTTGCGAGTCCTTGCACCGCTGCCGCTCTTCCATTTAGGACACCGGTTCCCGAGGGTATTCAGCGTCGAGTTCGCAATTCAGCGCTGGTGGATTCTGCTATGGGCCCGCCGCAAACCAGGATACCGGCGAGTACTATGGCTCGATCATCCTCAACTCCACTGCGCGATCGGGCAAATGGCCGAGTCCTTCGCAGTGTACCACGTCGGCGATGAGCCAAGCGAATTTCGCACGTCTCACCGTGCCACTGTTACAAGGCTGGAACAAGAGACACTCCGGAAGGCGTCGGTGGTGTTCGCGGCTGCGGATGAACTGGCCCGAGCTAGGCAGACACAGAATCCCCGCACATACGCCATATCGAACGCGATAGACACAGCCGCGTTCACGACGGACATACCTGAAATGGAATTGGCGGACGTCGACGCGATCCCCAGTCCCCGAGTTGGCTTCATCGGAGTATTGGACACGTGGGTGGACTTGGAGCTTCTTGAAGCAACGGCAAACGCCCTACCGGGGATTGGCTTTGTCATCGTTGGTCCGTCCAGGGTTAATGACCGTCGCCTTCGATCCCTCTCGAACTGCTACTTCCTGGGGCCTCGGAGCCGCCGTCTGGTACCGGGGATCCTACGGCGGCTTTCGGCGAGTCTTGTTCCATTTGCCTCGACTGCACTGACCGCTCGCATAGTTCCCGCCAAAGTATTCGAAGCACTTGCTGCGGGAATTGTGCCGGTTTGTACACCTTTCTCGCCAAACCTCGATGTGTTCGAACGACGCCGACTCGCCTTGGTGGGACGGACGAGGGCCGAATACATCAGCCTCGTCGGGGAGGCAGTCGCTTCTGATACTCCGGAGCGTCGAGCGGAGCTTTCGGACTTTGGCCTTCGCCAGACTTGGTCAGAGCGGTGGAAGCAGATGAGCCAGATTCTGCGGAGCCTCGAAGCATCGGACTTACCGCGCGTGGTCAACGTGAAGGCCCCAGTCAGGAACGGGCTTGGATGACGCATCTTCCGCTGTCTCGCGCGCGAGGTAGAAAGGCATCATCCTTTCCGACAGTCGGATACGGCGTCGCCACGGTGTGTGGTGTGCTTCTCATGATCGCAGCGGTGTGGGGTGTGGAGCTGAATGAGAGTTGGCCTGCTTGGAAAGTCGCGTTTTCGGCGATCGCGGTTTGGGGGCTCAATCTTATCTTGGTCTATTACGTGATAGGACCGCCCTTCGCATTCAGTCGACCGGTGATCCTTTCCGTCACGTTCGCTTTTCTGATGACCGTACTAGGTTCCGGCAGTTATTGGGCGACCACGCAACTGTTCCCCCTGTATAGAGTGTTCATTGAGCGTGCGGCGCTATTTGTTGCCCTGTGTACGTGCCTAAGTCTCATCGGCTGTATCAGCACAATGAAGCTCGTGACAGCCAAGCCGGCTGTCGTTCGGCAGCGATACATGTGGGACTGGGGGCGCTTGAGGTTCGCTACGTACCTTCTGTTCGCGGTGTGTGTACTGGGGACATACATGACGATTCAGAAGATCGGCTACATTCCCGCTCTATTGGGCGACCCGGAATCGCAACGGGTCGAGTTTCCCACCATAGCCGGTGTGTGGTTTCGACTGTCGATGCTAGGTATGGTCGTCGGACTTATTGCGGGTGCGCAGGTTTGCGCAGGAGGAGCCAGTTGGTTGGTTTGGGTGATGGGCGCATCGGGGATCGCGTGTGCCAGCCTGTACGGCAATCGCTTCTTCGCTGCACTCCCGATAGCAGCGATCGTCCTCCTTTGGGATCAGGTCCGCCGGCGTTTCTCTGTGCGCACCGTGTTTCTAGGATTGGTCCTCGGCCTGCCTGCCCTCGCTCTGTTTTTCTTCTGGCGCCAACAGGATCAATCTGTCTATGTGCTAGGTCCGGTCGGGTTGATTCTCTATGGCACTCTCAGCGAGTTCAGAGACTTGGCCTGGACTCTGGACTACTATTCGTCCGGGGCGCATTCGCTCCTTCATGGCAGCACGTTGGGCGGGTTGGTTGTGCCCCTCGTTCCCAGCGTGCTCTGGTCCACGGTTGGCGTGGACAAGGGCGCAGTCTTTGCCCACAGCAATGCTTCTGTGCTCGCTCAGGAAATGGGTCGAGTGACGGCTCAGCGGGTCGGCGTGTATGGTGAGTTGTTCATGAACTTTGGATGGGTCGGAGCAGCGTTCGGAGCGCTCGTCTATGGTTTGCTAATAGGCTACTTGGATCGTCGATTTCTAGACCTGCGAGACAGCCGCCAAGTGCGCAGTGTCATAGTGGCTGTGGTGGTAGCTGCCGCGGTGTATGCGCAGGTTGGTCAATGGAACATGTTCACTTCGGCCGTCGTCAGTTCTGTCTATCCAATTTTGCTCCTCGCTCTGTTCACGGCACGTCGCGAACCACGTGCGGCGGCCTGACGCGGGCGCTCGCCGCATGAAGGTCGGGGCGGCCTTCGTGCAGACGTTTGCCAGCCAAGTGTTGCAGTCGATGGTATCCCTGGCGACAGGCGTATTGATTGCTCGCGGCCTTGGGCCCACCGGCCAGGGTCGCTACGCGACGTTTGCTGCGGGGATTGCGTTGGGAGCGCTGCTTGCATCGCTTGGGCAGTTTCACGGGAACGTCCTTGCGACCGCGAATCGTCGGGCGGCGCCTCGGATACTGCTGGTGCGGGCTGTGGTTCAAGGTTCTTTGGTGCTCGTACTCCTGCCGCTAGGCCTGTTGGTCTCGGGCCGGGCACTTGGGCCCGCCGACCAGAAGGTGCTGGCCGGCATGTTTTTCGTGGTCCTGTCTCTTGAGGTAATCGCGCAGATGGTGCGCGGCATCAATCTTGGCCAGCACCACGTCACTGCGTGGAACGTCGCGACACTCACGCAGCGTGTCGCCTATCTGCTCGCGGTCGGAGTCCTGGCACTGAGCGTACGTTTGCGTCTAGAGTCTGTAGTAGTGTGTTGGGCGATTGCGGCCCTGCTGAGCGTGGCTGTTAGCGGCGGCTGGATCTGGCTGCGCTCGCAACCGGAGCGACTGACGGTGCAGAGCCTGTGGTCTGGCTGGGGGCAGCGACTCACCCAGAGCATCCGAGCCTTCGTGACTGTCGGCCTTACCCTCCTGTTGGTGCGGGCGGATGTGTGGATGCTTGGGCCGATGCTTGGCGCGGCGACGGTCGGTCAATTCTCGGTTGCGACCTACCTGGCGGAGTGGTTGTGGTATGTGCCTTCCATTTTAGGCAATCTCTTGTTTGCCGTCGTGGCGGCCGATCGAAGCGCTCGTTCGGCGAGCCAGGTAGCTCGAAGCGCGCGATTGGTTACGACCCTCTTGGTGGTCGTGATGGCAACGTTGCTCGTGTGTGGTCGGTGGCTCGTACAGGTCATGTATGGCCAGCCTTATCAACAAGCCGGAGTATTGTTTACGCTCTTACTGCCCGGCATGACCGCCCTGGGGATCCATTTGGTGGTGGACTCCTACTTCGCTGGGAGCGGCTTTCCGGCAATCTCGATTTGGGGAGCCCTCATTGCCCTCGTGACCAAGATTGTGCTGAACCTCGTCGTGGTCCCTTCGCTTGGAGCGACTGGAGCTGCCGGGGCCACGACGGTTGTGTATTGCTGCCTTCTCGCTCTTAAGGTTGCTGCGTTCGCCAGAGCGACTGGGATGCGGGTCTCAGAGATTCTACTCCCCGTTCGCTCCGACGTCGCGTATGTGAAGGGCAAAGTCCAAGCGTTTGCGAGGCTCAGGTTCGGGACAAGCTCTTAGGGCTTCCTAGCCAAGAAATATGAGTGGTAATCGCCGTTCGAGGTCATGGGGAAGATTCTCAGTTGAAGGTTCTTGAAGCCCAGGTTCATAAGCATCGAGAAGACGTCTCGTGTGTGATAGCGGTGATATTCCGCGATGTTCAGGATGCCGAAGAATCGTTTGAACCTCTTGTAGACATTCCGCGCCCAGTACCACAGGTCTGACTGAGGGCTCGTTAGGTGCGCCCCGGGAACCGGAAGGTGAAAGCATGCCGATCCGTTGGGACGAAGTACGCGATGGCTCTCTCTTAGGTACGAGGCGACCGCGCGCATCCCGGGAAGATGCTGGAGCACGTGGCACGAGAACATCGCATCGCATGAACCATCTGGCTCTGGAATTACAGCTTCCTGCACAATCCGGAACTCAACTTTTTGCGCGACTGGGCCCAGGAGTTCCTTGGCTCGCGCAACTTGGTCCGGAGAGACGTCGAGGGCGACAACACGATCGAACACATCGGCGAGTTGTTTGGTCATTCGTCCCGCACCGCAACCGATCTCAACGCAACGGCCGCGGTACAAGCCGTACTGCTCCCAGTGTCGCAAGACGTCCGCGAAGTCAGAAGCACCGAGCGCGAGGAACTCTTGGGCGGTCCACGCGCCCGCGTTTCCGGCATCCTTGCCTTTCCAGCTGGCGACGGACCAGAGGGGGTCACGCCTCCCCCAATACATCCATTCCGTGTTCGTTCTCATCCCTGGCGGCTCACGAGATGGCGAACCTTGCGAATCTGTTCCTCGAGCACGTCCCATTTTTCTGGTTCTTGTTCGCGGAACCGAGTCATCGCCTCGCCTATTGTAATCCGACCGATAAGGAGGCCCAAGCCGAGCGCGGCACCGAGGAGAACGATCAGCCGACGTGGTGGGAACGACTTCTTGATTGGGACAAATGGTTCCGAGAGGACCGTCAGGGTTGGAACGTTGCGTGCTTCCTGCATGCGGGCCTGTTCGTACTGCTGCACTACCGTCGCATACACGTCCCGCTTCAGGTCGGCATCGCGTTGCCGGCGCTGCAACTCGAACTGCAGAGCGGGATCCTGGGTCACGCGGTTCTTCTGGAGAAAGTCTCGGACGCTTACCTCTGCGGAGTCGAGCTCTCTCCGGGCCTGGATGACACGGTCTTCGTAAAACTCTCGCAGCTCCCGCGACTGTTCCCGTCGAAAGCCCACATTGAGAGAGTCGAGCGTGCGGAGAAGGTGATCAGCCATGTCTCGACTCAGCTCTGGGTAGCGCGCTCGGACGGAAAGCGTGATGATATTGGTGCGCACATCTGCGCTAGCACTTACCCTCTTCGCAATCTGCTTGAGAGCGGCGTCCAGTGCGGCAGCGGGGCGGTCACCATCAAATCCCTCAATCTGCAAATAATTGCTGCGCCGACTGGTGTCACTCTGGGACACTCGGTACTCATGCTGAATGGCGGACGACAGAACTGGCCGGCTCGTGAGCAGGTCCGCGTAGAACTTGGGAGAATAGTCGTTGCCCTTGTCCAGACCGACAGTGGCGGCTAGTCCCTGGAGCCCGGCTGGTAAGCTGGAAGAACTGGACTCTTGCGCAATGAAGGTAGCACTCGAAGTGTACTGGTTCGGAATGAGCAGCGCGGCAACCGTTGCGAGACCCGCGCCACCGAGCGCGTATGCAAGCACTCGCTTACTGTCACCGACGAGATACGCAAACGCGCTGCCCGTCCAGTTCAAGGCAGCTTCCAGGGCTGGTGTGCCGGCCTCTGGCTGTGGGTCAGGCACAGGCACCTACTCGCGGTACCCAGTCGCAGCCGTCGCAGTGTTTGTCGCTTTCATCGGCGCGCGCAACTCCAAAGAGGGGATCTCGAACCCTGGCGATGGAGACCGATTCAAAGCTGTTCCGACATCCGCCAGGCTCTAGGGGCCCAAAGATGCAGCGTAACTGCCTAAACCTCAAGGTGTTAATCGATTGCGAGCACACGGCCGTGGCTCACACCGCGCGGCACGTAGGGGCGTGGAGCAGGGCCGCGTAACGAGTCTCACGCGGTAGGACAGCGGTCAGCGGGAATGATGAGGACTTCTGGAACCCCGTTCGCGATTGACCCTGATCAAGCTCACTGCGGGAGGGGACACAGGTGGACAGAGCCGAAGCGATTAGGACCTTGGGTGCCGTGTTCGCAGGCCGGGGATTCACCGGCAGGTTCGTGCCAGGCGTCCCTGACGCTACCCCGTCGAATGTATTTGACGTTCGCACCTTCGGCGCGAGGGGCGACGGCGTTGCCGATGACCATCAGGCAATTCAGGCAGCGATTGACGCGGCGGATTCTGCCGGAGGCGGGACTGTGTGGTTCCCCCGTGGAAAATACGTAGTCCGCGCCACCGTTGGCGTCCCTCCAGTTATCGACAAGACCATCGTGCTACGCGGTGAAGGGGTACGAGACTCCTACATCTACCCCGCGACAAATGGCATGACTGCGGTTCGCTTCGGAACGGCTTCGCCAGATTCGTCCGGCAGCCCAACAAACCTCACTCAATACTGCGGCATGGAGGATTTGTCGATAGATGGATCGTTATTGACCGCAGGAACAAATACTGGCGTGCAGTTCGTGGAGATGCAAAGAGGTTGGTTACGCAACGTCATTATTGAATCGCTTAGCAAGGGCAGGAGCATTGGTTTGCACCTTAGAGGGTCCGTGACCAACGGTGGCAACGGTGCAGCCGCAGCTCCTCATGTCTGGCGATGCACTTTCAGTAACGTCGTGGTCGCAACGACAGTGCGGCCCGTCGTACTTGAGAACTGCGACGAGAACGACTTCTATAGCTGTAATTTTAGCGCTCCGCTGGCGCTTAGGGGACCTACGGAGTCCGTCGCCGCCGTCGAGCTTACGCAGGGCCGCAACAACCGGTTCTACGGACTGCTGCTCAATGGCGACAGGAATGTGGAGTATCGCAAAACATACGTGGGGATGAAGCTCGACGCACCAGTGAACGGAGATAACCTCGGCCATCAGATCTACGGCCTAGTTGCCGAAGGCTTCAACTGCGGCGTCTACATCGAGAGCTCAACTGTACGACACATTCTGGTGCTTGGCTTCAATAGCTCCATTAGCGACCACGCATTCTGGAATGGGTCCGAGGACGGATCTGTAAATAATCAACGCCAGAACAACGTCACGATCGAGATGGTATCGGACATTCTCTATCACCGGACTCATCGTTCACTTTGGCCCGAGTCTATCACTTTCAACGACGGGGACTCAACACCCAGCGTCAGGGCCAGCGATACGTTCGCATGTCACAATAGCAACCCCACCACGATTGTGAACTTCGTTGACGGCCGTCCTGGCCAGCTGATCTTCGTCCGCCTCGACAACAACACGATGGTAGCAGCGAATTCCAACATTAGGCCTGTCGGGAATCAAAACCTAGCTGGCAGTCCACATCTAATGGTCGGCTTTGCGCTTATTGGCGGCGTGTGGGAACAGATCACCCTCAGCAGAAACGCCTGACCGGCGACCCAAGTCGTCGCTTGTCAAGCATTAGCACTTGAGGGTGTAATCGCGACGGGAAACGGGGATCTCTGGCCGGTCGCCTAACACTCGATCTAAATGAGTGGTAGCGTTGGCGGAGGGCGTGAAAGCGACTCGAGCGCCACGTTAAAAGCGACTTGCTATGCAGTGTCGCATCACTGCGGACGAATCCTCGGCTAGACGGGCCGAGCCGCAGCTCTCCCGACGCGTGACGTCCCTCACCCCGTCGGCGCCGCCTGTTCAGTAAAATGTGGCAGGGTGCCCTACCACAGAAACCTGTCCAAGACTCCGAAAGGCTACCTTCATGTGGAGGAATGGATGGATCCTCGCTCTTGGATTCACTGCCGCATGTCTCGATGACGTGAACTCACCACCGGGCCACACGCATCAGCCTCTCGCTGCCTTACCACGTAGCGAACATCTCTGGGTGTTTCACATCGCCGGCGGGTCGTATGCCGAACACATTCAGGTGGTCGCGATCGGCGATCAGCTCGACGCCGGGGGGTCACCCGTCTTCCGACCCATCTGGTCGCGGGCCTGGGACGGATCTCCGGTAAACGACTTCGACGACTTCCAGGCGACCGCCGTCGAGACAGCAGGGCAGCGTTGGGAAGAATCGACCCCGTTTGAGTCTCACGGGCAGCCTTCGGACGGATCGACCCTAATCGACTCGCTTGACGAACCAGCCAGGGCTGTCGATACAACCGCGTGGACTTGGACGCTTCAGAGTACCCGGAATGGAGAAACCCTCGAGCTGACCTACAGGCTTATGGCTGACACCGCGTTTGGCATGCTGACACTCGCTGACGGAAC
>Ga0075423_10002107_pt1 | contig 17914 bp, 20 predicted proteins | sample SoiMethybrSBSTD2_FD_80114 | JGI IMG/M metagenome (GOLD analysis project Ga0075423, IMG submission 80114) | Bulk soil microbial communities from a Populus tree surrounding site in Tennessee, USA - Soil MetaG P. TD hybrid SBSTD2 | ecosystem: Environmental > Terrestrial > Soil > Tree plantation...
CAAGGACGGACCAGAGAACCAAGAACGAAGGACCTAGGACGGGTTATGGCTTGAGTAATGGATGCAGCATCGCGACGCGATGCCAGTACCCGCCGCCGCGAGCGAATTGATCGGACGCCGCCATCTTGAGGTGCGCGAGTCCCTGCGTCTTGTTACCAGTGGCCTCGTAATAAAGCCCGACGTAGAGCTCTGCGTAGAACCGGGCAGAGAGCGATTGACCCGCCGCCGTCAGTACTGCGTCAGGCGTCATCGTCCCCTTGAACATCTCGTAGACTTCGCGCATCGGCGAGCGCTGGTCGGGCCCGACGGGCAAGAGCGCCGCGCGTGCCTTCTGCGGTGATTCGGCATGGGCCACGCAGAGAAAATGCCACGCGGGGTTTTCGACGTCGTTCGGATTGACCGTACGATGAGACTCGAATTGCTTGCGGCAATCGTCGTAGCGGCCGACGTAGTAAAGCGCGATCCCGCGCTGCCACAGTTGCGGCGCGGCCTCGGGTGCCAGCGTGGCGACTCGATCGAAGCCGACGACCGACTCCTTCACGCGCCCGGCGAGAAAGTCGTCGATCGCGCGATCGAGCACGTCTCGTGGATTCTCCGCCGATCGCTGCAGCGGCGGAAGCGCGGCGAGAGACATGATCGACATGAGGGCGATCACGCTTCTCATTTGCGAAGATCGAGACAGAGGAGCGTGTTCTCGTTGCGGATGTAGAGCAGGCCGTCGGCCAGCGCGGGATAGGGACGAACGACGCCCTGCATGATCTGCGCGCGGGCAATTGGCTGAAATGCCTGCGGTGAGGCGGCTGCGAGAATCAGTTCGCCTCCCTCGCGGGTGATCACGAGCCGCTCACCGGCCAGCAGCACGCTGCCGGCGCGGAATTGCTCCTGGCTCCACTTGACCATCCCGGTCTTGAATTCGACTGCCCGGAAGCTTGGCCCGAATTCCTGGCGCCCGTGAAAACCGTACAAATATCCGTTGTAAAAAACGCTCGTCGCGTAATGGTTGGACAGCACGTCGTCAGAGGTCCAGACGTCGACCAACTGTGATCCGTTCACGCGCAGCACTCCCGCTCCGGGTCCGTACTGCGCTGAGACAAAAACCTGATCGCCGACCACGATCGGCGTCGCGGCGTTGACCGACGCGGCGATGCGAGCGCGCCAGCGCCGCTGAAACTGCACCATCCCCGACGCGGGATCGAGTCCTATGAGGTTGTCGCGCGTGAGAAACACTCCGAGTCGGCGGCCACCGATCGTGGCGGCCACGCCCGACGAATAGCTGGCATCGTCATCGGTAGCGGTCCACAGCACTTTGCCGGTCTTGGCCTCGAATGCCACGATGCCGGCCTTGTCACCGCCAACGTTGGCGATGACGCGGCCGCCCTCGACGAGCGGTGAGCCGGCTGCGCCGAAGAAACCCTTGGGCACGCCGAAGCGCTTCATGGTGTCTTCGCTCCACAGGCGAGTGCCCTTGGCCAGATCGACTGCGTGGAGTTGGCCCTCCGCTCCGAACGTATAGATCACTCCGTCTGCGATGACCGGTACCGCTCTCGGTCCCTCGTCGAATCCGAAGTCATCCCGGTACCTGGTGGGGTAGGCGTATCGCCACGTGGAATTGCCGTTCGCCGCATCGAGCGACTCGAGGACTTCCTCGTTGCCGACGCGATGAAACAGGATGACGCGATTGCCGACGACAGCAGGGCCGGCAAATCCTTGCCCGATCTGCTTGCGCCACACGACCTTCGGACCCGCAGATCCCCACGTCTCGGCAAGAGGTGGTCCCCCGTAGGTGCCGTTGCGGTCGGGACCGAGGAATTGCGGCCAGTCGGTCGCCGCTCCAGTGACGACAGAGACGGCGATCATCGCCACAATCGAGACCAGTCCGAGACGCAGGGTTCTACGCATGCTCAGCGAACCGCAAATCCTTCGCGCGGGTTGAATTTCTTCCCGTCTGCTCTGACGGCGGATTCCCAGATCGCCGCCGGGCGGCCGTCTTTCATCGGTCGCCCTGTGATCGTGAGCTTCGTGCCGACCGGAAACTCACTCGGACGTATGCCAGCGCGCTGGAGCGTGCTCGGCCCCTCCGCCTCGAAGCCCCATGTCGTCACCTTGCCGCTCTTGTCTTTGACGTCGACGAGCAACCAGGAGTGCGGGTTCGTGTACTGGAATTCCTTGACGACACCTTCGACGGTGATGGTTTTCTTCTCCTCGAACATCGCCGCCGAATGGTGCGCAAACACCGGCAGCGACGCGATGACGAGGACACCACCCGTCAGCAGGCAGGCCCAGGCTCTGCGTGCAATCACGGCTTACCTCCTTTTTTGTCGTCACTCTGCGTAAAGGTCAGATCCTGGAACTGCGTCGATCCGTCCTGCGTTTGAAACACGGAGTTGTTCTGATTCTCACCGCAGTTCCAGTACCTGATACGCAGAGTCTTATCCGGATCGTCCAGTTTCACATATGACTGGCGCGCGTACCACGGCTCGACGAGCGCTGGCGGGTCGTAGACCCAGACATCGGCGCGAAGCGTCTTGGGGTCAGCCTTGTACCAAATCTCCACGGTCTCGACTTGATCAGTGTAGTCGGGATGGGCTCTCTGATAGATCCCCGATCGCAGCTGGTTCGTGTGGATCACGAGGCGATCGCCGTCCCAGAACCCTATGGAGTCGCCGTTATAAAGCGGATAGCGATCGGCGGCAGGGATGTGATCGCGCCCGTCGGTGTAGATCCGCCGAATGTCATTGACCATCTCATTGACGAGCCACGTCTGTTCAGGAGTCACGATGAACTCGCGCAGGAAGGGCTCGGTCAACCAGCGCGGGTGTCCGGGGGGAGCGCAGGTCGAAATCGGATCCCACTCGATCCCGTTTTTCACCCCCTCGATCCGCTTGCGCATTCGCTCTTCGTACTCAGGCGTCAACTTAGCGGTGGGCGGACCACCCTCCGGCGTTTCCGGATCGAATGCAAATCCGGCCACCGGTGCGCGCGTATAGACGCCGCGCCAGTCCGGCAGGCTGGTCCAGACCAGTCCCTGTCCGCCCTTGGCCTGTTCGCGTAACGCCTGGTAGAGCTCCGCCGCGGTCTTGTGCTCACGTCCGAGCGCAAGGTTCTCCTCTTTGGTGCGCTCCGGGCGTGAAGACGGGGCCGGGCTTCCGCCCGGCGCGTTTGCCGTCGTGCAGGCGGAGGCAAGTATTCCCACCACGATCATCGCCGCCGCTAACAACGCTGTCTCTGATCTCATCTCGAATCCTCTGGCGCGAGGGACGTGCAGGGAGGCTACCGCCGAGCGACACACAGGGTCAAATGATGGCGAGCGTCCTCGCCCTGCGAGCGCCCTCGGCGGCGTTCAAGTCGGCAGTATAGCGGCCCGAACCTTGCGACGCAGGTCCGGTATGCCAAGTAAAACCACACTCGAGCGGGCTCGCAAGGCGAAGCGCGCCGGCCGGGCCCCATCAACGCAAGCGGGCGAATTTGTACGTGAAGAGATTGATCACGTTCGAGAAGGAAAGCACGGCGCACGCTCGACCAAGCAGGCGATCGCCATCGGACTCTCCAAGGCTCGACGGGCAGGTGTCGATCTTCCCCCGCCGAAGAAAGGAACGACGTCGGCTCGGACGCGCCGAGCCGCCGAACGGGAGTTGAGCCAGGGCCGCAGCGGACGAAAGCGGACAGCGTCTGCCACACGTTCTCGCGCGGCCCGGCGTGCACTGAAGCATGAGGGTCACGCGGCAGGATCAACGGCGCAGTTATCGAAGCAGGCACGGACGGCAGCTCGAAAACGTTCTCGAGAGGCGCGCAGCGCTTCTGCTCGCCAGGCGGCGAGAACCAAGGGCGCCACCGGGCGTCGGGCCGCCGCTAAACGTGCGGCGGCAACCCGCCGGCGTCGCGCGTCCTCCTGATCGAAACGCCGCCGCGCATCACGGCCCGGCATCGTCGGCACGAGACGTGCTCGGCAGTCGGGTGGCCACGTGAGCAGCGCTGCTATGGATCGGCGTGCAGCACGCGGCCGTGTGGGGAATTCTGGCCGGTGTAATCAATTCCATTCCGTACTTCGGCCCGGTCATCGTCTCGGGCGGCCTGCTTGTCGTCGGCCTCGTTCAGGGAGGCGAGCTGGCCCAAGCGTTGCTAATGTCGGGCGTCGCGCTCCTGATTACGTCACTCGAGGCTGGTTGCTCACGCCGCTGCTGCTGGGCAAAGTTGAGAACATGAGCGCGCTGACGGTGTTCATCGGATTGATGCTGTGGACGTGATTGTGGGGTGCATGGGGTACGATCCTCGCAGTACCGACGCTGGTCATTTTGAAGTCGACGGCGGATCATGTTCCCGGGCTCGCGCGCGTGGGACGGTTGATGGCGCTATGAGTTCGCACGTGGACGCGCTCGCAGTTGAACGACATGGAACGACGCCACCTGTATCTCCTGGCGATTGCGTGTTCGACCGCCTTTATCCTGTTCGCCATTCTTCCCTGGCGCGGGTTCGATCCCGAAGCTCACTGGCACAGGGTCGGCTGGATTCCGTTTGTTTCCCGCCCGATTGGCGCGTTCGACATAGTCGGCAACCTTGTCTTGTTCGTCCCTCTGGGAGCTTCGATCACGCTGTTCGCGGGTCGGCCAGCCTTGCGTCGGACGGCGACCGCGGCGTTTGCCCTTTCTCTCTTCGGCGAGTGGTCCCAGATCTACAGCCGCTACCGCTTTCCGACCACGCAGGACATCCTGCTCAACGTAGTTGGGGCCGTGGTCGCGGCCTTCGGCGTGGACTACCTGAGGCGCCGGAAGCGGGAAGCGGAGGCCCGAAGGTCCGGGCAGGAGTCCGAAGCGCCGGGTCCAAGAGTTAAGGTAATGTACGGGTCTCCCGTTCCACCGGCGTTGATCAACGGCAGAGGCAAAGCTCGTGTGGATTGATCAGGACTTGGCGCAGACCCCCGTGAATGCGGGGACGGTCGAGCTCGACCTTTGCGACCTGGGTATTGTCGTACTGGACGCCGATGGCCAGGCCGCCTCGACCAACGACCGCGCTCGCCGACTGCTGCAAGCTGAATCACAGGCCGATCTGGATCAGCGGATAGGAGATCTGCATCAGGCGCTTAGAGAGGCACAATTCCTCAATGGGTCCACGGATGAGGCGTCCGTGGACGTCGCCGGCGTGGGCCCGATCAGCGTTCGAAGCTGTTCTGTCGCGGGCATGAACAACAACGGACGAGTGTTGCTGCTTCGTGACGCACGTGCGCTGACGAGCACCACGAGTCTTTTGCAGCAGGCGGCGCAGCACCGGTCGGCGACATTTCTCTCGCGCGACTGGGTGCACGACCTCAAGGGCATGCTGCACATCATCCGGATCAACTGCGCGCTGATCGGGCGGCTGGTGCAACGGGCCTCACCCTCGATCGATCAGGCGGCGGTGACGCGATGCCTCGATGCAATCCCGCGTGAAGTGGAGCGTCTCGATCGCTCGTTCGAATTGATATTCGGCGCGAAGCCGAGCGAACAGCCAAAGTCGTTCGATCTCGGGTCGATGTGCGAGCGTCTCAAGCAGTTGATTGCCGCGCGCGCCATTCGACAGCGAGTCGAGGTGGTTCTCGAGTTGAGCGGTGGCTCGAAAGAGATTTTTGGATTCGAGGACGTCGTGCAGGGCGCGCTCCTGAACGTGATCATCAACGCGCTCGAGGCGATGCCCGAAGAAGGTCGTTTGGTCATCAGCGCGGAAGGTGGCGCATCGGCGGTAACCGTTCGCGTAGCCGATAGCGGCGGGGGAATGCAACCTCTGCTACGAACGCGGCAGTGGCGACCACAATTTGTCAATGGTGGGCGTCAGACTGGGATAGGCTTGCATGTGACCCATTCGATCGTCGAGTCACACGGCGGTCGCATCGAGTGCACATCGAACGTCCCCCACGGGACGTCCATTGAAATCACCTTTCCATCAGCGGCTTCGACAGGAAGACTCGGACATGGCTCACGCACTCATCGTTGATGACAGCGCCAGCACGCTCGAAAGCCTCGAGCAACTGGTCAAGCTGGAAGGTTTCACCACGGCCACAGCGGCCACGATGGATCAGGCGCGCGCCGAACTCGCGAAGCAACTGCCTGACGTGGTGCTCGTGGACCTCAATCTGCCCGATGGCAGCGGCCTCAACCTGTTCGACTCGATCAACGGCCTCAGCGAAACGCCTCCTGCCGTCGTGCTCATCACCGGGCAGGCGAGCCTCGACTCGGCCGTCGAAGCGTTGCGACGGGGAGTATCCGACTACCTCACCAAGCCGCTCGACGTCGAGCGCTTGCGCAAGATCCTCCAGGACATTTCGCAAACCAAGCGATTGCCCGATGAATTGCGCGAACTCCGCTCCGAGCAGCAGCGGACCGGCCGTTTTGTCGGGATCGTCGGCCGCTCCGAGCCAATCGTTCGCGCGTGCGAATTGATCAGCCGCATCGCGCCGAGCAGCGCCAGCGTGCTCATCACGGGGGAGAGCGGGTCGGGCAAGGACGTGGTCGCTCGCGCGATTCACGAGCTGAGTCGCCGTCGGCATGGTCCGTGGGTCCCAGTGAACTGCGGCGCGATCTCTCCCTCGCTGATGGAGAGCGAGTTGTTCGGACACGAGCGTGGCAGCTTCACCGGCGCGGAACGCCGGCACAAGGGCTACTTCGAGCAGGCGACGCGCGGCACGCTGTTCCTCGACGAGATCACCGAGATGCCGATCGAGCTGCAGGTCAAACTGCTGCGTGTACTCGAGACAAATTCCATGTCTCGCGTCGGCGGCGAGCAGCCGATTCAAGTCGACGTGCGGATCCTTGCCGCCAGCAATCGCAACGTGCAGCAGGCCATTGACGACGGAAAGCTGCGGCCCGACTTGTACTATCGACTAAAGGTGTTCCAGATCGATCTCGCGCCGCTGCGCGACCGACGCGAAGACATCGCGCTGCTGGCGCAGGCGTTCCTGGAAGACCTGATTCAGAGCGAAGGGCGAACCAAGCGCTTCAGCGATCAGGCACTCACCGTGCTCGGACAGTACCACTGGCCTGGAAACGTCCGCGAGCTCCGTAACGTGGTGCACTTTGCCTACGTCCTCTCGGAAGATCTGATCGACGTCGACAGCCTTCCCGCCGAAGTCCAGCGCGGAGGGAAACAGACGGAGCCGTCGGTCGAGGCAAAGAACGAAACCGGTGGTGTATTGACCGTGCGCGTCGGTTCGACGATCGCCGAGGTCGAGCGGCGTCTGATCCTCGCCACGCTTCGCGAGTATCAGGAAGACAAGCCGAAATCGGCGAGCGTTCTCGGGATCAGCTTGAAGACGCTGTACAACCGGTTGAACCACTACCAGACCCCTGAGTCTGGCAGCGGCGGCCAGTCCGACGAGCAGCCACCATCTCCGTCGACGAAGGAATGGGAAGTTGTTCCGTAGAGCGGCCCGCTCCGTGGAGCGGCCCGCTCTCCGGAGCGGCCGCTACTCTCGACGTTGAGAGCGCAACTCGTCGTCGATCACCTGACTGAGCATCGGGGGATCGATCGGCTTGCGCAGGCGCGCGTTGACCGGCTGGTCGTGGCTGAAGACCTCGTCGGCCGAGGTCACCACTATGATCGGCATCGTGGTGCGACGCTCGCGCAGCGCAAGGCACAACGCCAACCCGGATAATCCCGGCATCCGCCAATCCGTCACGACGAGATCGGGCGCGCTGTCAGTTACCAGTGCCAGACCATCGGCGCCATTGCTCGCGGTGACAACGTCGTAGCCATAGTACTCAAGCAGAAGCGACAGCGCTTCACGCGCGTATGGATCGTCCTCGATCACCAGAATCCGCGCGGGCGGTTGCCTTCTGTGCGTTCTTCGCCGTCGTGCGACAGAAGGATGCTCGACCGGAGTCAGCGACTCTCGGGATGCCAGATTTCCCTGGCTGAGTGGCGCATGAGAGGCTGGAGGCCCTTCTATCGACCGCCGCCGTTGCCGAACTACCTGACTCATACAACTGGGTACTCACGCGGGTCTTGCCGGGTTCACACACGACCGGATATAGCCGGCCCACTAACTCAATCAACGCAAGGAGCACGTTTCATGCCCTCCAAACCGTGGCTTGAGAACGCGTGCCCGACCCAGAATTACAACGTACGCACGGCAGAGCTGCAGCTTGTACAAGTTTTGGCAGCGATTTTGACGGCCGTGGCCGCGAATCAGTCGTCATCCCGGCGCGACCGCGATTGGCCGTGGGGCTCGCGTCTTGCACACGACGAAGAAACAGTCAGGGCCTTGAAACTATCAACGCACTCCATCAGGTTCCCCCCGGCCCCGTCGCCTCAGGCAGGCACACCGCCTGCGGCGACGGGAGCCATTACTGCGTCTCCGCAGAACGCTGGCGCCGTTGAAACAGGCTATAGCGATGCTGCTCGAGCCAATCGAGCTTCTGCTGAAGATGAGTCACTTCAGGCGACGGGTACACTGGATGCCCTGCCGAAACGTCGCATCCGCCGATATCGTGCGTGGCCAGATAGCATGCGCGCCATCGTTGCTTGTACTTGAAGTACGTTTCCGCTTCACGTCTACTGCCCTCATCTGACTCTTTTGCGATACACGCGACCAGAAACACTGGGAGCAGCGCATAAGCAATAGAAGACGTCGCTGCCGCGCGCCGCAGCGCCATATAGAGCGCCAACATCCCCGGGAGCATGTACGGAATGTAACGGGACGCATTCGCTGACACGAAATCGAGGCAGATCCGGCCGATGGCCGTGCCCGCGGCAAAGAGCAGCGCAAACCCGGCAAGAGAGAATATCGCCGTCCAGAACGCGGACTCGGCGTGTGATTGGATCACGCGCACTCCCGCATACGCGACGAAGCCCATCACACCGATGGCCACCGCCGTACCCACGACGAGTTGCGAGCCAGTGCCTCCCGCAATGAAGCCGAACGGCCGCGCAAGGACAAACCCTGTGTAGGGCACGTACTCCCACGGACGCGGATGCGGGAACTGGAAGCAGGGAGTTGCCGATAACGGGACGAATCCGTGAAAGAAGAGAACCAATGTGCCTATCGCCGCGGCGACGCCCGTTCCGTAGATGACGCGGTCAAAGGCCGTGCGGTGCGGCTCGAATGCCATCAGCGAGAGCAGCAGAAGCGTGATGCCCCCGAGGAAGAGCGTGAAGCCGGTGTTGACGGCGAAGAAGTTCAGCAAGACGAGAGCGACACATCGCTTGACGGGAGCAGGGATCGTGAGGGCCAGTGCGTACGCCGTCAGGAGAAGGGCCGGCAACGGGCCATGCGCCAGATTCGGGGCTACGACATACGTCTCGGAACTCAACGTAGTCAGAAAGATGAGCGGGACCACGACGTCCCACGGACGCAGCGGCCCGCACAGGCGTTTGATGAGCCACAAACCCGCAGCTGTGGCGAGCAGCATCACAACTGCTGCGGCTGCCGCGTCCACTCTTCCATTCCATCCGGTCGCGGGATACAGGATCGCGATCAGCAGATTGCCCAGCCCCTGACGCTGTGGCCCGTGCTGCCAGCGGAACAGAGTCCACAGGCCCGACCCGTCGAAAAGTCCTTGCAGGAAGTCCCACTGATCCCAATACACGATGTTGACCGCATAACGATTGACGAAGTCGGCCAGCCGTATCGCCATGAAGACCATCGCGGCTACCACGAGCCATGGCGAGACGCGGGTGCTCATCCACGAGGGTCGCGAGCGCACGGCGGGCGTTACGTTGCTGGCCACGGTTGTCTTGGCAAGGATAGATTCTGAGCTGGGCCTTCAGGACATCGGCAAGAGCGCGGAAAGGAGCTGAAGGAGTTCGTCGTAATTCACCGGCTTTACGAGGTGTGCGTCGAATCCAGCCTCCTTCGTGCTCCGGCGGTCGTTTTCTTGTCCCCACCCCGTCAAGGCTACGATCACAATGGACTTGCCCCACGGGTGGCTGCGGATGCGTCGGCAGGCGTCTATCCCGCTGATTTTCGGCAGACCCACATCCAGGATTACGACATTCGGTCGCATCCGCTCGGCGGCCTCGACGGCGGCCAGCCCATCGTGAACGATCGATGTCTGGTGGCCGCTCATCTGCAGGAGTGTCGCTATTGACTCGGCACTATCGCGATTATCGTCGACGACGAGAATATGCCGTGTGCCGCCGTCCGGCGCATTGATCGGTGCAGGTTCGTCGAGCTCGGGCTCGGCCTCGAGGATCGGCAGACGCACTTCGAACTCACTGCCCAATCCACGACCCTCGCTGCGTGCGGTGACAGTGCCGCCGTGCAGTTGAACCAGGCGGCGCACGAGTGTCAGACCAATGCCCAGACCACGGCGCGGGCGCTCGCTGTCTTCATCGACCTGCGCGAACATCTCGAAAATTCCGTCGAGTTGGTCCGCAGGCATACCGATGCCGCTGTCTCTCACCAGGAGGACAACCTCATCTTTTTGGCGCTCCGCGGTCAGCCAGATGCGCCCCCCCGGCTCGGTGTATTGAGAGGCGTTGTTGAACAGATTGCTGAAGACCTGCGTCAGGCGAACAGGATCCCCGTCGAGATAGATCGGCTGGTCGGGAAGTGTGACGTCGATCGTCTGCTGATCGCGCTCCGCGAGCGGCCGGCTGGCTTCGACGGCGTGACGTACGATGGACGCGAGATCCACTCGCATTCTTCGCAGTTGCAGCTTGTCGCGCGTGATGCGGCTGATATCGAGCAGGTCGTCGATGAGACGAATCATGTGCGACAACTGGCGTCCCAGAATCTCGGTTGCGTGGCGGAAGAGCCTCGGATCGCCCTCTGAGCGGAGCAGAATCTCCAGCGAATGACGGATCGGGGCCAGCGGGTTGCGTAGCTCGTGGGCCAGCGTGGCGAGGAACTCATCCTTGCGCCGGTCGGCGTTGCGCAGCGCCGCGTCCACCTGCTTCCGCTCGCTGATGTCCCGCGCGACCTTGGACGCTCCGATCACGCGACCCGAATCGTCACGGACAGGTGACATCGTCAACGAGACATCCAGCATCCGCCCGTCCTTGGCCACGCGAACAGTTTCGAAGTGATCGACCCGATCCCCCTGCCGGATTCTCTCCAGAATCTTGCGCTCTTCCTGACGCAGTTCCAGGGGAATGATCAAATCAATCGACCGGCCAATCGCTTCCGCCGGCGAGTAGCCGAAAAGACGCTGCGCCGCCTCGTTCCACGAGAGGATGATGCCGTCCAGGGTCTTGCTGACGATGGCGTCGTCGGAGGCCGCGACGATGGCCGCCAAGAGCGACCGCGTTTCCTCCTCCCGCCGTTGCTCGGTGACGTCGAACATGAAGCAGCGGCTGTGAACGAATCGACCGCGTTCCCACAGGCTGCTGGAGTCGATGAGGACTTTCTTGACCGATCCGTTCTTGCAGCGTATCCGAGCGGGAAAGCGCTTGAGCGAATCGCCCTGGAACAGCCGCGCGAGCGCATCGTCAACGACGTCCCGGTCGACGTGAAAGCGCGAGACGTGACGGCCGACGTACTCTTCGCGCGTGTAACCGAGGAGATCGAGCAGCGCCTGATTGGCCCGCACAATCACGCCATCCGGTCCGAGCCAGAAGAGCGGTACGCTGGCGCTGTCGAAAAAGTCTGCGAGCTCCCGCTCGCTCCGCTCGAGCGCGACTTCAGCTTTTCGCCGCTCTGTGATGTCGCGAAACGCAAGGACGAAACCGATGATGCGTCCTTCCTCGTCGCGAAGCGGTGCCGTCGTGTTGTCGATCGGGCGCTCGGTCCCGTCCCCGGCGATGAGGATGGAACGATGAGGCAGTTCCACGGCGGCATCTTCGCGTAGTACCTGCGTCGTTGGATTCTCGATGACCTCGCCGGTGTGCGGGTGGACCACCTGGAAAACGTCGCTGAGCAACTGTCCGCGCGCGTCACGCTCGGTCCAGCCAAGCAACGTCTGCGCGACGGGATTCATCGACGTAATCCTGCCGCTCATGTCGGTCGTGATAACCCCATCGCCAATGCTGCTGAGCATTGTCTGGAGCAGTTCCTCGCGGCCGCGGACTCGCCGTCGCGCCGTCCGCATGGCGTTGCCGAGCGCGATGATGAGCGCGGAGGTCGCAAAGTAGGCGAGCGCCCCGACGAAGGACATTGCGTCCGCGAAGCCGAACGCCCCACGCGGCTCGATGAAGAGGTAATCACTGGCGAGATACCCGGAAATCGCAGCCAAGGTTGCAGGTCCATGCCCCCCGAGCCAGACTGAGGCCGCTATCGCGCCGTAAATCGTCACAAGTGGATAGGCATCGCCCAGCCAGGGGTCGATGAACCACCGTATCGCAACGGCAATTGCGGTGAAGGTGATAGCCAGCAGCGAGCCGAACCGGACCGAAAGACTCGCGAAGCTCGTGCGCAGGCCGGGCCGCGAACTCATGCCCGTTCGTCCAGGAGCGACTTCAGGGCCTCAGGATCGACAGGCTTCAGGAGATGGAGATCGAATCCGGCCTGACGGCTTCGGTCTCGATCGGCCGAGGATCCGTATCCAGTCAGAGCGACGAGGAAGACGCGATCACCGTCTGATTCAGCTCGGAATCGACGTGCGACCTCGTAGCCGTCCATTCCCGGCAGGCCGATGTCCACGAGGGCGATGTCCGGCCGGGCCGTCTTCAGAATTTCGAGACCGAGCACGCCATTCTCGGCGACGAAGACTTCGTGCCCACTGAGTTCGAGCAGTATCCGGTACATCTCGCAGGCGTCCTGGTTATCTTCCACGATCAACACGCGCTGTCTGCTCATTTCGGAGCGCATAAGCGAAGAACGTACCGGCGCGCTGCAGGCGAGGCCGGCGTTTAAAACGGTAGAGGTTGAAATGGAGTGACCAATCCCTCCGCCACACTTGGCGAGACTCGTGCATAGCGCAGGCGGGAACTTCTGCACTCTTTCATTTCATACGACACGGTTCTGAGGGCATGAGCAATCTCGATCGCTTCAGGATTCTTCTCGTCGAAGACTTCGACGACGCTCGCGAGCTGTACTCGACGTGCCTGCGATCATCGGGCTACGAAGTGATCGAGGTCGCGACGGGAATCGAGGCCGTCGCGCTCGCGCGCTCGGCGTCTCCCGATCTCATTCTCATGGATCTGCTCTTACCGGGTATGGATGGCTGGCAAGCCACCGCCGAACTGAAACGCGATCCTCGTGTCAGACACGTGCCCATTGTTGCCCTCACGGCTCACGCGCTCAGCGACGAGCGCGAGCGTATCGCCCGCCTGGGATGCGATGCGTTTCTCGCGAAGCCGTGCCTTCCACCTGACTTGATCCGCACCGTCGACCGCATCCTGGGGCGGCCAACGGCGCCACCGGAAACTACCTGACGTGCCCATTCACTCCGATCTCACGCGGCCACAGTCGGCGGGACTGGTCGAAGTGCTCGACCGCGTCCTGGACAAGGGACTGTTCGTTGGCGGCGACATCAAGATCTCGCTTGCCGAAGTCGAGCTCCTCACGATTCGAATCCGGCTGATTGTCTGCTCACTCGATAAGGCCCGTGAAATGGGGCTCGACTGGTGGACTCACGACCGGCATCTGTCGCCAGGCCGCACGACGCGGGGAAACGACGAGGCGCTCGAGGCGCGCGTGCAGGTGCTCGAGCGGCAGCTGCTGCAGGGCAACGGGACACGGTCACTGCGAAGCACCCGCGAACGTCGTCAAGCCAGCAGCCGCGCCACCAAGTGAGTTGTTGAAGGGAGAGCAGAGACATGCCCGTCGAACGTGCCTCCAGTGGAACCAGCCTCGTCGACGTCCTCGACCGCGTGCTCGACAAGGGGATCGTCATCGACGCGTGGGTGCGCGTCTCGCTGGTCGGCATCGATCTGATCACGGTCGAGGCGCGGGTCGTGGTGGCGTCCATCGATACCTATCTCAAATATGCGGAGGTGGTTTCGCAGGTCCCGCCGGCATCGAGATCGCTGTTCGTGTCGCCGGCCATGGAGGTCACGACGGCGAAGACGGTCGTCCGTGTCCCAACTGATGTCACGCGTCGTCGGGCGCGGGCCCGAGAAAGAGTCTCGCGCGAATGATGTCGCGATATATCCCATGCGAATCACTGCGGACGCCAAGCTGGGGCTGACGGAGTTCCTCCTCGGCACCGAGGATGTCGCCGCATGCGCACAGTACGGTCTCGACTGGTTGGCAACGCATGCCGGGGTGACTCGCGCCTTGTGCGCGGCATCGGTCGGCACCGATCCGCACCTGTGGGGCGTTGCCGGAATCGGCATTTCATCCGCGCGAACGGGCGCGTTCCAGATCGACCTGGTGAGGGGCCGCAATCGCCTCTCGCGCGTGGCGCGAGACGGCCGGCCGGTCTGGTTTGGTCCCGGTCGGCCCCGTCCCGACACCCCATTGGGCGGCCTCCCGTTTCACGCGATCCCGATGCGACCTGGCCGGAGGCGGCCGGCTCTCGGTCTCTTGCTCGTCGAGGGAAACAACGAACGCCCCGACGGCGCGCTTACCTGGTTCGTGCGCGTCTTCGGTGCCAAGCTGGGGCGGTTGCGATCGCGCCATGCCTTCAGTGATCGCGGGCTCGATCGCGAACGCCGATTGCTCTTCTCGGTGGTCGATGTCGCATGAAAAAAAATCGTGTTGACGAATGCGCAGAGCAAGCTGCTCATGGGCAACACGCGGGCAGAGCAGTTGCTGGCGTGGTCCGAAGACACCAGCGAAGGGCGCCGCCACGCGCTCGAGCTGAACAACCTCCACTTCTCGTCGGCGCTGGCCGGCGCTTCGGTCGGCGGCTTTGGTCCGCGGGAGGTCATCCTCGTCGATCCCGAGGACGGCTCCGACCTGTTATTCGAGCTCCTCACCACACCGCTGGAGGCGGAGCGAGGACAGAGTGCCTTTGTGTCCGTCCTGCGCAACGTGACCGACTTGGGGCGCGCGACGAGGGAAATCGAGGACAACTACAAGCGGCTGCGTGCGGCAGAGGCACAAGCCCGCGCCGAACGGCGGCGAATCGAGCAGGTCATCCACTCGGTCGTCGATCCAATCATCGTCAGCAACGCCGCCGGAAAGATCCTGATGACGAATCGCCCGGCGGAGCTGCTCTTCACGGCTGGCGACCACGACGGGGAGGCGCTGCGTCGAGCACATGCCAATGTTGCGCGATTCTCGTCGTTCGTCGGGCTGTTGATGAGCGGAACCGCTGACCTCGTGCGAGAACGTATAACGCTGACCGACCCGCAGACCGATCGACCGATTCCGATGGAAGCCGTGGCCGGCAGAGTCCTTGCCGGTCGGTCCGAGCTTGCCGCTGTCGTCACCGTCCTGCACGACTTGACTGAGGCAGTTGAGCGGGAGCGACTGTTTGCGGAGTTGAAGCTCGCCTCTAGTCAGCTCGAGATGCGCGTCAGCGCCGCGACCACTGAGCTGGCAACCCAGAATGAGCTGTTGCGGCGTCAGGCGCTGGCGCTGGAACACGCGTCCGCGGCCAAGTCGAGGTTCCTGGCGAGCGTCTCACACGAGTTTCGCACGCCGCTCAACGCCATCCTCGGCTACACGTGGATGCTGCTGCAGAACATGGCCGGGACGTTGAGCCCTGAGCATCGGCGTATGGTGAGCAAGATCGATTCGAACAGCCGGAACCTTGCCGCCCTCATCAACAACGTGCTCGACATCTCCCGCATCGAAGCCGACCAGATCGTCATCGAGTTGACGACGTTTGCCGTCGAGCCGCTCGTGAGGGAGGTGCTCGACGAGCTCGAGACCGTGATCAACGCATCGGCGGTACCAGTGCTCTCGCAGGTATCCGATCAACTGCCAGCGATCAGGAGCGATCGGCAGAAAGTCAAACAGGTTCTGGTGAACCTGCTGTCGAACGCACTGAAGTTCACGGCCACGGGCACGATTCGCATCGAAGCGACGGTCGCGGAAGAGCGCGGATCGTGGCGCATCGCCGTGCACGATACAGGCATCGGTATTGCGGCCGCCGACCGCGAACGAGTGTTCGAGGCGTTCGAGCAGGCGGGGCCCGCGGGCACGGTGTCGGCCGGCACGGGCCTGGGTCTCGCCATCTGCCGGCGCCTGGCCAGACTTCTCGGCGGCGACGTCAATGTCGACAGCTCACCGGGTGTGGGCTCGACCTTCGTCCTCACGCTGCCGCTCGAGCCTCAGAGGTTGATTCCGCCTGACGTCACGGAGCGTACGACGGCGCGCGCGCTCGCGGGCGTTGGCGTCGTGAATGAGGGAGCGCAATCGTGAGAGTGAAGCCGAGAGAGACGCAGAACCGCTCGCACCAGAGCGTCGCCAGACGAGCCGCGATCACTCGATCGTTGAAGACGAACACTGCCAGCAAGCCCCTGCGGCGCCCGGCGGCGCCGACCGTCGACGCCGCCTGCGATCAGGCGCGACGCCGGGCGATGGGGAAGTACGTCTACTGCATCATTCGCGCGACCGAGCCGATGGCGTACGGCCCGATCGGCCTGGGGGCCGATCCCCCCGAGGTCTACACGATTGCGCGCGGTGACCTCGCGGCCGTCGTTTCTGACGCCCCGCTCGAGGTGCTCGACCCGACGCGCGACAACGTACTCGCTCATCAACGCGTCAACGAGACCGTCATGAAGCAGCAGACAGTGTTGCCAATGTCGTTCGGGACGGTGTTCAAGACGCACGACGATGTCGTCGAACTGCTCCGGTCGGCCTCGGACGCGTTCTCCGACGTGCTGAACAAGATGGAAGCCAAGCTCGAGTTCGGTCTGAAAGTCGTCTGGGATCGCGATGCGATCATTCGCGAGATCGAGCATGACGACGACGACATCCGCCGCGTGAAAGCCGAGCTGCAGGCACACAAGGGCTCGACGTATTTCGCGCGCATGCAATACGGGCGGCTGGTCGATGCCGCTCTCCAGACGAAGTCGGAACAGTATGTCGCCGACACGTTCGCCGCGCTGCGGGGCGCGTCGGTCGCAGCGCGCTCGAACAAGCTGATTGGCGAGCGCATGATTCTCAATGCCGCGTTTCTCGTCAATCGCCGTGATGCGCGCGAGTTCGACCGCTGCGTCAAGGCGTTGGGCGCGCGCTACGACAAGCTGACCTACAAGTACACAGGGCCATGGCCGCCGTACAACTTCGTCAACATTCGACTGAAGCTGGAGCGCGCCTGAGATGTTCATCCTCGATTCGCTCTTCGTTGGCGGGCTGCGGTTTGTGATCGAGAAGATCGCCGACGTCGCGGAGCGTGAGATGCACGATCCGGAACAGTGGCGAGCGATGCTGCTCGAGTCGCAGCTCGCGTACGAGAACGGAGAGATCACGGAAGCAGAGCTCGCAGTACGCGAGCGCGAGATTCTCGCGCGGCTGCGTGAATTGCACCCCGATAGCAGTGGCGTCGTGCTGTCCACTGAGGATCTGGAAGGCATCGACGTCGAAGCGGACGTCGGCGACTCTCCCGACTGAGGACTGATGAGCGAACTGATCTACGCACATTGCGCTTTACGTGCGCGGTCGCGCCCCGCGGTCACGCCCCGATGGCCGCGGATGCCCCGAGGCAGTGTGCCGCGCGCCCTGGATCTGGGTCACGGGCTGTGGGTCATCGTGTCAACGGTTCCCGCCAGTGAGTACCAGCGCGGCCTGGCCGAACGGCTCACGGATGTCGAATGGGTGGCAGAATGCGGCGTCGCGCATCATGACGTCATCGCGCGCGCAACGCAGGGGCGCGCGGTCGCCCCATTTCGCCTGCTCACGCTGTTCCGGTCGGACGAACGGGTGATTGCCGAAGTCACACGACTGCGATCGCGAATCGAACGCGCGCTCGATCGCATAGACGATCGGCGCGAGTGGGTGGTCCGCGTGGCTGCTGTGTCGTGGGCCGCGACGCCGGCGCGCGCGCGAACGGCCAGGAGCGGGACATCGTACTTGATGGCGCGGGCGGCGCAGCCGTCGGGTCGCGGGGCCGCGACGCCGGACGCTCGCCGTGTCGCACGCAAGCTGGTAGCGGAGTTGAAAGAGTACGCC
>Ga0075423_10002109_pt1 | contig 17910 bp, 15 predicted proteins | sample SoiMethybrSBSTD2_FD_80114 | JGI IMG/M metagenome (GOLD analysis project Ga0075423, IMG submission 80114) | Bulk soil microbial communities from a Populus tree surrounding site in Tennessee, USA - Soil MetaG P. TD hybrid SBSTD2 | ecosystem: Environmental > Terrestrial > Soil > Tree plantation...
GCCGAGGCGGCCTTCGGCAAGATCGTCGCCCTCGGGCTCGCCACCAACAATCTCGCCGTGAAGTTCCTCTTCCGCCCGGGGAGCACGGACTTCTGGCCCGACACCAAGATCAGCGGGCCGTATCCCGTGTGGCTGCGTCAGATCGCCCTCCAGATGAAGGAAACAAAATCCTGTCTAAGAATAGTCGGGCATACGAGCCGCACCGGCTCCGAGGTGAACAACGAGCGGCTCTCGCTGCGGCGCGCCGACTTCATCAAGGGCCGTCTGGTCACGGAGTCGCGCGAGCCCGCCTCCCGCATCGAGACCGCCGGGGTCGGCTCGCGGGAGAACATCGTGGGGAGCGGCACCGACGATCAGCGGGACGCGCTGGACCGGCGGGTGGAGTTCCGCGTCATCCCCTGTCCCGGGGCCTGAGCGTGACCAAGCTGCACGTGGAGCGGGTCGAGCGCGTCGTCATCCTCACCCTGGACGCGCCCGAGGATCAGAACCGTCTCACCCGCGACGTGCTGCTCGCCATGCAGAGCATCGTCGACGAGCTCGGCGCCGACGAGGACGCCCAGGCGGTGGTGGTGACGGGCAGTGGCTCCGAGTTCTTCTCCATGGGCATTCTCAACCCGATGGTGCGGGCCGCCTACACCAAGGAGCAGATCCTCGACCTCGTCCGCATCGCCAACCGGCTCTACGATGCGCTGGAGGCGCTTCCGCAGATCGTCATCGCAGCATACAACGGCGCGGCCCGCGCGGGCGCCGCGGAGCTCTCCCTCGCCTGCGACATCCGGCTCGCCGCCGCGCACGCGACCTTCCGGCTGCCCGAGGCTCTGTGGGGCGGCTTCCCCGGCGCGGGCGGCCCCGTGCGCCTGCCCGACATCGTGGGCCGCGCTCGCGCGCTCGAGCTGATCTGCACCGGCCGCGAGATCGACGCGGCCGAAATGCTACGCCTCGGGCTGGTCCTCGCCGTCCATCCTGCCGATCGCCTGCGCGCGGAAGCGCACGCGCTGGCCGCGCAGATCGGCGCGAGCGGGCCCATCGCCATCCGCGGCGCCAAGCGCATCATGAGCGTCCGCCGCGCCGAGGGCTTCGCCGCCGCGCGCATGCTCTCCGACCGGCTCCGGCATCAGCTCGAGTGGAGCCGCGACGTCGACGAGGGCATGGCCGCGCACCGCGAGGGGCGGCCTCCGCGCTTCGCCGGGCGCTAGCGCGCCCCGCCGACGCCGCGGCCGCTCGCGTCAGCTCTTCACGCGCTCCACCATGATCTTGATGGGACGCCCCGACGTGTGGAGCGTCATCCCGTACAATTTCTCGCCCGAGCGCTGCAGCGGCGTCGAAGCGCCCGACGAGCTCCTGAGAGTCACGCTGTTTCCCCTCGTCTCGATCACGCCCGACTCGACGATGGGTCCCGCGCCCCAGCGCTTCGCGGTCATCTGATACGTGCCGTCGTCCTTGACCTCGAGCGTCACCTGACCCTCGAGCTGTGCATCCCCGCCGACCTGATAGAATTCGCCGCGCCAGATGCCGGCCAGCTCGGTCGGGCGCTGCTCGATGACGCCGGAGGTGGCGGGGGGCGTGTCCGATTTCGCCGCAGTGCTCGTGGTCGAGCAGCCGGCGGCGCCGGCGACCAGTGCGAAGGACGCAAAAGCGGCCACGATCTCACGGTGTTTCATTTCGAAACCTCCCAGGCCCAGTGGCGCAATGCTTCTACCCTTGCGATGCTGGGCGCCGGGCGGTCGGTTCTCCGGGAGCGATCGCCACGAAGATGTGATCTGCGCCCTTCAGGCGACGTCCTCGTACACGGCGGCGCGATGCGTGGCGGGGAGGAAGGCGCAGACGAGATGGCGCGCGCCGTCGAACGAGATCGTGTGCGCACCGGGCTCGGTCCGCACCGTCTCGACGCGTGAAAACCGCGTGGTGTCGAACACCTCGATGACGCCGGGATCCCCGATCGCGACGTAGACCCGCCCACGGCGGGAGTTGAGGAACACGACGTCCGGCACGCCGGCGATCCTCTCCGCGGTCAGGATCTCGCCTCGCTCCGCGTCGATCTCGAGGAAGACGCCGGCGTCGCAGGCGCAGTAGAGCCGCCGTCGGGCCACGTCGATATCGAGCCCGTGCGGCCCGGCATGCGGAATCGGAATCACCCGCCGCACCTCGAAGGGGTCGCCGGCCTCCAGCACGGCGATCTGAGGCGGATCCATGATGTTCACGAAGAACGCGTCGGTCACCGGGTCGTGAACCGTCCACCGCGTGCGCCCGGCCACCGCGACATCCGCGAGCCGTTGCCGCGTGGCGAGATCGAGGAGCGACACCGTGCAGGAGCCCGGGATGGCCGGATCGCCCACGTGGGCGGCGAGCACCCGGCGCCGTCCCGGATCCAGCGCGAGGCCGTTGGGCCGCACGCCCACGCCGATCTTGGTGACGACGGACGCGGCGTCCGGCGCGAAGAGACCCACGGTGTTCTCCCCGCGATTCGACGTGACGATGAGCTCGGGCGCGACCACGGCGAGGGCGCCCGCCACCGCGGGCAGCCCCCCCACCGAAGCCACGTGCTTCCCCGCGGCGACGTCGAGCACGTCCACCGCGTCGTTGGCGGTATGGGCGACGTAGACGCGGCCGCTCCGCTCGAGCACGGCCGCATGGTCGAAGCCGCCCGTCCCGACGTGGGGCGGAAGGTCGATGAAGCCCAGATGACGCAGCGGCATGGCTAGCGCCGGGCCGCGAGGTCCGCGACCAGCTTCTCCACGTTGGCCACGATGCGGTCCCGCGCGGCCGCGTAGCCCTCGCTGACCGCGGGCACTTCCCACTGCTCGACCCCCTGGCCGCGGGTAGGCGTCAGCTCGCAGCCGAAGCTCACGACGCGGCTGGCCGTCTCCAGGTCGTGCACGGTCACGGGCCGGGGCCGGCTCAACCCCGGACGCAGCCCCTCGGCGGCCAGCCCCTTCACCGCGGCGCCGGCCAGCTCGGAATCCGGCTCGGTGCCCGCGGCGACCGCGTCCATCGAGAGGCCGCGCGCGGCGGCAAGGCGGCGGAAATGCGCCGCGGCCACCACGCTCTTCGCCGCGCCGTGCAGACATACGAAGAGCACGCGGGGCGGCGCCGCCGTGCGCGCCTCGGCTCGGCAATAGGCGTAGAGCGCGTCGTACATGGGGAACTGTCGCGCCATGTTGTCGAAGTCGTCGCGGCTCGTCACCTGGAAGCCCGTGGCCGCCGCGTAGAGCCCGGCGGATTCCGGCGTGAGCCGCCGGTCGTCGGTGTCGGCCCCGCGGACGATCAGCGCCAGGGCGGCGAGCCCGGGGTCCGCCAGCTCGTAGCGCTCGAGGAACGCGTCGAACGAGCAGTGGGCGCCGTGATGGCCCAGCTCCACGTTGGGAATGTCATAGGGAATGGCGCCTTCGCGCGCCGCCGCCTCCCGCACCTGCGCGGCGGGCACGAACAGGAATTCGGGCTTGGGATCGACGAAGCGGCTGATGAGCCAGGGGCACGCGATCCGGTCGACACGGGCACGTTCGCGAGTGATCCACTTCATGGCATCCTCCAGATGATGATGCCCACCACCGCGCCGGCGGCGATGAGCAAGGGTTCGGGCACCTTGAACCGCCAGCTAATGCCGAGCACGGCGAGCGCGATCAGCACGGTCGGCACGTCGATGATGGCGCGCCGGGCGAGGACGAAGCAGGCCCCCGCGATGGTCCCCGAGGCCGCCGCGGTCACGCCGGCCACGAAGGCCTTCACCTTCGGGTTCGCGCTGATGCGGTCGAAATAGGGATACGGGATCACGACGAAGAGATACACGGGCAGGAACACGCCCACCGCCGCGGCCACGGCGCCGGGGAAGCCCGCCACCAGGTAGCCGATGAAGGCCACGGTGATGACGATGGGGCCGGGCGTGAGCATCGCCACCGCCACCGCGTCGATGAACTGCTGATCGTTGAGCCAGTGGTACTGCTGCACCACGCCGGCGTAGAGGAACGGCACGATGGCCAGGCCGCTGCCGAAGACGAAGGCGCCCGCCTTGGCGAAGTACACGAGGATCTGCGCCAGCAGCTCCGGCGTGGCGGCCACCGCCAGGCACGCGGGCACGCGACGCTTGAGCCAGACCGGCGGCGCCTGCGCCACCATGGCGACCACCCCGGCGAGCAAGAACAGCCAGAGGATCTCGGACTCGGTCCACGCGGTGACGACCGCCAGCACCGCGAAGATCACCCACTGCACCCGATCCTTCGCGATCGTGAGCTTGGCGAGCTTGTACGCGGCGAGCACGATGATGCCGATCACCGCGGCGCCCACGCCGTAGAAGGCCGCCTGCATCCATGGCAGCCCGCCGAAGCGCACATAGAGCCAGCTGATGGCGAGGGTCATGATGAACGACGGCAGGATGAACACGGCCGACACGAGGGTGGCGCCGGCCACGCGCGAGTGCACGTAGCCCAGGCAGATGGCGAGCTGCGCGGCCAGCGGACCCGGCGCCAGCTGGGCCAGCGCCAGCGACTTCATGTACTCCTCCTTCGAGAACCAGCCGCGCTGCTCCACGAGATCACGCTGCATGTAGCCCACGAGGGCGACGGGCCCGCCGAAGCCCAGGCTGCCGAGGTAGAGGAAGTACTTGAGCAGCTCGGCGGTGCTGGGACGCGTCACGGAGGCGGCCGGCGGCATCTGCGTCATGGCCGGGCCCATGCGCCGAGCGCCACCAGCCGGCTCCGGAGCACGCCCACCGCGGCGCCTCCCAGCATCACCTTCATGGGTGTCACGCGCGAGAGGTGCAGCACCGCCACCGTGGCCACCAGCACCAGCGTCGCCAGCGGATCCGGCGCCGCCGAGCGCCACATGCGCAGGATGGCGACCACCATCACGCCGATGACGGCCGGCACCACGCCCTGGATCACCGCCTTCGCCCAGGCGAGGCTCCGCATCCGATCGAAGAGCGGCAGCACGGCGAGGGTCACCACGAACGAGGGGAGGAACATCGCGAGCGCTCCGGCGAGGGCGCCGACGGCGCCGTGAAGCTTGTAGCCCACGTAGGCGGCCACCATCAGAATGGGTCCCGGCGTGAGCTGGCCCAGCGCCAGGCCGGCGATGAACTCCTCGGGCGAGAGCCAGTGGAGGCGCCGCACCACCTGCTCCTCCATCAACGCGATCATGGAGAGCCCGCCCCCAAACGTGAACGTGCCGATCGTGGCGAAGAGCGCCACCAGCGAGCCGAGCCCCGGCGTCTCGCCCGGCGCGCCCGGTAGCGCCGCCTGTGTCCACCGCAGGAGCGCGATGCCGACGAGAGCGACGGCGAGGGCGAGCACCGCGACCCCGCCGAGACGGCGCGAATGGAAGAGGAACAGCCCCACGGCGCCGGCGAGGAGCAGAATCGTCACGGTGCCCAGCGGGCTCGCCAGCGCGGCCAGCGCGGCGGCGAGGGCGATCAGGCGGTGCGGCAGCGCGCGCAACACCGACGACCCGAGGCGGTAGACCGCCAGGACGAAGACCCCCAGCACGACCGGCCCGAGACCGTAGAGGGCGCCGCGGACCATCGGATGCACGCCCAGCGTGGCGTAGGCCAGCGCGAGGGCCAGCATCACGACGAAGCCGGGGAGGGAGAAGCAGAGGCCGGCGAGGAGCCCGCCCCGCCACCCCGCGCGCACATAGCCTAGGAAGATGCTGAGCTGCACCATGGTGGCGCCCGGCAACACGTTCACCAGCGCCACGCCCTCGAGGAATCGTGGCTTGGTCACCCACTGCCGCGCTTCCTGGAACTCTGCCTGCAACATGCCGAGAATTGCCGGCCCGCCGTAGGCGGTCGAGCCGACCTTGAAAAAGCTCGTGACGATCTCTCGCCAGGGAGGCGCCGCCGACTCGGCGGCCGCGGGCTGACGCGTATGCTCACTCATCGATCGCGACCTCCGTGCCCCGTCCCTGGGCGCGCGCGGCCTCGTAGACAGCGACGGCGGCGGCGACGTCTTCCAGGGCGGTGCCCGAGCTGTCGAACACCGTGATCTCGTCCTCGCGGGTGCGGCCCGGACGCCGCCCCGACACCACGTCCGCCAGCTCCGCGTGCACCGCATCGCGCGCCATGAGCCGGGCCGCGAGCGCGTGCTGCAGCTCGCCGATCTCCGCGCACTGCTCGAGGACGTCGACCACCAAGGTGGCTTTGACCACCAGCTCGGGCTCGAGTTCCTGCTTGCCCTGATTGTCAGCCCCCACCGCCGCGATGAACATCCCGGGCGACACCATGGCGCATGTGACGAAGGCGCGGCGCGACGGGGTGCAGGTCACCGCCACGTCGCTCGCGCGGAGGGCGGCCTCCAGGTCCTTCGCGGCCTCCACGTGAAGGCCCAGCCGCTCCCCCGCCCGCGCGGCCATGACCTCCGCGCGCCCGTGGTCCAGGTCGAGCACCCACGCGCGCTCGAGGGGCAGGACCGCCAACAACGCGGCGAGCTGAATCTCCCCCTGCACGCCGCAGCCCACCACCGTCGCCGTGCGCGCGTCGGACCGCGCCAGGTATCGCGCTGCGACCGCGGTGGCCGCGCCCGTGCGCAGGGCGGTGATGCTGCCCGAGTCCATCACCGCCAGCGGCGCGCCGTGCTCGGCATCCGCCAGCACTACCGTGCCGCGAATGGTGGGAAGTCCGTGGCGGCGCGGGTTCTCGGGGAAGTTGGCGTTGGTCTTGGCGGCGAAATAGCGGCGCTCGCCCGCCAGTCCCGCCGCCTTGATGTGGAAACTTCCACCCACCGCGTGTACGGCGAGCACGCCTGGGCCGAGGGCACGGCCCTCGGCGTGGAGCCGGAAGGCCCCCTCCACCGCCTCGATGCAGTCGGGCAGCGTCAGGAGATCGAGCACGTCGCGCCGGGAGAGGATCAGCATCAGCTCTTCCGCGGCGTCGTGGCGTAGAGGCCCTCGAAGAGCGCCATCCCCTGCGCGAGCACCTGATGGTCGTCGGCGGACGCGGCGAGGAGCGCCCGCACCGACACGTCGATGCCGCGGGCTTCCTCGTGGGGGAACTTGCCGTCGCGCAGATCCGCCTCGTGCACCAGCTCGGCGAGGCGTGTGAGGCGGCGGTCACGCAGCTTGGCGCGCTTCACCAGGGTCTCGAAGGTGCAGTCCTCGCCCTGATGGGAGAGCTCCACCCCGGGCGCGTCGAAGGGAATCGCGTCTTTGGGAAACTCCGCCGGCGGCGCGAAGACGAACTGCGCCTCGGGATCGATGAAGCGCCGGATCAGCCAGGCGGAGGCGATGCGGTCGATATGCGGCCGGGGCCGCGTGACCCACTTCCGGCCGCGCAGGGTGGAGAGGTCGATGGTGGGACGCGGCTCGCGGGCCGCCGCCTCCGGACGCCGTGTACGCATGGCAATGACCTCCTCCAGGCGGCGCACCTCCGCGCCGCCCGGGGCGTCGAAGAAATCGACCTCGCGGAGCCGCTGATGGTCGCGGGCCAGCCGGACCAGCTCGTCCTGCACCGCCGCGCCGCGGCTCTTCTTGTCCAGCCGCTGAATGACGCGGCGATAGCGCGCGGCGAGCTGGCGATAGTCCCGATCGCGCGGCTCGTGGAAGAGGCGCCGCACCGAGTCGGTCCGGAGATTCTCGATCTGCTGCACGCGGATCAGCGTGGCCTCCCCGCCCTCGCGCTCGATCTCCTGGGCCAGCCACTGGAAGTCCTCGTAGCGCTCGGGGGTGTCCGGTAAGAGATAGGCCGAGCGCTTGAGGGGCACCGCGCCCAGCGAGCGCAGCCGCCGCCAGACCCGCACGCGGAGGCTCGAGGGCTTCGGGGGCAACCCCACCAAGAGGAGGAGCAGGGTCGGGGACGTTTCACTCATGTTCCCTGATGTAACAGTAGTTACATCCCCAGTCAAGCGATTTGTTCGTGGCCCCGCCTCGCGCGCTTGCGGCCGCGCGTAACCTGAATGGGTGGCCCGGCGTAACGACAACGTCAAACGGTCGAGACGACATCCGACGGTTCCACATCGAGCTGCCGACGGGCGGCTAGGCGGGGGGTGCCGGCCATGAGCGAAGCCACGTCCTTCGACACCGAAGAGCTCCGTCCCGCCCGACCCTGCACGGTCGTCATCTTCGGCGCCGCGGGAGACCTCACCAAGCGCAAGCTCCTGCCGGCTCTCTACAACCTCAAGGCGAACGGGCTCCTGCCGCGCGAGGTCGCCATCGTGGGCGTCGCTCGCAGACCGATGACCCACGAGCAATTCCGCCAGGAGCAGTCCAAGGACATCGCCGAGTTCGCCACGATGCCGGTGGAGGAGAAGCTCTGGACCGAGCTCCGCGAGGCGCTGTACTACCAGGCGGGCGAGTTCGGCGACGCCGCCGTCTACACGCGCCTCCCCACGCTGCTCGACGAGGTGGCCCGCGAGCACGGCACCGGCGGCAACGTGCTCTTCTATCTCGCCACCCCGCCCAACTTCTTCGGGGAGATCGTCCGCCGCCTGGGCGAGGCGGGGCTGACGCGAGAGGAGCACGGAGCGTGGCGACGCGTCGTCATCGAGAAGCCCTTCGGGCGCGACCTCGAGTCGGCCCGCGCCCTCAACGCGGAGATCGGGCGGACGCTCGCCGAGTCCCAGATCTACCGGATCGATCACTACCTCGGCAAGGAGACGGTTCAGAACATCATGGTGTTCCGCTTCGCCAACGGCCTCTTCGAGCCGATCTGGAACCGCCGCTACGTGGACCACGTGCAGATCCTGGTGGGCGAGACCGTCGGCGTCGAGGACCGCGGCGGCTACTACGAGACCGCCGGCGTGCTGCGCGACATGATCCAGAATCACATGTTCCAGCTCCTGGCCCTGATCGCCATGGAGCCGCCCGCCGCGTTCGAGGCCGACGCTGTCCGCGACGAGAAGGTCAAGGTACTCAAGGCCATCCGCCCCATGCGCCCGGAGGAGGTGCTCACCAACACCGTACGCGGCCAGTACGGCGAAGGGACACTCTCCGGCCAAAAGGTACCCGCCTATCGGTCCGAGCCGAAGGTCTCGCCGACTTCCACTACGGAGACCTACGCCGCGCTGCGCCTCCACGTCGAGAATTGGCGCTGGGCGGGCGTCCCGTTCTACCTGCGGTCGGGGAAGCGGCTGGCGCGGCGTGACACCGAGATCATGATCCAGTTCCGGCGCCCGCCGCTGCTCCTGTTCGACCAGGTCGGCGCCTCCACCATCGAGCCCAACCGCCTGGTCCTGCACATACAGCCCGACGAGGGCATCGAGATCCAGATGAAGGCCAAGCGGCCGGGTCCGACCGTCCACCTCAACACGGTGAAGCTCGACTTCTCGTACCGCGACTTCGGCGAGACCCGCGCGGCAACGGGATACGAGCGCCTGCTCTACGACGCCATGGTCGGCGACGGCACCCTCTTCTACCGCGCCGACATGGTGGAGACGGCCTGGAAGATCGCCACGCCCATCCTGGACGTCTGGCACACGCTGCCGCCCCGCGACTTCCCGAACTATGCCGCCGGCTCGTGGGGTCCCGCCAGCGCGGAAACGCTGATCAGCGCCGATGGCCGCGCCTGGTGGGTGAGCCCCTGACGGGCGCTCCGCCCGAGGAGATCCGACCATGACCACCATCAAGCCCGCGGTGCCTACGGCCACCGCTAGCCCACGCCGCGCCCTCGGTAACGCCCGCCTGGGGATGGACGCGGCGGCCCTCGGCGACAGCGTGCTCCAGCATCTCGAGTACACGCTGGCCGAGCTGCCCCGGCACGTCGACAGCGAGTGGGAGCCTTACGTCGCCCTGGCCACGGCCGTGCGCGACCGTCTCGTCGAGCGGTGGATCAGGACGCAAGATACCTACTACGAGCAGGATCCCAAGCGGGTCTACTATCTGTCGCTCGAGTACCTGATGGGCCGCACGCTCGGCAACAGCCTGCTCGCCCTGGGCATGCTCGACGCATGCGGTCAGGCCTTGACCGAGCTCGGCTACCGGCTCGAGGACCTCCGCGAGGCGGAGTGGGACGCGGGCCTTGGCAACGGCGGCCTCGGGCGCCTCGCCGCGTGCTTCCTCGACTCCCTCGCCACGCTCGGGTATCCCTCCTACGGCTACGGCCTTCGCTATGACTACGGCATTTTCCACCAGCGCATCGTGGACGGCGCGCAGGTCGAGGTACCCGACGCCTGGCTCCGCTACGGGAACCCATGGGAGATCGCCCGGCCCGGCGACCGGTTCCGGGTGCAGTTCTACGGCCGCGTCCGCACCTACACGAACGCGGGCGGACGCCTGGGCCACGATTGGGTGGACACGCGGGACGTCCTCGCGACCCCCTACGACACGCCGATTCCCGGCTACGGGACGCCGACGGTGAACACGCTACGCCTCTGGGGTGCGCGGGCGGTGCAGGAGTTCAACCTCGACGAGTTCAACGAGGGTGACTACGTGGGCGCCATCGAGGCGCGCGCCCGCTCCGAGAACATCTGCCGCGTGCTCTATCCGAACGACAACGTGTTCGTGGGTCGCGAGCTGCGCCTCGCCCAGGAATACTTCTTCGTGTCCGCCACGCTCCAGGACATCATCCGGCGCTACAAGAAGCGCTACGAGATGCACGATCGGCCCCGGGGGCTCCAGACCTTCGACCGCTTCGCGGACAAGGTGGCCATCCAGCTCAACGACACCCACCCCGCGCTGGCCATCCCGGAGCTCATGCGGCTGCTGGTGGACGTCGAGCAGCTCGGCTGGGACGAGGCGTGGGACATCACCACGCGGACGTTCGGCTACACCAATCACACCGTCATGCCCGAGGCCCTGGAGCGCTGGCCGGTGTCCCTCTTCGGCGCCATGCTGCCCCGGCATCTCGAGATCGTGTACGAGATCAACGCACGCTTCCTCGCCCAGGTGCGCCAGCGCTTCGGCCCCGACGACGGCCGCGCCCGGCGGCTCTCCCTCATCGAGGAGGACGGCGAGCGGCGCGTCCGCATGGCCCATCTGGCCATCGTGGGCAGCCACGCCGTCAACGGCGTGGCGCGCCTGCACACCGAGCTCCTCACCCGCGAGGTGTTCCCGGAGTTCCACGAGCTCTGGCCGGGCAAGTTCACCAACAAGACCAACGGGATCACCCCGCGCCGCTGGCTGCTCAAGTGTAACCCCCAGCTCTCCGCGGTGATCTCGGAGGCGGTGGGCACGCAGTGGATCCGCGACCTCGACCATCTCGCCAAGCTGGCCCCGCTCGCCGGCAACGCGGCCCTCGGCGCGGCCTGGCGCGAGGCCAAGCGCGGGCGGAAGCTGGAGCTGGCCGGCGTGATGGAGCGCCAGTACGCGCGCCGCGGACAGGCGCTGCGCATCGACCCCGACTCGCTCTTCGACGTGCAGGTGAAGCGCATCCACGAGTACAAGCGCCAGCTCCTGAACGCGCTCCACGTCATCACGCTCTACAACCGGATCAAGGACGGGCGCGCCCCGGCGGCGCCGCGCACCGTGATCTTCGGGGGCAAGGCGGCGCCCGGCTACTTCATGGCCAAGCTGATCATCAGGCTGATCAACGCGGTCGGCGACGTCGTGAACCGGGACCCGCAGGCGGCCGATTTCCTCAAGGTCGTGTACCTCGCGGACTACCGCGTGTCGCTCGCCGAGCAGATCATTCCCGGCGCCGATCTCTCCGAGCAGATCTCCACCGCGGGCACCGAAGCCTCGGGCACCAGCAACATGAAGCTCGCGCTCAACGGCGCCCTCACCATCGGCACCCTGGACGGCGCCAACGTCGAGATCCGCGAGGCGGTCGGCGACGACAACATCTTCGTCTTCGGCCTCACCGCGGACGAGGTGGCCGCCCGCGCGGGGCACCACGATCCCTGGGCCCATTATCACGGCGAGCCCGAGCTCCGGCGGGCCCTCGACATGGTGCGCGGCGGCGCCTTCAGCCCGGGGGATCCGGGCCTGTTCGCGCCGGTGGTGAACTCGCTCCTCGACGGCGGCGACCGCTACCTGGTCCTCGCGGACTACGCGGAGTACGTGGCCTGCCAGGAGCGGGTGGCCGCCGCCTTCGGCGACGCCACCGGGTGGACGCGGAAATCCATCCTGAACACCGCCGGCATGGGTGCCTTCTCCAGCGATCGGACGATCCGGCAGTACGCGGAGGACATCTGGGGAATTTCGCCGGTCCGAGTCCCGGAGGCCTAGGCGTGATGGACACCTATTGATCCTTCGATCGTGGTCGGCGCGCGCGACGACGGACGGGGCCGAGCGCTACGTGCGGTACTTCGACCAGTCGCTCCTCGCGACGTTACGGCGCTTCGAAGGCCATCGCGGGGTCATGGTGCTCACACGCCGCGCCGGCGACGAGGTGGAGGTGACCGTGCTCACGCTCTGGGACTCGCTCGACGCGATCCGGCGCTTCGCCGGGCCGGAGCCGACAGTAGCCGTCGTGGAGGACGAGGCGCGGGCCATGCTGCTCCGCTTCGACGGGCACGTGACTCACGCGGAGGTGCGCCTCGACGCGCGAAGCTGAGCCCCTCAGGATCTCGTCAAGGTCGTGATCCGGCCGTCGTGGCCCACGAGCACCGTATGTGCCATGCCCAGGAAGAGCCCGGTGCCCACAATGCCGGGAATGGCCCGTACGCAGGCGTCGAGGCCCCGCGCATCGGCGATGGGCTCAACGGCGCAGTCGAGGATGTGATTGCCGTTGTCCGTGACGAACGGTGCGGCGCCGGTGCTGCGCAGCATCGGCGCGAGCCCCTCCGCGGCGAGGCGGGCGCGGCAGAAACCGACGGCGAACGGTGCGACCTCGACCGGCAGCTTCCCCCGGGTCCCGAGGGTGTCCACCAGCTTTTCGCGCCCGACCAGGATGACGAGCCGCCGCGAAGCCGCGGCGACCACCTTCTCGCGCAGGAGCGCGCCGCCGTAGCCCTTGATCAGGTCCAGGCGCGGGTCGACCTCGTCCGCCCCGTCCACGGCGAGATCGATCGAGGATCCATCGTCGAGCGAGATCAGCGGGATGCCCAGCTCGCGCGCCAGCGTCGCCGTGGCCTCCGAGGTGGGGACGCCAGCGACGCGGAGGCCGGATTGCACCGCGTGACCGAGGGCGTGGATGAACGCCGTCGCGGCCCGGCCGGTGCCGAGCCCGATGGTCTGGCCGGCGCTCACGAAGCCCAGCGCATGCGCCGCCAGAGCGGCGGCGTCCTTGTCGGTCAGCGTCCCCGCCATGTCCTCGGACCGTACGCCCGAGGGGGCCCGGCGTCCAGTTTGAATGGCCCGCGCGCCGGCGCTAGGATCGAAAGCCTCCGATGAGCGACGTCGTCCAGGGCCTCCTCCACTACCGGTACGTCGTGCTGTTCCTGTTCGTGCTCGCGGAGCAGATCGGCCTGCCGATCCCGGCGGTGCCGGCTCTCCTCAGCATCGGCGCCCTGGCCGGGACCGGGCACGGCAACATCGCGCTCGCGCTCGGGGTAGCGATCGCGGCGTCCCTGCCACCCGACATCGTCTGGTACGAGCTGGGCCGACGGCGCGGCAATCGCGTGCTCGTGCTCCTCTGCCGCTTCTCGCTCGAGCCGGACTACTGCGTGCGCCGCACCGAGAATCTCTTCCTCGCGCGCGGCCGGAACGCTCTCCTGATCGCGAAATTCTTCCCCGGCCTCAGCACGGTGGCCCCGCCGCTCGCCGGCATGGTGGGGATCCCACGGGTGCAGTTCCTGGCCCTGGACACCGGGGCGGCGATCCTCTGGGCGGGCACGTGGATGGGGCTCGGCTATCTCTTCAGCGACGCGCTGGAGAGGGTGGCGGTGCGCGCGGCGCGGCTCGGCCACTGGCTCGGCCTGATCGCCGTGCTGGCCATCGGCGGCTACATCCTGCTCAAGTACGTCCAGCGCCAGCGGTTCCTTCGCAGCCTGCGCATCGCGCGCATCCCGCCGGACGAGCTGCTCCGCCTGCTCGCGGGCCCCGAGCCGGTGGCCGTCATCGACACGCGCACCGTGCTCGATGTGGAGGCCGAGCCCTACGCGGTCCGCGGCGCGATCTGGATTCCCGCCGAGGAGATCCAGCGGCGGTCGGTCGAGCTGCCGCGCGCGGCCGAGCTGGTCCTCTACTGCTCGTGACCCAACGAGGCCACGAGCGCCCGGGTGGCGCTTCAGCTCAAGCGGCAGGGTATCGCGCGCGTGCGCCCGCTGCTGGGCGGGCTCAAGCTCTGGACGGAGCGCGGGTTCCCGACCGTGCCGCTGGCGCTGCCGGTCAAGGCCGCGGCACCGCGCTGAGGGCGCGGCACACGGGTCAGGCGCCCTCGGTCATCCGCGGAGCGAAGAAGCTCAGCTGGTTCCGGCCGGCGCGCTTGGCGTGATACATCGCCGCGTCGGCATGGAGCAGGAGCGTCTGCACATCTCGCGCATCGTCGGGATAGACGCTGATCCCGACGCTGGCGCCGATGTCGAGCTGATGCGCCTCCACCTCGAACGGCCGCGCCAGCTCCTTCAGCATCTTCTCGCCCACGAGGCCGGCGTCCACCCCGCGGGCCAGCTCGGCCAGCACCACGATGAACTCGTCGCCGCCCACGCGGGCCACCGTATCCTCCCCGCGGACGCAGCCCTGCATCCGGTCGCTCACCGCCTTGAGGAGCCGGTCGCCGACGACGTGGCCATAGGTGTCGTTGACCGCCTTGAAGCGGTCGAGGTCGACGAACATGACGGCGAAGGGCTTGCCGCTCCGCTCGGACCGGCGCACCGCCTGGATCAGGCGCTCGTCGAGCAGCATGCGGTTGGGCAGGCCGGTGAGCGCATCGTAGAGCGCGGCGGCGCGGAGCTCCGCGTTCCGCGCCTGCAGCGCCAGCGCGAACGCCTCCGTGCGCGCGGCGCGCGCGGCGTCGAACGCGGTGAGCACCACCGTCACGCCGAGGAGGCCCAGCGCGGCCAGGCCGATCAGCTCGGCAAGAAAGGCGTCGTCGAGGCCGACGAGCGATGGCGGCTCGAGGCTCACGGTGCCGGGGGCGAAGCGCGCCGCCGCGATGCCCGTGTAGTGCATGGCCGCGATGCCGAGCCCCATCACGACGGCGCTGCCCAGCTTTGCGAAGACCGCGCCCCGCGAATAACGCCGGCGAAGCCGAAAGGCGAGCCACAGCGCAACCAGTGAGGCGACGAAGGCGATGCCGATCGAGGCGGCGACCAGGGAGATGTCGTACTCGACCGGCGGCGACACGCGCATCGCGGCCATGCCCAGGTAGTGCATCGCGGCGATGCCGAGCCCCATCACGAGCGCGCCGCCGGCCAGGCTGGTCCGGGTGAGCGCGGGCCGCCGGACCACGAGCAGGGCTACGCCCGATGCGAACACTGCGATCAGCCAGGAGGCCGCATTGATCCGGCCGTCGTAGGCCACCGGTGTCTCGAGGTGAAAGGCCAGCATGCCGATGAAGTGCATCGACCAGATGCCGGTACCCATGACGCCGGCCCCGCCCAGGAGCCAGAGCCACGCGGCCCGTTCGCGCCGCACGCTGACGCGCGCGGCCAGATCCAGCGCGGCGTAGGACGCGATCACCGCGACCATCACGGACAGGACGACCAGCTTGGGATCGTGATGCCCCACGCGGGAAGGGTACAACAGGCCCGAACCTTTGAGGGAGACAGCGGTCGTACAATGAACCCGAGGCCCGGCCCATGCGCACGCCCCACCAGATCGCCGTCCGCATCCCCCTGGTCGCGCTGCTCGCCGCGGTCGTCTCCGGGGCGCCGGCCGGCGCGGAGACGGCGCCGGACGGCGTGTGGGCGGTCGCGCAGGTCACGCTGAACGGCCAGCCCCGCGCGGAAGGCAAGCTCCTCAACTCCATGTGGACCTTCAAGGGGGACGAGCTGACCGTCCGGCCGGCGGCTGGGGGTCACGTCCGCTGGTCGCTGAGCTATCAGCTGAGCGCGGAGCCGCCCGGATTTCGCGCGACGCCGCTTGACGCGCCGGGCGAGCGGCCGCTGTGGATGATCCTGTCGCGGGACGCGACGGAGCTTCGTCTGGCGTTCTACGACGGGCTCGACCAGCGGCCCGAGGACTTCGGCCCGCGGCCCAAGCTCGTCGTCCTCAGCTTGGTGCCGGCGCCGGCGGTCGCCGCGATCCCTGATCCCTGTGAGATCCTGCGGAGCGCCGGCGTCGAGCAGCTCCTCGGCGGGCCCACGCGGCGGAAGCCGCCGCCCGCGACGATCCGCCCGGGTGTGACCTGCACGCTGGAGCGCGATGATGGCTCGGGCGCGGTGGGGCTCACGCTCGTCGCGCCGCCGGCCTCGACGGGCTATGTGGATGCGGCGAGGCGGGAAGCCGAGTCCCGCGAGCGCGTGAAGCTCGAGGAGGAGCCCGCCCTCGGCCCCGAGGCCTTCTCGGCCGTCCGCGGCGAGACGGTCGCGACGGTCGCGATCAAGCAGGACACGGCGATGGTGCTGCGGTTCGAGGCGCCGGCCGTACCGCGCGCCGAGGCCCGCCGCTTCGCCGAGCGGGTGCGCGACCGGCTCTGAGCCGGATCAGGCCGATGCGTCTTCGAGCCGGCGGATCTGGCAGAGATACGCACGATGCGGCACCGACCCGCTCACCGGGTCGATGGCTGCGTTGCCGATGATCAGGTTGAGATTGGCGCCGTCCGAGCTGAAGGGGTCGTAGCCCGGCGCACCGATCTCCGGGCAGGCCTGCCACCAGCCGTGCTGGCCGCAGGCCACACCCGGCTCGAGGGTCTCGTTGAAGGCGGCCCGCGCACGCACGCTGCCCTCCGGCGTCTCCACCGCCACCCAGTCGCCCACCTTGATCCCCCGCTCGGCCGCCGCCGCCGGATGCAGCTCGATCTCCGGATCGCGCTGTCGCCGGCGCAGGCTCGGCAAGCCGCGATGCTGGGTCTCGCAGAACTGCGTGGACTTAGCGCAGGTCAGCACGAGCGGGAAGCGGGCAGTCAGGTCGGGGCGCGACTCGGGCCCTACCAGCGGCTCCACGTGCACGGGGAGCGGCGGATACCCGTGCTCGAGCAGCGTCTCGGAGTAGATCTCGATCTTCCGCGTGGGCGTGGCAAAGCCCGTGGGCACGCCGTCCTTCTCCTGGGCGTACTTCCGGTAGCGCGTCGTGAGCGGGACGGTGACGCCGCCGGGATTCTCGCGTAGTGCCTCGAGCGTCACGCCGGACGGTCCGAGCTGATGCCGGAAGCCCGCGTCCACGTCACCATCCCAGAAATGCCGCCCCAGGCCGAGGCGCACCGCGAGATCGAAGATGATCTCGGTGTCGCCGCGCGCCTCGCCCCGCGGCTCGGCCACCGGCCGCCGGAGCTGCACCAGTGACTGCGCCTCCGCGCTGATGTCGAAGCCGATCTTGAGCCCTTCGCGCTCGAAGGGGCTGGCCACCGGGAGCACGATGTCGGCCAGCTCCACGGTGGGGCTCATGAAGAGATCCGCGTGCACGTAGAAATCGAGGGCGGTGAGCGCCTCGCGGCCGCGTCGCGTCTCGGCATGCGCCATGAGGAGGTTCGCGCCGAAGCCGACCATGCCATGGACGGCGTAGGGCCGCTGCTCGAGCACCGCGGTGTATACCTCGTCGGTGGTGACCCACTCCCAGCGCGAGGGTCCGATCGGTCGATCGGGCAGGCCGAGGCAGCGATCGCGCTGCGCCGCCGAGATCAGGTCGTCGCCGGCGACACCGCGTGACGGCACCGAGGGGAAGAGGACATTGCCGCCCTCGGCCTCGAAGCTGCCGGTCAGGACGTAGAGGAGCGAGATGGCGCGGAAGATCTGGGTGGTGTTCGTCTGCTGCTCCACGCCGCTCCACGCGAAGGAGGAGACGGGGCGCGAATGCCACAGGAGCCGGGCGGCACGCTCGATCTTGGCGCGGTCGACCCCGCAGATGCGCTCGACCGCATCCACCGGATAGAGCCGGCAGCCCTCCACCGCCAGATCGAAGGCGGGACGGCAGACGATGACACCGTCCGGTGTCGAGATCTTGTACTCCCCCAGAAGGGCGGGCCGGGCATCGCGCTCATAGCGGCGGCGCTCCGGGTCGTAGATGAGC
>Ga0075423_10002113_pt1 | contig 17897 bp, 25 predicted proteins | sample SoiMethybrSBSTD2_FD_80114 | JGI IMG/M metagenome (GOLD analysis project Ga0075423, IMG submission 80114) | Bulk soil microbial communities from a Populus tree surrounding site in Tennessee, USA - Soil MetaG P. TD hybrid SBSTD2 | ecosystem: Environmental > Terrestrial > Soil > Tree plantation...
CCGGCGTGCTGGATCATCACGATCACCGGCTCGCCGGTCATGTAGAGCCCGGCCGCCACCGCGTTGGCATCGTCCTCGGTGGAGCAGGTCAGCACCCGCAGGCTCCGCTCCTTGTCGAGCGCGGCCAGCACGCTCTTCTGGTGCGTGTCGGGCACGCTGATGATCCAGCCGAGCGGATCCTGCCGCTTGCCGCCGCGGCGCTCCGCCTGGAAAATCTCCTTGAATACGTCGATGATGAGAGAGGATGGCACGGACTCGGGCATTGGCACCTCCTGGGCGGGGCATATGCTACACCAGATCGGGCGGCGGATGACACCCCCGCTCCCGGATCTCCTGCGCGAGCACGAGGGGCACCGGCCGCTGTGGCGGCGGGCCCTCTACGTGCTGGGCGCCCTGGTCTGCATCGCCCTCGGGGTCGCGGGCTGGCTCATCCCGGTGATGACCGGCCTGCCGTTCTATGCCGCCGCGGTAGTGCTGCTCGGGCTGGCCAGCGATCGGGTCCGCCGCTGGATCAATCGCGTGGAGCGCCGTCTGGCGGAGAGCAACCGGCAGCGGATCCGCCGCCTGCTCGCCAAGCTGCCGGGCGCCTGGGTGCGCCGCCTGATCCATATTCCGGACGAAGTCGCCTAAGATAGGCCCATGCTCGCTCGACTCGGCCGGGCGGCCGCCCTCGCGGGGCTGCTCGTCCTGCCGGCCTCCGCCTGGGCGGCCGACACACCGGCGTCGGAGGAGGGCCAGGCGCTCGACGTCCGGCGCCTCGCGCCGGAGCAGCGCCGCCGCCTCCTCGCCGGCGACACCATCGCCTACCAGGTGCTCGAGACGAGCGAGACCGAGCTGGGCGCGGGCGTGGCGATGTACCTGCCGGTCTCCCTCGCGCGCGCGGCCGAGGTGCTCACGAGCCCCGACGTCGTCCTCAAGGATCCGAGCATCACCGCGGCCGGGCTCGTGCCGGTCGGGGCAACCGTGACCTCCATGCAGGGGTTCAAGCTCGCCGCCAACGAGGCCGGCGACGCGCAGGACGCCCTCGACGCGACCGCGGGCTCGCGCTTCAACCTGGCGCCGCCCGAGATCGACGCCTTCCACGTGGCCCGGAGCGCGATGCGCGGGGGCGACCGCGCGGCCGTGCTGGAGGCGGCGGCCGGCCAGTGGCGGGCGCTCCTGCTCCAGCGCGCGCTCGCCTTCCAGGCCCGCGGCCTCGATGGCATCGCGCCCTATGCTCGGCGCGGCGGCACGAGCGATCCCGCCGCGCTGCTCCGGGTGGCCGCGGGCGACGCCCGGATCGTCGCGACGCTGGTCCCGCGTCTCGGCGAGGCCCTGTTGCGCTACCCGGCCGAGCAGAGCCCCAGCTCGGCGAGCCAGGTCTACTGGGTCAAGCGCCAGGTCCAGGGTCGGCCGACCCCGCTCCTGCTCCATCACCTGGTGGACGTGACCCAGGCGCTCGCCCTCTACGTGGAGCGGCAGTTCTACGTCAGCAGCTCCTACAACGCGAGCCAGATCCTCTGCGCCGCGATCCCCTACGAGGACGGCGTCCTGATCGTATCGAGCAACCGTGTGTCCACCGACCAGGTCGCGGGCCTCGGAGGTGAGCTGAAGCGCACGATCGGGCGGCGGCAGCTGCGCGGCGAGATCGTCAAGCGCTTCGACCGGATCCGCGCCGCCCTGGTGCGCCCGGTCGGCCCGCCGGAGCGGGTGGAGAGCCCGTAGGGGCCGAGCCTGCCATGTCCACTCTTGCGTTCGTGTACGCGCTCCTTGCTGGCCTCTCGATGGCTGTGCTTGCGATTGGCCTCAGGCTCGCGGCACCGGGCATTCATCCAGCGCTCGGGATCGCCATCGTCACCGGCATCGCCTTTCTCGTAAATGTAGTGGTGGCGTTGGCGATGCGAGCTACGACCGGAGCGCCGCTATCGTTCTCCCTGGGGAGCTTGTACGTCTTGACCATCGTGGGCGTGGCCACGGCTGGTGTAAATCTCTTCACGCTGTTCGCCTACGCGAGCGGGCTCAGGATCACGTCGTCGTTCATCATCGGGGGTACGTCGACGGTCCTCATGCTGGTCGTCGGATTCCTGTTCTTGAAGGAACCGTTCACCTGGACGAAGCTCTTCGCTATTGGATTGATCGCGGTCGGCACCTTCCTACTCCAGCGCACGGACATCTAGCGGAAAGGCGGCCCACGAGTAGCCTAGTCGCCCAGCACGCGCCGGCGCAGTAGGCGCAGGTCGAGCGGCACCAGGATCGCGAGCAGCAGCGCCGACAGCCCCACCACCCCGGCGAGGTGGCCGGCCACCGGCCCCCCGATCAGCGCGCCGCGGAAGGCCTGTGCCAGGTGGTAGAGCGGGTTGATCAGGTTCAGGGCCACCAGCACCGGGTGCTCGAGCGGGAAGTAGGTCGACGAGAGCAGCCCCATCGGCAGCACGATCAGGAACACGGGCAGGTTCATGTGGTCGATGGTCGGCACGATGGCGGTGAAGAAGAGGCCGAGCGCGCCGAAGCCGCAGGCGGCCACGAAGGAGGCCGGCCAGAGCGCGGGCAGCCAGCGCAGGTCGAGCGCGATCAGGCCCGCGGCCTGCAGGGCCACCAGCACCAGCGAGATGATCGCCACGTACATCGTGGAGAGCACGGCGGCCCACAGCACCTCGCCCCACACCACGTGGCTGAGCTCGACCTGGGTGGTGAGCTGGCCCTCCCAGGTGCGCTGGTAGCGCATGCGGATGAAGGCGCCGAAGAGCGACTGGAAGATCGCGGTCATGAAGGTGGCGTAGGCGAGCAGGCCCGGGGCCACGTAGGTCATGTATTCGACCGGTCGGCCCTGCCAGGTGAGGCTCATCACGTAGCCGCCGAGCCCGGCTCCGAACGCCAGCAGCATGGTGAGCGGCTCCAGCGCGGGGGGCAGGAACGCGGTGTACCAGTTGCGCAGGTAGACGCGCAGATGCCGGCCCACCACCGCGCGGCTCTGCCACTCGAGCGCCGCGGCCAGCCAGCTCATGGGGCGAGAGACAGCTTGAGGAAGAGATCGTCGAGGGTGGGCCCGCGCACCTCGTAGCGCAGCGTGGGGAACGCGCGGGCGAACTCGGCCAGCTCCTCGCCCGACACCGGCACGTGCCAGGCGCCCAGCACGCTCGCGGGCTCGCCGCGGCCGCGCGCGGTGAGCCACGCCGCCACCGCGGCACCCGGCCCCGCGTCCACCACGATCACGTGCTCGCCCACCAGGTCGCCCAGCACCGTCTTGGCGGTGCCGCGCGCGACCACGCGCCCGCGGGCCAGCACGGTGAGCGCATCGCTCAACCGCTCCGCCTCGTCCATGTAGTGGGTAGTCAGGATGATGCCGAGCCCCTCCGCGCGCAGGCCGTCGACGAGGTCCCACACCCCCATGCGCGCCTGCGGGTCGAGCCCGGTGGTGGGCTCGTCGAGGAAGAGCAGCCGCGGCCGGTGCACGAGCGCGCGCGCGATCATGAGCCGACGCCGGTAGCCGCCCGAGAGCGTCTCCGGCTTCTCGCGGGCGTAGCCCGCCAGGTCGAAGCGCTCGAGCAGCTCCGCCACCCGCCGGCCCAGATCGGTTGGCCGCGGCCGGAAGTAGCGCGCCGCGATGGAGAGGTTCTGCTCCACCGTGAAGTCGCCGTCGAAGGTATCGTCCTGCGTGCACACCCCGATCGCGCGCTTGGCCCGCACCAGGTCGCGGCCCAGCTCCACCCCGTTGACGTGGATCGAGCCCGCGTCGGGGCGCAGGAAGCCATAGAGCATGCGCAGCGTCGTGGTCTTGCCCGCGCCGTTCGGCCCGAGCAGGCCCACCACCTGCGCCGACTCGCAGGCGAGGTCCACCCCGTCCACCACGCGGCGGCCGCCGAGGTGCTTCACCAGACTGCGTGCGTCGAGGAGCGCGGGCATGGACGCCCCAGTGTACCGGGCTTGACAAGCCTCGTCACCGGAGTCAGTGTCTCGAAGTCCCACGTCACGCCCAGGAGGCAATCCGGATGGCGAGCAAGCGCCCGCGAAAGGTCGTTCGCTCCAAGCGCACCGCGTCGAAGCGTCGTCCCGCGCCCGCCCGCGCCGCGCGCGATCCGCTCCTCGCGCCGATCAAGGGCGCGGTCCGCCGCGAGATCGGCGGGGTCACCATCGACATCGCGGAGGCGGCCAACGGCCGCGTCAAGCGCGTGTGCTATCCGCCCGGCTTCCGCTGGTCGACCCACATGAAGCCGATCGTGAAGACCGAGCTGTGCATGCACGCCCACGTGGGCTTCCTCGCCCGCGGCCGGGTGCGCGGCACCTACGCGGACGGGTGCACCTTCGACGTGGCCGCCCCGCGAGCCATCGTGCTCGACCCCGGCCACGACGCGTGGGTCGTCGGCCGCGACGCCGCGGTGCTCATCGAGTTCGACGCGCTGGCCCGCACCGCCGAGCGATTTGGCCTGCCCCCAACCCATCAGCACGCCTGAGAGGACCATGGCCTCCGAGCTCGAAGACAAGTTCCAGACCTTACACGAGATCGTCCGCGCCGCTCGCATGAACCTGGCTCCCGGCCCGTGGGACTACCTGGTGGGCGGCACCGAGACCGAGACCACTCTCCGGCGCAACCGCCTGGGCATCGACAGCCTGGCCTTTCGCCCCCGCGTGCTCCGCGACGTCTCGCGCATCGACACCGGCACCACCTTCTTCGGCCGGCGGCTGCGCATCCCGGTGATGATGGCGCCGGTCGGCTCCATCGAGACGTTCACCCCGGGCGGCGGCGCGACCGCGGCCAAGGCGTCGGCCGCCTTCGGCGTGCCCCAGATGCTGAGCTCGGCGTGCAATCCCGGCCTCGAGGCCACCGCGGCCGCCGCCGACAACTTCCGCATCTTCCAGCTCTACGTGCGCGGCGACGACGCGTTCGTGGACGACCACGTGAAGCGCGCCAAGGACAACGGCTACCCGGTCTTCTGCATGACGGTGGACACCGCGATGTACAGCCGGCGCGAGCGTGATCTGGCCCGCCGCTTCGTGAAGCCGTGGCGCCTGCGCGCCACCGGCCAGGAGTTCCAGGCCGCGCTGTCCTGGGACCACGTGAAGCGGTTCAAGGACCGACACGACATCCCGCTCATCCTGAAGGGCATCGCCACCGGCGAGGACGCGGCGATGGCGTGCGACCTGGGCGTCGACGGCGTCTATGTGTCGAACCACGGCGGACGCCAGCTCGATCACGGGCGCGGCTCCATCGAGGTGCTCCCGGAGGTGGTGAAGGCGGTCGCCGGCCGCTCCACCGTGATCGTCGACGGCGCTTTCATGCGCGGCACCGACGTGATCAAGGGCATCGCGCTCGGCGCGCAGGTGGTGGGCCTGGGCCGCCTCACCTGCCTCGGCCTCGCCGCCGCCGGCGAGGCGGGGCTCGTCCGCGCCCTCGAGCTGCTGGAGGACGAGATCCGCATCGCGATGGGCCTGCTCGGGGTGCACAGCCTCGGCATGCTCGACCCGTCGTACCTGCATCCGGCCACTCCGGTCACCGTCCCGCACGTGACCAGCGCGTTCCCGCTGCTGGACCTCGACGACCGGCGCTACTAGGCCCGCTCCCGTGCTCGACCTCAAGATCACGGGCGGGCAGCTCATCGACGGCACCGGGGCGCGCGCGCGCCGCAGCGACGTGGGGGTGACCGGAGACGCCATCACCGCGGTCGGCGATCTCTCGCGCGAGCACGCCGGGCGCACCATCGACGCGAGCGGCCGCACCGTCACCCCCGGCTTCATCGACATGCACTCGCACTCGGACTGGCGGCTCTGGGACAATCGGCGTGCCGAGTCGAAGATCCGGCAGGGCGTGACCACCGAGGTGGTGGGCAACTGCGGCTTCTCCCCCGCCCCGGTCTCCGACACCTTCCGCGAGGAGATGAAGGGCTTCGCGCTCTACCTGCCCGCGGGCATGGACTTCTCGTGGCGCCGGGTGCGCGACTACCTCGCGCGCTACGAGGACGGCGGCGTCGCCCTCAACGTGGCGCAGCTCATCGGTCACGGCACCCTGCGCCTGGCCGCCATGGGCTTCGCGCGCCGGCCACCCACCGCGGGCGAGCAGGCGCACATGGAGCGCCTGATGGACGAGGCGATGGCCGACGGCGCCTACGGGCTCGCCACCGGCCTGATCTACGCGCCCGGCTCCTACGCGGCCACCGAGGAGATCATCGGGATCGCGCGCCGCGCGGCGGGCGGTCGCGGCTTCTACGCGAGCCACATCCGCGGCGAGGGCGCGACGCTGCTCGACGCGGTGGCCGAGGCCATCCGCGTCGGCCGCGAGGGCGGGCTGCCCGCCCAGGTGAGCCACGTGAAGGCGGCGGGCCGCCCGAACTGGGGCAAGGTCGTCGACGCGCTCGCCCTCATCGACGCCGCGCGCGCCCAGGGTCAGGACGTGATGGGCGACGTCTACCCCTACACCGCCTCCAGCACCACGCTGCGCACGCTCCTCCCCGACTGGGTGCTGGAGGGCGGCATCGACGCGATGCTGAAGCGCCTCGCGGACCCGGGCACCCGCGAGCGCATCCGCCGTGAGCTGACCGGCGGCGGCGAGACGCTCCTGCGCGGCCTCGACTGGTCGGACATCATGGTGGCCTACTCTCCCTCACGCCCGGACGCGCAGGGCCGCCGCATCGCCGAGATCGCGGCCGCGCGGGGAGAGGACCCGCTGGACGCGGCCATCGAGCTCATCGTGGCCGAGCAGGGCAAGGGCTACATGATCCTCTTCCAGCTCGACGAGGCCGACCTGCGCCGCGCGCTCGGACACCCGCACGTCATGGTGGGCTCCGACGGCTCCTCCCTCGCCGCCGAGGGGCCGCTCGCCGTGGGCAAGCCACACCCGCGCAGCTACGGCACCTTCCCCCGCGTGCTCGGTCGCTACGCGCGCGATGAGCGCGTACTCTCGCTCGAGACCGCGATCTGGAAGATGACGGGCCTCCCGGCCAGGCGGCTCGGGGTGAGCGATCGCGGCACGGTGGCAGTCGGGGCCAAGGCCGACCTCGTGGTCTTCGACCCCGCGACGGTGGCCGACCGCGCCACCTACGAGGATCCGCACCAGTACGCAGCCGGCATCGGCGACGTGGTGGTGAACGGCCGTGTGGTCATCGCGGGCGGCCAGCACACCGGCGCCCTCCCCGGCCGCGTCCTCCGCCCCTAGGCCTCCCGCTGGCCGGGATATCTGCGATCACGACCGGCCCACACTTCACGCGGTCGTTCCATTCCGGTTATATGTGTATCGTGTACACCTTGCTGGGAGCCGACCGGCGGCCCTACAAGAGCACCTCGCGCGGCGCGCTCGGAGGGCACCTGCGCTCCCGCCTGTATGGCCGGCTCGATTGCCCGGCGGCGCTACGGGCCATCGCGCGTGGCGGCTACGTCGAGAACCGGGTGTTCTTCGCCGACGAGAAGACCGCGGTCTCCGCCGGCTTTCGACCCTGCGCGGTCTGTCTTCCGGAGCGCTACGCGAGATGGAAGGCGGCGAGAGGGCGGCGCGCCTATGGACAGACGACAGCGGCTATTGAATCGCCTTGATGCCGCTTGGCACGCGTTCAAGGACTCCTACGTGGGACTGGCCGATTCGGCCATGCTCGCGCCCGGCGTTACCGGGGCTTGGTCGGTGAGAGACATCATCGCTCATGTGACCACCTGGGAAGAGGAGGCGTTGAAGCATCTGCCCCTCGTGCGCATGGGCAAGCGACCCCCGCGGTATTCGGTGACGTACGGGGGCATCGACGCCTTCAACGCCAAGACGACCGAGCAGAAGAAGAATCTATCGCTGGCCGAGGTGCTCCGGCAACAGGAGGACGTTCACCGCCGGCTCATCGAGCTCGTCGAAGCCGTTCCCGAGGATCAGCTCGGCGGTGAGACCCGCTTCCGTCATCGCCTCCGCCTCGATACGTACGGGCACTATCCGGAGCACGCCGAGGCGATCAAGACGTGGCGGGAGGGTTCTACTTCGCGAGCCACGCGTTCCAGAAGTAGAGGAACGGCCCGGGCTTGAACCCGCGCAGCTCCTTCCGCATCGCCTGCAGCGTGTAGTAGTCGCCGAACTTGATGCGCCCCACGTCCTCGTAGAAGATCGCCTGCACCCGCTCGATCAGGGCGCGCCGCTTCTTCGGATCGGTCTCGCGCGTCATCTCGGCCAGGAGCCGGTCCTTCTCCTCGTGGCACCACCACCCGGGCCAGTTGCACTGCAGCGACGAGGCCAGCGCCGGGTCCGGGCTCAAGGTGAAGCCGGTGGAGAAGACGTCGAACAGCTCCGGCTTGTTGCGGCGCTGCACGAGGGTGGCCCAGTCCACCACCTGCAGGTCCACGACGAAGCCCACCTCCTCCATCTGCTGCTTTGCCACCACCGCGGTGTTGTACATCCACTCGTACTCCTTGGTAGTGATCCAGCGCACCGGCTGCCCCGAGTAGCCGGCCTCCTTCAGGAGGGCGCGCGCGCGCTCCTTGTTCTTCAGGTTGTAGCCGGTGACCCCCACGGTGGAGTAGAACGCGGCCTGCTCCGGATAGAAGAGCGAGCCGGAGATGCGGTAGAACTCCTTGTTCCCGATCCCGGCCGCCATGATCGGCTCCACGTCCAGCACCGCCTGGAGCGCCTGGCGGACCTTCTTGTTGGCCATCACGCCCTGCTTGTGGTTGGGCACCGCGGTGATCCAGCCGTAGGGCTTCACCGGCGCCGCCCCGATGTCGCCGCGGCTCTTGATCCCGTCGTACTTGTCCTGGTTGATGCTGTTGGCGAAGTGGTACTCGCCGGTCTCCACCCCCGCCAGACGCACCGCCACGTCGGGCACCGGGATGAAGAGGATCTCGTCGAAGTAGGCGGTGCGCCGGCCGCCGTAGCCCTTGGGCGCCTCGCTCCGGGCCGCGTACTCCTTGAAGCGCGCCACCTTGATGTGGCGATCCGGCCGGTGCTCGACGAACCGGTACGGTCCGGTGCCGATGAACTCCTTGATCTGCGCGTCGCCCGCGGCCGCGATCACCTCCTTGGGATGGATCGCGGCGCCGTTGTTCGGGCTGGCCAGCCCGTAGAGCAGCGAGCCCGACGGCTCCTTCAAGTGGATCACCACCGTGTACGGGTCCTTGGCCTCGACCGCCTCCACCGCCCGCCACACCGCCTTGCCGGTGGTGGCCACCTTGCCCCAGCGATTGAGCGACGCCACCACGTCGGCGGAGGTCATCTCCTTGCCGTTGTGGAAGCGGACGCCCTTGCGCAGCACGATGGTGTAGCGCCGGCCGTCGGGGGTCATCGTGTACGACTCGGCCAGCATCGGAATCGGGGCGTAGCTCGCGTCGTAGGTGAAGAGCCCCTCGTAGATGTGGAACGTGATCTCCTGGGTGATGACCGCGGTGGTCCAGTGCAGATCGAGCGTCGGCGGCTCGCCGATCATCGCGGCCTTGAGGACGCCGCCTGGCCGCGGCGTGTCCTGGGCGCGCGCGGGGGCGACGAGGAGCAGCGCGGTGAGCAGGACCAGGGTCGACATGACGAGCGCGCGTCGAGTGATCATGGCCCGAACTATCGCCGAACTTGCGCGGGCGGTCAAACTCGGCGCCGGGTTACACTGACCGCCTATCGCCCGGAAGGCCGGCCAAGCGCCGAAGGGGAGGAGGAGCGACCATGAGCCAGATGACCAACCCGACCGCCAGCGACGCCGACCGCGTGCGCGGCCGCGCCGTCGTGATGCAGCCGGAGGACGGCCCCTCGTACTGGCAGCCCGTCCCCGCCAACGGCCACGCCGACCCGAAGCTCTACCCGGCCCGCACCGGCTTCGCCGGCCACGCCATGGGCTTCCAGACCATCGCGCCGGGCAGTCGGGTGCGCGAGCACTCGCACGGCGACCAGGTGGAGCTGCAGATCTGCTTCCGCGGCCGCGGGCGCGCGGTGGTCGACGGCGTCAGCCACCCCCTCGTCCCCGGCACCTCCTGCTTCCTCGGCTACGACGTCAAGCACGAGCTGATCAACGAGAGCCCCGACGAGGACCTGGTGATGCTCTGGGTGATCACCCCACCCGGCCTCGAGGATTTCTTCCAGGCGATCGGCCGCCCGCGGCAGCCGGGCGCGCCCGCCCCCGCGCCGTTCGAGCGGCCGACCGACGTGATCGCGATCGAGCGACGCATGGGCATGAACGACACGAAGTAGCCGGCCCCGTCCATGCCGCACGTCTCGATCGGCGACGCCGACATCTACTACGAGGAACAGGGCCGGGGCCCGACCCTCATGCTCGTGCCCGGCCTGGGCGGCCAGGGCGCGTTCTGGGGTCCGCAGGTGCGCGACTTCGCGCGGGACTTCCGGGTGATCGTCCACGACCACCGGGGCGCGGGCCGCAGCACCCACTCGCGCATCCGCTACTCGGTGGACCAGATGGCCGCCGACACCGTCGCGCTGATGGACCGGCTGGGCATCGAGCGCGCCCACTACGTCGGCCACTCCACCGGCGGCGCCATGGGTCAGACCATCGCGCAGGACCATCCGGACCGGCTGCAGAGCCTGGTGCTGAGCGCCACCTGGCCCGGGCCCGACGCCTACTTCCGCCGCTGCTTCGAGACCCGCAAGGAGCTCCTGCTCCATCGCGGCTTCGAGAGCTACTGGCGCGCGTCGGTGGTCATGCTGCGGCCGCCGCGCTGGGTGAGCGAGCACGATGCCGCGCTCGTCGAGGAGATGGAGCGTCTCTCCGCCGCCCCGCCGCCCGCCGAGGTGCTGGCCAGCCGCATCGACGCAATCGTGGCCTTCGATCGCCGCGCCCGCCTGGGCGAGATCCGCTGCCCCACCCTGGTGGTGGTCGCGGCCGACGACGCGCTCACGCCTTTGTTTTACTCCGAGGAGCTGGCCGCGCGCATTCCCGACGCCAAGCTGGTAGTGCTGCCCACCGGCGGCCACTTCGTGCCGAGCCTGCTGCCCGCGGAGTACAACCGGGCGGTGGGCGATTTTCTCCGAGCCCACCGCGCGGCGTAGGCATGGCCTTCCTCCGCTGGCTGCGGGGGCGCGGCCCCCGGGTGCCGGCCGACACGCTCGGCCTCCTCGATCTCTCCGGTGGGACCGTGGCCGCGCTCATGGCCGCCGACCGCACCGCGCTCGCGCCGCTCTTCCGTCGGGTCAGTGAGAGCAACGACGCCCCGCCCCGCAGCACGCTCCTGCTGGTGTACTGCACGATCGCGGCCGACGGGGCGATCCTCAACTCGCGGCGCGGTCTGCGGGAGATCATCCGGGACGCGGGCGCGCCGGTGGTGATCGTGGCCACCCCCAACCCGGGCCGGAGCTACACCGTCGCGGCGAACCGCAACAAGCAGGTCGCGCGCGCCAACCTGGTCATGACCCTCGACCGGAACGGGGAGGCCTTCACCCGCTTCTTCCATCGCCTCGTCGGCGACATGAAGCAGGGCACGTCGATGCCGCGCGCCTGGGTGAAGCTCGCCCCCCAGGTCCCGCATGGCACGCACCCCGATTGTCCGGAGGCGATCTTCGCGTGTGAGCTCGGCCAGCTCGCCTTCTCCTGACCGCATGACCGCAACCGCGCTCTGGCGCCGGCTCGACGCCCCCGGCCACGACGCCTGTCGCCTCGACCCGCACGACGCCGGCTGGTCGCTCGACGGCGCGGCGGTCTTCCGCCACGAGGGCGTGCCCGCGCGGCTCGCCTATCACCTCGCGTGCGACCGCGCGTGGCGCGCGCAGTGGGGACGGGTGCGGGGCTGGATCGGGCCGCGGGCGGTGGACTGGCACGTGGTCCGCGGCCTCGACGGCACGTGGACGCTCGACGACGCGCTCGTGCCCGGGCTCGAGTCGTACGTCGATCTCGATCTCGGCTTCACGCCGGCCACCAACCTGAGCCAGCTCCGACGCATCGCCCTCGCGGAGGGGCAGGCCGCCGACGTGCCGGCGGCCTGGCTCGACGTCGCGACCGGCTCGCTCGTGGCGCTCCCGCAGCGCTACGAGCGGCGCACGGCGTCGACCTACTGGTACGAGGCCCCGAGCGTGGGCTATGCGGACCTGCTCGAGGTCGCCCCGTCCGGCTTCGTCCGTCGCTACCCGGGGCTGTGGGAAGCGGAAGGCTGACCGTATACTGGTCCCCATGCGTGATCACGTCGGGCTCGCGGCGCTCTTCGTCGTGACGCTCGTGGCCCTCGTCGTGGCCGGACCCTCCCGCGCCGCCGCCCAGGAGGCGCCCCCGAACGGCAGCATCCCCGCGGCGACCCAGGCCGCGCTGCGCTGGCTCGCTGTCATGGACGGCGGACAGCCGGGCCAGGGCTGGGAGGCGGCGGCGCCGCCGCTGCAGCAGGCCCTCACCAAGGAGGCGTGGACGCGCGCGGTCAGCGAGGCCCGCGGGCCGCTCGAGCCCTTCGGGCCGCGCGTCTTGCTGTCGGCGCAGTACGCGGCCACGCTGCCGAACGCGGCGCCGGGCCCCTACGTGGTGCTGCAGTACCGCACCAAGGTCTCGCAGGGTCGTGAGGTGGTGGAGACGGTGGTACCGATGCTCCAGCCGGACGGCTCCTGGCGCGTCTCCGGCTACTACGTCCGGATGGGCAACTGAGGCGGCCGATGCGCCGTCGACACGCGTCCCTGCTCGGCCTGCTCGTCTCGCTCAGCGCCGCCTCGCTCACAATCGCCCAGGTGCCGCCCTCGGCGGAGGAGCGCGCGCGGTACACCGGGCTCCTGGCCGCCGCCGATCGCGGGGACACCGCCCTGATCCGGTCGCTCACCGCGGGCGGCGTGAAGCCGGACGGCCAGGACGGACACGGCCGCACCCCGCTGCACGTCGCGACCTACCGGGGGCACCACGAGGCGATGCGCGCGCTCGTGGCCGCGGGCGCCGATCCCAACGCGCTGGACCGCGACCGCTACGACATCGTCACGATCGCGGCGCTGGCGGGCGACGTGCCCACCCTCGCGACCGCGCTCGCGGTGGGCGGGAGCGCCCGCAACGTCACGAGCCGCTACGACGGCACCGCCCTCATCGCGGCGGCACACCTGGGCCACGCCGAGGTGGTCCGCACCCTGATCCGGGCGGGAGCCTCGCTCGATCACGTCAACAACCTGGGCTGGACCGCGCTGATCGAGTCCATCGTCCTGGGCGACGGCGGCGCCCGCCACACCGACACCCTGGTCGCGCTCGTCACCGCCGGCGCGGACGTGAACCTCGCCGACCGCGGCGGCCTGACGCCGCTGGCCCTGGCGCGCGCCCGCGGCTACGACACCATGGCGCGCGCGCTCGAGCGGGCCGGCGCACGCTGAAGGGAGGCCTCGCGATGGGCAAGCTCGACGGCAAGGTCGCGGTCATCACCGGCGGCGCGAGCGGCATCGGCCAGGCCACCGTCCGGCTCTTCGTCGAGGAGGGCTGCCGAGTGGTGATCGCCGATCTCCAGGACGACAAGGGCGCGCGTCTCGCCGAGGACCTGGGCAAGTCGGCCACCTATCTCCACGCGGACGTGAGCCGGGAGGCCGACGTGAGCGGCGCGATCGCCCACGCGGTCACGCATTTCGGGCGGCTCGACTGCGTGTTCAACAACGCGGGCGCGGGCGGGGTGACCGGCCCCATCGAGACGATCCCGGCCGAGGGCTTCGACGCCACGATGGGCGTGCTCCTGCGCGGCGTGTTCCTCGGCATGAAGCACGCCGCCCCGATCATGAAGCGGCAGGGCCACGGCAGCATCATCAGCACCGCGAGCGTGGCCGGCCTGCAGGCGGGCTTCGGGCCCCACGTCTACAGCGCGGCGAAGGCCGCGGTCGTGCACCTGACCCGCTCGGTGGCGATGGAGCTGGGGGAGAGCGGGGTGCGCGTGAACTGCATCTGTCCGGGTGGCATCGCCACGCCGATCTTCGGGGCGGCGATCGGCGCGGCCGGCGGGCCCGAGGCCGACCGGGTCGCGGAGCTCATGAAGACGCTCCTGGCCTCGCGCCAGCCCATCCAGCGCGCGGGCCTGCCGGAGGATATCGCGCGCGCCGCCCTCTGGCTCGCCAGCGACGATTCGAGCTTCGTCACCGGCCACGCGCTCCTGGTGGACGGCGGGCTCACCGGCGGGCGCATGTGGTCGGTCGTCCAGGAGCAGCGCGAGCAGCTGCGGCGCGCCCTCGGCCTCGGCGGCTGACGGTGACGACGCTGCGGGTGGCCTTCCTCCACCTCGCCCCGCTCGCGGGCGACCTCGCCCACAACCGGAAACTGGTGGAAGCGGCGACCACCACCGCGGCCGGCCTCGGGGCGGCGTGGGTGATCACCCCGGAGCTGTGCATCACCGGCTACACGTTCGCGGACGCCATCGGGACCGACTGGATCCGGGAGGCGCCCGACGCGTGGACGGCGGGCTTCTGCGACACCGTCGCGCGGCTCCGCGTCACCGTTTTCCTCTCACATCCCGAGCGGGACGCGCGCACCGGCGCGCTCCACAACTCGGTCCTCGTCATCGCCCCGGACGGACGCATCGCGGGGACCCACCGCAAGATCAACACGCTGCCGATGGGCTCGGAGGCGTGGTCGACGCCCGGCGAGCTCGGCGCGCCGATCGTGACGGAGCCGCTGGGTCCGGTCGGCGTGCTGGTGTGCGCCGACGCCTACTCGCCGTGGATCGCCAAGAGCCTGCACGCGCAGGGCGCGCGGCTCCTCGTCTCGCCCGCCGCCTGGGCCCCCGGCCTCCACGGCCCGAACGGCGAATGGGAGCAGTGCACGCGCGACACCGGGCTCCCGATGCTGGTCTGCAACCGCACCGGACGGGACCGCGTGCTCGACTTCACTCCGGGCGAGAGCGTCGTGGTCAAGGACGGGGAGCGGCTGCTCGCCCTGCACGCGTCCGACTCGACCATCTTCACGGTGGACTGGAACCTCGAGCGCGAGCGCCCGCAGGGCCCGGCGCTCACCCATCCCGTCGAATGCGCCCCCAGCCGCTGATCGCGGTCCGCGACGTTCCCGCCAGCAGCCGCTGGTACCAGCGGCTCCTCGGGTGCCGGAGCGCCCACGGCGGCCGTGAATACGAGCAGCTCGTGGACTCGACCGGCACGCTCATTCTCCAGCTGCACGCCTGGGACGCGCACGACCATCCGCACATGGGCGACCCCGCCGGCCGGCCCTACGGCAACGGCGTGCTCCTCTGGTTCCAGATCGACGATTTCGACGCGGCGGTCGACCGCGCCGGCGCGCTCGGGGTTCCGGTCCTCGAGGGCCCGAAGGTCAATCCGGCCGCGCGGCACCGCGAGATCTGGCTGCGCGACCCGGAGGGCTACGTGGTCGTGCTGGCCGGCGCTCCCGGCGACGTCTGACGAAAGGATCGCGGCATGCTCTACATGGTGATCGAGTACTTCAACGCGGGCGCCGCGCCCGAGATCTATCGCCGGGCCCGCGAGCGGGGGCGCCAGCTCCCGCCCGGGCTCGAGTACGTCGACAGCTGGGTCGACCTCGATTACTTCCGCTGCTTCCAGCTCATGCGCACCGACGACCGGTCGCTCTTCGACGTCTGGATGAAGGCGTGGGACGACCTCGCGCACTTCGAGATCATCCCGGTGCGCCCCTCCGCCGAGGCGGCCCGGCACGTCGCGGACCGGGCCGGCTGATGCCCGTCGTCGGGGTCGACCACGTGCAGCTCGCGATGCCGGCCGGCCGCGAGGCGGAGGCGCGCGCCTTCTACGCGGGCCTGCTCGGCATCCCCGAGATCGCCAAGCCCCCGGCCCTCGCCGCGCGCGGCGGCGCGTGGTTCGAGAGCGGACGCCTCAAGATCCACCTGGGCGTCGACCGCGAGTTCCGGCCGGCGCGGAAGGCGCATCCCGGGCTGCTGGTCCGCGGCCTCGAGGAGCTGGTCGAGCGGCTCCGCGAAGCCGGCCACCCGATCCGCGACGACGAGCCGCTGGCGGGCTATCTTCGCGTCTTCGTCGACGACCCGTTCGGCAATCGCCTCGAGCTGATGGAGCCCCGACCGTGAGCGGCGTCACCCACGACGGACGGCGCTACTCCAACGCGGAGGAGGATCGGGTCGAGCTGGTCGAGTACGACCCGCGCTGGCCCGCGCTCTTCGAGGAGGAGGCGGCCCGGCTGCACGCGGCCCTGGCTGGCCTCGATCTGGGCGCGTACCGCCTGGAGCACTTCGGCAGCACCGCGATCGCCGGGATCGCGGCCAAGCCGATCATCGACATCGTGCTGCTCTCGGCCGAACCGTCGCGCTGGCCGGGTCTGATCGAGCCGCTCGGCCGGCTCGACTACGTCTACTGGGCGGACAATCCGCGGCGCGACCGGATGTTCTTCGTGAAGGGCATGCCGCCGTTCGGCGCGCGCCGCACGCATCACGTCCACGTGCGCACCCCCGAGGACGCGCGCCCCGCCCTCGTCTTCCGGGACTACCTCCGCGACCACCCCGACGCGGTCGCGCGCTACGCGCGCCTCAAGCGCGAGCTGGAGGCCCGCCACCCGACGGACCGCGACGCGTACACCGCGGGCAAGGACCGATTCGTCGCGGAGATCGTGCGGGCCGCGACGGCGGGCGCCTAGCCGGCCAGCACCCGCTTCTCGTAGATCGCGCTCAGGATCTCGTCGATCCCCGCGCTCGCCCACAGGTCGAAGAAGGGTGAGGCCTGCATCGCGCCGAACTCCTTCATGCCGCGGTCGCGGGCCTGATCGGGGCCCTCCCCGGCTCGCGCCGCCTGCTGGTGACCGCGGACGCGGTCCTTGTGGTAGATCGCGGGGTACTCGATGTAGCGGCACAGCTCCTGGAAGTCCTTGGTGTACACCGCCACCGCGGGCAGCGAGGCCCACTCCGCGCCGTCCTTGGCGTTCATGAGCTCGAGCATCAGGTCGTGATTGCCGTCCGGGTAGGCGGCCGGGTCCGGCCGGCGCTGGCCGAGGATCTTCTTCCCGTCGCGATTGAAGATGCGCAGCGCGAGGCCGCCCGCCTCCGCGAGCCGCGCGAGGGTCGGGACGTCGCGCCGGCAGTCCGACGACCAGTCCTCGGAGATCACCAGGATGTTGGCGGGGCCGCCGGGCTGGGCCGCGAGCCACTTGATCGCCGCGACCTGGTAGTCGGCCAGCCGCGTCCGGGCGTAGCGCTCGCGCAGCACCGCGCTGTTGTCCTTTCGGGGGACGCCCTTCGCGCCGCCGTCGGGGTGGTAGCTCCCGAAGCCCTCGCGCGCGAGGTTCTGGGGACTGCCCGCGTAGGTCAGGTACTCCTCGAACGTCATGCCCTTGGCGAATCGCTCCGCCGTCACCGCGCTCTTGGCCATGGTCTCCTCCTCGGGTTCCCGATGATACTCTGTTGGTCACCGAGGAGGGAGCCCCATGCTCGAGCTGCGACCGGGCTGTGAGTGCTGTGACCGCGACCTGCCGCCCGACTCCGATCAGGCGCGCGTGTGCTCGTTCGAGTGCACGTTCTGCCGCCAGTGCGCCGAGACCGTGCTGCACGGCCGCTGCCCCAACTGCGGCGGCGAGCTGGTGCCGCGCCCGCGCCGCCCCGCCGACAAGCTCGCGAAGTTCCCGGCCTCCACCGCGCGCGTGCACAAGCCGGCGGGCTGCCGGGGTTGAGCCGCGCCCCCGAGTTCCGCCGCGCGAGGGCCGAGGACGTGCCCGCGATCGTCCACCTGCTCGCCGACGACCCGCTCGGCCGCACGCGCGAGCGCGACGAGCGGCCGCTGCCCCCGTCTTACCTCGAAGCCTTCGCGGCCATCGATCGCGATCCCAACCAGGAGCTGGTGGTGGCCTTCCGCGACACGGAGGTGGTGGGCGTCCTCCAGCTCACCTTCATACCCTCGCTCACCTACCAGGGCGGCTGGCGTGCCCAGATCGAGGGGGTGCGGGTCGACGCGCGGGAGCGCTCGCGCGGGCTGGGGTGGGCGCTCTTCGAGTGGGCCATCGCCCGGGCACGCGAGCGGGGCTGTCATCTGCTCCAGCTCACCACCGACAAGACCCGCCCGGACGCCCGCCGCTTCTACGAGGGGCTCGGCTTCGTGGCCTCCCACGAGGGCA
>Ga0075423_10002115_pt1 | contig 17888 bp, 18 predicted proteins | sample SoiMethybrSBSTD2_FD_80114 | JGI IMG/M metagenome (GOLD analysis project Ga0075423, IMG submission 80114) | Bulk soil microbial communities from a Populus tree surrounding site in Tennessee, USA - Soil MetaG P. TD hybrid SBSTD2 | ecosystem: Environmental > Terrestrial > Soil > Tree plantation...
CCGAGAACGCCGGACCCGTGGAGCTGGAGCATCGCTTCATCGGCCTGGTCGGCCGGCACGTACACCGACGCGCCGTCGACCTTCGACCGGATTCCGAGTTCCTTGAGCTTGGCGACGATTTGCGCGCGCTCGGAGATGGTGACTTCGCCGTCGACGATCTTCACCAGGCCGTCGCGCCCCGAGGTCCCCATCCCCCACACCACGACGAGGGCGAGCAGGATGAACAGGACCCCGGCCAGGACGCGATAACTCGCGGGCAGGCCGGACCAGGCGGCACGGAAGGTGTCGACGGAGTGGCGGAACCAGTCCATGAATCAACGCCGCGGTCGCGGTCGCGACGCGCGGGCCCCCTCTTCCTGTTCGATCTCTCCGAATCCGGCCCACCCGGGCCGGCCCTATACCCTCATCCGCTGGATTTCCTCCAGCGCTCCGGTCAGCTTGTCGCGGATCTGAAGCAGCGACTCCAGCGCGATCTGCGCCTTGCGCGTCGCGGCGATCAACTCACCCGGCGCGGCGGCGCCGCCCGAAACCCGCTCCAGGGTCCGGTCGGCCTCGACCTGCAGCCCGTTGACGCGATCGATGGAGTTCTGGAGCAGGTCGCGGAACGAGTTCCCGGGCCCCGCGGCGCGTTTCGCGTCCGGCACTCCGGCGATTCCCGGGGTTCCGACCGCCCCGATCGCATTCATCATCGTTTTCCGCCTCGGGGCGCACCCGCCCCTATCAAACAGCTATCGGCAGGTGGGTCGGAAAAATGCACCCGGTTTGCGGAATTCCGGGATTCAGGAGGGCTTGTTTCCGTAGGTGTCGTCGGCCCGGCGTTTCTTCAGCAGGTTGTCGAGGTCCGAGGAGGCCGCCGATCGGGTCCGCTCCAGGAGCGCCGCGGCACGGTTTTCGACGGAGACCAGGGCCTCGAGGGCGGAGCGCGCCTCGAGAAGCACCTTCGAAGCCCGCTGGTCGATTTCAGGAGCGAGCCTGGCCCGGATTTCCGCCCAGTTCCTCCGCATCGGGGCGAGTCGGGCCTCGATTTCCTGGATTTCCCGCATGATCACACTCTTGCGCTCCATGAGGGGCGGAAGATCATTCAGGCGGTCTTCGAGGAGCAGGGCGACCATTTGTTCGCCGAGCGCCGTCATGACGCGGTAGCGCTCCGTCTGGCTGGTGAGATCCTGGAGAAACTCCTCGGGTGCGCTCATCGGGCGCTCCCTTCCGCCGCCGCGACGAGCGGTTCGAGCCATCCCGACCCGGGGGAGGCCGACCACACCTCGCGTGCCTTGGCCGCTTCCGCGCGCGAAGTTTCCCGGGTGCCGCCGAGCCGGGCCAGCCCCGTGTGCGCGGCGATTTTCCAGGCCGGGTCCGTGGCGCTGCGGATCAGCGATTCGTAGACCACGATGGCCTCTTCGCGACGTCCGAGAGCGACCAGCACCTCCGCCGCCATGAGCCCCGTCCCGTCCAGATCCTCCTGCGGATGGCCCGATCGGACGGCGGTCGAGGCATTGGACTGCGCCGACCGGAGGTGTTCGAGCGCCTCGTCCCAATTCCGGCGGCGGATGTCCAATCCGGCGAAGGCCGCGAGGACCCGGGCCGCGAAACCCCGCAAGGCGTCCCGGCTCACGGCTTCGCGCGCTTCGTCCACCCGACCCAGCCGCAGGAGCAGGAACGCCCGCGCGGCGTCGATGGCCCCGCGATGCTCGATGCCGACGTCGTCCAAGCGGTCGAGCTCGGCGAGCGCTTCTTTCGGCCGGCCCAGCGTTTCCAGGAGCCGCGCGCGGCCGAGCCTCGATTCGGGAAGCGCGGAGGCGGCGTACCGGGCGAGCGCCTCGGGCCACGCCCCGACGCGTTCAAGGGCCGCCGCCTCGAGGGGCGCGAGCGACGGGTCGGCGCCCCAAGCGCCCGCCGCCGCGGCGAAATCTCCGGCCGCCATCGATTGCTCGCCGGCGCGCAGGAAGGCCTCGGTGCGTCGATCGTCCGGGAGATCCGGCCGCACGGCCGCCTCGATGTACTTCCCGGCCGATTCCCGGTGCGCTCCCCGGGTCGCGAGGAATCCCGCGGTCTCGAGGATCACGTCCGGCGACGAATCCAGCGGCCGCGTGTGGAAGAGGATCGCCAGCGAGTACCAGCGTTTTTCCCGGGCGCGGAGATGAATGCGGTTTTCGAGAAGCGTCGACTGCACTCCGAGGGATCGCGCCTTGGCCAGGTGGATCGACGCGGTCCTCAGGTCCTCGGGCGTTTCCGCGAGGGTGATCAAGGCGTCGGCCGCCATGAGATGCGTCCGCGGGTCAGTCTCATCGGCGTCGCGAAGTTCATCCAGCGCGGCCGCGGGATGGCCGGCATCGAGAAGGGAACGGACGCGATCGAAGCGGCGCTCGGCGGCGGCCGGACCTCCCGGTCGCCAGATCCAGAAGACGGCGAGCGACAGGAAGGCGACGAAGGCGATGAGGAGGCGTCCCCGGCGGACGGCGCGGCGGGACTCTTCCTCCATGACGGCGGCTCCGGCGTCCGTCAGGATCGCGAGGCGGCGGCGTCCTCCTTGCCGAGGATCTCCATGACCTCGCGCAGGGGCCGGTGACGCTTGAGCATCTCGATCTTCCGGATCCGGTCGAAGACTTCCTCCCCGTAGAGGCGGTGGCCCGATTCGGTCCAGTCGGCCTCCCGGATCAGGCCCATCATCGTGTAGTTGTGGATCGTCTGCCGGGAGAGTTTCGTCTCCTTCATCACCTCGCCGATCTTGAACAGCTTCCGGGGCGCCATGCTCACCTCCGTTGCGGGCCCGCGCGGCGATCCGGCGGGCCGGTCCCGAGTCCCCCTCGGGGCCATATGTCAATTATAACATATAAGTTACGCCGGAGCCCCCTCGTCCCCGAACGACGTCCCGACGGCCCGCGCGGCCCGGACCAGCTCGTGATCCGGCGGCACGCGCTTCACGCGGCCCGCGACCCGCGCGAAGGGGACGCTGGTGATTGTACCCCCCCGAAGCGCCACCATGCGCCGGAACTTCCGGCCCACCGCGAGGTCCACGGCGGCGACGCCGAACCTCGTCGCGAGCACGCGGTCCGCGGGCGTCGGCGGCGCGCTCCTCTGCAGATGGCCGAGGATCGTGACCCGGGCCTCGAAGCCCGCCTCCTCGATCCGGTCGGCCACCGTGGTGCCGATGATGCCGGGGTGCAGGGCCGTGCGGTCGATCCCTTCCGGCGCCGCGCCCTCCGCCACCACCAGGATGGTGAATCGCCGCGTCCGGTGGCGGCTCCCGATGTACTCCGCGACGCGCCCCATCGACCCTTGGATCTCCGGGATCAGGATGACGTCCGCCCCGCCGGCGATTCCCGCGTGGAGCGCGATCCAGCCGGCGGTCCGGCCCATGACCTCGACGACCATGACGCGCCGATGGGCGTCCGCCGTGGCGTGCAGGACCTGCACCGCGTCGGCCGCGACCTTCACCGCGGTGTCGAATCCGAACGTGACATCGGTCCCCACGACGTCGTTGTCGATCGTCTTCGGAATCCCCACGATGTTCGGCCAGCGCGAGGCGAGCCGGTCCGCGATTTTCATCGTTCCGTCGCCCCCGAGGCAGATGAGCGCGTCCAGCCGGAGCTCGCGCAGGTGCCGCACCACCCGGTCCGAGACGTCGCCCCGCTTGCCGTAGGAGAACGGGTCGCCCTTGTTCGTCGTCCCGAGGATCGTCCCCGCGCTGTGGAGGATGCCGGAGACGCTGTCGAAGTCGAGGCGCTTCCACCGGCGCTGGATGAGGCCCTCGAATCCGTCGAGGATGCCGACGAATTCGGCGCCGTGCTCCCGGATCCCCTTCTTGACCACGGCCCGGATCACCGCGTTCAGGCCGGGACCGTCGCCGCCCCCGGTGAGGAGGCCGAGCCGGAGCTTGCGCCGCGCCATGGTTGACGTTATAGAACCTGTACCCGGGAAGGGGACATGATTATTCACCCGAGGCGGATCGCATGAAGGGCCTGCTCCTCGTCGCGGCGATCCTGGCCCTCCAGGACGCCGGCTCGCTGGAGGCCATCGTCACCCGGCACAAGACGGCGGTCCTGAAGGCGAAGACCTTCGACGAGGGGCTCGCGGCCGCCCGGGTCACGCTCGCGGAGATCGAGAAATTCCTGGAGAAGACGCGCGAGGGGGAGCCCGCCGCCCGGGCGCGGTACATCGCGGCCGACCTGTGCGCGCGCCTCGAGGATTTCGCCGGCGCGGCGTCCCACGCGCGCAAGTTCCTCGAGGCCTTCCCGAACCACGTCCAGGCGCCGCTGGTCCGGATCGAGCTCGCCCACGCGCTGGTGGCGGACGGCCGGGAGGGAGAGGCCCGCGAATCGTACGAGGCCTTGATCAAGAACCACCCCGAGGATCCCCGCGTTCTCGAGGCGCGCCTGCGCATCGCCCAGTCCTACGTGACCGAGAAGCGCGACGACGACGCCATCCGCGCCTTCGAGAAGATCCGCGCCGAATTCAAGGGCAAGCCCGAGCAGTGGGTCGCGGCCCTCCAGGAGTCCATCGCCTTCCTGATCGCGGGCCGGGCCGGGGAAGGGCGCGGTCTCCTCGAGGAGGCGGTCCGCTCCTGCCCCGATCCGGCGACCGTCAAGTACGCCGAGCGGATCCTCACCAACTGGCTGTGGATCGGGAGGCCGGCGCCCCCGTTGGAAGGGAAGGACGTGAAGGGCATGCCGGTCCGGTCGGACTTCGCGAACGACAAGGTCAGCGTCCTCTACTTCCTCTCCTCCACCTTCGAGTTCTTCGAGACCGAGTCGAACGTCATGAGGAGGATCGTCCGGAAGTTCGGCGACGGCAAGGTCTCGGTCCTGGGCGTGTCGATCGACACCGACGCGGCCAAGCTCGAAACCGACCTGGCCCGGGCCGGCGTGACCTGGCCCGTGATCTTCGACGAAAAGGGCCCCGAAGGCCCCGCCCCCGCCGCCTTCCAGACCAAGGGGCTTCCGCTGGTCCTGGTGATTGACCGTAAGGGCATCGTCCGCTACGTGAATCCCCTCTTCAGCCGGCACGGGCGCGAGCTCGCCCGCTGCGTGGAATCACTCGTCGCCGAGAAGTGATCCGGCCGCCGCCTTCAATATCCTCAAGCCTCCGCACCGCCCGGGCCGATGATGACCATGCGGAGCAGTCATGAACATCAACGACATCGTCGTTTTCGTGGAGCGGCTCAACCTCTCCCACCACAAGAGCATCATCGGGACCTACTTCCCGGAGATCATCGCGCTCCTGTCGATCGTCTTCGGGGGATCGTTCCTGCTCTTCGGGTGGCGCCACCACGAGTACTTCCTCGGGATCACCGGCCTCATCGTGGGGGGCTGGGTGGGCCTGCTCCTGAAGAACCATTTCTCGCCCTACGGCGCCACGGCGCCCTTCATGTACGTCCTGGTCTGCGCGGCGGCGGGCGCCTTCATCGGCGCGTGCTGCAAGCGGTTCGTCGGGATCCTGCTCGGCGGATTCACCGTCGCGCTTTTTATCTCCGTCTTCTCCCCGTCGCTCTTCAAGCCGGGGGAGCAGACGATGCTCGGAATGGCGGTGATCTTCCTGCTCGGCGGCGGGCTCGGCGGGCTCTTCCCGAAGCTCTTCTACATCCTGAATTCGTCGCTGATCGGGAGCGTCTTCGTCACGTACGGCCTGTCGCTGGCGGTCCTCGCGCACCTCCAGCAGATCTCGCCGTCGACGCGCGTTTTGCTCCACCTCGCGGTCTTCCTGCCGCTCTTCGTCTTCGGCCTGCTCTACCAGGGATTCTCCGGACCCGCCGGCGCGGCTCCGATGATGGCCCCGGAGCCCGCCCCCCGCCGCCTGAGCCGCCCCGTCCGCGCCACGGTCGAAGTGGCCGACTAAGCGCGGGGAGCGAAGTTCAAAGTTCGAGGTTCGAGGTTCAAAGTCCGTTCTGAATTCGAAGTCCAACGTTCATCCAAGGCCGCGGGTCAGCCTTCGTCTTGACCTTGAACGCGCGGAGGCGCTACGGCGCCCCGAGAACGCTCTTCACCGCCGGCGGCACGTCGATCTGGAGCTCCGTGTCGAACTTCGAGAACGTGTACGAGTATTTCAGCTCGTGCTGGTCCGGAACCTTGTCCGGCTCGAAGGGAATGTTCTTCTTGTTGACCACGATCGTCAGCGTCCAGTCGATCCGCGCCACCGTGAAGTCGGTCCTCGAGATCCAGGCCTGGTAGACGGAGGTCGATTTCTTCCGGTCCGTGACCGCCGTGAGGTCCTTGATGAAGAAGGCCTCGAGCCTCTTGAGCCCCCCCGTCACCTCCTTGACCTGGTCGAGCAGGCTCCGCTCGTCCGCCGCGGTCTCGATGATGCGGCAGTCGAACTCCCCGATCTTCTCGTCCCCGCCGTAGACCGCCGACCCGGAGAACCGGAAGAGATCGGCGAGCAGGAGCGACGGATTGCGGGTGATGACGCCCGTGCGGTTGGTCTGCCCGTCGGTCTTGACCGGCTCGGCGAACAAGCCGTCCTTCCCCTTGATGAGCTTCTCCCGGCCCCGGGCGAAGAGGTCGGCCGACCCGTGGAAGGCGGCGAAATCGCGGATCAGCGTGCCCTCGAAGCCGATCGTCTCCGGCGCGAAGCCCTCCTTCGAGAGGAGGGCCGACACGATCTCCGCCTTGAAGTGGCACCCCTTCCGTTTCGCCCACGCGGGCTGGGCCTTGGCCAGGACCTGGGGCGCCTTCAACTTGGCGATCTTGTCCTCATCCCCCTGGAACCCCGCCACCAGCGCAAGGCACAGCGCGAAAACTCGCATCGGACGTCCTCCGTTTCGGCGCGATCCATCGATCCCCCGACCCGCGCCTCCCGTATAATACATGGAACGGACGCGCCGGACCCCGAGAGAGGCAACATGCCCACCTGGGACGAGATCACCCCGTACACCGAACGCTCGACGCTTTCGAAGCACGCCACCGTCACCAACGCGCTCCTCTCGATCCACGTGCTGGCGCTGGGCGTCGCGGTGGCCCTCCAGTACGCGGGCCGGAACTGGTTCCTGCCGGCGATCGAACTCAAGGTCCCGAACGTCATCTCGACCCTCGAGGTGTGGCGCCTCTTCTCCTTCCCCTTCGCGCACACGCCGGAGATCGGCCCGGTCATCGTCTTCGGCCTGCTCGGGTGGATGTTCTACCGCGCGGGCAACGAGCTCGAGCGCGAGTGGGGCGGCGCCCGCATGCTCGGCTTCTGCATGGCGCTGGCGCTGTACGGCGGACTCTCCCATGCGCTGTACTCCATCCTCACCGGAACCGGCGCCGACACCGAGAAAATGGGGGCGCGCGGTTTTGCCGCTCCGGTTCTCGGCGTGCTCCTGGTCAACACCCTGCGCAATCCCCGCCGGCCGGCGCTGCTCTTCCTCATCCTGCCGGTCCGAGCCCTCGCGCTCTTCTGGGTCCTCTTCGTCGCGGTGCTCCTTTACGAGGTGCTCACGCTCGAACCGCCCATCGGTTCATCGCCCGTCGCCGTGGGCGGGGCGGTTGCCGCCGCGTGGCTGTACACCGTCCTCGACCCGAAGTTCGACCGGTTCTTCCAGTGGCTCGAGACCCGACAGGCGCGCGCCCAGTTCCTGGAGGAATTCGAGCTGCGCGGTCAGGTCGACGCCATCCTCGAGAAGATCCAGCGCAGCGGGATGGATTCCCTGACGCGCCGGGAACGCAAGCTCCTGAAGCGGGCGAGCCGTCTCTTCCAGACCGACGCCCGGCGCTCCCATGAATGAACCCTCCCGAGCCGCGATGAAACTCTCGGCTTTCCTGCTTCCCGCGTTCCTCCTCGCGGGCACGCTCCACCTGTGGGGGTCCGACCTGCGGGGACTCGTCGTCCGGATCACCGAGGGGGGCCCCCGGACGATCGAGCGCACGACCTTCACCCTCAAGGTTCCGAACCGCGCATGGGCGCGGGACGTGACGGACTGGACGGAGAAGGCAATCGCGGACCTCGTCGACCGCTGCAAGCCGCTGGGATTCCGGCCGTCGGACAAGAGTCTCCTGATCGTGGTGGTCGACCTCCCCGTCGGCGAAAATTTCAACGAGAGGGAGAACAGCATCACGCTCAACATGAAGAACTACTCCGAGCCCAAGAAGGCCTACGGTCCCCTTTCCAACTTTCTCACGAAAGCGCTCCTGTACCACTCGGGTCCGCCGTCGGCGGCGTGGAGTCCCTGGCTGGAAGAGGGCCTGGCGACCTACTTCCAGACCACGGAGAAGGTGGTGGGCTCCCGGAAGGAGGACCTGATGAAGCAGGCGGCCGAGCGCCTCGACAGCCTCACGCTCCAGCGCGTGCTCCAGGATGCGGACCCGCGGGGTCACGGTCTCTCCGCCGCCAGCCACTCCCTGATCTCGTTCCTCGACCTCAACGACGCGAAGTTCCAGCAGTACCTCGATGAGGAGCGGCGGCCGGGCGCGGTCGCGACGGGGGCCTTCGAGCGGATCTTCGGCCCGGACATCGAGCGCGAATGGAAGGACTCGCTGAAGCCCTTCCAGAAACACTAGTTGACAGCTTCCGCCGGCCCTTTCCAAAATAGCGCCGTCACAGGAGCCATCATGGGCGCAGAAAAATACGACGAGCTGACGCGACTCGTGGCCGAAGCCCGCGCGCAGTACGACGAGTTCCACGGCGGGAAGAAGGTCGCGGCGATGCGGGCGCGGAAACTGCTTCAGCAGATCAAGCGGCTCGCCCAGGAATGCCGGATCGAGATCCAGGAGCTCAAGAAGCCGAAGGGCGAGGCCCCGCCCGCCCCTTGATCCAGCCCCCGCCGAGCACTTCATCGTCCCGGTAGAAGACCGCCGCCTGTCCCGGCGTCACCGCCCGCTGCGGCTCCAGGAATCGAACGCGCGCGACTCCCGCCCCCGCCGCCTCGACGTCGGCCTCGGCCCCCGGCCCGTTGTAGCGGATCTTCACCGTGGCCCTCAGCGGACCCCCGGCGGGCTCCGCGAGCCAATTCACTTCCTCGGCCTCGAATTCCGACGAGCAGAGCTCGACATCATCGCCGACGATGACGCGATTCTGTTCGGGATCGATCGCCACGACGTACGCCGGACGTCCCAGGGCGGTCCCGAGTCCGCGCCGCTGGCCGATCGTGAAGAACTGGAACCCGGGATGAGTGCCCACGACTTCGCCCGACGTGGTCACCAGCGGACCGGGCCGCGCCCGATCTCCGAGCTTCTCGCGCAGGAGAGTGCGGTGATCGTTGTCCGGAACGAAGCAGATCTCCTGGCTCTCGGGCTTGTCGGCGATTCGAAGGTCGAGTCGGCGCGCGATGGCGCGCACTTCCGGCTTCTCGAGTCCTCCCACGGGAAACAGGCACCGGGACAATTGGGCCCCGGTCAGCGGGAAGAGGACGTAGGACTGGTCCTTCCTCGCGTCGAGTCCCCGACGAAGGACGAAGCGGCCGTCGCGCTCCTCGACCCGCGCGTAATGGCCCGTCGCCACCTTGGAGGCCCCGATCGAATCGGCGTAGTCGAAGAGCCGGCCGAACTTGATGTCGCGGTTGCACCGGATACAGGGATTGGGAGTCGCGCCCCGGTCGTACTCGTCGACGAAGTAGGAGACGATGCGGCTGAATTCGCGCTCGAAGTTGAGGACGTAGAACGGAATGGCCAGGAGATCGGCGACCCGGCGGGCATCCCACGCGTCCTCGAGCGAGCAGCACCCCTGCTTGCCCGATTTCGCCGCTTGTCCGGCGGGGACCCCGTGGCGCATGAAGACGCCCGCGACGTCCCAGCCCTCTTCCTTGAGCAGCGCGGCCGAGACGCTGGAATCGATCCCGCCCGACATGGCGACCAGGACGCGCCCCTTCACGACTCCTCCACCGTGAGGATGAGGAGGATGTGGCGCCGCGACACCCCCGACCCGCGCGACATGAGGAGCGACCCCACGGATTCAGACTCCTCCTGCTTCGCATACAGCGCATAGGGACGGCCCGGATCCAGGACCACGTCGGCCGCCGCCTCCGCGATCGCCTTCTCCTGGCCCGCGGGAGAACGGAACCACGGCGTCAGGCGCATCTCGAGAAGTCCGCGCGGCAGTTTCTTCCCCTTCGCGAGGAAGGCCCCCGCCTCGGCCTCGAGCGTCGCGGATCCCGACTTCTGCTGGTCCTTGTACAGGGGCACTTCCACGGGTCCCTCGACGGGCGCCTCCCGATAGATCTCGATGCGCGCCTCCTCGTTGGGAAGCATGACCATGAAGACGGTCTGCGTCGTCATCGAGCCGGTGCGGCGGAGATCGGCGTCGACGGAAGCGGGCAAGGAGTCTTTCCCCGCCACGACCAGGATCCCGTGCGCCTCGAGCCCGGACGCCCCGGCGACGGCGACCTCCCGCGCGGCGAACTTCGCGACTCCTTGAAGGGCGGCGCGATCCTTCGCGGCCACCTCGAAAACGTTGAGCGTGACCCGGAGGTGACCCTTCGGCGGGCGGGTCGTGGTATCCCGCGACCACGGTGCCTCCTCGGGGCGGAATCCGGGCTTCACCTCCGCGCAACCGGGGAGGAAAACGAGGGCCAAGACCAGGAAGGTGCGGGCCATGAGCGGCCCGGATTATATCTGGCGTTGGAGTGGCGGAGCGGTCAAAATCGTCCCGCGATGAAGCGCTGCGCCGTCATCACCTTCGGCTGCAAAGTGAACCAGTACGAATCCCAGGCCCTCCAGGAGAAGATCCGCCGGGGGGGCTTCGAACTCGTGGGGCCCGAGGAGGACGCGGACGTCTACGTTCTCAATACCTGCACCGTGACCGAGACGGCGTACGCCGAGGCCGCCCGCGTCGTCCGCCGGATCCACCGGCGCCGCCCCTCCGCGGAGATCACGGTGACGGGCTGCGCCGCCGACTCGAACCGCGCGGACTTCATGGCCATGGCGGGCGTCCGGCGCGTCGTCCTCCACGACGAGAAATCGGCGCTCCCCCTGCTGCTCGATGACCCGCGCCTCACCGTGGACGACCTGAAGCCCTCCATTTTCGATCTCCAGATCTCGAGTTTCGACGGCCACACCCGCGCCTTCCTGAAAATCCAGGACGGATGCGACCTCCGGTGCTCGTTCTGTATCATCCCCCGAGTCCGGGGCACGAGCATCTCGCGGCCCTTCGAGGAGGCGGTCGAGGAAGCGGAGCGACTGGCGGCCGCGGGCTACCGCGAGATCGTTCTCACGGGGGTCCACGTCGGTTCGTTCGGGAAGGAAATCGCGGGCCGAAACCTGATTCCGGACCTCGTGGAGCGGATGCTCGCGATCCCCGGCCTGGTGCGCGTCCGCCTCTCTTCCATCGCAGCCAACGAGATCGACGACCGGCTCATCGAAGCCATGAGTAATAGTGGAGGCCGCTTCTGTCCCCACCTCCACCTGCCGCTCCAGTCGGGCGACGAGGATGTCCTGCGCGCCATGCGGCGGCGATACAACCCGGCGCAATTCCTGCGGACCGTCGATCGGATCCGCGCCGGGGTGGACGAGCCGGCCTTCACCACGGATGTGATCGTGGGATTCCCGACGGAGAGCGACGCGGCCTTCGAGCGAACGATGGACTTGTGCCGTCGCGTCGGCTTCAGCCGGATCCACATCTTTCCGTACAGCCATCGTCGCGGGACCGACGCGTCCGCTTGGCCCGACCTTCCCGCCTCCGTGAAGAAGGAGCGCCTCGACGCGCTCCGCGATCTCGCCGCGGACCTGACCGACCGGTACGCGGCAAGATTCGTGGGACGCGACGTCGAGGTACTCGTGGAAAACCCGGGCGAACCCGCGAGCGGTTACACCGAACGGTACCTCAAGGCGACGCTGCCCGCCGGCACCTCCAACGAATGCATTCGGGCCCGGGCCGTCGCCGTGCGCGAAGGAGGTCTCGCGTGCGCGTGAAAACGCCCTCCCACCGCATCTCCGCGGCGTCGCGCCGCTCCGTCCGGAAGGTCCTCGATTTCATCCGGCGGCACGACAACTTCCTCGTGTCGGGCCACGTGCGGAGCGACGGCGACGCGCTTGGCTCGCAGCTCGCCTTCCACCACCTGCTCAAGAAGCTCGGCAAGAAGTCGCACGTCGTCTGCGACCGCGGCGTCCTGCCGGACTATGCGTTCCTGCCGGGGTGCGAGTCCGTGGGCGGCGATCCTTCGGATCTCCATCCGCCCTACCAGGCGGTCTTCACGTTCGACTCGGGCGCCTGGAGCCGCCTCGAGCGGATCGCGGCGGCGCTCGACCGCAAGGCGCTCAAGGTCGTCAACGTCGACCACCACGCCTCCAACGAGCGGTTCGGCGACCTCAACTGGATCGATCCGTCGTTCTCGTCCACCGGTGAAATGGTGTGGGAGCTCGTGAAGGCGGCCGGAGTGAAGCCCGACCGCGCGATCACGCTCAACATCTATACGGCCGTGGTGACGGACACCGGCCGGTTCGCCTTCTCGAACACGACGCCCGAGACATTCCTGAATGCGGCGGAGCTGGCGGGCCACGGCGCACGGCCGAGCGAGCTGACCAAGCTCCTCTACCGCCAGAGGACCGTCGACCAGCTGCGCTTCCTCGCCGCGGTGATCGGGCGCATCGAGAGGACCGAGAATGGGCGCGTCGCCTGGGTGACGGTCCCGCGAGACCTGGAAAGAACCCTCGGCATGACCGCGGGCGACACGCAGGAGTACATCGATCTTCTCATGCAGCTGAAGGAGACCGAGCTCGCCATGCTCTTCCGCGAGATGGACGACCCGCCGCGGATCAAGGTGAGCTGGCGGACGACCCCCGGCATCGACGGAATCGCCCTCGCCCGGAAGCACGGAGGCGGAGGCCATCCCCGGGCGAGCGGGGCCTCGATCACGGGAACGATGGAAGAAGTGACGAAACGAGTGGTCGAAGAAGCCGTAAATCTCCTTCGAAGCGGCCGGCGCCTCTCGGCCAAGGAAGAGGCGGCCATTGCCCGGATGTGACGGCCGGACCCGGGCGCGCGGAGCTACATATAGATGAAGGCGGAAAGCCGGAAGCGCCCGCTTGACCGGCTCCTCGAATTGGAGCGGCTCTTCGGGGTCGATTTCCTGCCTCTTTCAAGGTCCACCCTCCGCGCGACACCCCAGCCACCGCCTTCGCCCGTCGTGGCCGCTGCCGCGCCGGCATCCATCCGTCCGCGCCCCGCTCCGCCGCGCGTCTCTCCCGTTCCCGCCGAGCCGATGCCGCCGGAATTCGCGCGCTGGCGCGACGAAGTCCTGCAATGTCGGAAGTGCGGACTCTGCGAAGGTCGGACGCAGGTCGTCTTCGGCGTCGGCACGCTCAAGGCCCCGGTCGTTTTCGTGGGCGAGGCGCCGGGAGCCGATGAGGATCGGCAGGGCGAACCGTTCGTCGGACGGGCGGGACAATTGTTGACGCGGTCCCTGCTGAAGATCGGCGTGCGCCGGGACCAGGTCTACATCGCGAACATCTTGAAGTGCCGGCCTCCGGAGAACAGGACTCCGAAGCCGGAAGAGATGGTCGCCTGCACCCCGTACCTCTTGAAGCAGCTCGAGTGGATCAACCCGGGGCGGATCTGCGCGCTCGGGAACATCGCCGTCCAGGCCCTGCTCGGGACGACGCAGGGAATCTCGCGGTTGCGCGGCCGCTACCACGACTTCCAGGGGCGGAAACTCTTCGCCACCTTCCACCCGGCGTACATCCTGCGCAACATGGGCCAGGCCGAGGTCTTCGAGGACGACCTGAGGACCGTCTGCCGGGACGCCGGGCTGCCCGCGAAATGACGAATCGCGGAAACTTTTCTTGTACGAACCGCGATCCGATTTCTAGACTTTGCACGGTTCGCGCGGTTCGCGCCGTCTGAATACTTGTACGTTTGGAGGAAAGGATCGCGCAGGTCCGGACGGCCGGGACGCCGGGCGTGTCCGGGCGAAGCGTCGAGCGGAAGGGAACCGGTCGGCAGGCCTCGCCCCACGGGGCAAAAGGGTCCGCCGGCCTTGAGTGAAATTTGCCGGACGCCATCCTCCCCCGCCGACCCCCGCCCCTCGCCGGCGGCGCCTGAGCGCCGACCCGTTTCCCCGCGCGCGTTCCTCCGGTCGAGATTTGCCGTTTAGGCACGCCGCCCCCGGGCGGCGAGAAAGGGCACCTCATGGCCAGAGGCGTCTGGGGCATCGACGTCTCCAAGTTCTCCATCAAGGCGGTCCGCCTCGAAGCCGGCCCCTCCGGAATGGTCCTCACCCAGGTGGGCATCATGCCCTACGAGGGGACCGACACGGGCGAGCCGGTCAACCTCGACAGCGAGATCCGCCACAGCCTCGCCGAACTCAAGGTGCGGCTGAAGATCGGCGGCGAGCGCGTCGTCCTCTCGCTCCCGGGTCACTCGACCTTCAACCGCCTCATCAAGCTCCCCCCGGTCGAGGAATCGAAGCTCGCCGAGGTGGTGCGGTACGAGGCGCAGTCGCAGATCCCCTTCCCGATCGACGAGGTCATCTGGGATTACCAGTTCGTCGAGCGCGCCTACGCGCCGGGCGAGGAGAAGGAAGTCATCCTCTTCGCGATCAAGAAGGAGATCGTCGAGCAGTTCCTGGCCAACATCCAGGACCTCGGCTTGAACGTCGAGGCGATCCAGTTCGCCCCGGTCGCGCTCTACAACTTCCTGAGCTACGACCAGGACATCGGCACGACCTGCATCGCGGTCGACATGGGCGCCGACAACGCCGACCTCCTCGTGGTCGACGGGCCCAAGTTCTGGATCCGGAACCTGCCCATCACCGGCAACGACATCACGAAGTCGCTCCAGAAGGCCTTCAACGTCTCGTTCGCGGAGGCGGAGAAGCTCAAGAGGAAGGCCGCCTCGACGCCCCAGGCGCAGAAGATCTTCAACGCGGCCCAGCCCATCATCCGGGATCTCATCGGCGAGGTTCACCGCTCCATCGGCTACTACAAGTCGATCTCGAAGCAGGTGAAGTTCGAGAAAGTCCTCGTCCTGGGCAACGCCTCGCGCTTCGTGAACTTCCAGAAGTTCATCTCGCAGACCCTCCAGATGCCCGCGATGCGCGTCACCAAGCTGAACCGCATCGCCGTGGGCGGCAACCTCGAGCCCGCGAACGTGTCGGAGGACCTGACCAGCATCAGCACCGCGCTCGGCCTCGCCCTCCAGGGATGGGACGAGACGAACAACCGCGTGAACCTCCTGCCGCCCGCCTTCCAGAAGCGGCGCGAGATGAAGCGGAAGCAGCCGCTGGTCGCGACCGCGACGGGGTTGCTCCTCGGCCTCGTCGCCGTGATGTGGCTGACGGCGTCGAGCGAGGTGGGCGCCCTCAATGAAAAGAAGAAGCTGGGGGAGGTCCTCAAGACCGACATCGCCGCGCGCAAGCTGAAATTCGAGACCGCGAAGAAGGAGGCGGACCGGCTGGAGGAGCCGCTCCTGAAACTGGAGTCGCTCATCCGGGAAAAAGACCTCCTCCTCCGGGTGATGAACGAGATTCACCCGAACATTCCGGACAACGGCAATCCGAACTACCCGGCCAACGCGAAGATCTGGATCCTCGACTGGGACGTCCTGGACCTGCCGCTCAATCCTCCCAGCAAGGAGGGCAGTTCCTTCAAGGGCACGGGACCCGCGCCGGGACGCGAATGGGATCCCGCGCGGAAGCTCGTCGTTCGCCTGGAAGTCGCGGTCGAGGCGGCGGGCCGGTCGAACGAGGCGCTCTCCACCCTGATCATCAATCAACTCCTCGGGATCCGCGAGACGCCCCCGCACGTGAAGCTCCAGGGTAAGACCTCCCCCGTCACGACGTTTAAGCTCGGGCGCCAGCCCCAGCCGCCCCGGTTCGAGGTGGCCATCAAGGGGCGCACCGACGAGCTGAAGCCTTCCCGCCTCGCCGCGACCGGCCGGTCGGAGGGAACCCCGGCGACGACCCCCGCGAAGTACGTGTACGCGGAAATCACGTTCGAAATCCCGACCGGAAAGCCGGCCGAGAAGCCCGTGGAAACGCCGAAGGAGCCGGAGAAGAAATAAGACCATGGACAAACTCAAGCAGAACCGGTTCCTCGCGGTCGTCGGGATCTTCGGCGTGGTCGCCATCGCGGTCTTCGTCGCCCTCGTCCTTCCCGAGTGGAACGCGGCCAGCGGGGCGGCGATGCAGATCACGAAGGCCGGCGACGCCATCAAGAAGGAACTCCCCGGGCTGCCGGGGGAAATCGACATCGAGCAGTGGGAGAAGCACCGGGGCGACCTCCGGAAGCAGTACGACAAGACGCTCCAGGAAATCGTCCAGCTGGACAAGAGCCTGGAGCAGTGGTTCGACGGACTGGACGCCACGAGCACCTTCGACACCTTCCTGACCCGGTACAATGACGAGCGCGAGCGGCTCGAGGTCGAGCTCATCAGCAAGGGGGTCCAGCTCGGGTCGCCTCGGACGGAGGGGGACCACCAGGTCGAGAGCAAGTCGCCCGGCTTCAACTGGGTGACGCGTGAGCACCTGCGCCTGCCCTTCTCCACCCAGGAGCAGCAGGCCCAGGCCAAGGAGCTCCTCCAGAAGCGGTACAACATCTGCCGGGCCGTCGTGAACGCCCTCACCGGCGACAAGGGAAAGCCGGCGCGCCTCATCGATGTCAGTTTCCTCGAGAGGCCGCCCTTCCTCCAGTCGACCCCCCCCGGGGGTGGGACCGATGTTCGTTCCCCGCTGATCACCGTCGATTCCAAGCTCTACTTCCGGGGCATCACGCCAAACTTGGAGCAGACGCTCCCCCGCAATGGGGAGTCCGCCGAGGAGGCGAAGGAGGAGGGCGAGGGAAGGGAACCCAAGAACCCGAAGTACCTCGGCAAGACGCTCACGTTCGGCTTCGCGGTGGAAATGGATTACCAGAATATGCCAGACCTGATCTACAACCTGCTCCATCCCACGCTCGAACCGATCCTCAACGTCTCCATCGTCGGCCTGTGCGCCTACGTCCCCAAGCCCAATCCGGCGGAGGTGAGGGAGAAGGTGACGGCGCGGCCCAGCGAAGTGGCGGACATCCAGAAGAAATTCAAGGAGATGGAGGCCAATTACCCCTCCGCTCCGATGCACGTGTACATCACGTGCCAGGTGTTCGATTTCGATCCGGCCGGCATCCCCTCGTTCGTGACGAAGCCCTAGGAACGCCGGGAAACCATCAAGGGAGTCCGGAATGCAGGACGACGGCAGCGCGAAAGGCATGAACGCGTCCCTCGAGAAGCACTGGGAGAAGATCGCGGTGGTCGCGGTCCTCGCCGTGCTGGTGGTCTACATCGGCGCCAAGGCGTTCGGCGAGGGACAGGGCGCGGCGAAGGTCATCATCCAGCTGAAGGAACAGGTGGAACGCCAGAAGAACTCGGACAATCCCACGGTTTCCGGGCCCCCCGGCATCAATGTCGGAGCGCCCGCCGCGCCGACCGCTTCGGTCCCCCTCAAGAACAAGTGGATCAACTCCCACCGTCCCCCGCACTTCGTGGAAATCGTCGAAATCAAGGATGTCGAACTGAGCTTCCTGCCTCCCGACATGCATCTTGACGGGACCTCGGTCGAGGTCGACGGGGTGGAGATCACGTGGTCCGTCGCGGTGCTGGCGCCGGAAGCGGGCGTGAAGCAGGTCCCGCTGAAACCCGAGACTCTTTTCTTCATCATCGATCGCCGGATGAAGGACAAGAACTGGGAGACGCAGGTCCAGCTCAAGTTGAAGGAAATGGTCGACGCCAAGTCCATGAAGGACGCCAAGGAATTCAAGGGGCTGAAATACAAGGACGGCAAGACGCTGCCCAAGTCGGACTACGAGTACCGCATCACGATGGGCTCCGACGACAACCAGTATCGGGCCAAGGTCGGAAGCGGCAAGACGGCACGGATCATCGGACCGGTGGCGATCCGCACGCTGGGCCTCTTCGAATTTGCCCAGAACTTCAGCAACATCCAGGGCGCCGATCCTGACGCCGTACCGCCGAAGGATGCCCAAGTCTACATCAAGATCGTCAAGGCCGCCACCGAG
>Ga0075423_10002118_pt1 | contig 17884 bp, 20 predicted proteins | sample SoiMethybrSBSTD2_FD_80114 | JGI IMG/M metagenome (GOLD analysis project Ga0075423, IMG submission 80114) | Bulk soil microbial communities from a Populus tree surrounding site in Tennessee, USA - Soil MetaG P. TD hybrid SBSTD2 | ecosystem: Environmental > Terrestrial > Soil > Tree plantation...
ACGAGCTCAGGGTCGCGGTTCGCAGGGATAGTGCGCGTCATCTGGCCACTCGCCACGTCCACCACGCCGAGGGCGTCGTCCTGGCCCAGGGCGACGTACACCGTCTTCTTGTCGGGGCTCAGCGCCAGGCCCCGGGGGCGGTGGCCCACCGGGACGGTCGCGACGATGGCGTTGGTGCGTGGCGAGATGACGGAGATCGTGTTGGGGAGCTCGTTGCTCACGTACAGCAGCGGCTCGCGCGAGGCGACCGCGGCGTGAGCGAGAATGAGCGGTGCCGCGAGCGCCGCGGCCGTCGTCGACTTCATGCGCCGTCCCCTGGTCAGTCGTTGAAGATCGCCTGGTCGACATGCAGCGCCTGGTCGAGCCCGCGGAGGCGGTCGCGCCCGCGGATGCCCTTGAGGATCGCTCCGGTCAGATCGGCGCCCGTCACGTCGGCATCCGTGAGATTGGCACCGGTCAAGTCGGCGCGGACGAGCAGCACCTTGCGCAAGTTCGCCCCCGTCATGTCGGCGCCGCTGAAATCCACGCTGCTGGCGTCGACGCGCATGATACCCATCCCCTGGTTCCCGGGGTCCACACCCAGATTCGCCTTGATGAATTTCGCGCGCTGCGCCTTGGCGTTGTTCATCGGCCCGATGAGACGGGCGCCGGACAAATCAGCGTCGGAGAGATCGGCGTTGTACAAAATGACCGCAAAGACGCTGGCATCACGCAGGACGGCGCGCCGCAAATCGACGCGGTAGGCCACGGCAACGTCGAGGGTCGCGGCGGTGAAGTCGGCCTCGGTGGCGACCGCATCGGTGAGCGTGACGGAAGAGAGCTGCGCCTTCGCCAGATTGGTGCGCACCAGGCGGCACTTCGTGAGGTTGGCGCGCTTGAAATCGACGCCCGACAGGTCGAGTCCGGAGAGATCCTTCCCGGTGAAGTCGGCGGGGTGCGCCGGCGTCGCCCGGTCGAGCGCCGCGAGCACCTGCTCGCGCGTCGCGGGCTGCTGCGCGCGGCCGGGGTCCGGGGCGACGCTCGCCGCGACGACGGCGACCACCACCCCCGACAGCCGCCCGGCACGGCCCGTCACGGGCTCTTCGGCTTCTGCGGGACGTCGGAGAGCCGGTGCGGCCGTCCCGGTTTGAGCCAGCCGTCGCTCCGCGCCTTCACGTACAAGTAGACCTCGTTGATCGCCGAGGAATCGAGCAGCACGTTCCACGCCGGCATGCCCTTGGTGGGCCGGCCGTTCCAGGCGGTATTGAAGAAGCTGTCGCGCGGGAAATTGGCGCCGGTGGGGCTGACGGCCCAGCGCAAATCGGGTGCGTTCGGAAGGATGGGGTGCATCGCGTCCTCGCCGTGGCAGCGGAAGCAGTAGACGTGCCACCACTTCCACCCCTGGTAGACCGAATCCGACACCAGCAGGCTGTCGCGCACCGTGTCCGGTAATGCGGCCATTGCAGCGTGGGGCTGCTCCCCCCGCCCGCGCCGCGGTGCCCACGCGATAACGACTGCGGCCGTGATCCAGGCGCCGACCAGGCCGCCCCGCACGAAATGCTTCGTCCTCACGTCCCCCCCCGTCTCCCTGGTTGGACTGTACGGTTTCCCGCCGGCGGAGCCGCTACGGGCGTAACTCGAGCATCGGCACGTTGTACTGGCGCAGGATCTCGGTGATCTCGCCGCGCCGGCGATCGATCACCGAATCGAGCGTGGCCTTGAGCGCCTTGTCGCGGTGCCGCACCGCCATCGCCATGCTGAACGCGAACGGCATGCCGGAAACGGCGTCGCTGTCGGGCAACGCGACCAGGGCGAGCGGGACGGACTGGCGTTTCGCCCAGTAGCCCGCCAGCGGTCCCCACACGATGGCGACGTCGATCGAATCGTTGGCCACGGCCTTGATGATGTCATCGGGATGGTCGGCCTTGGGATCGGGGTTGAGGAAGTTCCCGAACCCGATGAGACCCACGATGCCGCGCGAGCCGAGCGCGTGCGCCGGCGGCGTGTTGGTGTAGTCGTAGCCGATCATGTTCACGCCGATCTTCAAGCGCTTGAGGATCGTATCATCGAGCGTGCGCAGCTGGAGCCCCCGGTCGGCACGGAACACGAAGTAGTAGGTGGAGCGGTAGTACGGCTTCGTCGTAGCCACGGGGTCGAGGCCGACGGGTGCCTGGATCATGACGTCGCAGAACCCGCCGAGGATCGAGTTGCGCAGCACCCCGCGCCGACTGGGCCACCAGTAGTTGATGACGGTCGCATTGAGATCCCGCGCGACCACGTGGGCGATCTTGTTCTCGAAACCCTCCTCCTGATTGTTGGAGAAGGGCATGTCGTACGGATCGGCGCACACGCGCAGGTCCGAGGGAGGCCGCTGCTGCGCGCTGGCCATGAGTGCGACGGCGGCGGCGGCGACGAGCAGCGCCCCCGTGAGCCGACCTCGTATGGAATGCATGCGTGCTCCGTGCGGAACGTCTGAAAGGTGAAGGAGGTGGCCAAGTACTACACCCGGTGCCGGAGCGGGTTCGCTCCGGCACCGGGTGTGCTACGCATCTACCTACTGCAATTGGTGTTACCCTTCGACTGCTTACAACCCGAACACGAGCAGCGTGCCGCCCGCGTTGCTGATGTTGATGTAGTCACCGAACGCCCCGATCGCGCCCAATGCCGCGGTCGGATCCTCGGGGCCGATGCCGAGCGCCACACCGGCGCCCGCCCAGCCACCCACGCCGGAGAGCACGGCGACGTACTGCTTGCCGTCGGGCCCCAGATAGGTCATCGGGTTGCCGATGATCCCGGAGGGTGTCTTGAACTTCCACAACAGCGTGCCGGTGGTCGCATCGACCGCCTTGAGCCAGCCTTCCATCGTGCCGTAGAACACTATCCCTGAGGCCGTGGCCAGCGCGCCGCCATACGCCGCCAGGTTCTCCTTCACTTCCCACTTCACCTTGCCGATGGTCGGATCCCACGCGATGAACCGGCCGCGGTTCCCGCCCGGGCCCGGGTACATGCGCACGATCGCGCCGACATACGGCTGACCGGCCGAGTACTTCACCTCTACGCCCTCGTAATCCATGCAGATGTTGTTCGTGGGGACGTAGAAGAGCTTGGTCATGGGTGAGAAGGCAGAGGGCTGCTGATCCTTGAAGCCGATTGCGGCGGGGCAGATACCCTCGGTGTTCTTCTTCGAGGTCGTCCCGTACTGCGGGTTGCGGACCGGGAGGCCCGTCGACAGATCGATCTTCGACGCCCAGTTGACCGGGCCGAAGGGCTCGGCCACGAGCACCTTGCCGTTGGTCCGATCGATGGTGTAACCGAAGCCGTTGCGGTCGAAGTGCACCAGCGCCTTCACCGGCTTCCCGCCGATCGTCAGATCGACGAGGACGTTCTCGTTCACGCCATCGTAGTCCCACTCATCGTGCGGCGTCATCTGGTACAGCCACTTCGCCTCCCCGTTGTCGGGGTTGCGGGCGAAGATCGTCATCGACCACTTGTTGTCGCCAGGACGCTGATCGGGATTCCAGCTGCCCGGGTTACCCGAGCTGTAGTAGAACAGGTTCAGCTGCGGGTCATAGGAGTACCAGCCCCACGTGGTCCCGCCGCCGCGCGTCCACTCGTCGCCCTGCCAGGTGCTGACGCCGAGGTCCTTGCCGCGGTGCGACGCGTAGTTCGGGTTGGCATCGCCGACGATCTTGACTTCGGCGTCCGGGCCCGTCGAATACGCGCGCCACACTTCCTTGCCGCTGTTCACGTCGTACGCGGTCACGCGACCGCGCACGCCGAACTCACCACCCGAGATGCCCGCGATCACGAGGTCTTTGATCACGATCGGCGCATTCGTCATGGTCGAGCCGGTCTTGTAATCGGCGTTCGGCACGCGCCACAACTGCTTGCCCGTCTTCGCATCCAACGCCAGCAGATCGCCGGCGAGCAACTCGATGAACAGCTTGCCGCTTGGATGGTAGGCGAGGCCGCGGTTGACCAGATCGCAGCAGGCGATCGGCTTCGCCTCGGGTGGCTGGGGCGGAACGTGCTTCCAAATCATCGGTGCGCCTTCCTTCGTCAGGTCGAGCGCAAACACGATGTTCGGGAACGCGCTGTGCACGTACATCACGGTGCCGATCACCAGCGGGTTGCCCTCATGGCCGTTCAGCACGCCCGTCGAGAACGTCCAGGCGGCCTTGAGGTTCTTCACATTCGCCTTGTTGATCTGGGTCAACGGGCTGTAACGCTGCAGGTCGGGAGTCCGACCCGTCATCGTCCACTCGCCCGCGCCCTGGCCGACGGCGGGCGCCGCGACGAGCACCAGCAAGCTCGCTGCGAGTCCACCGGACCACAGTTTGAAGCGGTTCATAGCTGACCTCATGTTGAGGATGAGGGTGTGAAAAAAACGGCCACAAATTCCTTGCCGGTCAGAATCCCGAGACCCGCACGAGGTCCGGGGGCCCGCGTTCCCGACAGGCGACGACCATCGTCCGACTCCTCCACACCGGGACTGCTGCTAGGGATAGAGGTTATATCCCGAGTTACATCGACTGTCAATCAGCCGTTCGGGTGTCCTCAATCACCGGCAAAAGACCCCTCTTTCCCATTGGAGACGGCACTCTCGTCACGCCACACACGGGCGCCACACACGCTGAAACCGCCTTCATATACCAAGCCGCCGGCAGCTACTCCCGCTCGCACTCGCTCCGCCAGCGCCTGGGCCGCGCCCGCATCGCCCACGAGGCCATACACGGCGGGCCCCCACGAGCTCTGCCCCACACCGACCGCCCCCCATGCCCGCAGCCGCTCGACCAACTCCCCCGTCTCGCCGGGAGCGAATACGCCGCCCTGCGCCGGCGCGAACCAGCCGCCGGTGATACGCTGGACTTCCTCCAGCGCCGCGCCAAACCCCGCCAGGTCAGCCTCGACGAGTGCCGGCAGCAGCTGCATCAGGACGAGATGCGCGACGCGCTCGACGTCGTGCGCGCTCGGGGACGGAAGGCGGGCGAACGCCGCCGCCTCGTCGTCGCCGGCCAAGCCGGGTTTGCCCCGCGGCACCGCGACGACCGCGCGCCAGGTGTCGGGGAACGGCAGGCGCGCCAACAGGGGCGCAACGCGCTCGGCACCCGGTGTCCGACCGCCCTCCAGCACGAAGCCCCCGTGGGCGAACGTCCACGTGCCGACGCCGGAGCGCCGGCCGCGATCCACCGCCTGCGCCAGTGCCGTCACGTCGGTCGGCAGACCGGACAGCTCGGCGCTGGCGCGCGCCACGGCGAGCGCGAGCTGCGTGCCCGAGCCGAGGCCCGCGTGAGCAGGAATCGACCGGTGCAGGCAGAAGTGCAGCCGCAGATCCAGGCCGTGGTGCCGCGCGAACCGGCGCGCGAACTCGAGCGCTCGATCCGCGTCGGGTCCTTCGGCCTTGAGCTCCGCAGCGCGGTGCGCTTCCAGCAGGAGCGACGGAGCCGGGACCGCCGCCCCGATGCCGCCGAAGCGCCGCCCCAGATCACCCCGCAGGTCGAGCACGCCGAAATGCAGCCGCGCCGGCGCCTCGACGAACACGCGCGGGCCTTGGGCGCTGCTCAAGGGGTCACCGGTTGCTCAAGCGGAGGCGCCCGACGCACATAGTCGGTGAGGAGGGCCATCGCCTCGCGCTCGCGCGGGCCGGCCGTCTTGTCCACGATCACCTGGAGCCGCGCGAAGTCGGCGCGGATCTGCTCCGCAGGCAGGAGGTGGGTTCGGGTGGCCAGGATCGCGGCTTCGAGCACTGCGTGGCGGGCGCGGTTGAAGCCCAGGAACTCCCGGCGCATGCCGCGGTGCACGACGCGAGTCACGATCCGTGCCCGGGGCGGGGTCGCGTCCAGCGCGCGCACTTCGACCTCGCGCCAGGAGCAGGCCGCTTCGAGCACGAGGCCGCGCACCACCGTCGCGGGGACCGCGGGAAACTGGACGTTCGCGATCGCGCCCTGCGCGAACAGCATCACGTCATCGGTGAGATTGATGACGGCGACGCGTGTCGCCTCGAGGTTCTTGAACGTCGTGGTTTCGAGGAACGGCTTGATCACGATCTCTTCTTCTCCCCACTCCACACCCATGGGGGCGAAGTTGATCTCGCCGCGGGCGTCCATGGTCGTGAGCACGGACTCGATGATCACCGGACCAGCTCGACCGGAGGTGGAACGACGGTGTCGGCGCGGTCCGGCAGATCCTCAAGTCGCGTCGCCGCACCGTGCAGGAAACGGTCGAGGAGGACGTAGCCGTACTCGGTGAGCACCGACTCGGGGTGAAACTGCAGGCCGATCACCGGGTGGCGCGCGTGCGCCACCGCCATGATCTCCCCGTCGTCGGCGCTGGCGGTCACGCGCAGCTCGGCGGGGAGTCCCGAGCGGGAGACGACGAGCGAATGGTAGCGCGCCGCCGGGAACGGGTTCGGCAGACCCGCGAACAGGCCATTGCCGTCGTGATGGATCCGGGACGCTTTGCCGTGCATCGGCCGCCCGGCGCGCACGATGCCGGCGCCGTAGGCGGCGCCGATGCACTGATGCCCCAGGCAGATGCCGAGGATCGGGATCGTCGGCCCGAATCGCCGCACGACATCGGTCGAGATGCCGGCCTCCCCGGGCGTGCACGGTCCGGGAGAGATGACGATGTGCGAGGGCCGCAGCGCCTGGATCTCCTCGTACGACGTGGCGTCGTGGCGTCGGACAACGGCCTCTTCCCCCAGCTCGCGCACGTAACGGGCCAGGTTGTAGACGAACGAGTCGTAGTTATCGATCACCAGAATCATGGCGCCAGGGCGGCGATGAGGCCGCGGGCCTTGTCGAGCGTCTCGCGGTATTCCTGCTCCGGATCGGAATCGGCCACGATGCCGCCCCCCACCTGGAAGTACACCTCGCGGCCGAGTACGAGACAGGTGCGGATCACGATGCTCGTGTCCAGCGCGCCCGAAAGCGAGAGGTAGCCGATGGAGCCGCAGTAGGCGGCGCGCTGGGTGGGCTCGAGCTCCGCGATGATCTGCATCGCGCGGACCTTGGGTGCACCGGTGATCGAGCCGCCGGGGAATGCCGCCCGCAACAGATCCACGGCGTCGTGCTCCGGCGCGAGCTCGCCCACGACGGTGGAGACCATGTGGTGGACCGTGGCGTAGTGCTCGAGCGCAAACAGCTCCGGCACGCGCACGGTTCCTGCGCGGCACACCCGCGACAGGTCGTTCCGGAGCAGATCCACGATCATCACGTTCTCCGCCCGATCCTTGTCGCTCTCCACCAGCGCGCGCGCCAGTGCCGCGTCGTGCTCGGGGGAGAGCCCGCGGGGACGCGTCCCCTTGATCGGCCGTGTCTCGACCTGGCCGCCCGGTTGCACCCGCAGGAACCGCTCCGGGGACGAGCTCGCCACCACCAGGTCGCCGAATTCGAGGTAGGCGGAGAACGGGGCGGGATTGCGATGGCGCAGCCGGCGATACAGGTCGAGCGGCGTGCCGACCAGCGGGGCTTCGAGCCGCTGCGACAAGTTCGCCTGAAAAATGTCGCCGGCGTACACGTACTCGATGACGCGCGCCACGGCGTCGAGGTAGCCCTCGCGTGTGAAGTTCGATCGGACGCCTGGGACATCGGGCAGCGGATACGATGGAGCGGCCGATTGGTGGGTCGAACGCGCGGGATCCCCCTGCGCGACAAAACGACGCAGTCGCTCCGGGAGACCCCGCGCGTTCGACCCGTCTGCCAGTCGATCACTCACAAACGCCAGCCGCTCAGCCGCGCGCCGCCCGCGCGCCACTCCCCGCTCCGGAATCCCGGTCGAAATGATCCAGGCCCGTCCGGCTGCGTGGTCCCAGGCGATCACCCAGTCGTACAGACCGAACAGCAGATCGGGCACGGCGAGATCGTCATAGCGCGGCCGCGGAACACGCTCGAGCATCATGCCCCAGTCGTACCCGACGTAGCCTGCGGCCCCGCCTTGGAACGGCGGGAGCTCCGCCACGGGCGCGGTCGCGTGCGGCGCCACGAGCGCTCCGATGTGCGCCAGCGGATCCCCCGCGACCCGGATCCAGCTTCCCTCCACGAGTTGCTGGGTGAGCAGCCCCTTCGAGCGCACCGCCGTGGCCGGGTCGGCGGTGAGAAACGAATAACGCCCGAGGTGCTCCGGGTCGGTCGCACTGTCGAGCAACAGCAGGAAGGGCATGTCCTGGAAGCGCGCGCATGTGTCGAGCGGGTCCGGGGCGGGCACGAGCTCGTGGACCAGCGGTCCGGCGGTGCTCATCGGCTCCCCTTGGCGCGCCCCGCGCGCGAGCGGGCGCGCGCCGACCGTTGCGTCAGCTTTACATGCTCGGGCCCGCGGTCGTCCGGGGGCGTGAGGTAGCCCCACTGCAGCGCGCCCTCCTGCCGGTACGTTTTCCCCAGGGTGATGGCGAGCTTCGCCTTCATGAGCTCGCGCCCGAGATAGAAGGCATGAGTTGCTTCGTCGACGTCGAGCTGGGCGAAGATCTCGTGGATGTCCGTGCCGCGGACGAACCGCTCGTTGTTGAACACGGTGATCGTGTCGCGGTCGGTGAAGATCCGGAAGTTCGGGTCCGTGACGGCGCGCTGCAGCTCCCGCAGCTCCGCTTCGGCGTAGGCGAGAATCGCCGGGTCCTTCAGCGTCACGAGCCGGTCGTCCACACCTTTAGGGAGCGCCTTGTGGGTGACCGCGTGGTACATGAGCCGCCGCGCGATGTCGATTTCGCGCACGGCGCCGCGCGCCCAGGGGATCACTTCGGTGGTGAGCACGGCGCGCACGCCCAGTTCCTGGCACACGGCGAGCAGCAGGGCGTTCACGCCCGTCGTGTCCGCCGCCGTGAGCTCGGTGATGTTCCCAACGCCCATGAACAGTGGGGCAGTGGGGTAGCGCCGCTGGGTCTCCGCGTATCGCTCGAGCGAGCGCATAAACCCGAACCCGATCGGCTCGATGACGGGATCGATGAGGTACGACACGCCCCACTGCTCCAGCGCCGCGACGCTCGGCTCCAGGGTCTCGAGCCCCTGGCCGAAGTCGGGGATCACGACGACGCGCGTCCCGCTGCCGGCCAGTTCGCGCGCCACCTCCCGGTTGGAGGCGTTGACGCTCAGCACCAGTTCCGCGCCGGCCGCCACCGCCGCGCGGATCTCACCGGGGTCGAACGAGTCGATGCTCACGCGCATCCCCTCGCCCACGAGCTCGCGCACCACGTCGCCCAAGCCGGGGAACTCGCGTCCGGGCGTGCAGCCGATGTCGATCACGTCGGCGCCGCTCGAGCGATAGTGCTCGGCTTCACGACGGATCGCGTCGCGGGTGAGCCGTGGCGCGTTGTTCACCTCGGCCACGATCTCGATATCGTAGCCCCCGTAGTCGGGGGCGAGCACGGCGCGCCCGAAGTATTCCGGGATCTGCCGCAGATCCTTGGGCCCCTTCTCGACCGGGACCCCCACGCGCTGCGCGATCACGCTGGGGTCGCCCTCGCACAGTCCCGGGATGAGCACTAGGTCCGTGCCGGCCGGGACCTCGAGAAACCGGGCGATCCACGGGGTCGTCATCAGGGCGGCGACCGTGATCTTCAGGACCGCCACCTCCCATGCGAATGCCGGACCCATTGCCGCGATGGTGCGGCGCAGCGCGGGCTCGGCCAGCTTCCCCGTGACGAACAACACGCGGCGCGGCGCGCGCACCGCCGCACCTGCCGTCACCGCGGATCGCCCGAGCGCACGAACTTGTTGGGCGTCCCTTCGAGCGCGCCGCCCTTGGGGCGCCAGAGGACGATTTCCTCGATCTTGCGGGCGAGCCCGAAGTCCTTGTCGGTGATGCCGCCCGCCGCGTGGTTCTGCAGCTTCACGATCACCCGCCCCCAGGTGACCGAGAGGTCGGGATGATGGTATGCCGCTTCCGCGACGTAACCGATCGCGCTCACGAGCATCAGCGTGGTGGGCCAGCCATCGGTCTTGTAATTGCGCCGGATCCAGCCGTCCTCGTACCACCAGCCGGGGAAGTCCTTCAGCTTCGCCTCGATCTGCGCTTCCGAGTAGGTCGGTTCTTTCGGTGCCATGACGGTCTCCTTATCGAGGGCTAGACCACGCCCCCGCCGTTGATCATCAGCATCTGGCCGGTCACGTAGGCGGCGGCATCGGAGGCGAGATAGACGGCGGCGTTCGCGATGTCCTCGGGCGTGCCCCAGCGCCCGAGCGGAATCCTCGCGGCGATGCGCTGCTTCACTGCCGGGTCGAGCGCGTTGCCGTACGCGGTCTCGATCCAGCCGGGGCCGAGCACGTTTACCCGGATCCGCGGCGCCACGGAGTGCGCCAGCGCCCGGCTGAAGGAGTACACCCCGCCCTTCGCGGCGCAGAACACCTGGGCGTACTCACTCTTGATTCCGCCCCCGAGCACATGGTCCCAGGACATGTTGAGGATGACGCCGCCCGAGGCGGGCGGCTGGGCGTCCATCAGCTCGACCGCCTTCCAGGAGGCCAGCACCGTGCCGCGCAGATCCACGGCGATCAGGCGGTCGAGCTTCTCGGTGCGGGACAGGCGGGCGGCGTCTCCGGTGAGGATGTCCGCGCCCGCGTTGTTCACCCACACGTCCACGTGTCCGAACGTGCGGCGCAGCGTGTCCGCGAGCACGTCCAGATCGCCCTGCTCGGCGACGTCCGCGCGGATTGCTTCGGCGCGCCGGCCGGCGGCGCGGGCGCCCTCGGCGGTCTCGTCCGCGCCGCGGCGGTTCATCCGGTACGTGACCGCCACGTCCGCACCCGCCGCCGCGTACGCGAGGGCGATCGCGCGCCCGATGCCGCTGGACGCGCCGGTGACGAGCGCCACTTTGCCTTCCAGCGACAGCACCCCCGGGGCGTCGACCGCGCTCCCCGACGCCGCCACCACTTCATTCGACTGTTGTTTTGACATCGTGCCTCCGAATGCCTAACCTACCGGCGGTTTCGGGACAGCCACAAGGGAGCGGCCGGAAATGCAGCTTCTCATCAGCGTTGCCGGACCGGTCGACGCACGCGCGGCGCTGCGCGGCGGCGCGGACGTGATCGACGCGAAAGACCCCCGGCATGGTGCGCTGGCCCCCGTGCCGCTGCACCGGCTGGCCGCGATCCGGGCCGCGGTGGCCGGAGCTCGTCCCCTCAGTGCTGCCCTGGGGGACGCCGTGAGCGACGAAGCGCTCGCGGGGGCGGTAGCCGCGGCGGCGAGGCTCGGTGTAGCGTTCGTGAAGGTGGGCTTCGCCGGCGTCAGGAGCGAGGCTCGGGCGCGCCGCCTGGCGGTTGCCGCGCAGCGGGCGGGGACGGACGAGGGAGGGACCCGCTTGGTGCTGGTTGCCTATGCGGATTGGCGGCGCGCCGAGAGCCTCGCGCCCCGGCGCGTCGTCGCCGTCGCCGCGGATGCCGGCGCTGCCGGCGTGCTGCTCGATACGGCGACCAAGGGTGTGCCCCTGTTCACCATCGAGTCCCCCGCGTCGGTGGCCCGGTGGGTCGCCGCCGCGCACGCCGCGGGACTGTTCGCCGCGCTCGCCGGCGGCCTCTCCGGTCCGGAGTTCGCACGCGCTCGCGCCCTCGGCGCCGACGTCGTGGGCGTGCGCGGTGCCGCGTGCGTGGGCGGACGGACGGGCCCGGTGTCGCGCGCCCGGGTCGCGGCGCTACGAGCCCTAGCCGGCGCGGCGTCCCCCCCGCCCCCCTCGCCCCCCTCGCCCCCCCCGCCCCTCCCTCGTGTGCTCGCCGGGAGGAGGGTCCTCCCGGAGTGCGACGTCGAGCAGCCCGAGATCGTCGGCCGTGACGACGAGGTGCTCCATGCCGCGCGGGAGCGTGCGTAGGAAAAACGAGTCGACGAGCTTGGCTGGGTCGGCCTGTGCGGGCTTGATCAGCACCACGCGCCGCGCGTGGACCTCGCCCGCGAGCCAGGCGGCGATGCTGTCGCTCGTGACCTCCCAGGAATGCGGCAGTGGATCCGCGGCCCGGAGCCAGCGGTACGGGGCGAGCACCGGTACGCGGGCGGCCTGGACCGCCGCGGCGATCCCACCCTCGCCGTCCACCAGCGCGGCGTCGGGGAGGCGGGCGGCGAGGGCGTGGGCGTATTGGTCCATCCCGAGCACCGCCATCCAGTGCGCCGCGTCTTCGCCGATCTTGATCCGCTTGAACATCTGCCGGACCGCGTCGGCGAACGGGCCACCGCCCGGAAGCACCAGGACCCGGCGACCGCGCCGGAAAGCGGTCAGGGCTTCGATCACCAGCTCGAACGCGCCGGCTTTGCCGAGCAACCCTCCGCCGACCTTGATGACGGTGTGGATCGACGGCGTCTCGTTCGTCATGAGGGGAACAGCAGCGCTACGGCCGCCGCGGGGGCGTGCCGCGCCGCGGCGCCGAAGCTGTCGGACAGATGCGTGACCTGCAGCCCGCTCCGACGGGCGGCCGCGGCGGCGAGAAACTCCCCGAGCCCCGTGACGAACGCGCGCGTCAGCGTGGGCTGCCACGCCCGCACCCGCTCGAGGGCTGCGCCGATGCGCGTGACCTGCGCGTCCCACAGTGCGTCCGCGATCACGCCGATGTCCGTTTCGTCGAGCATCTCCCGGTCCGCGCAGACGACCCGAGCCAGCCGCTCGCCGGCGAATTCCTTGGTAGCGGGGCGTCCGTCCGGAGTCGGGACCGAGTAGTCGACGGGCGCGAGCTCTCCGCGCCACACGTGCACATCGCCCGCGAGCGCGAATCCCTCGGCCGACACGCCGGTCGGCCGGCCACCCACCGGCACGCTGGGCGCGATCGCTTCGACCGGCGTGCGCAAGGCGCCGGTGTACACGAGCTCGCCCTCCCGCAGCCGCTCCACATCGGTCCGGCCACGCGCCACCGGCGCGCCGCCGCGTATCGGAATGACGTCCGTGGTGGTGGAGCCGACGTCGACGAGGAGGCAGTCGGCGCAGATTCGTCCGACCACGTGGGCCGTGGCGGCCCAGTTCGCCGCCGCCACCGCCAGGGGCTCCCGGCGCGCTTGCGCCGGCGTCCGCCACCGGGCGTCCACGCCCCACACCCGTACGCTAGCGTCCGGAAAGGCGACGGCTATGGCGTCGAGGACGAATGCCACGCCCTCGCGCTTGCTGCGGAACAGCTGCGACAGCTCGGCCGTCATCGTCACGCCATGTGCGACGGCGGGTCCGGCGCCCACGTCGCGGGCGAGGTGCCCGAGCAGCGGCGCGAGCGCCGCCGGATCGCGCTGCAGCTCATACGGGGCGGCGCGCGCGGCGACCACCCGGGCGTCGGCGACGTGCGCCACCTTGGTGTTCACGCCGCCGATGTCCCAGCCCAGGACCCCAGTCATTGCGCGTGATCCCCGTGCTGGACCTGCGCGCCGGCCGGGCGGTGCTGGCCCGCGGCGGCCGACGCGACGCGTACGCGCCCGTCCACTCCCGCCTGGTTGCCGGTGGCGCGGGGGGCGATCCCCTGGCCCTGGCGCGCGCCTATCACGACATCCTCGACTGTGACGAGTGGTACGTCGCCGATCTCGACGCCCTCGCAGGAGGTGCCGTGCAGCACGCGCTGCTGAGGGCGCTCGCCGGTCTCGAAGGCCGGTTGCTCGCGGACGCGGCGGTCACCACACCGGAGCGAGCCCGGGAGCTCGTCGCGGACGGCGTCGCTCATGTGGTGGTGGGCCTCGAGACCCTGCCGTCGTTCGACGCGCTCGCCCTCGTTGCCCGGGCGATCGGACCGGGGCGCGTCGCCTTCTCGCTGGATCTGAGGGACGGCGCACCGCTGGCGGAGGCTCCCATCTCGGGAAGGCCGCTCGAAGTCGCACGCGCGGCAGTGGCTTCGGGTGCGGGGGCGGTCATCGTGCTCGATCTCGCACGCGTCGGCAGCGGACGCGGCGTGGACCTCGCGCTGGTGGAAGCGCTGCGGCGCGACTTGCCCCACGTGGAGCTCTTCGCTGGCGGCGGCATCGGCACGGTACGCGACCTCCAGCGCCTCGCCGACGCTGGGCTCGACGGAGCGCTGGTGGCGACGGCGCTGCACGACGGCAGGATAACGCGGGACGACGTCGCGGCCATGCGGCGCGCGGATCACCCCAGCGACTCGCGGTAGGTGGCGGACTGTCCGAAGTTCTCCTCGACCTCCACCTCCACCGCCCGCAGGGCCACCCCGCCGGCGGACGCCAGCGCCTTGCACACGCGGCCGGCGAGGTACTGCGCCAACATCTCGACGGTGGTGTTGGGCACAGGGAGGAGCGCGCAGTCGTCTCGCGGGAACACGTAACGCGGCTTCCCCCCCACCGACACGCTCACCGTGTCGCCACTCTCGCGCACCTGAATTTTCGTGCTCTCGAGCGGAAGCAGGACTCGGTGGTCGATCTCGTCGGTGAGCCGCTTCATCAGGTCTTTCAGCATCGAAAAGTCGATCACGTAGTGCGCTTCGGGGTCGAGCCCGCCTTCGACGACCACGCGCGTGCGGTAGTTGTGGCCGTGCAGCTTCTCGCACCGATGCCCGGGGAACGTGATGAAATGGGCCGAGGCGAAGACGAGATAGTCTTTCGTCACGGCGACCTTGAATTCCTTATGGGCGGCCACGCCACCCTCCTTCCAGCAGCACAACGTAGATGGCTGCACCGGTCACGTCGGCGGTGGCGCCGGGGTTCAGCGTGTTGGCCTCGTCCCGCAGCTCGCGGTCCAGCGCGGCGGTCGCGTCCCGGCCCGCCGCGGTGCGGACGCCGCCCGCGTCGAGCACGGCGCGCGCGCGGCGTTGCACTGTGAGCGCCGCCTCGGTGCCGAGCTTGCGGGCGATATGGGTGTCCGGAGCGGCCGCGAGCAGCGCCAGGTAGACCTCCACGATGGCTTCCCGCCAGGCGAGCCCGTCGGACAGCGCGCGGTGGAGCCCGGGGGCGCCGATCTCGAACGTTGTCGCGAAATCGGTCGCGTACTCGCGGGCGATCGCATCGCGGTCTCGGGCGAGCGCCATGGCGTCGCGCAGGGTCGTCGTCGGCGCGTCGGCCACGTCTTGCTCGCTCGCCCGACCCAGGCCCCCCGGCGCGACCGAGCGGATTGCGATGTAGACGTCGCGCGCGTCCGCGATGGTGGTGTCGGCCAGAGTGGCAGCGAGCTGCGCGCGCAGCGGCGTGCGCCCCGGCCGCAGCGCGGCCCGGGCCAGCGGCGCGAGCAGCAGCACCAGGCCGAGATTGGTGTTGGTGGGCGCCCAGCGGGAGGTGGCCTCCACCGCGTCGCGGATCGTGCCCCCGAGCGATTGCTCGCCCGCCAAGGCGAGGGCGGGGCCGATCGCCGCGGCGCTCGCGAGGAAATCCTCGTACGTCGCGTCGCGGAACGAGGCGAAGGGGGACACGTTGCCAGGCTTCGGGGCGCTCACCTCCAGCAGACAGGCGAGCTGCGCGGCGGCTGCCACATCCGCTGCCTGCCGCGCGGGGGACGGCATCACCGCGGTGTCACGCGTCCGAGCAGATGCTCGACGATCGCTCCGGCGACGTCGCTCGACGTCGCTTCCTGCAGGCCGCGCCATCCGGGGATCCCATTCACCTCGACCACGTACACCGTGCCGTCGCGCGCGGGCAGGAGATCGACGCCGGCGTAGTCGGCGCCGACTGCCTGGGCGGCGGCCAGTGCCGACGCGACCCGCGTCGCGGGCAGCGTGACGGCCCGCGCCCGGCCGCCGCGCGCCAAGTTGGTCTTCCACCCGGGCGCGCTTCGCTCGATCGCGCCGATCACGCGCCCGCCCACCACGAACACCCGCACGTCGCAGCCGTCGTGATCGATCGCCCGCTGAAGATAATACACGCTCCGGAGCGTCTCCAGCGTTCGAAATACGCGGAACGCCATCTCTTCGTCGCTCACCCGCACCATGCCCAGTCCCATCGAGCCGAACAGCGGCTTCACGATGACATCCCCCAGCGTGCGGAACGCCGCCATCGCTTCGTCGGGATGCTCGCACACGATGGTCTCGGGCACCGGGAGCCCCGCGTGCGCGAGCAGCGCCGTGGTCCAGAGCTTGTCCACGGTGCGCTCGATTGCCCGAGGGGAGTTGATCACCGACATCCCATGCTCCTCGAGCGCGTGCAACGCGTCCACCCGCGCAATGATCTGCTCGAGCGATCCCGCGGGGATGATGCGCGCGAGCACGGCACTGCATGACGCGAGATCCTCCCCTGCCGCGGCGAAGGGAGGACCGGTCCCGCCGAAACGCGACACCAGTCCTTCATACGGCAGCACGCGCCCCTCGTGCCCCCGCGCGGCCAGCGCGCGGCACAGTTGGTCAGTGTGCCAGCCTCCTCCCTGGCGCGCGCTGAGGATCGCAACCCGCACGGCCGCTAGTTGGTCTTCTGACCGATCAGGACCGTCACGCCGCCCGTAGCGAAGTTCGCCAGATCGGCCGCGACCGCCTTGAACCCAGGGGTGGCGGTGCCCTTCTCCAGCGCCTCCTTCGAGTCGAATCGGAGATCGGCCTCGCGATACAGCGTGGTCGGCTTGCCATCGGCGGTCGACGCGAACTTGATCAGCTCCACACGCGTGACCCCGATCTCCTGCGCGTGGGACTTGAACAGCGGCACATGTGTTTCCTCGTAGTACTTCTCGAACGCCGCCGGGTCCTTCGGCTGGTTGTACAGCACCATCACGGCCCACTGCACGCCGGCCGGCGCGGCCGCCTTCTCTTGTTGCTGAGGTGCGGGCTTCGAGCACGCGGTCGCGACGGCGAGACTGGCGAAGATGGCGAGGCGCTGCAACGGACGCTGCATGGAGTGGCTCCTTGGTGTGGAGGATGTGAGGGCGCGGCGTCTCAGCTCTCGATCAGCGACGCGCGCAGCACCTCGGGGTTCACATGCCCGGCATGGTACGTCTTGCCGCTCTGCACGCTCGTCAGCCACACCTCGGCGGGGCTGAAGAGCAGGGGATCGATCTTGTAGAAATCGCCGTCGTACCGCTTGAAGATGTCGTAGAACGGCGTCCCGTAGTCTTTCGACGCCGACGCGGGGATCTTCGGAACCAGCTCGGCCAGCTCCGCGTCATCGGCCTGGACGGTATAGCGCGCCTGGCCGCCGTACAGGATGCAGTCGTTGGTGCGACCGATCGCCCGCAGATCGTTCTTCGCGACCGGTGGCAGGGGCGCCGTGCCGATCCCGCTCACGATCTTGTTTACGTCGAAGCCGAGCGTGTCCATCTTGTGCAAGCCCGTCTCGAGGATGCGCGCGGCGATCTGCACCCCGCCGGCAAGGCTCGCCGTCGGCGCCACGACGAACGTGAGCTGCGACGGCGCGAGCCCGGCCTTCTGCGCCACCCAGCTGGCGACCTCGTCCGTGGGCAGGGCGCGGGTCTCGAGCACGAGCACACCGCGCTCCGCTCGTTCCGCGTAGCCAAGCTTCGCAAACAGCTCCTTCTCGACCCGAGCGTGCGCACGCAATGGCCCCGATCCCATCGCGAAATACTTCCCGACCTGGATGGCCCATCCGGCGTACTGGGAGGCCATGCAGCTGACGGCGGGGTGATCGGTCCACACCCGGACGCCCGGCCACGTCTCGCCGCCGATCGGCACCGGCGGGTACGCGATGTCGGCGAGCCCCCCGGTGCAGATCTCCGCCAATGCTCGCCCGGCGCCCAAACCACCCGGCACGTCGACACCTGCGTCGATCACCCGCGCGCCCCCGGGCAGCTCGCGCACGGCGACCCGGAGCGCGTCGGCGTTCGTGACCATGGCATCGGCGATCTGCCACGCCCGTTCGTTGAGGCTCACTCCCCCGCCCATTGCAGGATCTCCCCTTTGCCGAGCTCGGCGAGGTCGCCGCAGTAACGCGCGTACTTCCCGGCCACGTACCGATCTGCGACCGGCACCCCGGCTCGACCGCGCAGGTAGCGCAGCAGCAGCCCGACGTGCGGCGGGCGGTATGTACAGGCGTAGCGGAACGTACTCGGCCGCTCGATCGGTGCGAGGGCCACGATCGAGCCGCG
>Ga0075423_10002119_pt1 | contig 17883 bp, 10 predicted proteins | sample SoiMethybrSBSTD2_FD_80114 | JGI IMG/M metagenome (GOLD analysis project Ga0075423, IMG submission 80114) | Bulk soil microbial communities from a Populus tree surrounding site in Tennessee, USA - Soil MetaG P. TD hybrid SBSTD2 | ecosystem: Environmental > Terrestrial > Soil > Tree plantation...
CATGTTCCAGAGGGCGTGCAGACGGTTGCGGCCGAGCGTGCAAACCGCAACAGCGACAACAGCGGCTACGATCCCGAGACCTACCTGGAAGCGAACCTGTTCGGCGAAGAGGACACGCGGTCGAACATGATGCGGCTGGTCTCGAAGCGCCTCACGAAGATCATCAACATCCCGAACATCAAGGACCATGGCGCGTCCGGCGCGACGGGTTGCCTCAAGAACATCGCCTACGGAAGTTTCTCGAACGTCGCGCGAACCCACCAGCGCGGCAAGACGCACACCTATTCCTTCATCGGGACGCTCGCGTCGATGGAACCCATTCGCTCGCGGACCGTGCTGCAGATCATGGACGGCATCCGCGGTGTGTGGCATGGCGGCCCGTTTGCCCGGACGACGAAATATCTGTTCTATCCGAAACAGATCATGTTCGGCACCGATCCCGTCGCGATCGATCGACTGCTGCTCGACATCGTCGATAACGAGCGCAAGGCGCACGGCGCCATTTCTATTTGGGATCGGAATCCGGCCTCACTGAAGATGGACGATGCGCGCGCACGCGACGCGGATCCGAATGTCAACATCATCATTCGCGAGCCAGGCCATGTCGAATATGCGGCCTCGCTCGGATTGGGTGTCGCTGATCTGTCCAAGATCAAGGTGCAGGAGCTGACCGTCTGATGAACGCCGCGGTTCTTGCCCTCGTCGCTGCCGTACCGTGCATCTACTGGACGCAGGGAATCGATAGCCGTCCGACGCTCGAATCTGCCGCCATCAAGCGCCTGTGTGTGCCACCGGATCAGGTGGATGCGTGGCGGAACGCGGGATTCAACGTAACGGCCGTCAGCGATGCAGATTTTGCGGCCCGTGAGGCGCTTCCGGTACCCGGCACTACGCCACGACCCGGCGTCGCGTCGCCGACCCGCGCGCCGTGGATCGTTGCCAGCGGCTGGCGCTTCATGCGCGCGCCAGCTCGTAAGTACAGTTACGCGGTCCCGGCCGGCAAGGCTGCACTCGCGCTCGCCGAAGCCGCCGCGTATGGCGCGGATGCGGTCTTGAAGATCGATCCGGCGGACGTTCCATCTGCAGGCGCGATGCTGACCTTTCTCGACTCGCTACCGACGCTGGATCTTCCGCCTGTCGCTGATTTCGGCGTCGTCGACGATGGATCAGCGATCACCGCGGAGGTGATGAACCTTCTCGCGCGGCGCAATCTCCTGTTCGAGATCGAAAAGGCGCCGTCGTCGGGTCATCGAATCAACGTGGCAATCGGCAGCCCGGCCTACCCCGCCCAGGACGCGGCCGATCCGGCCGGCTTCGCGCAAAAGATTCGTGCGCAACTCACAGACGAGCGGCGAAGTTTGCGCATTTACGGCAGCGAGGTCGTGATTGCCCGGCTGACGAGCGACGGCAAGCGCGGGCGTGTGCACCTCGTGAACTATGGCGGCCGCGAGATCGAAGGCCTGCGCGTTCGCGTACGAGGTTCCTACCAGGGTGGTGATGTCTATATCGCCGGAACCGGCAGGGCAGCGCTCCAGGAGCAGGTCGCCGCCGACGGTGCGGTGGAGTTTTCACTGCCGAAGATCGGCGCCTACGCGGTGGTGGATCTGAGGTAGCCACCACTCGCGAGAATTCCAATTCTCGCCCATCGGACGCAAGTCAGTCCTTGAAGACCAGCCCTCCGCGCGGTTCCGCTAGGAATACGCGCGTTGGCCCTAATGAATGTGGCTGTTGGCTCAGCTTGCAGGCCCGCTGTAGCTGCGCCCATACTGCCACGGGCGATTCCTTTCATTGGGCGGGTTCAATACGCGGCTTCGACAGCAATGAGGACGTGTATGCGTTCGCGAAAAGCGATCGGTGCAACAGTCGCTGTGGCGCTGTTCGGTACGATGACCGCCCTGTCGGTGCGTCAGACTCCCACCGTGCGTGCCATGGACGAGAAGGCTCTTCGCGAATACACCGGCGTGTATCGCTGGGAGCCGAATGCGTTCATCTACCTCCAGCTGTGGAACGAATTCGTCGGATTCGACAAACCCGGTCAGCTTGTCTCGTTTGATGAATCCGGCGAGGTTCGGACGCTTTATCCGATCGACCGCGACCAGTTCTTTGCCGGACCTGGCATGGCTGTTTCCACGTCGATCGAGTCTCGAATCCAATTTCAGCGCGACGGCACAGGCAAGATCGTCTCGCTCGACTGGCGGCGCAACAGTGCTCCTCCGCGCAGCGCGAGCCGTGTGGAGATCGAAAAACGCGAAGACGTCCGATTCTCGAATGGCGCCATTCAGCTGGCGGGCACCCTGATTAGCCCGGTGAGCGGCGACAAACATCCGGCCATCATTCTCGTCCACGGATCCGGCGCCGAGAGCCGGGAATACATGCTTCCCTGGGCGCGGTTCCTGATCCGGCGTGGCATGGCGGTTCTGGGGTACGACAAACGTGGTGTGGGTGAATCTACGGGGGACTGGAACACGGCTTCGTTCGACGATCTGGCTGGCGACGTCGTGGCTGCCTTCGAGTACCTGAAGCGACGCAGCGATATTGACCAGGCGCACATTGGCGTCCTGGGCATCAGCCAGGCAGGCTGGATCATGCCGCTCGCCGCCGTGCGCGCGAAAGACATGGCGTTTCTAATCAGCATCTCAGGGGCGGGTGTCCCTGCAGCCGAGACAACGATCGATCAGGCGCGAAACGAAATGACAATGACCGGCATGCCGCCGCAGACGGTCGACGAAATCATCGGCCTGCTGACGATCCAGTACGAATTCGCGCGTACGGGCAAACGATGGGACGAGTACGCCGCGGCGCGGGAAAAGTTGGTTGCGAAGATGGGGGCGGCGCCGAAAACGATCCCGGGGACGCAGGACGATCCGTATTGGCAATTCATTCGTCGGTTGTACTTCTACGATCCTGTTCCCACCCTCCGTCAGCTGCAGACGCCGACGCTCGCGGTGTGGGGAGAGTTGGACAACAACGTTCTCCCGGAAAAGAACAGGGCTGCCTGGGACGCGGCACTCAAAGCCGGCGGGAACCGAGACTACACTCTGAAGATTCTGCCCAAGGCGAACCATGCGCAATGGGAGGCGAAGGTAGGAAGTAACGCGGAAACGAAATCACTGCAACGATTCGTGCCAGGTTACTTCACGACCATCCAGGACTGGCTCGGGAAGCGGGTCCGAGGTTTCGGAACGCCTCAATAGCCACAACGGGTGCCTCCTCCCGCGCTAATGCGCTGCCATATAGGCGCGTAACAAGGTGGCGGATCGCCGGGCGGGACTATAACTGAAGGGTGAATCCGATGAACGAAACCGCGCCAGCGAGGATTGCGATCAAGCCCCAGGTGCGATGGCCGGACAGTCCCCACCACATGTAGAGACCCGACGCGATCCACACAATGATTCCGAGGCACACGATGTCGACGACGACGCTCCAGGAACGATCCAGCAGACCTTCCTGCTCGAAGCCGCCGCGGCCGTGCATGCCGGTCAGGAACTGATCCCACCGAAAGCGACGATCCTCGACGGTGACGCGCTTCTGATCGGCGTAGTACTTCAGCTGCGTCGATTTCCAGAACGAGTACGAGTAGACGTTGATCTGGTTTGGACTCTGCCGATACGTACCATAATTCGTGCCGCTGATACCGGCCTCGCTCAACAACGCGGCCCCGAACGGGCGCAGCGCTTTGTCGTCGTCAGGCGGCGCCACGGCGGAGGTACGGTCCGATCGCAGTGTCCAGAGCGGCAGGCCCTTGGCCGCATCGCGCTGCTCGAAGAATTGCGTGTGCGCGAAGGGTAGCGATGAAATCCCGTACATGAAGAACCACGGCAGCAGCGCCAGGCCCAGATAGAGATGCGTGCGGCGATTCAGCTGCGCGAACGTCATCTAGAGCACCACGAGATAAAGGGCGAACAAGCCGATGCCGCCGACAAAGGCGAGTGCACCGAACGCGCGTGTCACCTTCATTTCCCACCACATCCACAGCCCGGACAGCGCCCAGAACACCATCCCCACGATGACGGCGTCGACGGTGACGGCCCACGAGGTGTCGAGACGATAGCCGGTGGCGTATCCGCGCCGGCGGTGGAACCGCTCCAGAAAGGCGTTCGGGCGCCGCTCCATGCGCTCGACGAGCAGCATTCGTGAGTCTGGCGTGAAGGTGATGCGTCGGGGCGCGATCAGATCGTTCCGATTGATTACGATCGCGCCGTCCTTACGGCGGGTCACGTTGTGGGAACCGTCGAGATCGAGCGAGGTCAAGATCTGGCGCGAAATGGTTTTCAGATCGGCATCCGGCGAAAACGATCCGTCGTAGACCAGTTCGCGTTCCTTTTGAAAGGGGACCGGTCCGGTTCCATACCGCTCGACGAACACCGCGCGGTGATTCATCACGAGCGTGCTGACGGCGTACATCAGCATCCATGGCGCGAGGAACAACGCGAGGTACATGTGCGTGCGACGAACCAACCGCGAAAACATGCCGCACACTTTATCGTGAATTGTCCGACGTTCAGTCTGACCGTGTTCGGAAGGAGTAGGCTGTGGTCTAGAATTCGACCATGACTACGCTCGTCCAGGATCTTCGACATGCGCTGCGCTTGATGGTCCGAGCGCCCGGATTCACCTTCGCCGCGCTCGTCACGCTCGCGCTCGCGATTGGTGTCAACACCGCCGTCTTCTCCGTCGTCTACGGCGTGCTTCTGCGGCCGCTTCCCTATAAGGATCCAGATCGCATCGTCATGCTTTCCGAGGAACACCCTGGCGGCCGGGCGATCATCCGCGATCCACGACTGAGCAACCTGACGTTCGAGGCCTGGCGCGGATCGACACGCACCCTCGCGGAGATGTCTGCATACTCGCAACAGACATTGACGATCACCAACGGCAACGACACCGAGCGGGTCGATGGAGGATCGTTGTCCCCGACCGCCCTTGCGACGCTCGGCGTCACACCAGCAAAGGGGCGATTCTTTCGTCCCGAGGAAGCACTCGCCGGGAACAACAACGTCGTCTTTGTGAGCGATCGCTTTTGGCGATCCAAGCTTGCCAGCGATCCGAATGCCGTCGGACGCACGTTGCAGATTGACGGCCGCACACACGAGGTCATCGGGGTTGCACCCTCGTGGTTCTATTTTCCGGATCGCGACGCACTCCTGTGGACACCCTATGTGATGCCGCCGACAACGGACGGGTCGATGCGAATCCTCCCGGCCTTCGCGCGATTGAAGCCGGGAAGCACGGTGGAACAGGCCGCAGCGGAAGGCACGGCCGCCGCCAGGACCGTGAACCGGCCGATGGCGGCGGAGTTGCTGTTCGGAAAGGGCGGACCTGTCGAAGTGCGTGTCAACACGCTGGCGGACAGCGTCGCGCGCCGGGTCAAGCCGGCACTGCTGGTGCTGATGGCCGCGGTCGGTCTTGTCCTGCTCGTCGCGTGCGCAAATGTCACGAACCTGCTGCTTGCCAGAGGGACCGCGCGCGCCCGCGAACTCGCCGTCCGCGCCGCTCTCGGCGCCGGCGCTGGACGTCTGGCCAGGCAGATGCTGACCGAAAGCGCAGCCATCGCGCTCCTCGGTGGTGCCTTCGGCGTGCTCATGGCGTGGACGCTGACAAAGGCCGTGCCGGCATGGGCGCCCGAAGGATTCCCGCGACTCGACGACGTCCGACTTGATGCGCGCGTGTTGGGGTTCGCGCTCTTGCTGTCACTGCTTGCCGGCACACTCGCGGGACTCCTCCCGGCGCTCCGCGCATCGCGCGGCGAGCTCTCGCCGGCGCTCCGCAGCGGCGACAACCGCAGCACCGGAACCGGTGAGCGTGTGCGCGCGCTGCTCCTTGCGTCCGAGGCTGCCCTGAGTGTGGTTCTCCTGATCGGCGCCGCGCTCCTCGTGAGAAGTTTCATCACGCTCGCCAACGTCGACCCCGGGTACGACGCACGCAACGTACTCACGGCGCGCATTTACGTGAACGGCGCCGCGTCCACGCCACAACGTCGGGCGCAATTGATCGAGAAACTGATGCGCCGCCTGCGAACGACACCGTCAGTGGTGGCGGCGGGTGCGGGCAACATGGCGCCACTCGGCGAGTCCTCGTTCGTTTCCGGGTTCTCGTTCGGGACGGATGCCGCGGGTCAGAAGGTCGTTGCGCGCGCGCTGCAATACGTCATCACCGCCGGCTATGCCGAAGCGCTGAAGCTTCGGATCAAGGAAGGCCGGGCAATCACGGTGGCCGACGAGTCATCGCCCGTCGAAGCGATGCTCGTCAACGAAGCATTCGCTCGTGCCTACATCACGGACGGCCGGCCGGCCGTCGGACGCCAGTTCCAGGGACTGCTCGCCAAAGGAAATCTGACCACCGAGATCATCGGCGTCGTCGGCGACGTCTTGAAAGACGGTCTTGATACGAAAGCACAGCCGGAAATCTATCTCGCGCTCAACAAGGTCGAACAGGAGCACGGGATCACGCGCGAGATCAACCTGGTGATCCGCACGAGCGGCGATCCAAACGCGTTCGCATCCAGCCTGCGATCGATGGTGCGCGAGATCGAGCCGACCGCAGCACTTGGCCGCGTCGGCGCGCTCTCGAGTCAGGTCGCTGACTCTGTGAGCGAGCCACGATTCTCGACCGCCGTGTTGGGCGCTTTCGCGCTGCTCGCGCTGGGTATCGCCGTGACCGGGTTGTATGGCGTCCTCTCCTACAACGTCTCGCAACGGCGGAGAGAAATCGGTATTCGCGCTGCGTTGGGTGCGACGCGCACCGACCTCATTGGACTCGTGGTACGTCAGGGGCTGACGGTCACGCTCGTTGGCCTCGCCGCCGGCGTTCTCGTTGCTGCCCTCGCCGCACGGCGCATGCAGCCGTTACTCTTCGGCATTCGTCCTCTTGATTTGCCGTCATTCGTGACGATGCCGGTGATCCTGCTGATCGTGGCCTCGCTCGCGTGTGTCATTCCGGCGCGACGCGCGGCGGCGACCGATCCAGCGTTGACGTTACGGGCCGAGTAGAACTGGTTTCAAAAACCGCGTCAAGCGCGGTTACTTCGAGGGCCACCAGGCAGAGTCGACCAGATGCGGCTGCAGTTCCGGACCATTCAAGGAGACGATCTCCTTGCTCGTCTTCGAATTCACAAAGTCGTACATGATCACGTTCGGCATCACATTCCGGCGACCAGGAGAATCACTGACCGCAACGACGGCATCGGCGGGCTTCACGTCGGTCCCAAAACAGACCAGGTCCTTGAGATAGTCCATGTTGTGATGCGTGCCACCGGCGATCCGTCCCTGTTGCCGTTGGATCTTCTGTGGTGTCGCTTTCGTGTTTTGCTCGATGTTTCCACCGGTCTGAGTCCAGTAGAGAACGAACAGATGATCCCCGGTGTGATCCGCATGGGCATCGATTTTCTCGACCTGTCCATCGATCACTTTTTGAATGCTCTTCGAATTCGAATACTTGCCGCAGGTGATGAGCCCGAATGCGTTGGCATCCTCGTAGCGGAAGAACGGATGCATGCCGAGACTGGGGTGAAGGACGGAAAACTCCTTTGGGTCAAACGCACAGATCGCCTTCCCGCGCAACGTTTTCAACGGCGTGTTTGCGAAGTTGGTGAAATCCGCCGAGGTATAGAGGCGGTGCCTGAGCGACGACTTCAGGACTGTTTCGACGATTTGGTCCTTGGCTCCACCTGAGGGCTTGGTCAGGCGCAAGATCACGCATTCGCTCGGGTGAGCATCCAGGAATGCGGCCACACTCTCGAGCGTAGAGTCCCAACTCTCGCCTACCGCACCCTGCCCCGCGGTGGTGTGGTGCGCCCGGATCGAGGTCCGCGACACCTTCAGGCGTAGATCGAGAAATCGCGACCCCGCTTCGCACTGCTCCAGCACTGGGCGGTCCTGACAGGCGGTCTGGGACTTGGGAACGGGCAGGACGCCGGCTTTGCTCGATACCTCGCTGTAGACGCCGGCGTCATGACTTCCCGGCATCGAGATTTCCTTCAGCTTGCGATTGTCTGGGAGAGATCCCATCCAGGCGTCCATGTCCGACAGGCTCATAGTTTGCCCCTTGGTGGATGTCGTTGGTAGTGGAGACGGAGAGTATGCACCGGGCGGTTCCTGCGATCAATGATCTGAATCTTCGGGCCGCTCGCGGCCGGCGGGTTCTACCCTTCGGGCCGATACCAAGTGAGCGTGGATGTAGGATCCGCGCACGATGCCGATCGTTCGTCGCGACATCATGCTCCTCCCCGGTCTCGACGGGACCGCTCAACTGTTCACACGATTCATCGCGGCTGCGCCGCCGCATCTCTCACTGACTCCGGTGGCACTCCCGCCCGAACCACTAGGGTACGCTGCCCTGGCCGACAGGATCGTGCCGATGCTGCCGCCCCGCCCGCTGGTGCTCATCGCCGAATCGTACTCCGGACCCCTGGCGCTCGCGATCGCCGAGCGACGCCACGTCGTTGGACTGATTCTGTGTAACAGCTTCGTATCAGCACCCCGTGCGCCGGCACTGCGGTGGCTTGCGCGGCCGAGCGTCATGAGCCTGCGACCGCCGGCGCTCCTGCTGCGCCGATACATGCTGGGTGATGGCGCGGATGACGCACTTGTTCGCGAAGTGGCAACCACAATCGCCTCGGTTGCTCCGGCCGTGCTCGCCAGGCGCATTCGATCCGTTCTGGCGCTTGATGACGCGCGCCGATTTGCGCAGTGCACTGTTCCCACGCTCTACCTGCGTGGCAGAGACGACAGACTCGTACCCGACTCGTCATGGCGCAGCATGAGCAGGCTGCGACCACTGACGATCGCGGCGATCCCAGGACCACATCTTCTTCTGCAGACACAACCTGCTCTTGCCTGGGAAGCGATCCTGCCCTTCATCGAGTCGCTCTCGGCAGCGGCCGAGTCGACGACATGAAGATGATCCCAATCAACAGTCTGCACTGGTGAGGAACTGACGCTATCGAAAGACAACAGGAGCAACGGGAGAAACGGAAGCCAAAACATTCTCTCGTTTCTCCAGTTTCTTCTTGTTTCGTTCGTGCTGTGATCGCAGCGTGATAGTGAATTATGTGACTTAAGGAACGCTCATCGCGGAACCCCGGCTGCCCGATACAGCTTCAGTGACTGAACCGACCATGGAGGCCCATTCTCGACACCAGTCGTCAACGTGATGCGCACGAACTTCGCGCGCACCGGATTGAATGTCACAGCTGTTGTCGGCCCTGTCCCCGTACCCTCAGCGACCTGTTGCCACGAGTTTGCGTCTGACGAAACCGCGACCGCGAAACCGCGAGGAAAGCCAGGACCTGTTGGCGTGTTCATTGGCGCGCCCCCTGCGGCAACCGCCGCGCCGCGCTCGGCGGCCGGGGGCGACTGAAATAGGAGTTCTGTGATGGTCTCCGCGTTCGGCAGTTCCACCTGGAACCACATGCCGGATGCCTGCGGCGTGCCGCTGCTCCAGGTCGTGAGCCGGAGGCCTGCCAGCGCGTCATCCGGGTTGTGGCTTGCCGTGGCCTTCCAGCCATCGGTCTGGAGCTGCGACGGCAGCGACGCGACCAGTTCGGGAATCGTCCAGCTCGTCGTGCGATCGCTGGTTGCGGCACGCACCCGCGCGACGTCGGCCGGTGAAACGAAGCTGCCGCTATTGCCGAAGCTCCGCCGCACGTACGATGCGATTGCGGCAACCCAGTCATCGTTGTTGACGCCCATCGGCATCATGACATCGGTGTATGACCGGCCATCAATGGGGCCGGTCAGCCCGTGCAGCACGGCTTTGATGATGTAGTCGCGGTGCCCATTCACCCTCGAGGAGCCCGCCAGCGGCGGCGCCATCGTTGTTGCGAGCTCCGGCTTGGGCGTGCCCATGCCGTCCGGTGCGTGGCACGCGAAGCACAGTTCGTTGTAAATTGCCGCACCGCGATCTATCACCGCCTGTTGCTCCGCCGTCAGCGGTGGACCACTCCGACTGGGCGGAGGAGTCAGAATCGTCGACGCGACGACCTGCACTCCGCGCGCAGGATTCCCGTCCATCGTCTCCTTGATCGTGGCCAATGCATCCGGGACCTTCCAGCGATTCAAGGTCAGCATCGCTTGTATGACGACGTCGATGTTCTGATCTTTCGTGAGCGCCTTGAAGTCCTTCGCGAAGGACTTGTCACCTGCTTTGTAGAGCGTCTCGCTGGCGCGGATCGCCTGGATGCGCATCCGCGGCTCGGGATCCTCCATCAACTGACGCGCCATCGTCGGCTGCAGCGCGCCGAGCCCCTCGAGCGTCCACAGCGCGTGGAAACGAGCGAGCTGATTGCGAGAGGTCTTGACCATGGTGCGAAGCACCGGCACGACGGACTTGTTCTGTTTGAGCACCAGGAGTTGCTGCGCCGTATCGCGCCACCAGCCGTTTGGATGGCTGAGATGAGCAACGAGCTGCGCCGGAGTTTCATTGTTCATGCGAGGCCGGATCCGGTCTCGCGTGAGTCTGTCGGATCGATCCGGCTTCACGCCGTCGTAGACGAGCCGCCAGATACGGCCCTTATGGATCACCTTGTCGAGGTCGTACTGCTCGACGCGCGCGCGAAGGTACGAGCCAGGACGCGTGAAGTTCCCGACCTGGATGATGCCGTGATACATGTCGGTGATGTAGACGGTGCCATCGGGCGCAGTCGTGATGTCGACCGGACGAAAGAATGGATCGAGCGACTTGATGAATTCGTTGCCGGGATAGACGTTGTGGAGAATCGTCAGTCCTTCTTTATTCTCCGGGCGGATACGGCGGATGATGCGCCCAACCGGTTCGCCTGATAACAAATCGCCGACGAGATCCTTCGGCAGGCGGTGGCCGCGATAGATATCGTTCCCCGCGCTCGCGGTCACGCTCTTGAGTGAACCGTCTGGCATCCGCGTGGCGCCCATGCCTCCCTGCATGTCGGCGATGCGGATCGGCGCGCCCCATGGAATGCGGAAGTCCGGCTCGAATTGATCGGGGACGTTGAAGTTTCCGTAGACGATGGGAAACTGAAAGCCCGACGGCACTCCCGGGGCGCCGCTTTCGAACCAGATCTTGCCGTCGTTATCCTGCGTGACGCCCCACTCGCCGCCGTTGCTGCCGGTGGTCTCCTTGAGCACACCGTGCGGCGTCCAGCGCGCGCGAAATGCGTTGTACGTGCTGTACATCCAGTTGTCGAGGGTCCACGTGAGGAAGGCCTCCTGCCCCTCGACATTGCCGAGTCTTCCATAGCCGGTGTCGAACAGTTCCTTCTTGTCGGCGACGCCATCGCCGTTCGTGTCGGTGTACTTCCAGACTTCGTCGGCGTTCGACTCCTTCGTCAAAATGACGCCGGGACCGAACGGCGTGACAAATCGCGGAAACACCAGGTTGTCGACGAACACGGTGTGTTTGTCGTAGACCCCGTCGTTGTCGGTGTCGACGTGCATCGAGATCCGGCTGATCGGATCGAGCTGTCCGGTCATGTCGAGATCGAGCATATAGCTTCGATCTTCGACGACGAACATCCGGCCGTTGCCGTCGAACGCGATCGCCGTTGGCTCCTGGATGATGGGATCGGCGAGCACGAGTTCGAGCCGGTAGCCAGGCTGAAGAATGAAGGACTTCAGCTCGTCCTCGGGAGTCTTGGGAAGAACGGGCGGCTGCTTCGTCCAGTCGACATCCGCGTTGATGGGATCGTCTTTGCGTCCACCGCCGCCGCCCCGACCGCGGCCCTGCCCTTGCGCGCCCGGCGGCGGAGGGCTCTGCACCTGCGCACCGGGTTGCGGTGCGGGTGTTTGCGCGACGACGACGATTGCGCCAGTGAGGGACGCGCAGAGCAGGGTTGCAGTTAGAAGTCGATGGGAATTGATCGCCATAGTTTTCTTCCGCCTAAAGGCGGAAGCCACACAGTTCCCTCCTTAGACAGTTCGCTCCTTAGAACGAAAAACGAATATACCCCTGAATGTTCCGCGCCGCCTGGTACGCGTTGACGGCACCGAAGCCCGCCTGATTCGGTCGCACGCGGTTCGGCAGGATCTGACCCGTCGCCGGATCGTACGGCAGATTCTGCGGCGTCACCGGATCAGTGGGATTGGTCAGCGTCAGACTCGTCTGCCGTCCGGTGATCTGCGCGTTGTTGGGCGCGTTGAACATGTCGGCGCGAAGCTGAAGATTGCGGCCGCCGCCGAGCCGGATGTTCCTCGCAATAGACAGATCGAGCGTGCTCGAGAAACAGCCCTTCAGGTAATCATTGCCAGACTCGAGGCCGACGCTGTTGACTCGTGGCCCCTGGAATGCGGCAGCATTGAACTGCCGATACGGATCGCTGCTGCACCCCTTGCCCGTGTCCCCAACGATGACGATACGCCCGCCAAAATCCGGAGACCCCGTGAGATTCACGTTGCCGCCACCGCTCTGGTAACTGTAGGTCACTGAATACGGGGCACCCGTCAGTCCGGTCCAGATCGTCGAGAGCTGCCAGTCGTTGATGACGTAGCCAAGGACTTTCAGGCCGGTGGTGTCGCTCTTCAGATCCGGCAGATCCCACACCGCGCTGCCCTTCATGATGTGAGTCGAGGCGGCAGCAAGGGCGGGAGGGTTCGCGCCGGCGTTGCCGGGGAACTGGTTGCCGAGCAGCTTCTGAGCCTCGGCTTCATCCGCGCGTCGGACGTACGATCCGTCGGCCCGGTGATCGAACCGCGGCGCGACGCGCGCCTCGTCGTACAACTGCACGGTATCGTTGAACCCGAACTGGAACCCGTCCTTGAAGCGGCGATTGAGCGAGAACTGCAGGGAATGATACGTCCGCCATCCTTCATAGAACCGGCTGGTGCTCGCCATCGAGCTGTAGCCGCGATAGGCGCGCACGAGGTCTGGATTTGTTGCGGCGTACGAGGTGGCACCGGGCGTCGTGCTGGCCGCCAATGTCACATCCTGAGACGATGGCAGGAATGCGGTGCCGAGGTCGATGGAGTTGATGTTCCACGGCTGCTGATCATTCCAGCTGTGCAGGCCAACGTAAGAGACGTCCAGCGATGTCGCCCAGGGCAGCAGGATCTGCGCGCCGCCGCTGAACTGCATCGACGTCGGCAGCTTCGCGTCGTACTGGAACACGGTGATTCCCGGCGGGCTGACCGTGGACAATCCACCCTGATTGAGACTCTGCAGCTGTCCGTATCGAATGGTGATGATTCGTGAACCGCCGGGCGGGTTTCCGACCAGCGCCTGCGCGTCGCCAGGACGCGGACGATCGAAATACAGACCCCACGCTCCGCGGAGCACCAACGATTGCTTGCCGGTCACGTCGTACGCGACACCAAAGCGCGGTCCGACGTTCAACATCGGAAACTTGTAGGTCGTCTTCTCAATGCCCTGCCCGGACTGGAACAAGCCGTTCGTCAGATTGCCGGTGTTCGGCACGAGCGTGCCGATTGCCAGCGTCGTGTTCGGCCCGAGCAGTTGACCGGTTATCGGATCCCTCGCCTGCCGGTTGGTGCCGGTGCATGGATTGCTGTTGTTCACGCACCCCGCCACATACAACTGCGGCGCTTGCGACTGCACCCATTTGTCGGGCAGGAAGTTGCCGCTCTGCAGCAGCGCATCGTGCTGCGGCTGCGCATGCACAAGCCGCACACCGTAATCGAGCGTCAGCTTGGTGTTCAGCTTCCAGTTGTCCTGGATGTAGCCCTCGGTGTTGTTGTAGGTGAAAGTGCCCTCGACGTACCTCGAGGCCTGCGCGAAAGAGCTGAAACTTCCGATTGCCGCGTTGGCAAAACCGAACGACGTATCGAAAGGATTGGTGCCAACCGTGTCGTTCGCGAAACTCAACGTGCCGAAATTGTCGGCGGCGCCCTGAACGTTGTTCTCGCGCTTGAGGCTGTGACTGTTGTAGAAGCCGGTCTTCATCGTGTGCCGCCCCATCACCTTTGTCAGGCTCGCGACCACGTCCTGCGTCGTGTTGATGTTGAGGAAGCCAGGGAAGTTGATGTTCGGCGGCGCGGATCCCGCCGTCGTGTTGCCGCTGACCACCCGATTTCCCCACGAGAAGTTCGGCGCTCTCAAGATCCGGGTGCCGTCGAAGAACGGAACTTTCGCTTCAGTGAGGATGCTGTACGCGTAATAGTCCTTATTGAGCACGGACGCCTCGGGGAAAAGCAGCGGCAGTCCCGAAAGGCCGGCGTTATTCAGATTGGAGATATCGTTGGTGGGAACCGCGGTATTGCCGCAAAAGCTCGGGGTCGGACCGCATGCAGCCAGCTCGTTTCCCGCCCGTCCGTATGTGCCCTCAATGAACGTCGTCGGGTTCAGGCTGTAGTTGACGGTGACCCCTTCGGTGCCGATCCGCGGATGCACCATTTTCGAGTCGTTGAAGCCGGGAATGGTGCCGTTGAAGACCTGCTGACGCTGGATTGCACCCTGATACTTGACGCTGATGCGCAGCGACGATTTCGGCTGATAGTCCACGCGCACGGCCGGCTGAAAACCCAGGATGTCCTCGGACGGCCGCGTGATCGCATAGTTCGCGCCGGTCGCGGTGCTGGCGTTGTTCGGCATCGGCCACATCTTCAGAATGTTCAGCCCTGGCTGATACAACCGATCGGCGGGTATCCTGCCGAGCACGTCTCCATCCTTGAAGCACGCAGTCTGATCCGCCGAACTGCACGTGCCCTGAATATTCGGATCCTTGATGAAGGGATACAGGTTCCCGAGGTTGTCGCGGCTCTGCGAGAAATCGCCGGCGCGTTCGAGCGCCGTCGGCATCCGGTAATTCACAACGTCGTTGCCGCCAGTGCGCGGCAGAAACTCGAGCGCGTGGAAGAAGAAGATCTTGTTATTGCCTCCCGCCTTGCCGACCGGACCGCCGATGGAATAGCCGATTTCCTGCTGACGCAGGATTGGTTTGGGCGCGCCGTTCAGGATGTTGGTCTTGCTGTTCGCATTCCAGTCGGAGTCGCGGCGCACGTTGTAGAGCGAGCCATGGAAGCGGTTGGTGCCGCTCTTGCTCACCGCTGTAATCTGAAGGCCGCTCGATCGCCCATACTCGGCCTGGTAGCCCTGCACCAGCAACTTCACTTCTGCAATCGATTCGACGTTCATCTGCACGATCGCGCCATTGCTCCCGGTATCCATCGTCGACACGCCGTCCATCATCACGGTCGTCGACTGCACGATCGATCCGACTCGTTGCACCTGGGTCCCGTTCATGACGACGCCCGGCGCGAGCTGTCCGAGTTGGAGGAAGCTGCGGCTGGCGAATGGCAGGTTCTCGACCGTCTGCGTCGGAATCGCAAAGGAGCGCTCACCGCTGGCGGTTTGAATGATCGGCGACTCCCCCTTCACGCTGACGGTCTCGGTCGCACCGCCAATTTCGAGCGTGAGCGCGCCAATCGACACCTGCGGGCCCGGGTTGACCGTGATGCCGCTTTGCTTGAGCGTTTTGAACGAGGACATCTCCACTTCGATCGTGTAGGTGCCGGCCGGAATATTCGGGAACACGAAATCGCCGGTCGCGTTTGTCACCACCGGAACCGAGCGTGTTCCTCGCGTTTCACTGACGAGCGTGACTGTCGCGCCGGGGATGACGCCCCCTTGCGCGTCCTTGACCACTCCGGCCAGCGAGCCCGTCGTGAGCTGCGCAGCCGCCGAGTGTGCGGTGGCCATGACAACCGTAAACACTACGGCGCACAATGTCATGCTCCGAAGACCTCTAATCACGTGTCCTCCTTGTTTCCTGTCGGGAGAGCCGGATGCTAGCAGCAGGGACGCGGCAACACAAGGATGCTAGAATCCGGCCACGGAAGAACACGGGCCACGGAAAAACACGGATCAACACGGATCGGATCCCGGATCCCGCCCTTCGACAAACTCAGGGCGTCCCGAGCCTGTCGAGGGACGGACAACGGATCCCGGACTGAAAGGCGATCGCAGCCATGGACGCGCAGTCACACCCACGCCGCACCTTTATTAAGACGTCGGCGGCTGCAGTCGCCGCGATGGCGCTTCCCTTGTCGTCGCGTGGCGCCGGGCAATCCGTTTCACAGAAAGCCTTGCCGATCGGCTGCCATGCACGGCCGTTCGGCAGGTTTCGTTTGAGCCACGACGAGCTGCTCGACGCGATCAAAGCGGCAGGATATACGTCGGCGGACATGATCTCCGCAGCGCCGCCCGCTGCCCGCGGCACGGCTCCCGCGGGCGGAGCCACGACGCCACCAGCGGCGCGTGGTCCGGTGGCGATCACGTCAGAGATGGTGACGGCCTTGAAGGAAAAGCTCGCGGCGCGCGGGATGGTGTCTACCGTGTGCAGCCTCTCGGTCCGCACCGATGTCCCGCTCGCGGACGCCGTCGCTGCCGCGCGACAGCAGATCACGGACGCGCACGCGCTCGGACAGAAGTTCGCGCTCTACCTCGGGCTGGAAAAAGAGAGCCAATACATCCACGCCACCAAGGTGCTCGCAGATGCCGCCGCGTTCGGCAAGGAACGAGGCGTCCAGGTCGCCCTCAAGCAGCACCACGGTCTCAACAACACCGGTGGAGAGCTAGTCGGCTGGGTGAAGCAGGTGAACCACCCGAACTTCGGGCTTTTCCACGACGCCGGGAACGTCATCTATTACACCGCGAAGGATCCGGTCGCGCAGCTCGAGATCGTGGGTCCTTATGTGATTGGCGTGGTTGCGAAGGATTGCCTGGGCCCGCACTTCCAGGAGCGCGAGGCAGGGGCGCCAAGCTTCGGGTCGTCGGTGCCGGATCCGCGCGGCGACGAAGTCATGATCCAATTCGGCAGCGGCAAAGTGGATTTCGCCGGGATGTTCAAGAAGCTCAAGTCGTACGGATTCAATGGGCCGATATTCGTCGAGGGAACCGCGGTGGGCGACACCCTCGAGCAGACGATCGCCAACGCGAAAGCCAACCGCGAATTCCTTGAGAAAGCGCGAACGACGTAACTGTTGCGACGTCGCTCGGATCGTGTAGGGCGGGGTCTTCCGCCTCCGCTAAAGCTTCGGCGAGACCACCGTAGCCTTGGCGAAGGTGGTTAGACCCCGCCGCTACGGTCTGATTACCGTTCCATCGGAGCGTCTCGTCGTGCCCCACGAATAATCAAAATTCGGCGGACCGGCCGGGAACGGGAACTTGGCGGCGACCTTCTCGTCAACCTCGATGCCAAGCCCGGGCTTTTCCTGCGCGAGCATGTAACCGTTCTTGACCTCCGGACACCCCACGAACACGTCCTGCGTCTGCTGCGGGAAGCTGCTCCCTTCGTGCACGCCAAAGTTGTAGCTCGAGAGCTCCAGCGCGAGTTGCGCCGCGTGCGCGACCGGCGACGCGTCGCCGGGCCCGTGCCACGCCGTGCGGACGCCAAAGAATTCAGACAGCGCGTTGACCTTCCGCGCCGCGCTCAGGCCACCGATCTGTGAAATGTGAATGCGAATGAAATCAATCAGCCGATCTTTGATGAGCGGCACATACTCATGCTGCGTGTTGAAGAGCTCGCCCATCGCAATCGGAATGCTCGTCTGCTGACGCAGCAACCGGAAGTGATCGTTTTCCTCGGGCGGGAACGGATCCTCGAGGAAGAACAATCGATACGGCTCGAGTGCTTTGCAGAGATTGATGGCCTGATTGAGCGTGATGCGCTCGTGGACGTCGTGGAGGAGCTCCACTTCATCACCCAGCTTGCTGCGCAGGTATTCGAAAAACTTCGGCAACATGCGCACATAGGGGGCCGGCTCCCAGATCGCGCGCGGGTTGGTGGGACCGATCGCCTCGTTCGGCGATCCCGCGTTCGCGGTCGTTCCACGGGCCCCATACCCGGCGTAGCCCGGCGTCGAGACCTGCACGCGGACGTGACGGAACCCGCGCTCCATCGCGCTGCGGGCGTTCTGTTCGACTTCCTGGAACGAGCTTCCGCTCGCATGGAAGTAA